>Ga0208411_1001834_pt1 | contig 13733 bp, 12 predicted proteins | sample ETN01SmetaG_4_FD_185793 | JGI IMG/M metagenome (GOLD analysis project Ga0208411, IMG submission 185793) | Marine microbial and viral communities from oxygen minimum zone, Eastern Pacific Ocean - ETNP2014F12-01SV261 (SPAdes) (version 2) | ecosystem: Environmental > Aquatic > Marine > Oceanic ...
AATTGATTTATCAGAACCTCTTGGTACTGAAACACAATTGTTTTTTAGATTTGGTGAAAAAGAAATTATCAGCAGAATGTATAATCCAAGGCCAATTAAGGTTGGTGAAAAAATCTCTTTTGAGATTGATTTAAATAAAGTTCATTTATTTGATAATAAAAGTCAAAAAGCTTTGTAATATTATTTTTTATATTAATATTTTTTTGCTGATTCAACCAATTTTCCCAATTTTGCTCTAGTGATTTCAAGAGGGACATGGCCAAATCCGCATTCACTTGAAATTAGAATTTTGTTTTCATCGAAGCGTTCTAATACAGGTTTGATTCTTTTATGAATTTCTTCAACACTTTCTATATCATCAGTTCTTTGATCAACTACACCAAATGACAAAGTTCCATTAAAATCCCAGTCATTGAAAACGTCCAACATATTGTAGTGCAGTGTGCAATGCTCAAAATGAATTTCATGAACGTTTAACTTTTTTAATCCATCAAGCATTTCAGTATATCTTCCAAAATAACCTCTTTTACGATGTGCATTGCCACCACATATATGAATACCAAATTTAAGTTTTGGAAAAGCGTCTATAATACTATTTATAACATCGGCAGCCCATTTACATTCTTGAGGCGCTTCGGTTAAGACAGGTTCGTCCAATTGAATATGTTCACATCCTAATTTTTCAAGTTCAGCTATTTCACTTTTAATGCAATCAGCATAAGCAAAGGCTAATTGAATATCATCTTTATATAGGTCTTTTCTTTCATTGACAGAAAACCTTGAAAGCATATGTGGTCCTGTAATAGTTTGTTTCACAATTACTCCGTTTTTTGCCCAATCTTGAGCGTGTCTCCATTTTTTTGCAAGATTCCAACGAGGATTTTCAATTTTTTCATTAATCACAGCGCATTCAATTCCAAAGCCACCTTTTTCTTTAACTAAATTATGCACCTTAGACAAATCAACCCCCTCCATTGATCCGCCAACTGTAAACTGTTTATGTTTTTTATTATCACAGTTGATGCCATCCAATCTGAGTTGATAAAACCAATACATATTTTCTCTGTAAGCTTCTCCATCAGTGATAATATCTAGTCCGATATTGCATTGATCTTCAACGGCCCATTTAATCATTTCCATTGCTTCGTTATCACTTACAGTAGGTTTTCTTAATGTATCTTTGGGTTTATTTTTTCTTGGGTAGCTTCCAACGACTGTTGTTTTTAACATATTAATCCTTTTTCAAAATTATAATTCTGGTAGGTTATTATCTCTTCTTGCCTCATTCATATGAGCCTTAATACCTTCTTTTAAAGATTTTGGATGAAAAGATAATTCATTTCTAATTCTCTCATCATCTTGATCATCTATGAAAGGAGTATAACTAGCATTGTTATCAAAAGTGATTTCAGCTGATGGAATTAATTCTTTAATAATTTTTGCAAGCTCTGTTCCTGACACAGTTTCAGTACCAGTATTGTAAGCAAAATGATTAAGTGAATCCTTTAAGCATAATTGAATCATTTGTTTGGCACAATCTTCAACGTATATAAAATTATCTTTATTGTCTTCTGGAAAAGGAAGATGAACAGGCTTGCCTAAAGCAGGCAGTGTTGCAAAATCTTCAGCCCACATTAGAGAACTCCTTTTACGTCCATAGCCAAAAACAACAGAAGGTCTTGTACAGGCAATACTAATGTTATGTTTTTGCATATATTTTTGTGCCATAAATTCATTAAGAAGTTTCATGACCGCATATGTAAATGATTGGTGCTGCAATCCACAATAATCATTTTCATTAACAGCCCTTTTTCCGTAAATGTTTTGGGAAGAGCCATAGATACTTTGACTACTGGGAAAAATTAATCTTCTCACATTATTTTTTGAGATCATTTCAAATAAATTTGTCATTCCAACTATATTTATTTCCGCACCTTTAACAGGATTGTTATCAATCATATTGCTCATTTGATATCCACAACAAATCACATGTGTAATTTCATTATTATTAAAAATATTTTGAATATCTTTCTTTGATGAAATATCTAAATAAATGAGATTTAAGTTTTGATGATTTATGTTTTTATTCTTCAAATATTGAAAAAAAGATTCTTTTTCTTCTTCAATTCTAATATCCGTAGCAATTGAAGGAATGTTTCTTTTTAAAAGTTGTGCGATTACTCGCTTTCCAATAAATCCAGTAGCTCCCGTTACTAAAAATCTCAATTTTACCTCACAATATATTCTATATTGTTTATAATTGTATAAATAAAAATTTAAATATGAAATTAATGTTCATATTTAAAAAAAAATATTGATATTACTTTTTCTTACCCTATGATAACATATTAAATCATAATATTAGGAGGTTTTTATGAAAATAATATCAATTTTTTTATCTTTATTGATAACAATTATATTCTCATTATCTGTTCAAGCTAATCCTAAAAGAATTGGATATATTGTAAATTACGGTACTCATGAATGGTATCAGAATGTTATTTTTGGTTTGCAGTCTAGGGCTGATGAATTGGGTATAGAATTTGAGGTAATGGATGCTAACTTAGATGTTAACAAACAAACACAACAAGCTGAAGATTTTATGACAAAAGGCGTTGATGTTTTAATTATGACGCCAGTTAATGAAGAGGGTGTCGTGCCAATTTTAAAAAAAGCAAAAGCTGAAGGTATGCCAGTCGTACTTGAGGGTAATCCTGCAAAAGGAATGACAACATTGTTTGCGATATGTGATTATGATGCCGGTTATAAAGCAGGAGATGAAGTAGGAAGAATTTTAGTGTCAAGAGGGGTAAAAGAAGCAAGGGTTATGGATGTCGGGCTACCCTTACTTTCTGCAACAGTACTTAGATCGTTGGGTTTTATGGAAGCGATTGCGACACACGTAAGCGCAACAAAAGTTCATGAATTAGATGGGTCAGGAATGATTGATAGTTCAGTAGAAGTTGCTTCAGCTGCTTTAGCAAAAGATTCTAATATTAATGTTATATATGGCATTAATGATGGATCTGCGTTAGGTGGATTACAAGCATGGCGAGCATCGGGTCTTTCAGAAAAAGATCTTATTGTAGCAGGTACTGGAGCTGAAGGTCTTGCGTTTTTAAATGAATTAACAAAAGAAGGAACTCCTTATTTAGTTGAAGCTGCAATGTTTCCTGAAGGAGTCGGATATACTGGAATGAATCTTGCTGTAGATTTGTTTAATGGCGTTGATGTTCCTAAACACAAAGTTACGCCAACACTTGCTCTTACAGTTAACAACTACGCATCATATTATGATTTTGATAAAGCAGCTCAGAAAAGAGCTATCAATTTTGCTAATGTTGCAGGAATACCTACTGAAGATAAGTGTACTAAATACGCAGAAGATTTATAAAATTAAATTTTTACTTTATAATATTGCCTCCCTTTTTGGGAGGCAATTGTCGCACCCGACATGATAAAAACTATTAAAAATAACGAAACAATATTATTTTTTATATTTATTATTCTTTGTATCTTTTTATCAATATATAATCCTCAGTTTTATAGTATTCAAAACATCAATAGCATTCTTCGATCAAGCTCAACTGTTATGATTGTTGCATTTGGTATGACGATTTTACTTACAAGCGGTGAAGTAGACCTATCTGTAGGAGCGTTAATGTCTTTTGTTACAGTAATTGTTATGGATGTAATTAATATTACAGGTAGTGTTGTATTAGGTTTTATCGCGGTTTTTTTATTTTGTTTGTTCATTGGTTTGATCAATGGATTTGTAAGAACTATCCTTAATGTAAACTCTTTAATAGCAACCTTGGCTATGATGTTAATATTGCAGGGAAGTGTTTACGTTTACTCCATGGCTGCAATTTATAATACTCATTTGATTCCTTTTTTTACTTTTATAGGTCAAGGTTTTGTTTTTAAAATACCAATGCCAGTTATTATAATGCTTTTTATACTGCCTTTTTTTGTTCTTTTTTTGAATTTTACAAGATTTGGAAGATATTTTACCGCAATAGGAAGCAATTCAGATGCAGCTAGTTTATCTGGAATTAATAATAAAAAATTTAAAATAATTGGTTTTGTTACAACCTCATTATTAGTTGGTATTTCAGGCATTATTCTTGCTTCGTTAATGGATACTGGGCAACAAGGATCAGCTAAGGGTTTTGAACTAATTGTTATTGCTGCTGTTCTTTTAGGTGGAACAAGTTTTAAGGGGGGAAGCGGTACTATCGTTGGAACAATATTAGGTATTTTAATTTTAAAAGTAATTGATAACGGGATTATTTTAATGGGTATTTCTCAAGAATTCCAATTAGTTGTTCCAGGCGTGATTCTTATTATCGCTGTTTATTTTGATAATCTTAGAAAAGCACAAGATGTTTAGTAATAGTTTTCAATTTCTTCATATCAAGGAAATTAGTAAAGAGTTTCCTGGTGTAAAAGCATTAGACAATGTGAGTATGAAAATTAAGGCTGGTAAAGTCCATGCTTTAATGGGAGAAAATGGAGCAGGCAAATCAACTCTTATAAAAATATTAGCTGGCGCGTATTCGAAAGACAAAGGAAAAATTTTTTTCGATGATAATGAAATAAGCATCAATTCCCCTAATGATAGTTTGAAATTAGGCATTAAAGTTGTTTATCAAGAAATATCATTAATTCCCGAATTCACTGTTGGAGAAAATATTTTTTTAGAAAAATTTCCAACTAATCGATTTGGAATATTGAAGTGGAAAAAGTTATATAAAGAATGTAAGGATTTGTTTAATAAAATTGGATTTAATTTAAAGGTTAATGAAAAAATATCGAATCTATCTATATCAGAACAACAAATTGTAGAAATTGCGAGAGCAATATTTCAAAAAGCTTCAATTGTTGTAATGGATGAACCAACATCATCATTGACGCCTAATGAAATAAAAAAATTATTTAATGTAATTAATAATCTAAAAAAAAATAACATAGCAATCTTATATATTACACATAAAATAGATGAAATTTTTCAAATCGCGGATGAAGTAACAGTATTACGTGATGGCAAATTAATTTCTAACCGTCCAATTAATCAAACATCTGAAGAAATTTTAGTAAACGATATGGTTGGAAGAGCAGTTGAATCATCTTTTGAAAGAACTTTGATTGCGAATAAAGAAAATGTTTTGACTGTAAAAAATCTTACGACAAAAACTAAATTAAAAAATGTTTCATTTGATTTATCAAAAGGTGAAATATTAGGTTTTTTTGGTTTAATGGGAGCTGGCAGAACTGAATTGGCAAAAGCAATTTATGGATATGATAAAGTCTCAAATGGTTTTATTGAAATTGAAGGTAAACGTTTTTCAGCCTTTAATACAAGCACTATGGTAAAAAATGGGATTGGTTATGTTACTGAAGATCGCAAAGGTGAAGGAATTGTTAAAGATATGAATTTGAGAGAAAATATGACATTGCCAAGTTTAGAATTTTTTGAAAATTTATTTTTTGTTAATAGGATAAAAGAAAAAAATATTTCTAATGAATATATAAAAAAATTTGATGTAAAAACACCTTCTTGTGAGAGACTTATAACTTTGTTGAGTGGGGGTAATCAACAAAAAGTATTACTGAGTCGGTGGTTATTACGAGAACTTAAAATCATTATATTGGATGAGCCAACCCGGGGTGTTGATATTGGTGCCAAAACGGAAGTTTTAAGTTTGATTAATGACCTAGCGAAAGAAGGGATGTCTGTTTTATTAATGACTTCTGAAATGAATGATTTGTTAAGTTTAAGTGATAGAATTATGGTTATGGCCAATGGAGAAATAAAAGCTGAGTTTCTCAGTAATAATGTAACCCAAGAAGAAATTTTTAAAGCATCTGTGAGTTAATATGTATTCAATTTTACAATATTTAAAAAAAGGAGAATTAGCACTTTTTATAATTTTCTTGATTGTATTTGTTTTCTTTTCTTTTTCTTCAGAGTATTTTTTCAGTTTACGTAACTTGATGAACGTTTCTGGGCAATTAGCTATAACACTTATTGCAGCAATTGGGTTTGCAGTTTTACTTATAGCTGGTGAAGTTGATATTTCTATTGGATCATTACTAGCATTTGTCGCCCTTCCTTTAATTCAGATAATGAATTTAACAGAAAGTGTAGCTTTAGGAATTATAGCATGTTTGATATTTGGTGCAGTAATAGGCCTTATAAATGGCTATCTATCAGTTTATCTCAGGATCAGCTCTTTAATTGTTACTTTGGGTATGCTTTTCATTTTAAGGGGAATTGTCTATCTTTATACTGGTCAACGCCCAATTTCTGACGATTTATATTCAGATTTCTTCTTTAATATTGGAAATGGAAAATTGTTAGGAGTCGTTCCATATGCTGCAATAATTGCTTTTTTAATATTAGCAGTTTTTTTATTTGTGATGCGTAACACAAGTTATGGACGAAAACTTTATGCTATTGGCGGCAATGCTGAGGTTGCAAGGTTAGCAGGTTATAATATAAAATTAATTAAACTTAGCGCATTTGTTATATGTTCTGTTCTTAGTTCGATTAGTGCTATTTTGCTAGCATCGAGAATTGGATCAGCAAACCACATAGCTGGAGACCTGTTTGAATTTCAGGTAGTTGCAGCTGTTGTTTTAGGTGGGGTAAGTTTAGCGGGAGGTATTGGAACTTTGGCAGGAGCAGCTTTGGGAGTGATGATTCTTGCGATTGTATCTAATGGCTTAGGAATGCTTAATGTAGAATCTCAATGGCAAATGGTAGTAAATGGCATTATAATAATTATAGCTGTTGGATTTGACGAATTGAAAAGAAAGAAAAGTTAGGGAGGTTTTGATGCTTGTATTAAATCATAAAGTAGCTGTTGTAACAGGAGCTGGTTCAGGACTAGGTAAGGCTATATCTTTAGCTTTTATAAAGGCTGGTGCCTCAGTTGGTATTGCAGATATTAATGAGAATACATTAAAAAATACTGAAGGTGAAATGCGTAAAATAAATGAAAAAATTTTAAGTATTAAAACTGATGTGTCAAACGAAGGCCAAGTAAAAAATTTCATCAATAAAACTGTAGAAAAATTTGGCAAACTAGATATCATTGTTAATAATGCTGCTGTTGCTATTGGAGGTTATCCAATAACAGAAATGTCTAATGATGATTGGCAAAAATTAATTGGCATAAATTTATCAAGTGTTTTTTATGGCTGCAAGCACGCAATTCCACACTTAAAAAAAAATAAAGGCGGATCAATTATTAATATAGCCTCTGCCCAGGCACATACACCTATGCCGGGATGGGCAGCTTACGCAGGAGCAAAAGGAGCAATAATCTCTATGACTAAGCAAATTGCATCTGAATTTGGACCATTCAATATTAGATCCAATTCAATTTCTCCCGGTACAATAGCAACTGAAATGGTTAATCAAGTTGTCGCTGAAGATGGCACAGGAACACTGCTTGAAGATTTTATATTAATGCATCCCCTAGGTCGTATTGGAAAACCTGAAGAAATAGGAGCCACAGCAGTATTTCTTGCTTCAGATGGAGGGGCTTTTGTTAATGGCGCTGACTTCAGGGTTGATGGTGCTCTTACTATTACTCCTAGAACTAGACCTGGCGCAGGATCACATTCAAAGAAATAAATGGTTTCGTCTAAACCATCAGCTCTAGAAGACTTAAAGATACTAGACTTCAGTCATCTTTTAGCCGGTCCTTTTGCAACCCAAATTCTCGGTGATTTTGGAGCCACAGTTTATAAGATTGAAAGAGCTGATCTTGGTGATGATTTTCGTCGTTGGAATTTTTTTAATAAAAAAGTCGGTGGTTATACGTCAGCTAGTTATATGGCGTGGAACAGAAACAAAAAATCTATTGCTTTAGATTTAAAAAAACAAGAAGCAAAAGAAATCATTTATAAAATAGCTGGATCATGTGATGTTGTCATACAAAATTTTAGACCCGGAGTAATGGCAAAACGTGGTTTTGGTTACAAGGATTTTAAAAAAATTAATCCAAAAATAATTTATTGTAATGGTTCTGGATTTGGTAATTCGGGTCCATATGTTGATAGACCAGGGCAGGATCTCCTTCTTCAAGGAATATCTGGGCTTGCAACTAATACTGGAAGAGCATCTTACCCGCCCACACCTCTTGGAGCAGGAATTGCTGATCAATTAGGCTCATTAAATATGGTAATTGGGATACTTTCTGCAATAAATTATAGAAATCGAACAGGTATTGGACAAGAAATTGATGTTGATTTAATGAGTTCCTTGTTACAGCATCAACTTCAAGAATATGTTGCAGTATTAAACTTAAATCAAGAATTTAAAAGACCTGACAGTGGAGTAGGCCACCCAGGTTCTGGGGCCCCCTTTGGTATTTATAAAACTAAGGATAGCTATATTGCTATTGCAGTTGCTCCAATGGAAGTTTTATCAGAAATATTAGATGATGAAACATTAAAAGAATATGCGGGAGACTCAAGTGGTGCAATGGGTTCTGATTTACAGATCACTAAAAGGGATGAAATATTTAATCATATTGAAAGTTGTACAAAAAAATTTTTAACAGAAGATTTAATTAATAAATTATTTGATAAAGGATGTTGGTGTTCTCCTATAAAGTCACATAAAGAAGTATACGAAGATCCTCAGGTGAAACATATGAAAATGTTTTCAAGTTTTAATCATGAAAAGTATGGAGAAGTAACAACCGTTTCGCCACCTGTAAAAATGAGCGAAACCCCGGCAAGAATTTCCAAACCTGTACCACTTATAGGTGAGCATGGTTACGAAATCCTTGGAGAGTTTGGTTATACGGTCAGTGAAATTGAAGAATTTGAAAAGAATAAAGTTATAACTGTAGAAAAAATATCAGATGAGTAAAAACTACATTTTGAAATGGTCTGGCGGCGAGATAAAAATATCTTCTTTGGGATGTATGATGGTTCCTAAATTCAAACTAGGTGATAAATATATTGAGCCCCTTCATTCTGCAAATTGGATTAATGATAGATCGCATGAATATAATAGCCTGCCTGGAATTTTGAAACAACTGAGCGGTGAGTTTCCTTGCGTTCCTTTCGGCATAAATTCACCAGTAGAACAGTTATCTTCAGAATGGACCAATTGTTATTCTGAAGAACCATATGTAATCAATGAACCTCACGGCTATGCGGCAAATAATGACTGGGAGTCAACAGAAATTTCTGATCAAAAGATTAAGTTTAAAATATTCTATCCTCAAAATGATAATGTTGATTATCTAATTAGAACTATAGAAGTCAATGAAAACGAAATTCACAAAATTAAATGCTCTCTTGAAATAGCTGTCAAAAAAGATTGCTCACTTCCAATCGGACTTCATCCTATGATAAAAATTCCTTCAAAAAAAAATAAAATTAAAATAATTCCAGGTAATTTTAAATTTGGCTTAACTTATCCGGGTCTTGTTTTGTCCGAAAAAACTTTAGGCGCAATAGGAAAGGAATTCACGACAATAGAAAATGTACCAGGATTCCAAGGCAGTGACGTCAATATTTCTCAACCACCATTAGAAGGATATTATGAAGATTTATTCCAGCTATGTGGAATTGATGGAAATATGATGATTGAAAATTATGAAGATAATTATCGACTTAAATATTCTTGGAATCCTGATCATTTTACATCTGTTTTGATGTGGCTTAGCAATAAAGGCAGGGAAGAATATCCTTGGAACAGTTCTCATGTTACTTTTGGTTTGGAACCCATTACATCTGCTTTTGGTCTTTCAACACATGTTTCTAACAATTTAACCAACCCAATCCATTCTCGGGGAATACCTACATCATTAAAATTTTTGAAGAATAAAAGTTGGAAAACTGAATATTATTTTTTTGTAGAAAAAATTTAATGATGGAATTGTCTAAAAAATATATTTCTTTAAAATCTCTAGCTAAATACATTAAGAATGAGACATCAATAGGGATTGGGGGGCATCATTTCGCAAGGCTTCCAATAGCCCTAATTGATGAAGTTTTAAAAAATAAGCCAAGAAATTTAGAATTTATTAGTTGGTCAGGAGGTCTTGCCTTAGAGCTTTTTTTGCAAAAAAAATCTATTAATAAAATCCAACTTTGTTTTTCCAGTCTTGATATTTTTGGACTAGCTCCAAATTTTAGAAAAGTGTGTGAAGAAAATAGCATAGAAGTAATTGATTGGTCTGCTTTGGGACTCATTAAAGCTCTACGTGCTGGACAACAGAATATTGATTCTGAAATATTCCAATATCCTTGGGGCTCGGATCTGCCAAATAAAACAAAATTTTGTAGAAAATACTTAGATCCAAAAACTAATCGAACTTTTGCCATGGTGCCATCACTTAAAATTGATAATTTTTTGTTACATGCCACTAGAGCAGATGAAGATGGCAACGTTGAAATTCAGGGCCCAAGAGCACTTGATACAATTATGGCTGGAGCTAGTAATAATGTTTTAGTAACTGTTGATGAAATAGTTTCCAGACGAACTTTGATAAGTGAAAAAAAAGGAAGTTTAATATCAAAAAATTTTATCACCGCTATAAACCACATTCCTTTCGGGGCTTATCCCACCTCTTCCGTTCCCTACTATATAACTGACTATGAAGATTTGGGTGAAGCTTTTGTGAATTCCCCTATTGTTATTGGCAAAAAAATAAAAAAAAATAAAAATTTTCTAAAGAATGCCAATAAACTAACTTTGAAAAAATTTATCAAATATTTTAAAAATTCTAAAAATAGAATTTCTATTAAAGGCAAACCCACTAGCGATGAAATCATGGCATACGCACTATCAAAGGAGTATACCAACGAGAGTTTATGTAGCTCAGGGGCGGTTTCCCCATTAGCAAATGTTTCATATTTTTTTGCAAAAAAAAATCACGCACCGAAGTTGATATTAACGACTATGACATACGGTCATCATGATGTTGATTTTAGACCAATGACTCTTTCTTTTAGTGAAGTTTTAGATCGTCAAAATTGTATTAATTTTTGGGGAGGCGATGATTCATATAGTATTTATTACCAAAACGGACAAATTACCCATGAAGTTATTGGTGCTGCACAAATAGATAAGTATGGCGATGTTAACAATATTGAAATTAAGAAGAAAAGCGGCGGCCTACTTAGACTGCCTGGTCAAGGGGGGATGGCCGATGTATCTAATCTCCATCAAAATTTTATTTGCTATGTAACTAAGCATTCAAGACTTAGCTTTGTGAAAAAAGTTGACTACGTTAGTGCCGGAAGGGGATTATTTAAGGAAGAAGAAAGAAAAAAAGCAGGCCTCAAACCTGGAAAAGTGAAAATTTTTACCAATTTATGCGTATTTGAAAAAAATATTAAAACAAATCTTCTTGAAGTTATTAGTATTCACAAAGGAATAACAAAAAAAGAAATAGAATTAAACACAGGATTCAAAACAATCTATTCAAAAAATTGCAAAACAACACCTGTGCCTTCTAAGAAAGAATTAAAGATCTTAAGAGAAGAGGTTGATCCTCTTAATATTAGAAAATTAGAGTTTATATCTGGAGAAGAGAGAATGAAATTACTTAAAGACATATTAAAAAGAGAAAAAGAATTAATTAAAAAAATATAAAAAACACAAAAGGAGAGAAAATGAGTTCAATTTTAGATGTAAGCAAAGCAAGTGTATATTTTGATGGTATTTTTACAGAACCTAGACTTCAACACCCGGAAGGAGTAGCTATAGACAACAATGGAACCGTCCACTGCGGAACTGAAAATGGAGAAATTATGAAGATTGTCAATAATGGTTCTGGCATAGAGAAAATAGCTTCCAGTGGAGGATTTATTTTGGGAATAGCAATAGATGATAATGATGACATTTATGCTTGTGAGATGAAACAAGCATCAATATTTAAGTATGATGCTGCCAACAAAACTTTCAATGAATTTGCTAAGGGTCCGAACATTCCCAACTATGCCGTTATAGATAAAAAAAGGAATTGCCTTTATGTCTCTGATAGTTTCGCATTTGGTGAAAAAGGAATTGGTGTTTATAAATTTGATTTACAAACAGGAAAAGGAGGACCTTGCACTGAGGAACTTTTTAACTTTGCAAATGGTATGTGTTTATCTCCTGATGGAAATTATTTATACGTAATCGAATCATTCCATCCTTGTGTTTCTAGATTAAAAGTCAATGATGACGGCTCATTGGGAAAAAAAGAAGTGTTTACAGAAGAAATTTCAACTGTGCCTGATGGATTGGCTTTTGATAAAAATGAAAATCTATTTATCAGCTGTTATGAACCTTCAAGGATTTATATGTCTGATAAAAGTGGAAATTGTCAGATTTTAATTGAAGATCCTCATTGTACCACATTGGCTCATCCGACTAATATTGCAATTTCTCAAGATGGAAAAACAATGTTTACAGCAAATTTAGGAAGATGGCATATAACAAAAATAGATATTTCTAGTCTATATTAATGAAGTAAGGAATAATAAAAGGCTTAGAAAATTGAATAAAATATCACAAAATAAAAGTATTTCTGTATGCGTAATTGGTGAATGCATGGTTGAATTATATTATGCCAGTTCCAATAAGCTATCTTTTGGTTATGCAGGAGACACTGCAAACACAGCTATATATATGGCCAGGATGGGCTTAAATACATCTTATTTAACGTCTACAGGCGTTGACAATATTAGTAATAAGATGATTGAGTATTTATCTTCTGAAAAAATAAACACCAGTTTTATAAGAAAAAATATATCAAAAACTATTGGACTTTATTTAATTGAAACTGATTCTTATGGAGAAAGAAGATTTACTTATTGGAGGTCAAGTTCAGCAGCAAAATATTTATTTCAAGATATAAGTATTAATAATTTTGTAAAAAATTTAAAAGATTGTAACGCAATATATTTTTCAGGAATAACATTGTCTATTTATGATAATCTAAATTTAAAAAATTTTTATAAATTTATTGTTTTGCTAAAAAAAATTAAAAATATTGAAATTATTATAGATTTGAATATTCGTAAAAGTAATTGGACAAACAAAAGTAAAATTCAAAACATAATTAAAAAATTTACCCTAGTTAGTAACTTAATTTTTTTATCGGAAGAAGATTTGAATAATATTAATTTTAAGTCAATAAAAAAATTTTGCAGTACTTTTTGCAATAATAATTCAAAAGTTTTATTCAGAAAGAACAATGGATTAGTTTGTTTTTATATAAAAAATAATTTGAAGTATAAAGTATCTCTAAGTATGAGAAAAAAGGTGATTGATACTACAGGTTGCGGTGATTCCTTTAATGCTTCTTTTATTAAAGATTATTTACAAGATAATTGTTTTTTTGATACAGTTAAAAAAGCTCATAAACTCGCATCAAAAGTTGCAATGAACCGTGGCGCTATCATAAAAAAAGATAATTAAAAATTATTATGGAAAATTTTTTACAGCTTTTAAAAAAAAATAGAGAAATTCCAATAGTTGGCAAAGGAACAAAAAAAAAGTTAGAGGATAATTTTTATAAACTTATTTCAAAAAATTTTAAAGTTATTGAAATTACTCTTCGGAGCGAAGCGTCTTTAGAAGTTGCGATTTTTTTTAAAAAAAAATTTCCCGATCTAATTATAGGTTTGGGTTCTTTAATTAGCTATGAGCAATTTGTTGATGTAAGCAAGAAAAATTTTAATTTCTATGTTTCGCCTGGTTACACACATAA
>Ga0208411_1001844_pt1 | contig 13669 bp, 10 predicted proteins | sample ETN01SmetaG_4_FD_185793 | JGI IMG/M metagenome (GOLD analysis project Ga0208411, IMG submission 185793) | Marine microbial and viral communities from oxygen minimum zone, Eastern Pacific Ocean - ETNP2014F12-01SV261 (SPAdes) (version 2) | ecosystem: Environmental > Aquatic > Marine > Oceanic ...
TCATTGGCCCGGATTTACTTTTTGCTGCATCCTGTACATAGTCTAAAAATCGGAGCTGTGATATTGAGACAAATCGGCTTAAAGTATTACCTGCAAACCAGGCCCAGGGCAAGATTGCCGTCTCAATTTGCAGAAGCACAAAAAATTTCAACAACAGCAAGAATACTAAACCAAGTGCCCCGTATGTTCCAATCCGGGAATCTTTCATGATCCGTAGCCGCTCTTCCGGAGACCATCCTCCACCAAATCCATCGCATGTGTCTGCAAATCCGTCTTCGTGTAAAGCTCCGGTAAGTAAAACCGCTGCAATCATTCCCAGCAAAATCGCGATCGGTAAGCTAACTTCCGAAAATGTGCCCGACGAATCCGAAAACATCATTTGAGCCAGCAGCCAAATTCCTACAGACACACCTCCCACAAGCCAGCCCACAAGAGAAAAATATCGAGAACAATGAGAAGTCTTTGCTGAAAACCAACTAGAAGGCAGTGGTATTCTACTGTAAAAAATAAACGCTCCAGCAATTCTCCGCATTTCGTGGCTTAGTTTATTCTCCATCAGAACGATCACTCACACCGGCTGATTCAAAGGATGCCATTTCATTTAGAAACGCGACTGCCGACTGCAGAAGCGGATACGCGATTGCCGCTCCCGTTCCCTCACCCAGACGCATTCCTAAAGAAAGCAATGGTTCTGCCTGTAAAAATTTCAACATTTCTCCATGTCCAAGTTCATCAGACTGATGAGTAAAAACTGCATATTGCATTATTTCCGGAACTATCCTGGAAGCTGCAAGAAAAGCAGATCCAGCGATAAAACCGTCAATCAGTAAGGTTCGTCCCAAAACTGCTGATTCCAGCATTGCGCCTGTCATCATCGTAATTTCAAAACCTCCAAAAGTTGCCAGCACTTCTTTGGGTTCCTGAATTTCAGCGTGCAGGTCGAGTGCTTTCTGCAGGATTTCCCGTTTGTGGGCAAGTCCAGAATCATCAAGTCCGGTTCCTTTTCCAACACAGTTTTCAAGAGGCAACCCCGTATAACGCTGCATCAGTACTGCTGCAGATGATGTATTGCCGATTCCCATTTCACCAAAACCAATCACATTGCATTCTGTCTCTGGAAGCATTCTGCTCAGTTCAGCGCCTTTTTTCAAGGCTTGCTCACATTCGGTTTTAGTCATTGCCGGAATTTGAGCAAAGTTTTTAGTTCCCCGGCCAATTTTTGCCGAAATCAAGTCCGGATGTTCCGGAAAATCTCCTTTTACACCGGCATCCACCACATGCAAATTAATACTGTTTTGCCTGCAAAAAACATTGATCGCCGCACCGCCGTGAAGAAAATTTAACACCATTTGTTCGGTTACTTCCTGAGGATACGGACTCACACCTTCTTCCGTAATTCCGTGGTCTCCTGCAAAAACTAAAATGCTCGGATTCCTAAGTTCCGGAGAAAGTGTGTTTTGAATTCGGCCCAGTTGTAAAGACAGTGCTTCCAGTTTTCCAAGTGAACCCGGAGGCTTTGTCTTAGTATCAATCTTTTGCTGTAATTCGGTATCAAGTGTAGTAGAAAATGAAGGAATAGAAATAGATGACATTATTTTTTTTCTCCTAATGTTATTGATAAAGAGGGGACTCTTGATTAGAAGTATTCAGTATATATTTATTGTAAAATCAATCAATCTCATTCTTGAGACCAACACGCGGTGAGGTGATTTTCCTAGATTTTGTACTCAAATTACGAGTGTAAAACTTGAAAATTTGAAAATAAAATCTATGCTGAATTCGTTGATTAAATTCAGACAGAAGCAAACATTTTATTGGAAAAAATAATGGATGGCTTGAAATGAAAACTTGGCTCAAAAATCCCCTCTGTATTCTTGCGGAAAACGCTGGCGGTGGTATCCTGCTGGAAGGTGCGTGCATCATAGAATTGGTCCCTGCAGGGAAACAACCCTCATCTGAATATGATTCTGTTTTTGATGCCGGTAGACACGTGATCATTCCAGGTTTAATTAACCTGCATCATCATTTTTACCAAACCCTCACCCGTGTTTATCCTCAGGCACTGAATAAGGAATTATTCCCATGGCTCAAAACGCTCTATCCGATTTGGGCTGGGTTGACACCCGAAGCATTACGAATATCAACACGCCTTGCGCTGGCAGAATTGCTCCTTTCTGGCTGTACAACCGCTTCCGATCAACACTATGTTTTTCCTGAAGGACTGGAAAACGCCATTGATCTGCAGGTGGAAGAATCAAAAGATTTAGGAATCCGAGTTGTAATATGTCGCGGATCCATGGACCGCTCGCAAAAAAACGGAGGCTTACCACCGGATTCTGTCGTGCAGACATGTGATGAAATTTTGGCTGACAGCGAACGTCTTATTCAGCAATATCATAACCCAACGGAAGGGGCAATGACCCAAATCGCGCTCGCTCCCTGTTCTCCATTTTCAGTTTCGGAAGAGGTAATGCTGAAAAGCGCAAGCCTTGCGGAAAAGCATAACGTCCTGTTGCATACCCATCTTGCAGAAACGGAGGATGAAAACAGTTTCTGTCTGGAAAAATTCGGATGTCGTCCTGTGGATTATCTGGAGAAGGTAGGCTGGTTAAATAAAAGAACCTGGCTGGCACACGGTATTCATTTTACCGCTGAAGAAATTCAAAAACTCTCTGTGACAAAAATCGGAATCTCACATTGTCCTTCTTCAAACATGGTGCTTGCATCTGGAGTCTGCCGTGTTCCGGAATTGGAGAAAGCTGGAGTCGCAGTTGGACTTGGGGTAGACGGTTCTGCGTCAAACGATTGTTCCAATTTAATGCAGGAAGTCCGGCAGGCTTTTATGATGCAAAGGCTATATTACGGTTCACAAATCACTCATCTGGACGCCTTGCGTTGGGCAACTTCAGGCGGAGCAAATGTTTTAAGACGTCCGGAATTGGGGTGTATTGCAGAGGGAACACAGGCTGATTTGGCTATGTTCAAACTGGATGAATTACGATTTTCCGGCCATGGAGACCCGATGGCCGCACTCGTTATCTGCGGTGCCCATCAAGCTGACAGGGTTATGGTTGCAGGAAGGTGGGTTGTTATAGACGGCCAAATTCCAGGACTTGATTTAGAGCAGTTAAAGATAGATCATCAACGGGAAGCTAAACGTCTGCAGGAAAAGTGACTTATTACCTCTAAAAGCCCAATAATAAGCTAACCGAGAAATTCTTAATAAATTATCTTTCCAGGCGAAGCGTAACAAAGAACCAGAATCAAAGTTCGATTTTCAAATATTGCTCTTTGATCTGACACTTTAACATTTATTCAAACAGAGACAGAACATTTTCCGGGGGACGCCCGATAATCGCGCCTTTATCAGAAATAACAATCGGTCTTTCAATTAGAATCGGATTCTCTGTCAGAATTGAGATCCACTCTTCAAGAGTCAAATCATCGGTGGCGGAAATCCCCAACTCTTTGGCTTTTTCCTCTTTGAAGCGTATCAACTCTGTCGGCTGAATATTCAATTTCTGAATAATCTCCTCCAACTCTTCCTTAGAAGGCGGATTCTTCAAATACTCAACAATTGTCGGCTCGACACCTTTATTGTTAATAATTTCCAGTGTCGCCCTGCATTTGCTGCACTTTGGGTTGTGGTAGATGGTGTAAGTCATATATTTGTTTTATTGCTTTGTGATAAATACGATATGGTTAAGTAAAATAAATCGGAAAGTGCTGTATTTGGTAAAATTTTTGTAATTTTTTATATTATTAAGTTTATTCAACCTCCCCTTGAATCTCCAATATTGCGGATTCAAGTGCTTCCAAAGTTCCCGGATCCGCGTTTTCCCACATTTCTCTTTCATTGGCTTCGAGCAGCCGTTGAGAGGCATCTTTCAAAGCAAGTGGGTTGTGTTCCCGGAAGAATTTTTGCTGTTCAGGATCCAGCAGAAGTTTGTTAGCAACCTCTTCATATTGATAATCGGCAACAATATCACAGGTAGCATCGTAGCCAAAAAGATAATCGACCGTTGCCGACATTTCAAAAGCACCTTTGTAACCATGTTCACGCATGCCTTCAATCCATTTTGGATTGAGAACACGGCTGCGGAAAACACGGTTGAATTCTTCCTTGAGTGTGCGGATTTTTATTTTTTCCGGATTACTTGAATCGCCGTGATAAGTTGCAGGAGCGGAACCTTTAATTTCCGTAATCGCTGCCTGCAGTCCGCCTTGAAATTGGAAATAATCGTCGGAGTCTAAAATGTCATGTTCGCGGTTATCCTGATTTTGATGCACAATTTCCACGGAACTCAGTCTTTGCCGCAGCAAGTTGATTTCCTCGGAACTTGTACCATCAGAGTCATAGGCATGGCTGCCCCATTTTAAAAATACTTCGGTCAAATCACCGCGGGTTTCCCAGTTTCCCGCATCAATCAGGGGTAAAAGTCCGGCCCCATATGCCCCAGGTCCGGAGCTAAAAACCCGTAGTTCCGCCAGCCGTTGAGCGTTTTCCGCAGAAGCTCCGGAATCTTTTAAACGCTGTTGATCCGCCAGCCATGCGGCACGTACCGGGTTCATTTCTTCTGGTTCATCGAGTTCCGCCAAACGTTTTGGTACAGTCGAAAGCAAACGCATCACGTCACCAAAGGAATCCCTGAACATTCCGGAAACACGTAAAACCACATCCACTCTTGGCCGCCCTAAAACTGAAAGCGGCATAATTTCAAAATCAACCACACGTCCGGAAACTGGCTCCCAAACTGGCTCACAACCCCAAAGAGCCAAAGCCTGAGCTATGTCATCACCACCAGTACGCATGTTAGAAGTTCCCCAAATCACGAGTGCCGTCGTTTTCGGAAATTCACCGTGATCCGCTCGGTAGCGCTCAATCAATTCCTCGGCCAGTGCCTGTCCGCAACGCCAGGCAGTCTGTGTTGGAATCACTCGCGGATCGACTGAATAAAAATTGCGTCCGGTCGGTAAAACATCTATCCGCCCCCGTGTAGGTGCACCGGATGGCCCCGGACTGACAAATCTTCCCTCCAATGCCAATGCCAAACTGCGGGTTTCCTCTGCGCAACGCATGAAACGCGGTAATAAAATTGCGTTGAGCCAGCGGCTTATTTCCGATATACCTTCAACTCCGCTCAGGGAACTATTTTGTGACTTACTGATTTTTGCATGAGCTAATTCATCTTTGATCCACTGTCGGGCGCGTTCCTCAATTTCATCGCGTCCCCTAATGGAGAGCGTGTCGAGATCAAAATCCGATGCTTTTCCCAAAAGTGCCTGTAACAATCCCGGACGTTCCACAGAAGGCATTCGCAGCAGACTCAGCAGAAAATCAATTTTTTTCTCACCTTGGGGAAGCTGTCCAAAAATGTGCAAACCGGAACGGATTTGGCTTTCTTTGAGTTCACAGAGATGGTTGCTGAGAGCATTGAGCTGGTCTTCATCTTCGGGCAATTCTGCACTCCAGTCTGCGTGTTCAAGCAGATGTTCAATTTCATGTTCGAGTTCGTGGGCACGTTCCGGATACAGCGTTTCACAATGGGCATGTTCTTCAAGCAAACGCTCGGCTTTGTCCAATTCTTCATAAAGCCCGGCACGAGTCAAAGGGGGAGTCAGGTGATCAACGATCACGGCGGACGCACGGCGTTTGGCCTGCGTTCCTTCTCCTGGATCATTGACAATGAAGGGGTACAAATTCGGTAAAGTCTTCAGCGCAATTTGCGGAAAATCATCCGACCCCAGAGCAACACTTCGTCCAGGCAGCCATTCCAAATTTCCGTGTTTGCCAAAATGAATAACCGCATGTGCGTCAAAGTCTTCCTGAATCCACTGATAAAACGCCAGATATTCCGGAGGGGGTGACAAAGCCGGATCGTGATAAATCGCCTGAGTCTGCAAACCAAATCCGCGCTGCGGCTGAATTCCAATGAAAATATTGCCAAAACGTTTTCCGGCAATCGGTATATAATCCGCAACTTCATGCGTCCATTGTTTAGCCAAAGTCGACTGACTTGACTCGAGAAGCTCGCCGATCATTTCAAATAAGCGTTCACGGGAAATGCCTTGATCCGGAGTTTTCCCATAACTCAATTCCGAGTCATTAGTGATTCCCGCCTGTAAAATCTGAATTAACTCATCACCATTTTCCGGTATGTTATCGACTGAATAACCTCGTTTTCCCAAATCTTTCAAAAAAGCAATTACACTAGCCGGTGTATCCAGTCCAACTCCGTTTCCGAGGCGACTGTCTTTATTTGGATAATTGGCCAAAATAATGGCGACCCGTTTTTCGGTATTTGCGGTTCGTCGCAAGCGTACCCAATTCGCGGTAAGTTCCGCCACATGCGCAATTTGATTTGAATCCGGAGCTAAACGTTTTGAACGAAACTGCAAATCCGGATCATACGTCTCTTCGGATTTGAAACCAACAACTGTACTAAAAAGCCGTCCGTCGGTTTCCGGAAGAACCACTGACATTGCTGCGTTGGTAGCCGAAAGACCCCGAGGATTTTTTAGCCATTCCTCTCTATCCTCGGTGGACGTAGGTACCTGAATCACAGGACAATTCAGCCTTTCCAAAAACGAAATGCGGGTCTCTTCCCGCTCATCGATATTCCCCCCGCAAGGTCCGGTGCCGATCGAAAAACTCTGCATGGTTAAAATTGCGTCCGGGGGTTCTTCCTCTGCTTTCTGCAGCATCTCTTGCTGCGCTTCTGGTTCACGCAACGAGTAGGCATAAAACCCGGAAACTTCAAGCCCCTGTTTTATTAAGGCCTCAGTCAATGCCTCTACCACAGCCATATCACCGGTTTGCTGCAAGGCACGATAAAAGGTTATCCAAACTCTGCCAATTTCTTTATCCTGACATGAAGTAGGAGAAATTATTAGCTTTGTGTCCTTCTCACTCTTAGCGGCTGAATTATTTTTTTCTACGGATTTTTTTGCCAGCCAACCAAAGGTCGGTATTTTAAGTGCTTCCGGAAAGCCCTCAGTCTTATTTTCCAGCAATAATTCCACCGCCTCAGCCGCACGTTCCATGTTGTCAATTCCACCTTCGCGAAAATAGGCAAAAATTTTACGCACCACCGGTTCAGCATAATCATTGAATTTCATCAACTCCGGATCCCATTCATCCGTTCCAGGAAGGACTAGAATACGTGTTTTGGCACCGTGACTTTTAATGTGGATGATTTCGTCCAGCAGATGAGGAAAATAACCGTAGCCGCCGTGCAACCGGAAAATCGCCAGTTTTGCTTCAGACAAAACATGATCCGCGTAATGCTCTGCTGCGTCCGGATGCTGGAGCGGAATGGCCTGCATTAAACTCAGGGTTTGCTCCGCTTTTTTCCCGAATCGTTTACCCCAAACCTGTGCCAGCCCGGAAAGTTCGGTATCGGCGGTGCTGATAAATAAAATATCGGCAGGAATTTGGCAGACTCCCTCAAGCTTGCGCTCGGAGTCCAAATCCCCGGGTTTGGTGGCAATTCGATGCATCTATTTCCAACTCCAGTCCGGACTGCTCTTTCCCGGCTGCCACAAAGTTTCTGTTTCACCTAAAGTTTCTGTGACCCAGCGTCCGGCAACAAAAAGGAAATCGGAAAGACGGTTAATGTACTTGATGATTTCAGGATTTACCAAATCTATTTGATTAAGTTTGAGAATATCACGCTCTGCTCTTCGACAAACAGTACGTGCCTGATGCAAAAAAGCATTGAGCGAAGTTCCTCCAGGCAGGATAAAACTTTTCAGGGGTTGAAGTTCTTCATTCATCGCATCAATTATTTCCTCCAGCCATACCACATTTTCCGCCTGTAAAGTGATTTGCCCTTCGTACTCATCACCTGGAAGTGTCGCCAGTTCTGAGCCTATGTCAAAAAGTTTTTGCTGGATTGCTTCCAAAATCAATCCCAGTTTTTCCCGTCTTTTAGAGGCTCCCTTCTTAGCAAGAAAACTCAACGCAAGCCCTATTACACTATTTAGCTCATCGACGCTTCCGTAAGATTCAATACGCGGATGATCTTTGGGAAGCCGCTTTCCTCCAACAAGTCCGGTCTGCCCGGTGTCTCCTGTACGTGTATAAACTTTTGTTATTTTTACCATGTTTTTCTGTAGTTAAGCTGATTATTTCATTTGCTGTGCGAGAAACTGGTATGCAGGATCAGCCGATTTTTCCAAATTTCTTTTGAGACTGGCCTGATCTTCTAGAGATTTATTTTGACCGATTTCCTTTTTTCCTTCCCAGCGTTCAACCTTCATTTCAAACTAATCCATCCATTTTAAAAATTCTCTTAATGACACCACTTCGCCTACCACTATAATAGCTGGCGGTTTAATTTCGTATTTTTCAACATCCATTGCGCAGGACCCGAGAGTGGTTTCTAAAACATGCTGTTCGGGTAAGCTGGCCTGAGTAATCACTGCAACCGGTTCATCCTGTGAGCGGCCGTTTTGCATAAGACGTTCTGAAATCTTTGAGAGATATTTCATTGCCATATACATTACGATCACCGGTGAGCCCTGAGCTATGGAATCCCAGTTGTGCCTTTCAGGAACATCTCCGGCTATTCCGTGTCCTGTCAAAAAAGTGACTGCCGAATTAAAATCACGATGAGTTAACGGGATACCTGCATAAGCCAATCCTCCTACACCTACAGAAATTCCAGGAATAATCCGAAAAGGAATATCAGCCTTAACTAAACACAAAGCTTCTTCACCCCCTCTGCCGAAAACAAAAGGATCGCCACCCTTGAGTCGTAAAACTCGCTTACCTTGCTCAGCTAATTCTACCAGCCTCAGCGAAATATCTTTTTGTTTTGCCGAAGGCTTACCTCCGCGTTTCCCAGCGTATTCGAGCTCACAATCTGTTGAGACCAATTCAAGTATTCCTTTCCCAACTAAGGCATCATAAACCACCACATCAGCCTGCCGAAGTGCATTTAAAGCATGAAGTGTGAGTAATCCTACGTCTCCGGGACCTGCTCCGGCCAGCCAAACCCAACCCGGTTCAAACTTAGGTAAATCAAAAGGAAGTGACTGCATTACTTTTTTTGCTCTGAAAAAATTTGAAAATGCGTTAAAGTCATCATTTTATATCTTTTTCGCTTGTGTAAGAATAACAGGATAAACAAGATTTTTACAGCAAAGTTTCGAATGCATTATGATTGACAAACCCTCCGGAACTCTCAAAAGTGGCTGGACGACCGGTGCCTGTGCAACTGCTGCAGCAAAAGCTGCTTTTGAAGCACTAATTACAGGAAAATTTACTTCTTCTGTCAGAATTGTTTTACCCAAAGGTGAGCAGCCGGAGTTTGTCCTGCACCACACAGAAAACGGTATCGATTTTTCAACCGCCAGTATAATCAAAGACGCTGGTGACGATCCGGACGTAACGCATGGAGCAGAAATCAGCGTCACGGTCAGGCCTGGAATTCCAGGAGAGGGTGTTGTCTTCAGAGCAGGTTCCGGAGTTGGAACAGTTACAAAAGCAGGGCTTGCGCTGGAAATTGGAGAACCTGCGATCAATCCTGTTCCACGTCAAATGATGTGCGCGGTGATTTCAGAAATCGCGGAAAAATTTAACCATTCCGGAAATGTGGTCTTGACGGTTGCCGTTTCCGGAGGGGAAGAGTTAGCAAAAAAAACTTGGAATCCGCGCCTCGGAATTTTAGGAGGGATTTCGATTTTAGGAACAACCGGCATTGTCATCCCGTATTCATGTTCTGCCTGGATTCATTCGATTCATCGAGGCATTGACGTTGCGTGTGCTAACGGTTTGCAGCAAGTAGCAGGATGTACCGGTTCCACCAGCGAAAAATTTGTGCAAAACTACTACCAGCTTCCGGACGAAGCTATGCTGGATATGGGAGATTTTGCCGGTGGCTTACTAAAATATTTCCGCAAAAATCCCTTGCCGAAACTAACGATCGGTGGAGGATTCGGAAAACTTACCAAGCTGGCACAGGGACATCTCGATTTACATTCGGGACGTAGCCAGGTCGATTTTAAACTGTTAGCAGTGCTGCTAAAAAAATTAGGTGCAAATCAGGAATTATGTGAGCAGGCCAAATCCGCCAACACTGCCAATGAAGTACTTATACTGGCACAAAAAGCCGGACTCCCCCTGGCGGACGTTATAGCACAAAAAGCCGGGCTCGTTGCCCGAAAAGCGTTACGGAATACAGAAACTATATTAAATATCATGGTAATTTCCGGAACGTCTGGTGCAGACCGTCAAGGTGAACTCGTCGGAGAGGCTGAAAATAATGCCTGAAAAACTTTTAATTCTGGGTGGAACCCATGAAGCCTATGAACTTGCGGAATATCTGGTTGAGCAATATCCTCCAAGACAATTAACTGTCATCAGTTCGCTAGCTGGAATCACTGGGAATCCAAAAGTTCCCGCCGGCCAAGTCCGGATCGGTGGCTTTGCAGACACTTACGATGAGGGTGCTAAGTCAGGCCAGAACAGTATTTTGGGATTACGGAAATATCTGCTGCAGGAAAAAATTACATTTTTGGTCAACGCAACCCACCCCTATGCGACTCGAATCAGCGAAAACGCACTTGCGGTGGCAACGGAACTTGGTTTGCCGTATCTACGTTTGACTCGTCCAGCATGGCTAAAACATACCGGAGATCAATGGATTGAGGTTCCAGATTTGGCAGCCGCAGCTGAATATTTAAAATCCGAATCCATAGACACAAACTCCCGGATATCAAAGCAAATCGTTTTCCTAACCACGGGAAACCGGGGCTTAGAGCTTTTTCAGCGATGCAGGAAATGTCATTTTGTCGTACGCAGCGTGGAGCTTCCGGAAAGTGTTGGGTCGGTAAGCGGAACTTTCGTTTGGGAAAAGGCTGAGTTTTTACAAGCGCGTGGACCTTTTACTCTGAGAAACGAACTCAGCTTGTTCCGGCAGTATGGTGTGACAATGCTGGTTAGTAAAAACAGCGGTGGTGACTCTACCTACGCAAAAATTGAAGCAGCCCGAAAGTTAAAAATACCGGTGCTGATGGTTGACAGACCGTTAGTGAATTCCGCTGATCTATGCCTGCAAGTATATCAAGTGTTGGACTGGATAGATCAACACAAATCGGCGTGAATGCTGATTATCGACTTTACTAAACTCGTATCTGCAAAACACGGCAAAGTGCCGGAAGCAAAAACAGGTCTGCGAGAAGAGCAGAAAAGACAGCGATGACTGCAAGGATGCTGAAGTGTGAAACACCAACGTGACTGACCGGTATGAAGAAGAGAAAAACCGACATCAGGATCAATGTTGTGAAAATGATTGCCTGTCCTACTTCGTGGAGGGTGTCATGGATCGCCTCGGTAATACTTGCTCCTTTGACCAGGGACAGCCGATAGTGTGTGATAAAATGAATCGTGTCGTCCACTGCGATTCCGATGATGATCGGTGCTGTCATCAGCGTAGTAATATCAAGATTAAATTCAAGCCAGCCCATCAGCCCAAACACCGTCAGCATTGGAAAAGTATTAGGCAGAATTGCCACAAGGCCTAGTTTCAATGACCCAAAGATGCCAAACATGATCAGCGAGATAATGAGGAATGCCAGTCCGAAACTGTATATCTGGGACCAGCTTATCGCGTCAAATACTCTAGCCCAGCTTGCAACTCCGCCGGTTAATGTTATCTTCAGTTCCGGATAACGCACCTTAAGTGGTGAGAGAATTTTTTCAACTCCCGGTTGAATAACCTTTAGCAATTCCACGGACTTTTTCGAGCCGATCGTTTTTAAAGAGATACTCATCCGTGCATTTGCATAATCCAGCGAAACAAGTCGTTCAAGGTTTTCATAATCTCCTCCTTCGATTAGTACCAGCAACTGAGACACCAGATCAGTACTGTCAGGCACGGTATAGTATTCTTCACGGTTTTCCTTCAGTTTGCGGTGAGTCTGTTTTAGTTGATTATTCAGCGTCCAGTTATGAGTAACCAGTTCCGGATATTTTGTCTCAATCCACTGCTTGACCTCTTCCAGTGCAAGAAGCACTTCGGGGTCTCGAAAGACACCTTCGGTTTCAGTTTCTAGCAGGATTTCCATATTTCCTGTGCCTAGGAAATGCTCGTCCATCAGAATTATCGAACGACGCACTGGGGAATCAGGCGGGTAATATTCAGAATAGACCGTGTCGATTTCAATTCTGGCTATGCCAAGAATCAACAGTATTCCTACAGCAGCAAATAAGACAATAACACTCTTAGGATAACACATACTCATCCTCTCAATCCCATTAAGCAAATGCTTAACAACCCGGAGAAGCTGAGAAACTTCAGGCGTTTCTTTACTTCTCAGAGGGCGCGGTGGAAACCAGTTCAACAGAACGGGGAGAAGAAAGACGGTCAGCACAAAAGCAAATATCACTCCAATACCCCCTAAAAGACCCATAGTCTGTATTACGCTCAATTTGATGAAATAAAGTGAAAAAATACCGATGGAGGTGGTTAGGCTTGTAAGTAGACAGGCCAGGGCAGTTTTACTGAAGACGGAACGTAGCACTTCCCTGTGGTGTTGACCCTGATGATGAAAAAACAGGTATCCAGACATTACATGCACCACGTCGGCAATCGCGGCAACGCTGACCAGTGCGAAAGCAATGTAGAGCGAAAGGTCGATGGGCCAACCCGTCCAGCCTGCAAGGCCAAGAACTCCAACAATACTTGAAACGAAAATCATGATCGGCCAAATCACCGCGCGTAATGATCCCAATAGCAGGAAGGTAAGAAGAAGACTGAAGAAGAGTGATATTACAAGCGCCCGCTGATATTCTACTGCCCAGACGTCGTTCTCATAGAATGCACCCCAACTGGGATGCATGAACACAAGATCCTTTTTGAACCGTTCTTCACTCAGCAGGTTCCAGACTTGTTTTTCAAAATTAGCATAATCCTTGAGGCCATGCTGGACAAATTGCGGCTCCTGTTCGTCCTGTCCTTCAAGCTCGTTTTCATCAAAACCTTCCAACACGTCGAGTTCCTCACCTACAAGAGGAATAGCATCAAGGTTCGATCTCAGAACCAGCATTCCTAACTCCAAATTATCAGAAACCAGGATACGAGGATACTCCGGTTCATCGATGGCCTGTTCGCGCAACAACCGGCTCTGTTCCGGACTTTGTGGCAGTTCCTCACCGATGAAGTCGCGAAACTGGATGCTGTCCCCATCTACTTCAGTAAAGCTGGTATTGATAAGTGATTCAACTTTAGACAGAAGCTGCAGCGAATTTTCTGGATCATTTGTGCCAAGAGTGGATTTTTCGTCAAGTTCCTTATGAATGTTCTTCAAAGCCCCCAGACTTCTTGCTGAAAATAAATCCCCGTCGACTGGTCGGTAAACCATGCCGAGAGTCACAGTGCCCCCGAAGAGGTCCTTGATCCGGTCCAGCGATATTTGAACAGGATCATCTTTGCCAAACATATCATCATTTGCCCAGGTGAAGGCGAATCGAGGAATTCCTGCAGCAAGAAAGGACATAAGGATGATGTACAATAGCAACACCCACCAACGCCACGGACGCAGCTTTTCAGGCAAATTTTCAAAGAAAAGATTTAGACGTTGAATCATGGATTTACTGTATTAAAGTTTTATGTCGGTTTGACAAAAGGTGTGATACGGGAAGTTTTTCAATTAAGTTTGTAGA
>Ga0208411_1001848_pt1 | contig 13654 bp, 9 predicted proteins | sample ETN01SmetaG_4_FD_185793 | JGI IMG/M metagenome (GOLD analysis project Ga0208411, IMG submission 185793) | Marine microbial and viral communities from oxygen minimum zone, Eastern Pacific Ocean - ETNP2014F12-01SV261 (SPAdes) (version 2) | ecosystem: Environmental > Aquatic > Marine > Oceanic ...
TGGATTGGGGCATTAATTGCTGCGCGTTCTTGAAAACTTCTAATACTAAAATTTTTATCGTTAATTCCTCTAAGATGAATTCTTCTTCCAAAAATATTAGTAACGTAACCCTGTTTTCTACAAATGTTTATAGTTGAATTCATATAGTCTTTTATTTCAGGAAATTTTTTAAAGTAGGCATTTATAAAATCTAAAGCTTCTTGATTTGACACCGCGATCTGTTTAGCTAATCCATATTGAGTAATTCCATATATAATACCAAAATTTATTGTTTTAGCTTTTCTTCTAAGATCTTCGTTAACTTCATTAATAGGTACATTAAAAACCTGACTTGCGGTCAAACTATGAATATCTTCATTATTTTTAAAAGCTTTTTTTAATTCTTTTACATCAGCCATATCAGCTAAAATTCTCATTTCTATTTGATTATAATCAGCAGAAATTAAAATATTTTTTTTGTCGGCAATAAAAGCCTTTCTAATTTCTTTTCCTTCATTTGATTTAATGGGAATATTTTGCAAATTTGGATCGCTAGAGGCTAATCTACCAGTATTTGTAGCTGCTAATAAGAAAGATGTGTGCACTCTTTTTGTTTTCTTGCTTATATGATCTTGCAATGCATCTGAATAGGTATTTTTTAGTTTTGAAATTTGTCTCCATTCTAATACTAAATTAGGAAATTGATGCCCTGCGAGAGCAAGATCTTCGAGAATATTTGCACTAGTTGCTAAACTTCCCTTTTTTGTTTTCTTTAATTTAGTAATTTTAAGTTCATTGTAAATTATTTCCCCAAGTTGTTTTGGAGAAGCAATATTAAATTCTTTGCCAGCTATTAAATATATTTCTTTTTCTATCTTTTTTAATTTATCTTCAAAATTTTTAGAAAGTTTTTTAAGATATATGTCATTTACCTTGATGCCATTAGATTCTATTTTGGATAGTAATTTTACCATAGGTTTTTCAAAAACATCGTAAATTTTATTTAATTTTTCCTCATCAAGTCTTGCTCTAAGATGATTATAAAGTCTTAACGTTACATCAGCATCTTCTGCTGCATATTCAGTGGCTTTGTCTAACGCAATGTCAGAAAAATTCAATTTATTTTTTCCAGCGCCAACTAATTCTTTATAGGAAATAGTTTTGTGATTTAAGTGAATTTCAGAAAGTGTATCTAGATTATGTCTGTTAGTTCCAGCATCTAATGTATATGAAATTAACATTGTGTCTTCCAAAGGATTTATCTCAATATTATTTTGGCTAAGAATAAGAAAATCAAATTTAATGTTTTGGCCAACTTTTTTTATACTTGAATCTTCCAGTATTGGTTTAATTTTTTTTAATACTACTTCTTTTTTTAAACCTTTAATATTTTTATGAGCCAGTGGTATGTAGCAAGCTTTATTTGGTGCATAACTGAATGAAATACCAACGAGATCAGCTTCTAAAGGATTGAGTGAAGAAGTCTCAGTATCAACAGCTATAACTGATTGCTCTTTTAAAATCTTTAACCATTTATCTAAAACTTTCTCATTGGTAATGCTTACGTAGCCTTTAACATTAATTATATCTGTCTGTATTTTGGGATTAGCTGATTTAACTTTATTATTTCCTGCTTCACCGTAAAAACCTATTGCTCTACTTAATAATTTATTAAATTCCATTTCTCTTAGAAAATCATAAAGTTTTTCTTTTTCAATATCTTTCAAAATAAAACTATTAGGATCTTCTTTAACTGGCACATCATCTTTAAGAGTAACTAACTGCCTACTCAAAAGAGCTTTGTCTTTGTTTGCCAGCAATGTTTCTCTTCTTTTATTTTGCGGAATCTCATTGGCTTTCTTTAAAAGAACATCTAATGTTTTATATTTTCTTATAAGTTCAGATGCTGTCTTTATACCTATGCCGGGAACACCTGGAATGTTATCTGAAGAATCTCCAGCCAATGATTGCACATCAATGACTTGGTTGGGCTTTACTCCAAATTTTTCAATAACTTCTTTTTCACCCAAGACTTTACTTTTCATTGGGTCGTATAATCTGATATTGTTGGAAACTAACTGCATTAAATCTTTATCTGAAGATATTACTGTTACTTTAGCGCCTGCTTCAATTATTTTTTTTGCGTAGGTCGCTATTAAATCATCTGCCTCGTAATTGATTAACTCTATAGATGGTAAATTAAATGCTTTAACAGATTTTCTTATATATTCAAACTGAGGAACTAAATCCTCAGGTGCTTCGGTTCGATTAGCTTTATATTCAGTATAAATATCATTTCTAAAATTTTTTCTAGCAGAATCAAATATAACTGCAAAATGTGTTGGCTTATTATCTGAATCATCATTTCTAGATTCTTCTAATAATTTAAACAACATAGAGCAAAACCCACTAACTGCACCTGTAGGTAATCCATCACTTTTTCTGGAAAGAGGAGGAAGAGCATAATATGCTCTAAATATATATCCAGAACCATCGATAAGATAAAAATGGTCAGTTTTTTTTATGGAACTCATAGAATAATATTAACCTATTTTAATTAGTGTTATGAATATATAAAAGCTAAATGATTATGGATAAAGAAAACGCATTAAAAGTAGAGGAATTAACCAAAGTTTATTCTAGAAAATCTTCAGAAAAAATTAAAGCATTAAACAATTTAAACTTGGAGGTGAAACGAGGTGAAATTTTCGGACTTCTTGGTCCAAATGGCGCAGGAAAAACTACATTTCTAAATATACTTGCTGGTACAGTTATCAAAAATCATGGCATTGTAAACGTCTGGGGATATGATTTAGATAAAAATCCTAGACAAGTAAGATCCTCAATTGGAATAGTGCCTCAAGAAATAAACCTGGATGCATTTTTTAGTCCTAAAAAACTTTTGGAGCTTCAGGCGGGATTATATGGAATACCCAAGAAAGATAGAATAACAGACACTATATTAAAAATGGTTTCTCTTGAAAATCAAGCTAACACTTACGCAAGAAGTTTATCAGGCGGTATGAAAAGACGGTTATTAATTGCCAAAGCCATGGTTCATAGACCGCCCATCTTAGTTTTGGATGAGCCAACTGCTGGGGTTGATATTAAATTAAAAAAAAACTTATGGAGTAATGTCAAAGCTCTTAATAAACAAGGAGTAACGATAATCTTGACCACGCACTTGATGTATGAAGCCGAAGAAATGTGCAATAGAATTGCGATTATTAATAAAGGAAATTTAATTAAACTAGATACAACTGAAAATTTATTAAATAGCATTAAAACAAAAAAAATTATTTTTAAGGTAAAAAAAATAAATACAATTAATCAGGATAATTTGAATGGTATTAAATTTTCTCACAATTCTAATAATGAAATAGAAGTTTCTTATGAAAGAGAAAAACATAAAATAGATGAAATAATAAATAAGGTTAAAAATGCAGGAATGGAGATATATGATATTTCAACTGACGAAGGTAATTTAGAAGATGTATTTATTGATCTTACAAAAAGCTAGATTTGATTAAAAAAAGTTGTATTATATTGGTATGGAAGCAATCAAAAAAATTGAATTAAATAAAGTAATTAAAATTACTTTGGTAACTTTCTTAGGTACTTTGCTTCTTGCTATGTCTGCTAAAATTCAAACTCCTCTGGTTCCGGTTCCAGTAACAATGCAAACGTTTGCTGTATTATTATTAGGTATGTCTTTTGGATATAAAATTGCTACAGCAACAGTAGTTTTATATTTAATTGAAGGAGCTTTAGGTATGCCAGTTTTTGCAAAGGGTGGTGGTCTAATTTATTTTCAAGGTCCAACAAGTGGTTATTTATTTGGTTTCATAATTGCAGCATTTTTTTCAGGATATTTTAAAATTAATTCAGATCCACTTTTGACTTTTTTAAAATTAGTTTTTTCAGTGAGCTTTATTTATCTTCTTGGTCTAATTTGGCTATGGATAAATTTAAATTTTTACTCAGGAAAAGAAATAAGTTTATATGGTGTTTTTGAAATTGGAGCTAAACCGTTTTTAATTATAGAAACGTACAAACTTCTAATTTTAACAGTTTTATCTACTCAAATTTATAAAATAAGAAAATTTATTTAGGAGATCTTTTAGAAAGAATTCTTTGTAAAGTTCTGCGGTGCATTTTTAGTCTTCGCGCTGTTTCAGAAACATTTCTGTTGCATAATTCAAAAACTCTATGAATATGTTCCCATTTTACTCTGTCAGCCGACATTGGATTCTGTGGTGGTATAGCTTTCGACTCTGGTTTTGCCAGAAGCGCACTTTCCACATCATCCGCATCCGCAGGCTTTGGTATGTAGTCAATAGCTCCTGCTTTCACTGCTGCAACCGCTGTGGGTATATTTCCATACCCCGTGAGCATAACTATCTTGCTGTCCTTTTTTATCTGTTGTATTTCTTTTACTATCTCTAAGCCGTTACCATCACCTAATCTTAAATCAACTACAGCAAACGCGGGAGGGGAATTTTTAGCCTTAATTATACCCTCATTCACGCTTCCAGCTTGAATCGTTTTAAAACCTTTTTTTTCCATTGCTCTAGACAATCTTTCCCTAAAAGGATTGTCATCATCGACAATAAGCAAGGATTTATCAGTAAAATCGCTAATTTTTTGAAGATTTTTTTCTGTGCTTTCTTTTGTCATTTGTTTGGTTTCAAAAATTAAACTCAAGATAGATATAACCTCTCAAAATCATTTTTCAATAGTGTAATTTAATGCTTTACATTACTACTCATTTCTATAAACACGAAATATAAAGATTTTTTTATAAGTTTTTTTGTGTAACAAAAAAAGGGGATACATGAGATGCAGAGATTTAATTCGGTTGATGAATTAATTAATACCGTTAAACCAATAGATCCAGTTTATTGCATACGACCTAATTCAATAAAATCAGCTTGTGGCTGGTTCAAAGATAAGTTTCCTGGGAAAATACTTTACGCGGTCAAAACAAATCCAAACGAAAAAGTAATTAGATATATTGGTGAAGCAGGAATTAATAGATTCGACGTTGCTTCGATTGACGAAATTAAACTAATCAAAAAAATATTTCCTCAAGCGCGTGCTTATTACATGAACACAATAAAAAATCGCGCACATATACGTGAAGCATATTTTAATTATAACATTCGTGATTTTGCTTTGGATACGAAAGACGAGCTGCAAAAAATTATTGAAGCTACAGATAATGCTAAAGATTTAACTCTTTATGTTAGAATTTCAATTTCGAATGAACATGCTGAAATTGACTTATCTCAAAAATTTGGCGCACTTCCATGTGAAGGGTTAGGATTGTTAAGGTTAGCTAAAGCCCACGCAAAAAAAGTTGGTTTAAGTTTTCATGTTGGCTCTCAGTGTATGCATCCTATTTCTTATGCTAAAGGAATACGCGAAATAGCAAACATAATTAAAAAAACAAAAATAAATCCAGATTCTATTAATGTTGGAGGTGGATTTCCTTCTGTATATCCCGACCTACGACCACAACCTCTAGAAAATTATATAAACGAAATAAAAAAAGCTTTTGATCACTTAAAATTAGAAAAAAAACCAGATCTATTATGTGAACCTGGTAGAGCGCTTGTTGCTGAAAGTGGTTCATCAATTGTAAAAGTTGTTCTTAGAAAAAAACAAAAAATTTATATAAATGATGGAACTTATGGCAGTTTATTTGATGGAGGTGTTTTAAACTTTATATTTCCAACAAGGATGATTCCTAATGGCAGAATAACTTCAAAAAAACTTACATCTTTCAGTCTATATGGTCCCACATGTGATAGTTCGGACTATATGAAGGGACCATTTGTTTTGCCTAATAATTTAAAAGAAGGTGATTATATTGAAGTTGGTCAGTTAGGAGCATATTCACTTACTTTTAGAACTAAATTTAATGGTTTTTATTCTGATCAAATTTTTGAAGTACACGACAAACCAATAATGTCTATGTACGAAAAAGATAGCTCATCTAGTTATCTTGTTGCTTAAATGAATAACCCAAAAAATCCCAAGATGGGTCACAATAAAAAGACCTTTCTAGAAAAACCTGTAGAACATATCGATATAACATCTTTCGATGCTAGAAAAATTATAGACTCTATGGACAAAATGTCTTTTACATCAAGAGATACTGCTAGAGCATCAGGAATTTTTAACGAAATGTTATCTGATAAAAATTGTACAACTTTTTTAACTCTTGCTGGCTCAACATCAGCAGCGGGATGCATGAAAATATATTCTGACATGATAAAATACAAAATGATAGATGTAGTAGTTGCAACTGGGGCTTCAATTATTGACATGGATTTTTTTGAAGCATTGGGATTTAGACATTATCAAGGATCTCAATTTCAAGATGATACGCAATTAAGAGAAAACTACATTGATCGAATATATGACACATATATTGACGAGGAGGAGCTTCAGAAGTGTGATAAGACTATATGCGATATAGCAGATGCGCTAGAACCTCGACCATATACTTCTAGAGAATTTATTAAAGAAATAGGAAAATATTTAAAAAATAATTCAAAGAAAAAAGATTCGTTGATTGAAACCGCTTATGATAATAATGTTCCGATTTTCTGCCCTGCTTTTACAGATTCAAGTGCTGGATTTGGATTAGTAATGCACCAAGAAAAAAACCCAAAGAAATGTATGACTATAGACTCCATTAGAGAATTTAGGGAATTAACAGAAATAAAAATTAAATCTAAATCATCAGGTTTATTAATGATTGGTGGTGGAGTGCCAAAAAATTTCGTACAAGATACAGTAGTTTGTGCTGAACTTTTAGGTAAACAAGTAGATATGCACAAATACGCTATACAAATTACTGTAGCTGATGCTAGAGATGGGGCCTGCAGCAGCTCAACACTTAAAGAAGCAAGCTCATGGGGTAAAGTAGATGTTTCGAAAGAACAAATGGTTTTTGCTGAGGCAACGAGCATTCTTCCTTTAATAGCCAGCGATGCTTACCATCGAAAACATTGGGAACAAAGAAAGCCTAAAAACTTTTCAAATATATTCGGTTAAAAAGTGAAATATCTTCCAAATAAAAAAGGATTTCTCGGAATTGATAATAAATTTAATTTTAAAGAAAAGGTGGTTGTTGTTCCCTTTGGCTTAGAAAAAACTGTTAGTTACGGAAGTGGAACAAAAAATGGTCCAAAAGAAATAATTAAAGCTTCACATCAAGTAGAATTATATGACGATGAATTAAATTGTGAACCTTATAAAAAAATTGGAATTAAAACACTAAAACCATTTAAAATTGATAAAAATATTAAAAAAGCCCTTAAAAAAATTTCTGATATAAATGAAGAAATTTTAAGTAAAGGAATTTTTCCACTAACACTTGGCGGCGAACATTCAATAACTCCAGGATGTATTGGGCCATTTACAAAAAGATACAAGAAATTATGTTTGTTGCACTTTGATGCGCATGCAGATTTGAGAGAAAGTTATAATGGTGAAAAATTTTCACATGCATCTGCTATTAAAAGATGTCTAGATCATAAAAATGTATCGCTAATTTCATTTGGGATAAGGAATATTTCTAAAAGTGAAGTTCTCTACCTAAAAAAAAACTCATCTAGAATAAATATTTTTTGGGCAAAAGATAAATTAAGTTGGAATCTTAATAAATTTACAAAACTAATAAAAAATAAAAATGTTTATTTAACTTTTGATGTTGATGGATTAGATTCAAGTATAATGCCAGCAACTGGTACTCCTGAACCGGGCGGATTATTATGGGACGAAACTTTAAATATAATTAAGATAGCATCAAAAAATTCTAATATAGTTGGAGCAGATATAAATGAATTGTCACCAATTAAGGGATTTAATTCTTATAATTTTTTAACCGCAAAATTAGCATATAAGATAATTTCTTATTCTTTTGAATTTAAAAAAAATTTATATAGATAATAAATCATTAGTATTCCATCGTATAATTACCATTGCTCCGTTTTTTTTAGGATTCTTAGTAAATTCGACTTTTGCTTTCATTCTTTCTAATAATGTTTTTCCAATAAAAGTTCCAAGACCAAGTCCCGATTTCGAATTAATGACTTTATTTTTAGAACGTATATAAGGCTCGCCTAGCACATCAATAATATCTTCTGAAAATCCAGGTCCATCATCACTTACTCTGACTTCTGTAATTTTATCATTGCTTAATAAATTAATTTCGACGAGAGAATCACCATACTTTACGGCATTTCCAATAAAATTTCTCAAGCCATAAGTTATTTCTAATGTTCGTTCTATCTGAGGATTGATTTTATTTTTTTGTGCTAATAATAATATTTTTTTTTCAGAAATTTCATTAAAAGATCTTACAATTTCATTTAATAAATCTTCAATTTTTATGTCTTTTAAAAAATTATCTTCTTTTAGCTGATCTTGAGAAAGATTCCTTAAAATATCCGAACATCTTTTAGTTTGTGACAAAAGTAAATTGATATCTTTTTTATATTTCGGATTGCTTCCAATTTCTTTCTCTAACTCTTTAACAATTAATGTTATGGTTGATAAAGGAGTTCCCAGAGAATGTGCCGCAGCTGCAGCTTGAACTCCTATAGATTCTAACTCATGTTCCTTGGCGAGAATCAATTCTAATTTATTTAAAGCTTCTGTTCTTTTTCTGGATTCTGTTCCAAATCTAAATCCAAAATAGGTCAAAAAAATTAAACCTATTACAATGGCAATAGGAATAGCGTGTAAATAATAATTTGGAACATAAAATTTAAAATCTTCAGAATGTGGAAGAGGTTCATGATAAAGTGTTAAAACTATTAAAATCACTATTGTTATAAAAGAAAGATTTATAGTGCTTCGTAAAGTTAAAAAAGTTGATGATACTATCGCTGGAATAATCAGTAAAATAGTAAAAGGATTTGTTATTCCTCCTGTTAAATATAATAAAATTGACAACTGCAAAAGATCATAGAATAAAAAAAATGTTGAAGAAAAGTTATTTAGTTGATTTTCTTTAATGTAAAATTGTAAGAAAATATTAGTTGTTGCTCCAATTAAAACAGCTACGGAACAAAAATAAAAAGGGAAATCAAAATTAAATATAAAATAAACAATACCTATTGTTGCATACTGTCCAACAATAGCCATCCATCTTAGAATAACTAAAGTTTTTTTATCTAATTGAATAGTATCTTTTGATTTAAAAAATTCTGAAAATTTCATTCAGAAATTATATATCTAAATTTGAAACTTCCAAAGCACGACTAATTATAAAATCTTTCCTAGGACCAACTTCGCTACCCATTAAAGTATCAATAATATCTGTATCAACGTTTGATTTAGTTTTTTGACCTCCAGGAAAATCTTTACTTTTTCCCTTGGTGTACTCCACTCTCAACAATATCCTATTATTGGGATCGAGTGTAGTCGCCCAAAGTTCTTCTGGGTTCATTTCGCCTAAACCTTTAAACCTCTGAATATTTATCTTACTTTTTTCATTTTCTATAAATTTTTTAAATTCAGAAGAATTTTTCTTTATGTTTTTTTTATTTTTTTCAGAAGATTTAATTAAAAAATTTTCTAATTCATTTTCATCTTTAATATAAAAACTTTTTGAACCCTTTGTAATTTTAAAAAGAGGTGGTTGGGCCAAATATAGATGACCTTGTTCTATAAGTTCATTGAATGGCATATTATTAAAAAAAGTTAATAAAAGAGTCCTTATGTGAGAACCATCGACATCGGCATCTGTCATAATAACAATTTTATCATATCTTAAATCTTCAACCTTAAAATCTTTTGATCCTGTTCCTAAAGCATTAATTAAAGTAACTATTTCATTAGATGACATCATTTTTGAAAAAGCTTTATTTTGTAAATCTTGTCCATTGCCATTTTTTAATTTTTTGTTATTGGTGTCAGTGTAAGTATTAAGTATCTTTCCTCTTAAAGGAAGTACTGCCTGGAATTCTCTATTTCTTCCTTGTTTTGCAGATCCTCCCGCTGAATCTCCCTCGACTATAAATAATTCTGTTCCCTCTGCTTTACCTATTTGACAATCAGCTAGTTTACCAGGAAGGCCTGATAATTCTAGGGATCCTTTTCTTCTAACGCCTTCTCGAGCTTTCCTAGCGACATCTCTTGCAATAGCAGCTTGGACTATTTTGAATAATATTACTTTTTTAATTCCAGGATTTTGATCAAACCAAGTGGACAATTTATCATTTACTATGGACTCAACAATAAATCTTACTTCGGAAGAAACAAGTTTATCTTTAGTTTGAGAAGAAAATTTGGGATCAGGTATTTTTATTGATAAAACGCCTGTTAATCCTTCTCTAGTATCGTCGCCAGTAAGTGTAATCTTATTCTTTTTTAAAAGATTTCCATCGCTAGCATATTTATTAATCACTCTTGTTAACGCACTTCTAAAACCCAAAAGATGGGTGCCTCCATCTTTTTGATGAATATTATTAGCAAATGGCAACATTTCTTCTGAATATCCAGCATTCCATTTTAAAGAACATTCTACTTCGATATTATCTTTTACTCCTGAAATATAAATTGGTTTCTTAAACAAACTAAGATCATTTTTATTAACTAAAGTTTTTTTATTTTTATCTAAAAAATCAACAAATTCTTGAATTCCACCATCATATTTATTTTTATATTCTTTTTCCTTTTTTCCTGTTTTATCTACTAGCTTAATAGATAATCCTTTATTTAAAAAAGCTAGTTCGCTCATTCTTTTTTGCAAAATTATCGAATTAAATTTAGTATTAGAAAAAACTTCTTTTGATGGCATAAAATTAATAAGAGTTCCTGTTTTATTTGTTTTTCCTTTAACTTTTAAAGGAAATAACGCTCTACCATCTTTAAATTCAATAAAATATTCTTTTTTTTCTCTAAATATATTTAATGTCAATTTTTCTGACAATGCATTAACTACTGAAACACCTACTCCGTGAAGTCCTCCAGAAACTTTGTATGAATCGTGATCAAATTTACCTCCAGCATGTAATTGGGTCATAATAACTTCTGCTGCAGATTTTTTTTCACCTTTATGTAAATCTACAGGAATTCCTCTTCCATCATCTTCTACCGAGATAGAATTGTTGGAATTCATTGTGATATTAATATTTTTGCAGTATCCGGCTAATGCTTCATCAATAGCATTGTCTACAACTTCATAAGCCATATGATGCAATCCTGTGCCATCATCAGTATCACCGATGTACATTCCTGGTCTTTTTCTTACAGCCTCAAGACCTTTAAGTACTTTTATGGAATCGGCGCCATATTTGGGTATTTTTTCTTCGGTTTTCTTTATCATATTAATGAAATTTTTATTGATATTTTAACATTTTTTTATATCAAATTAAATCTGCAGTAAACTTCTCTCTTAAATTTCCCTTGGTATTAAATGATAACTTAATGAAAAAAAAAAAAATATCCTAATAATGGTTTTTTGCCAATAAGATCAAATTTTCATTGGCATAACAACATGATAACTATTTTTATCCGACAAATCTCTTATCAAAACTGGTGAACCAGCTTCTTTTAAATTCATAATAATTGTTTCATCTTCAATTTGAGAAGAAATATCAATCAGATATTTACTATTAAAGCTTACAGTCATTTCATCTGAGCTAAATTTCGAATTAATATTTTCAACGCCTTCTCCACTATTTGGACTATTTACAGACAATTCCAGAGAATCTTTTTTAATATTCATTTTCAAACCTTCTTTTCGATCTAAAGAAACGGTGGTTACTCTTTCTATAGAATTCTTAAATTCATTTAATTTAATTTGCAATATTTTATCATTATCTCTAGGGACAACTTTTGTATAGTCTGGAAAACGTCCATCAATAACTTTTGAAATCAAAATTCCATTATTCATCTCAAATTTAACTTTTGATTTGTTGTTGGATATCTTAATGTTATCAGTAGCTTGTTCTAATAATGAAATTAATTGATAAACAGTTTTTTTGGGTAATATTATTGGTTCAAAATTTATATTTTCGTCCATTTCTAAACTGCTAGAAGAAAGTCTATGACTATCTGTAGCTACTCCTGTTAAAAAAGATTGATTTTGTATTTTTGTTTTATGAAAATAAATTCCATTAAGATAATGTCTTGTTTCATCGCTTGAAATAGAAATTTTAGCTTTATTTAATAATTTTAGTAGTTTTTGAGAAGAAATTTGAAAACTTTCACTTTTAAAATCTTCGTTTGAAACAGGAAAATTATTAGACGAAATACACAATAAATTAAATTTGGAATTGCCTGAAGTTACTTTAATCTTATTTTCACTTTGTAAAAATAGTTCGACTTTTGCGTTAGGTTCTAATTTGCGTAATATATCATAAAGTACGCTTGCTGAAGTAGTAGTCGAACCTTCAGTATTTAGTTTTTCCAAAACAACATCCTCTGAGTAAATTATATCTAAATCTGTTGCAGTTATCTTTGCTTTTGAGTCTTTGGCTTCAATTAATATATTAGCTAAAATTGGGAGAGTTGTTTTCTTTTCAATAATTCCATAAGCATGTCCTAGAGATTTTAATAAAACATCTCGATTTACTGTAATTTTCATTTTAGAATTTTATAGAAATTTTTTTTTAATTTCGTTTACACTTTGTTTAATTTCGCTGTCCTTTTTTAATAAATCTTCTATTTTTTTTATTGCGTGTATTACAGTAGTGTGATCACGGTTTGAAAATTTTCTTCCAATATCTGGTAGGGAATTTGTTGTGTATTGTTTTGCCAAGTACATAGCTATTTGTCTAGGTCTAGCTAATGATCTTGATCTTCTAGCTGACAACATTTCCTGTAAACCCAAATTAAAATAGGTTGCTACTGAATTCTGAATAGACTCAACATTTACAAGTTTATTATTATAAATAATAAAATCTTTTAGAATTCTTTTGCATTCATGAATATTTGGAGATTTTTTATTAATTTTGGTAAATGCCAAAACTCTATTTAGAGCTCCAACCATCTCTCTAATGCTAGATGTAATTTCGGTCGCTAAATAAGTTAAAACATCTTCGTCTATTTCATAATTTTCGTTAAAACTTTTTTTTATCATTTCAAATTTGCTTACTAGAATTTTTTTTCTTAAAGCTAAATCTGGAGGCTGAATATCGATAACTAAACCTCCGGAAAGCCTGGATTTAATACGATCTTGTATTCTCTCTAAATTTGATGGAGATCTATCGGATGAAATTATTATTTGAGATCCTTTTTCAATTAATGCATTGAATGTATGAAAAAACTCTTCTTGCATTGCTTCTTTTCCACCTACGAACTGAATATCATCAATAATAAAAAATTTTGCTCTTCTAAATAAATCTTTAAATTTAACCATTTCATTATTTTTGATTGATCTAATAAAATGGTACATAAATCTTTCAGCTGAAATAAACATTACTTTTTCCCTGTCGCCTATTTCTAAACCAATAGCATTTAATAAATGAGTTTTGCCCATACCCACCCCGCTATAAATAAATAGAGGATTATAATGTGAGCCTTCCTTGCAAACTCTTTTTGCGGCCATATATGCAAGCTCGTTGCTTTCGCCAACTATAAAATTTTCGAAACTGTTGTTAGAATCAAATCTATTATAATTTAATAGCGAGTTTTCTATTAGTGAAATTCT
>Ga0208411_1001853_pt1 | contig 13643 bp, 7 predicted proteins | sample ETN01SmetaG_4_FD_185793 | JGI IMG/M metagenome (GOLD analysis project Ga0208411, IMG submission 185793) | Marine microbial and viral communities from oxygen minimum zone, Eastern Pacific Ocean - ETNP2014F12-01SV261 (SPAdes) (version 2) | ecosystem: Environmental > Aquatic > Marine > Oceanic ...
GTCTTCATGGCGGCCTTGATTTTGTCTGTTTGGGTGACGAATTGTTTTCCCGGGAAAATGGTGACTGAGCCCAGTGTTTCCAGGGTGTTGCCCGTCAATGGGTCAAAGCGCTGGATGCGGTCGATTTCCTCGCCGAAAAATTCCACGCGGATTCCATCCTCGGTTTGGGCGGGGCGGATATCCACCGTGTCGCCTCGAACGCGAAATTGGCCCCGCTCAAAGGCGATATCGTTTCGGGTGTATTGAAGGTCAACGAGTCGGCTCAGCAGTGGTTCCCGGCCAATCTCCAGCCCCTTGATAAGCGGGAGCATCAATGATTCGTAATCCTCCCGGTTGCCGATCCCGTAAATGCAGGACACACTGGCGACAACCAGGACATCACGTCGGGTCAACAGGGAGCTCATCGTGGCGAGCCTCATGCGTTCAATGTCCTCGTTTACCGATGAATCCTTTTCAATAAATGTGTCGGTTCTCGCAATATAGGCTTCTGGCTGATAATAATCGAAATAGCTGATAAAATATTCAACAGCGTTGTTTGGGAAAAATCCTTTAAACTCCGCATAAAGTTGCGCGGCTAATGTCTTGTTATGGGAAATTACCAGCGTGGGACGGTCGATTTTCGAGATAACATTCGCCAGGGTGTAGGTTTTTCCCGAACCGGTAACCCCCAGTAGTACCTGGTGGGGGAGGTCGTTTTCGAGTCCTGCAGATAATTGGGCAATAGCTCCGGGTTGATCACCATCAGGAGGGTAAGGTTGGTGTAACTCGAACATCGGCGGACAAGGTACGAGTCGGCACGAGGAGTGTCAATTGACCGTAATGAAACAACCCGATAATATTCGGTGTGTTCGCTCCGGTAAAAAGCTTGTATGTGCATGTGCCTTTTTGTGCCTCCAAATGTGGTTACTGTGCATTTTTCTCGCATCAACCAGAAGGCGAGATGGTGGATCGGTATGTTTCTGCGCTGGTGAAGGAATTGAAAATGGTGGCTGGCGAGTTTCAGCTGCGTACAGTGTTTTTTGGAGGGGGTACACCCTCCATTTTGAGTCTGCGCCATTGGGAAAAAATATTGGCGGCAATGGATGACTTAGGTGTTGCGGAGGTCAATGAATGGACCGTGGAATGCAATCCGGCAACGCTTTCAGAGGATAAGGCCAAGCTCCTTAAGGAAGGTGGCGTGACTCGTGTTTCGATGGGAGTGCAATCTATGGATCCAGATTTGCTTGTACGCCTGGGGCGTGTCCATTCACGCGATATGGTCTATAAATCGTATGACACCCTTCGGAATACCGGGTTTGAACGGGTCAATCTGGATCTGATGTTCGCTATTCCAAGTCAGTCTATGGAGATGTGGGGGGATACCCTCGGTGAAGTCATTGCCATGAAGCCAGACCATCTATCGTGCTATGAGGTGATTTATGAGCAGGATACACCTCTTTATGAGCAAATGAATGCCGGGGAATTTGACGTGCAGGAGGATTTGGCGTGCGACATGTTTGAAGAGTTGGTGCGAATGGCTGAAGCCAATGGTTATCATCAATATGAAGTGGCCAACTTTGCTCAACATTACGGGATTGAAACATTTGAGATTCCAAACGAGGCCTGTCGACATAATGTAAATTACTGGTGCGGCGGGAATTATCACGGACTGGGTCCCAGTGCCACCGGTTATGTCTCTGGTCGACGCACGACAAATGTTCGCAATACCACTGCCTATTGTGATGCAATAGAAAATGATCAACGGGCGTTTGATGAAGTGGAGGAATTGACGGGGCTTAAACGAGCCGGGGAAATTGCCGCTTTCGGTTTGCGAATGAACAGGGGGTGGCCCTTTGAGCAATTTAATCAGGTGACGGGTTTTGACCTTCGGGAACAATGGAAGAGGGTAATGGTTGGCCTTGTTGACAGAGGGTTGGGGGTGATGGAGTCGGACCGTTTTAGACTGACTCCAAAAGGCCTTCGTTTTGCAGATTCATCAGGAGCTGAGTTTTTGGTATGATAGGAATACAGGTTAAATTATTGCCCAATAATTGGAGTTGTCCGCTAAATTGTTGTTCATTCAGTGCCAATTGCACGTTGACACCCTGAAGTGTCCTGCCTATTTTCCGCGCTCCGGATTTTCGGGCAACTTCAATTCACGATTTATGGCTAAAGCAAAAAAGTACGTTTACCACTTCAGTAAATCCAAGACGGATGGCAACGGAACCATGAAGGCGCTGTTAGGCGGCAAAGGCGCCAATCTCGCCGAAATGAGCAGCATTGGAGTTCCCGTTCCCGCTGGTTTCACCATTACGACCGAAGTTTGCACCTATTATTACGCCAACGCTAAGAAATACCCCAAGACTCTCGATGCCGAGATCGAGGCAAATATTACCAAGGTCGAAAAGGCCATGGGCAAGAAGTTTGGTGACCTCGAGAATCCCCTTCTTCTTTCCGTTCGCTCCGGTGCTCGCGAGTCGATGCCCGGCATGATGGACACTATCCTCAATCTCGGTATTAACGACGAAGTCGTCGAAGCCCTTGCCAAGAAGACCGGCAATGCAAAGTTCGCCTGGGACTCCTACCGTCGTTTCCTCCAGATGTATGGAAGCGTTGTAATGGAAGTGGAAGCCGAAGCCGGCGAGCACCACGATCCTTACGAGGTCATTCTTGATAAAGCTAAGGCTAAGGCCAAGGTGGAAGACGATTCTGGTCTCAAGGAAAAGGATCTCCGCGAAGTGGTTACTGCTTTCAAAGCGCTTATTAAGAAACGCTCAGGCAAGAACTTCCCCGAAGATCCGCGCGAGCAGCTCAAGGGAGCCGTGAATGCCGTCTTCAACTCCTGGCAAAACGACCGCGCGATCGTTTATCGCCAGAAGTATGGAATTTCCGCCGCTTGGGGAACTGCTGTCAATGTTCAGGCTATGGTCTTTGGTAACACCGGTAAGAGTTCCGGAACCGGCGTTGCTTTCACTCGTGACCCAGCCACCGGCGAAAATGTTTTTTACGGTGAGTATCTCATTGATGCACAGGGTGAGGACGTCGTTGCCGGTGTCCGCACACCGAAGCCCATCGCCAAGATGGCCAAAGACCTTCCCAAGTCTCATAAAGAGCTTCTCGTGACTCGTAAGAAGCTTGAGAAGCACTTCCGTGATGTGCAGGACGTTGAGTTTACCATCGAGGAAGGAAAACTGTGGATGCTGCAGACCCGTAACGGAAAGCGCACTGGTTTTGCTGCCGTCAATATCGCTCTTGATATGGTCAAGGAGCACCTCATCAAGAAGGAAGAGGCTATCCTCCGCATTCCCGCTGATGACCTCGGGCACCTCCTCGCCCCAATCTTCGACGCCAAGGCTGAGAAGGCTGCCAGGAAAGTTGGCAATGGCCTTCCAGCTGGTCCTGGTGCGGCTTCCGGAAAGATCTATTTCTCCGCTGAAGACTCGGTGAAGGCAGCAGTCAAAGGTCAGAACGTGATTCTTGTCCGCCAAGCCACTTCTCCGGAAGATCTTCGTGGAATGATCGCCGCCGACGGAATCCTTACCACCGAGGGTGGTGCTTCCTCACATGCTGCTCTTGTTGCCCGCCAGATGGGGAAGGTCTGCGTTTGCGGTGCCCACGGCATGACTATCGACTACTCCAAGAAGACACTCTCCGGAAACGGCGTTACCCTGAAGGAAGGCGATGAGCTTTCCCTGAACGGATTCGTTGGAAACGTTTACAAGGGCAACATCAAGTCTTCTCCTTCCCAGGTCATCCAGGGCCTCATCGAGAACAAGGCTGCTGCCAAGCGTTCTGACACCTACAAGAAGTTCATGGAGCTCATGAGCTGGACCGACAAGCTGCGTAAGCTTGGTGTCCGCACCAACTCGGACACTCCGGAGCAGGTGCAGCAGGCCATCAAGTTTGGCGCTGAAGGCATTGGCCTGACCCGCGCCGAGCACATGTTCTTTGAGGGCAACCGCATCGATGCTGTTCGTGAGATGATCCTCGCTGATGACGACGCCGGCCGCGCCAAGGCCCTCAAGAAGATCAAGGTCTTCATGAAGAAAGACTTCATCGGCATCTTCAAGTCACTCGAAGGTCGCCCAGCCACCATTCGTCTTCTGGATCCACCTCTTCACGAATTCATCGGCACCATGGATGCCGCTCAGAAGAAGGATCTCTCCAAGAAGATCGGCATGAGCGCTCCTGCGATCACCAAGCGTATCCACGCTCTTCACGAGGAGAATCCAATGCTTGGTCACCGTGGTTGCCGTCTCGGTATCAGCTACCCTGCTGTCACTGCAATGCAGGTCGAGGCTATCCTCGAGGCTGCTCACGAGGTGCAGAAGAAGGGCACCAAGGTTCTCCCTGAGATCATGGTCCCACTCGTTGCCTATGCACGTGAGCTTGAACTTCAGAAGAACGTCATCGACACCACCGCTGCTGAAGTTCGTAAGAAGCTTGGTCTTAAGAAAAGCGAGCTGAAGTACACCGTTGGAACCATGATTGAGATTCCTCGCGCTGCCATCACCGCTGACGAAGTAGCCAAGCACGCTGAGTTCTTCTCCTTCGGAACCAACGATCTCACGCAGACCGGACTTGGTCTTTCCCGTGATGATTCCTCCAGTTTCCTCCCAACCTACCAGGATGCGGAAGTTCTCAGCAGCAACCCATTCGCCGGTCTCGACCAGGAAGGCGTGGGCAAGCTTGTTGAAATGGGTGTCAAAGGTGGTCGTAAGACTGAGAAGAAACTCAAGATCGGTATCTGCGGCGAGCACGGCGGAGATCCTGATTCCGTGAAGTTCTTCCACCGCACCGGACTCAACTACGTGTCCTGTTCACCATTTCGTATCCCCATCGCTCGGCTTGCTCTCGCGCAAGCCGCCCTCGAAGAAAAGGGAATGGCTCGCGGTGAAGTGAGCTAGACGCGAAAGAATATCAAACTGGGGATATGTGGTGAGCATGGGGGCGAGCCCAACAGTGTAAAGTTTTGCCATAGTCTTGGTTTGGCTTACGTAAGCTGTTCTCCTTTTCGGGTGCCCGCCGCACGCCTAGCCGCAGCTCAGGCTGCGCTAGCATAGGGGTGAAGTGAATTCTTGCATAAACCGCCCGGATTACCGGGCGGTTTTTTATTAACTTGCCTCTTGCGCAAGAGAGGCTGAGGGTTTCAGCGTGAAGTACGTGGTTATATTGCTGTGTTTACTGGTTTCTTCGGGTTGTCAGTTTTACCGTCAGGTCGTCGTCAGTGAGAAAGGAAAACTTCTCCCATGGAGAGATCATCAGGATAACCCGGAGGCGAAGGCTAAATGGAACGAGGATCACGGCAAATGGAAAATCGCTGATGCTCATCGCCGCTACGATGCTGGATTGATGGATCGTTACCGGTATAATCAAGTAAGAAAAAAACACGGCCTAGAGCCAGTGCATTAACGCGATGAAGAACATTATTTTTTTGGGGCTAATGAGTCCGTTATTCGGCTATTCGGCTGAGCCTAGTTTTCGCATGCAGGAAATTGATGCCAAAGTGGGCGTTGGTTACGGACTGCAGTTGGCGGATATGGATGGGGATAAAAAGAAGGACATTATCCTTTGTGACAAGGATAAGATTGTGTGGTACCAGAATCCTTCCTGGAAGAAGCATCAGATAAGTGGTCATTTGACAAAGCGTGATCATGTTTGCGTGACAGCCAGAGACCTGGATGGGGATGGGAAAGCCGAAATAGCCGTTGGGGGTCAGTGGAATATTGGGGAATCCAATGATGCTGGTAAATCGGGAGCAGTTTTCTATTTAAACCCGACTGCTACCAGGGAAGGCAATTGGACGCCCATTCAGCTTCCGCACGAACCCAATACCCATCGCATGCACTGGATTAAATCCGGCAAAGGAAAATTTGATCTTGTGGTTAAACCCTTGTATGGGCCAAAGGGTCCTGATGGTATAAAAGGTGGATCCAAAGTATGGGCTTATCATATGCCCGAGAATCCCGCGAAAAAGTGGAACCGTACTTTGGTTTCAGATTTCATGAAGGATAGTCATAACTTTCATCTGATTGACTGGGATCGTGACGGTCGTGAGGAGTTTTTGCAGGCGGGTTTGAACGGGGTTTATTGGTTTGGGCGCGACAAACAGGGAAAATGGAAATATATGCAGTTCAGCCAAAATTATGCCGGCGAAGTCCGTGATGGGGTGACCGCTAAAGGAAAGCGCTTCTTTGTTGCGATAGAGCCGAAGCACGGAACCACTGTAGCAGTTTATTTGCAGACTCGGTTTCAGTTTTGGCAGAGGCGTGTTTTGGATGAGACACTGAAGGATGGGCATGCCTTAGCGGTCGCCGATTACCTGGGGACTGGCGGTGACCAGGTAGTGGCTGGTTGGCGAGGAATGAACACTCCGGGAGTTCCAGGAGTGCGTCTGTATGTGCCGAAGGATGACCTTTACACCAAGTGGAAGAGTTACCAGTTAAGCGGAAAGGAGACGGCGGTTGAGGACATTAAAGCAACCGATCTCAATGGAGACCGTAAGCCAGATATTGTCATAGCCTGCCGCCAGACGCACAACTTGAGAATACTTTGGAACGAGTCCAGATAGGGCATCTACCAAATTGGATCTTTTTCTTCCTTTGTTCAATTTGAGTTGCTTCTAGGGGCTGGGTTAATTTAGCTGGAAAAAACTTTAATTTTCGGACTGTTTCGGCCAGTATCCGCCTCCATTTTGCCCAAAGAGGGTAAAATCCATGAAGAGAACGCATCATTGTAACGAGTTACGTCTGGGGCAAGCCGGAGAGCAAGCCTCCTTGTCCGGTTGGGTTCATTCCTGCCGGGATTTGGGGGGAGTGATTTTCATTGATGTGCGTGACCGTGAAGGGCGAACGCAATTGGTGTTTGATCCGCAGGAAACGGATGTAAATCTGGTTGAAATTGCCTCAAAACTGCACAGCGAGAGTGTTATCACTGTTTCAGGCAAAGTGCGTCAACGACCTGATGAAACTGAAAACACCAGAATTGCTACAGGGCAAATTGAAGTGGTGGTGACCGCACTGGTGGTGAACAACCGTGCCGAGGTGTTGCCCTTTCAGATTGATGACCCAGAGGCCGCCGCCAAGGTGAACGAGGAGCTCCGCCTGCAATACCGGTATATCGATTTGCGTCGCCCAGAGATAATGCGCAATATGCAATTGCGCAGCAAGGTTGCGACAGCTACACGGGTTTTTATGGAAGAGCAGGGTTTTCTTGAGGTGGAGACACCAACGCTTTTCAAATCGACGCCCGAAGGGGCCCGTGAATTTCTTGTTCCGAGTCGGGTATCTCCCGGTGAATTTTATGCCCTGCCTCAGTCACCCCAGCAGTTTAAGCAGATATTGATGTGCTCGGGAGTCGACAAGTATTTCCAGCTAGCCCGCTGTTACCGTGATGAAGATCTCCGGGCCGATCGACAGCCTGAGTTCACTCAAGTGGATATTGAGATGTCGTTTGTAGAGCGCGAAGATATCTACGGATTGATAGAAGGTTATTTAAAGCGGGTTTGGAAAGTAGCTCTCGATATTGATGTTCCGACTCCTTTCCCGCGTGTTCCTTATCAGGAAGTAATGGATCGATGGGGAATTGATAAGCCGGATACGCGTTTTGGGATGGAAATAGTAGATTTAACCGAAAACTTTGTCTCGAGTGAATTCAAGGTTTTTAGTGGTGCCATTGCTAATGGAGGTGTGGTTAAAGCGTTGAATGCGAAAGGGTATGCCTGTGTCACCCAGGGACAGATGGAGGCAATGACTGAAACAGCGAAGAGTTTTGGGGCTAAAGGCCTGGCCTTTATCAAAGTGGAAAATGGGGAGTGGAAGTCACCGATTGTAAAGTTTTTCAGCGATCAGGAGAAAGCCGCACTTGAGGAAAAATTAGGTATTGAGGAGGGTGATCTGATTCTTTTTGCAGCGGATGAATGGCTGAATGCCTGTGAGATACTCGGAAAAATACGTTTGTATGCAGCAGAAAAACTCAAGGATCTTGGCAAGTTAGAGGTGGCTGAAGGTCAATTTAACTTCTTGTGGGTGGTGGATTTCCCATTGCTGGCCTTTGATAAGGAAATGAACAGGTGGTACTCCAGTCACCACCCGTTTACTTCGCCTGTGGTTGATGATATTCCCAACCTTACCAGTGATCCTAAATCTGTGCGAGGCCAGCATTATGATATCGTGGTCAATGGCGTGGAGCTAGGAGGGGGATCAATTCGTATTCACCAGCCGGACCTGCAGAAAACTGTCTTTGAAGAGGTGTTGCAGCTCTCCGCTGAGGTGACTCAAGCGCGCTTTGGATATATGCTTGAAGCATTTAAGTATGGTTGCCCGCCCCATGGAGGGATTGCCCTGGGTTTTGATCGTTTAATTGCGCTGTTGTGTGGGGCTGACAGTATTCGTGATGTGGTTGCTTTCCCAAAAACCGCGAAAGGCTCCTGCCTAATGACTGACAGTCCCGCGGGGGTTGAGGCACGCCAGTTAAAGGATTTGCACATTGATGTTAAGGTGGCCAAGAAGGCAGAATGAAGTTCTGGGATAAAATGAAAAAAAAGGAAGAGTCAGCAGATGAGTCGGCCCAACAGGCGGAATCAGCGCCTGAAATGACAGTATTGGAGAAGCAGCTGGCAGAAAAAGCAGCTTTAGAAACTGATGAAGAACCAACTGAAGGCCCGGTTAATCTTGTCGAAGCCCAGGAGAAAATTGATGAGCTTAACACAAGAATATTAAGGCTGACGGCTGACTATGATAATTTTCGCAAGCGTGCACAGCGAGATAAGGATGATGTCCGTCAATATGCCAATCAGGATATTTTGGAGAAGTTGCTGCCGGTTTTGGATAATTTCGAGATGGCAATTACTGCAGTGAAGGATGCGGACCCCTCGATAAAGGATGGTGTCCAGATGATATACGATCAGCTCTTCAATGTCCTGAAAGATTCCGGAATGGAACCCATTGACGCAATTGGAGAGCAGTTTGACCCTAACCTTCATGAGGCGATTTCCCAGGAGGAATCTGCAGAAGTAGAAGAAGGCAAGGTAATTCAGCAGGTGCAGCGGGGTTTTAGATTGAACGACCGACTGGTGCGAGCCGCCCGCGTGGTGGTAGCCAAGGCTCCTGAAGAAGTGACTGAGGGATAATGGCCAAGCGTGACTACTATGATGTGCTTGGGTTGTCCAAGGACGCGTCGGAAGGGGATATCAAAAAAGCCTACCGCAAAAAGGCAGTCCAATATCACCCGGACAAGAACCCTGATGACAAGGATGCTGAGGATAAGTTTAAAGAGGTAGGGGAAGCCTACGAGGTTCTAAGCGACGATCAGAAGAGGGCAGCCTATGATTCCATGGGGCACGCGGCCTTTGAAGCCGGTGGTGGAGGCGGGTTTCACGGCAGTGCTGTTGACCCATCTGACCTTTTCAATCAGGTCTTTGGCGGGGGAGGAGGTGGAGGCATCTTCGAGCAGCTTTTTGGTGGAGGAGAGCGCCGGGATCCGGGTGGGGCGCAACGAGGTTCTGACTTGCGCTATGATATGGAGATTGATTTTGAGGAGGCGGTTTTGGGATGTGAAAAGAAGATTTCCATTACCAAGCTTGACGAATGCGAGACGTGTCAAGGTTCCGGTGCGGCCAAAGGTTCAAGTCGTAAAACTTGCTCAACCTGTGGAGGACAGGGGCAGGTAGTTTCCCAGAGGGGATTTTTTCGGATGCAACAGACTTGCCCGCATTGTGAAGGGCAGGGCACCGTTCTTGAAAAGCCTTGCAGGAGCTGTCGTGGAGGTGGGCGTGTGGAGAGAAAGTCAAAAATTACTCTTAAGGTGCCTGAAGGAGTAAGCACCGGAACACGCCTGCGTAGCGCCAATAATGGTGAGGCGGGTCTGCGTGGTGGGCCCAATGGTGATCTGTACGTGATCCTGCATGTGCGACCTCATGAAATTTTTGATCGGGATGAGGATGACTTGCTATGCGACGTACCGATCAGCTTTGTGACTGCGGCCTTGGGAGGTGAATTGAAGGTGCCAACCCTGTCCGGCTCAGCAAGCATCAAAATTCCCGCAGGAACACAATCAGGCACCACATTTCGCCTTAAAGGAAGAGGGGTAAAGAATCTACAGGGATACGGTACGGGCGACCTGAACGTGAAGGTCAATGTGGAGGTGCCTGCCCGCCTCAACAAGGAACAGAAAGCCAAGCTCGATGAATTTGCTGAACTATGCGGGGATGATGTGAACCCTCAAAGCAAGAGCTTCCTCGAGAAGGCCAAGAACTTTTTCGGCTAATGCACCGTTTCTATCTTTCTCCAAAAAAGATCACTGAGGGTGAGTTTTCGCTCTGTGGGCGTGAAGGGCATCATGCTGCCAACGTACTGCGGGTTCGCGCAGGCGAGCGTGTTGCCGTCCTGGACGGGGAAGGATCCGAGTACATGTGCGACGTGGCTTCAGTTGAAAAGAATGATGTTCGACTTATCGTGCAGCAACAAAACAAGGCCGTACCGTTGCCGTACCGTATTACACTCCTGCAGGCCATGACCAAGGGCAAGTCGATGGACTTTATCATTCAAAAAGCGACCGAGCTATGTGTGCACCGGATTGTGCCCTTGGCTGCAGGCCGTTCTGTGGTGCAGGTAGAGGACGTTGAAGCCAGGTTGGAAAAATGGAATTCGATTTCCATAGATTCCATCAAGCAATGCGGCAGTCCTTGGCTCCCGCTCATTGAGAAACCCATTACTCCCAAGGATTTTCTTGCTCGAAATGAGCGTTTTGACATTCCCATGGCGGCCTCACTGCAAAGTCATACGCAGCATCCTCGTGAATACGTTGATGATTTCCTGTCGGATCAAGGCCAATTACCTAAATCATTGGCCGTGTGGGTGGGGCCGGAAGGGGATTTTACGCCGGCCGAGGTTAATGACATCCTTACTGCGGGGGTGCATCCCATTACGTTGGGGCAGGTGATACTACGGAGTGAAACGGCAGCCATTTACGCTGTTTCAGCACTTAATTACGAGTTGCAGTCTCCCAGGGGTTAAGGGGAGGTTTCCAGTAGAGGTTTTATCTCTGGATGATCTCGTACTGGCTTAAACAGATCGTTGGTTGTTATCACTGACCTGATGTCTGTAGAATTTGTTTCCGAACTCTGGTGTTTTTTAAGGGCCATTTTTAAATTATCTACTGCTTCGTTCGTTTTTCCGAGTCGAATCCGCGTTCGAGCTAAATCAAACCAGGATTCATATCGGTCCGGCTCAATTTCTGTAAGGCGTTGATCTACACTCTCCTTTTCTTCCCAGTGTTCAATGAGTCTGAAGCTGTTTTTAATCAGGGTCAGTTTTTTTGGGTCATCTTTGGCGAACTTAGAAAATTTATCGATAACTCTAATTATGGCATTAGTATTCTTGTTTCGTCCGTGTATGTATATTGCTTGCAGGAAGTTGGTTGAGTTGTGCGGGTTCTTTTCGAAAGCAGTAATAAAAAAGGCATCGTTGGATGCTTCTCTTCTGTAGAAGTCGGCTCTAATGTTATGATTGCCGGATGGATCGAGTTTATGAAGTCGGTTTGCTATGATAACAGCCTCATTATATTTACCTTCCTTTAAGAATTGTTGCTCTCGGGTTTGCAATATCTGTTTAATAAAAATCAGACTACTGGGGTTGGCGGGGTCGAGCTGTCGATATGTTTGCGCGATTCGGAGTGCGTCACTGTGGTGCCCCATGCGAACCAGTAAGTTAATGAATTTGAATACGGTTTCTGGGTTAATGCTACCAAAGGCAAAAGCCTGTTTATAGGCAAAGTGAGCTTCCTTGTTGTAGCGGATTTTCAGTTCCGGGTTTTTGGTATTCAAAGCACGCCAGGCGTAGAGTCCGGCGATGGCTGATCGCAACTTCGAGAATCCTTTTTGGGCATCGTTGTCGCGGATAAACTCAGTGCTTCCCTTGAATCGACTTAAGTCATGTCTTTGGTAGGTGAGCTCGGCCCAATCGCATATCTCAGAAACCGACGTGTCTTCGGAGATCCAGTTTCCGATCAGGCGTTTGGAGTATTCACGCCAGAATTTACGATCTTTATTAAATGCTGATTCATCAAATTCATCTATCGGATCCCTTTCGATTTTCATGATGATCCCAAAAGGTCGAAGATGCGGGTACATCCAGTCCATGGGGAAACTCTCTTCCAAATAAAATTCTTGGCCGGGATTGTTGTCAAAGATCATTTTTGCCAGACGGGCGTTGATGTTCATTACTGCAACATGTCCCTGAACCGAGACTTGAGGATCGGGTATGGGCATAATGCTTCCACACCGCGGGCAAGGTTGGCCGCCGTTTGCCTCTATTTGCTGAAGCAACGGAGCGTTTTGTTGATGGATCAGTATCGGAGCTTCTGAAAGGCAGTTGGTGCACAAGAAAGCCAGGATTAAGCGGACATCTTCACCGGGTTTCAAGGTCCCTGAGAGCATGCGATCCTTGGCGTCAGCGTAATAGTTAGAGAAGGCAAATTGATTGTCAATATCAGAAGGGGTGTTGATTTCGTTCTCTGGATAAATCGCATTCTCGCGTCTTTGCTGTTCTACGCGGGAGCCAAGTTTTCCAAACAGATTGTCAGCTTTTTTGGACAACGTGTTTAGGGGGGAAGTGAATGCTGAAAAACACAACAAGGTTAGGCAAAGGCCCCATGCCCCTATCCCGATTGTGTGCCGCCTGTTTGTAGTGGTTTGATATTTATTATAGGATACAAAAATCATTATTAACCCGGCGATTAGGCCAAGGGTTAGTAGTGCATTAATCTGGGTTCTTTTGCTGCTGCCGTTTATCTTGGTTGCCAGTTCGCTGAAGAATTTCGGATCGCGCTGGGTGCTACGGTTGTAGTGGGCACGAATATATTGGAGGTATGTTCCATCTGCTAGGGCGTTTTGGGTAATCAGGTAGACGTCGCGCCTGTCGAAATCCGGGTCCCTTTTGTTGTGTGCAGCAATGAAACTTTCACAAAATATCATGTAGGTTGGGCAGAATCGACCAGGGTCGGTGCCGCCAAAGAGAACGGCATTTTTTTCCATTTCCGGATATATTCCAAAAGGGGGTGAGAACATATCGTGGCCGTACCAGTAGCCAAACAGGTGGTTGCGCTGCTCGTTCTCTGCCCAGTTGTTGAGTGCGGGTCTAAGCGGGAGGATGCTGATTGAAACCAGTGCTAGGGTGGTTAGGACGAGGTTCGATGTTTTTGTACGTGATATAATTGTTATTAGGGTGAGAATGAGCAGAAGAGCCAGTCCGGTGTAGGCAGAATAGTGCTTCATGGAGAAGACGGTGGCCTTCTGTATGTTGAGAGTATTATAAATTTCCCAGAGGATCAGGCATCCAAGGAAGATTAGAATATGCCGCAGATTACCGGGTTTGCATATTGTTGCGCTGATAATGGCAAGCCCCAAACCTATTCCCCCGGCAATGAAGACATGCGTGGCGGCGAAAAACACCTTGTTCAGGTGGCGGTTGAGTTCATCTGCTGTTGGGTTGATTAAATATATAAGAATCAGTGTAAATGATATATATATTCCCGTAAGGCCGAGGATCCATTTGACCTCCCTTAATCGCAGGCGATGGATAAGAGCCAACGGGATAAAGGCCAGTGCCAGATAGGACAGGCTGAATTCCTGCTGGGCCTCATCCAGATAAACCCACAACTGTCCG
>Ga0208411_1001857_pt1 | contig 13608 bp, 18 predicted proteins | sample ETN01SmetaG_4_FD_185793 | JGI IMG/M metagenome (GOLD analysis project Ga0208411, IMG submission 185793) | Marine microbial and viral communities from oxygen minimum zone, Eastern Pacific Ocean - ETNP2014F12-01SV261 (SPAdes) (version 2) | ecosystem: Environmental > Aquatic > Marine > Oceanic ...
GGTGTATCGTTGCCCAACCAAGTGCATTCTTCATAGTACTTAATTACTTCTCTGGGTTTCTTGTATGTAGGTTTTTTTGATGGCATTAGTTTTTATGATTCCTATTTTAATATTACTTGAATTTGGTGTATGTTGCAATCTAATTTTCTCCCAATATTTGGTTTTTGTAACACTTGGATTGTGTCCTAAAACATTTAATAGGTTAACCAACGCCTTTCTTACCTTTTCAGCACCACCATGTTTTTTACAAGTGTCTGATCTACCTACGTGTATAATTTTATTGTTAATTTTTATTTTGTAAACACAAGGTAATCTAATCCATTTAGTAGCTGGATTTTTATTGTGTCGTATTTTATATTTTTCTATGGTGTAAAGATCCTGTATAGAATACCATTTAATATCTGGCATTTAAAACCAAATAAAGTTGAAGAGAAAAATTATACCTAAAAGCCACCCTATAAGACCGCACCAAAAGTCATCCCAACTCCAATGACCTTTGCTCCATAAGTCTAATCCTTCTTTAATAATTGTTGCAATAATTCCTAACCATGCAAAGTGTAGCCAGAATATTCCTAACATTGTTAAAAAGAAAGACCAGAAGAAATGTAGTTGTAGGTCCGGTCTAAAATAATGCATTACACATCCAGTTAGTTTTTTATAATAAGTTTTAATTTCCATTGTCATTAAAATCCATGTATAATGTGTATTTTGCAACTAATTCGTCATCTGCTTTAATGTCTTTAATTGACATAAGGTATACTACTGGTAGTTGATGCCAAAAACCTTGATATGTTCTACAATTTGGTGTTTCAGAATGATTATAAAATGCTCCTAAGGCTGTTCTTATATGACCATGTGGGAAGTTTTTATTTTTAATATGTACAATTCCAAATACTGTATCTTTTGGAAAGTCTCTTGTAGCATATAGGCCTAATCCTTGTATTTTAGAATATTTAATTGTGATTCCATCCGGAAGTGGTTTATACATTTTTAATTCCTAATTGTTTATATACTTTTTGTACTTTTCTTGCTTGAAAGTAACAATCTTCTAATGCGTTGTGTAGTCCAGTTCTCTTTTCATTTAAATCACGTGGTACTAAACTAAACAAAGTTCGCGAATCTCGTATTTGCCAGTATTGCCATGGAACTGGATGGCCTAATTGTTTATATAAATTTTGTAATATTGCATAATCAAACAAAGGACCTTGGCACCAAAATACATCCACGCCAACAGACCATTTATTAATTGTTTTAAGCATTTTTGCTAAACTAATTCTATCTTTGTCACCTAGTGCTTCTTCTGAAATTTCTTTAGGCTGTTCTGCCCACCAATCTAACGTAAGTTGCATAACTTCTCTGCCCATGGCAGTTTGTGAATCTACGTCAACTCTAAAATACATACCTTGAGATGGTTCTGCGTGAGTGCATGGATCAAATTTAACACCACCAACAGTTAAAATTACTGCATCAGGATTTGTGCTTAACGTTTCTAAGTCTATCATTGCGTGGATCATGTGTATTCCTTTTTCTTTGGTTTCCACCCAGTCCAAGAAACATCTTTTAATGGATCGTCAATCTCTTTTATATTAGTAACCTTGTTATTAGGAAATCTTAATTCAATATCTTTTCCATCATTACTATAAACAAAAGTTTTAATAGTTTTCTTTTCTAGTTTCAATTTAAATTCCCAACATTTAGTCATTTTTTTTATCGTGTTCTTTTATCCAATTTTCTATATTTTTTTCTGCGAAATATATTCCAGAAGGCCAAAGCATTGGTTTTTCTTTTCTTACTTTGTTATCATTTTGATAATCATTCATTTTATTGAATAAAAAACTTGCTAAACTTTTAATATAGTTACTCATTATTTTTTTTATCTCTAAAATCATATTTTATATGAGTATTTTTATCTCTAAAATCGTATTTTATAGGTTTCCAATCGTCTGCAAAAGGAAATATATGAGTGTGTTCCTCAGGTCCTATGTAACCCCATTTAATTTTGCTCCATCCTCTTTCATGAGCATAATATAAAAACATTTTGGTTATTACTTCAATACCAGCAATGGCACCGGCTAGTGTTAAGTAACCTGTAATTATCCAACTGATTAAAAATGTATCAGTTGTAGCCAAAATTCTCCAAGTCAAGGTTTTAACCAGACTTCTTCTGATTTTACTTTCCATAGTTTATTTTACTATGAAAACGTCGATCTGTCAATTAAGATGATGGTTTGTTATATGATTCTATGGTAGGTTCACCACCATTTTCTAGATATTCTTCGTAATTTTTAAATTGTTGTTCGTCCATGCAGTATATTTGGCCAGCCGAAGTTGGATAAACCTGTATCATATATTCTTTAACAGGTCCCGATGCCGCAAGGCAATCGTTAACAGTTGGATATTGTTGCTTATCCCAAACTGCTTGGCAATTCGCACCAAAACATATTATTATTACCATTATGAAATTCATTTTGCTCCCCCGACCAAATTTATTTAAGTGTTGTGGTTTGTGACTTAACTGCTTACTTTTTGCTAGTCAATTTATTGATGAGTTCAAACGCAACCTTGACTTTTTCTTCCAGCACCTTAATACGATAGTGTGCCTGTGCTAAAGTCACAATTAGCAATATAAAGGCCACAAAGATTGGCCATAGTTTAGATATTATTGTTATTACTTCTGTGTCCATTATAGCTATTTATAATTCTATTTTTCTACGGTATAAACCTTGATTGGTTCAGTCTTACCTTTGACTGTAATGCTGTCGATATATTCAAAAGGAAAGATATGTTCTATTCCTTTCATAGTATTTTCTGAAATTACTAAAGTTTTGCCTAATGTTTTACTTGAGCTTTCTAATCTAGATGCTAAATTTACTGGGTCTCCTATTACAGAATAATCAAATCGTTGATCAGAACCCATATTGCCTACAAGTGCTTCACCTGTGTTAATTCCTATACCTATGTTAATATTAGGCAAGCCTTCTGCTGATAATTCCTTGTTTAATTTTACTAGTTCTCTTTGCATCTGTGACGCAGTCATTACTGCTAACATTTGGTGATCTTTTACATCAAGTGGAGCATTCCAAAATGCCATGATACAGTCACCCATAAACTTATCTATTGTTCCACCGTTAGCAATTACAATATTAGTCATACGTGTTAAAAATCTATTAATAAGTTTTGTAAGTCCTGCAGGATTGCTTTTATATTTTTCTGAGATAGGAGTAAAGCCACGTATATCAGAAAACATAAATGTCATTATTTTTGTCTCTCCACCTAGTTTTAATAATGATGGATCCTTTTGTAATTTCTTAACCATTGCAGGTGCAAGATAATGTTCAAATTGTTTTTTAATTTGTTTTCTTAATCTACTTTGTGTTGCAAAATTATTGTATGTGCTATGTGACCAAATTAAAAATATATAAAGTACTGCAAATGATGGATCAATTAAAAATCCTTTATTTGCATAAGCCATAAATGATGCATAACTTATTCCACCTAATACAAAAACTAATAGTGGAACAGAAAATAATACTGATACTCTAGGAATTAATACTATCATTAATAATCCAAGTAGACCCATAAACAAAATTTCATATGTATCTGCTTGTGGAAGTCTAGTCAAATATTTTCCTGTTAGTAATGTATCTAATGCTTGAGCAGTAATTTCTTGATCTGTTGTTAATCCAAAAGGTGTATATTTTAATACACTTAATCCTGCGGCATCTAAACCAACAACTACTATTTTTCCTTTAACTGTATTTGCATCAAATTCAGAACTTAAAACATAGTCAGCAGATACGTGATTATATTTTTTTGGATCTGCATAATTTATATACATTTCTGCATTGTGATTTACAGGTATTCTAGCATTCTTTTTAACAAGTATTTCGTCTATACCGTGTTCTTTTGCAATAACTTTAATTCTACTTGATTTGTTAATTACTCTAACATTTTCAATTAACATACTAGGATATATTTTGTTGCCTACTGTTATTAGTATTGGCATTTTTCTTACAACAGAATCAGGCTCAGGTGCTGTTACATTTACACCACTTCCTGCTACACCTACTGTAAGTTTAGTTAAAGGAGGTACTATACCTGCATAGTTCCATAACCATTGCTCTACATTTCCTTTTTTTATAATCTGTGTTGTGCTAGGTAAAACATTATCAATATTATTTTTAACACTCATCATTAAAATAGTATTGCCTGATTCTTTTATTACCATAGCAAAAACTTTGTCTGTGTCTACTAATTTTTTTTGTAATAGTTCTCTAGTTTCATCAGACATAGGAAAAGAATTTAGATATTGTGTTGATCCCATACGGTCTGGTTCAGCAAAAAGAATATTGTAATTAATTACTACTGCTCCTGCGTCTCCTAGTTTTGCATGAAGCATTGCCATTATATGTCTAGGCCATGGCCATTGTCCATACTTTGCAATATCTTTTTCACCTATATCAACAATAGTAATTAAATCACTAACGTCTTGTCTAGAATGTATAGTTTGAAAGTAATCCCACGTTTTGTATCGTAAAGTTTTTACAGTATCGTTATTGTTTACTCTGACACCTAGCAATACAATAGCAACAATAATAACCATCCATATGCTTGTAAAAAATCTCATTACCTTTCCTGTAATGCCTGTCCTACACTATTATGAAATGGTGTAGTAACATAACTTAATATTGTTCTTTCACCAGTTAATATAAAAATTTGTACTTGTATACCTGGTACCAGTGTATAATCAATAGTACCTGATGTAAATTTTTGTTGTTTAAGTTCCAATTCTATTTCATACCACGTGCCTTGTTCTGATTGTACAGCATTAGGAGATATAGATATTATTGTTGCATCAATTGGACCAAACTTTAATTGATCTTGATTAGCAAGTTTAATTTTTGCTGATTGTCCTACTTTAATATAACCCCTATCTTTAACAAATAGTTTACCTGTTACAATTAATTTTTGATCTATAGGAACTATTAATAAAATAGTTTCTCCTTTTGTAACTACTGCTCCAGGGTTTTTAAAATGTAAAGTTTGTATTCGTCCATCTATGTTAGCAGTTACATTGTAAGGTTCATATCCCACACCTGGATTAATAATTAGAATTACATCATCTTTTTTAACTAAATCACCTTGCTTAACTTTTACTTCAACAACTTGTCCATCAACCATTGTATCTATAGAAGTAAAATTACTTTCAGGAACAACATATCCTATTGCTTGAGTAGTAATATCTACTTTAGCAAACCACATCCATAACATAAATGCTACAAATAAAGTTGTAATTCCTAAAAAGAATTTACTTGATGAATTTGATGATTTCTGAGACTGCTCTATCACGTTGTAGTATAAACTCCTTTGCTTTTGTATATTTGTTTGTTCCTTGTAATGCTCGTGCGGCCAATATGTTAGAACCAATTAAAGATCCAATATCTAATTGACCTTGCATAATCATTACTGCTCCAACAGAAATAATTGTTAATGTTAATAATCCAGTTATAAGGATTTCAACACTAGACATAGAATCCTGTGAAAGATTTAAATTCTTTTTCCATGTAATAATTCGATTTAATATAATCATAAAAATTGCAGTTATAACAGCCGCGGACAAATTTATAAAAATTAAAACAATTAAAAATGCTAACACAAATGGCCAATCTAATATCCAACTTGTTACCGATGAGGTACGCATATTTTTTACAAGTGTACCAGCGCCGTCTAACTTTTTATATTCTTCTTCTGTGTGTTCTGCTTTATTAAATTTTTCTGTAAATTTTTTTAACAATGGATCATAAACTCTTTGATTAAATTCTTGCATCATTATTGATCTATTTTGTCTAAATGAAAATTCAAATCCTAATGCCAATATGGCTCCTGCTGTTAAAGATATTAAAGTTGCTGTAATACCTGATGCAAGATACTTGTTTAATACAATAATCACAAATAGTGCAGGTGTCAATGCACATATACCAATAATCAAACTACTGATTAATAACATTAAAGCAGTTTTTTTATCGCGAGATAGATGTCTAATTAGGCTGTTCATTATATACGTATTTAATGTTGTGTTTATTTGAACAATGGATCTACGAGTCCTAGAACTTTGTGTAATTGGTATCTAGCAACTAAAAGGTCAATTTGTGCATTTTGGTAAGCAACCTCACTCATGATGTATGTCGTTTTCATTCCAAATACTGTCATGATTGGTGAATTACCTGCTTTAAAATCGTCAAGTGTTAAAGAATACATTTCTTTATTAATTTCTACTGTTCTTTTTAATGTTTCTAAATTCTTTTCAACAAGTACATAGTTGTTCCAAGCATTGTTAAATTGTTCATTTACAATTCTTACAACATCTTCGTATCTAAGTTCTGCAGATCCTAGTTTTGCTTCATCGCTTCTTTTTTGATGTACACCAGAGAATCCACCAAATATTTTCCAACTTAACGTAACGTCTGCTCGCCATTCTTCTTTTTGTTCATCGTATGCACCACCTAGTTCGTTTTCTTTTTCTGTGTAAGATAATTTACCATCTAGTCTTGGTTTAAACTCTGCATCATCATATGCAAGTTGATCCCATGCAATTTCAATATCTAAGTTTGCAATTTTTAATGTAGTGTTACCTCTTACAGATGCACCAGAGTCAGGTATTACTCCTAATATGTCTGCAATCGGTATTGGCATATTAGCAACGTCATGAGGTTTAAATCTCCAAACATTCTGGAATCTTTGTTTTGCTGAATCAATTGCCAGTTGACTTGTCATTGTTAATGTTTGGAAAGTTCTGTATTGTTGTTCAATTTGTAATTGTTCTAATTTAGAAGCCTCACCTTTTTTAACTTTTTCTATTGTCATGGATAATGTTTTTAATGCATTTGCTTCTATTTTTTTATTAGCTTCATGTACATTATACGTTTTCATTAAATTTAGCCAAGCAGTAATAGCCTCTATTATTAAATCCTCTTTTGCTAGTTCTAAAGTAAAGTAGGCCTGTTGTACTTTTGATTTTTCTATATCAATTAAAGAATTAGTTCTACCAAAATCCCAAATCATTTGTGTAATTGTAATAGATTTTTGTTTACCATGTTTGCTGTCATGTTTAATTGTATCTAATCCTGCAGTAGAACTTTTTGAAGGCGTTCTGTCATCTTCCCAATTTGATCCATATGTAATTGTTACTTGTGGATAGTATGCTGAATATGTTTTCTTTAATAATTCTACTGCCGCTTCGTAATCTAGTTCCGCAGATTTTATTTTTTCATTTTTTAGAATAAGTCCAGGAAGTAATTCATATAAACGCATCCAAGTTTTTAGTTCTTCATCTACTTGATTCCATTCTTCCTCTTCAGCAATTTCAATTAATTTTTCATCTGCGTGTAAATTTCCTACATATTTTTCTCCCATCTTAAGTCTTCGTTCCATTACTGTCTGGTTACTTCTTGTAGTCTTTTCTATTTTTTCTTTAATTACTTCTTCAACTTTTTTTGCTGTATTTTCAACCGCTTCTTCTACTTTTTTAATTTCTTCTTCAATTTTAACACTTTCTGAAGTTTCAACAATTTTATTTGATTGCTCAACTGCATCTTCTGATGTAACATAAACAATATTAGAATCTAAAAGCTTGGATCTGATTCTAGCCATACCATCTCCACATTTTTCTTGTAGGTATGTTTCAGTTTCTTCTATAGTTTCCCATTTACACCCAGATTCGCCTTCTGCAAAAGCGATTGTAGATGCTAATAAAAAAGCTGTAAAGATAGTAAGTAGTATTTTCATAATACAAGCATATTTATTGGGTTTAATAAGATGCAATTACCTCGGAAATCAATGCTGACTCTGATTCAATTATTGCGTAGTTAATGTCGTCAAAGTCAGTATTAGATGTTAAATCCAAGTAATCGTTATAATTTGTTGTGTTAGCCAATGTAACCGTATTATCAGTTTCTACGTTCCAGGCACCGCCTGCGTAAGTAACCGGTGTAATTTTAAAGTAGTATTCACTACTAGCATCTTCATCCTGTGTCAGGTAGTCCTCTGAGTCATCCAGGATCTTGATCTTGTCTAAACTGAATGTGTCAGTGGTCTCCCAAAGATCACCGTCACCGTCCGCATCAGACCCTATTACACCATAATGGTCATCTGCCTGTGTTGGTGTGGCGCCATTATCCATGTCTGCGTTGAAGGCCCAATAGGCCATGTCTGCGGAGTCGTCCCAAACGAAATCTATGTGATCCATACCACCTCCAATGTACACATTGTTACCTAGGTGAAATGATTCTACTGCTGTAATATCGTTCTCTGATGTGTGTGTTGCTGTGCCATATGAATCTCCAAATATGGGTATGTATTCTGAATCTATTACTATTTCCGCACCATCGTCTTCTGTTATAGCGTCTTTGTTCTGTATGGTTAACCATCTAGCAATCTCCCAATGTGCTTGTTCTGATCCATAAGAAGCGACGCTACTATGACCATCAATGTCACCCCAGGCAAGAAAGGCTCCTGTGTATACTGATTCAGTGTCTTCCCTGCTCCATTCTGCCACTGCACCATCGTTGTCATCACTTGTCTCTTGGAACACCAGATCTCCTCTACCCATGTACTCTTTGTGATAGGTTGATGTGGCTGATCCTGGCTTTAGTGATAGTTCCGAACCTCCTTCAGAGTACCCTAGGTAATCTGGTTGTAGGTGTTGTGGAGTTGGTCCAATGCCACTAATCAATCCTGTGTTGGTGGATGACGTGGTGTCGATCACGTTGATGAAATCTTCTATGTCTGCGTTCCTTGTGCTGTCCCAACTGGAGTGTTCAGTGACCACCACCAACGAGCCTCCTGCCATGATGTACTTGCCCCAAAGATCAGTTAGATCACTATTGCTATTAACCCTTGTGTTCCAATTTCCATCCCAAATCTGTGAAAACTGTGATACGTATGCCAAACTCATAGTAGAAAAATTACCAGCACTATCATTATCGTAGGAAACAGATAATGATCCAGCCTCAGTATCTCCAAGATTGCCACCTAATTGGGTTGCACCGTCCAAACTTCTGTCACCGTGCATCACTAAAGCCTTACCTTCTGCCCATGCGTTGTTTAACACCATGTCATGTGAGTATCTTGCTCCCCAGGCATCTATTGAGGTGTTGCTTATGCCTTGGGTGTATGTTGTGGCCTCGTTTACATCTGTTATATTAACAACTTGATTTGTAGTCGCAGTCAATGACCCATCACTTACTTGAATTGTTAACGTATAAGACGTTGTAGTTTCATAATCTAGTGACGCCGCAAGAGTAATAGCACCAGTAGAAGAATCAATTGTAAATTTACCTGCATCATTTCCTGAGGAGATAGAATATATTAAACTATCATTATTAGGATCTGTTGCTGACATAGTAACAACACTAGAACCACTAGAAACGTTTTCTGCTATAGATGTTGTGCTTGTTGTATTAAAAGTTGGTGCTTCGTTTACTTCTTCGTCTTCATCTTCAATAACAGGTGGTACATAAATATCTTCTTCATCTTCAATAACAGGTGGCACATAAATATCTTCTTCCTCTTCAATAACAGGTGGATCAGGATCAGGAATAACAGGTGGCACGTAAGCGTCCTCTTCTTCTACAACATCATCTTCAATTTCTTCTTCTATAACATCCTCTTCTTCTACAACATCTTCTTCTATAATTTCTTCTTCTATAACAGCATCTTCTACAACAGGTTGGTCTTCTTGTTCTTCAACAATTGGTTCTTCTTCAAATATATCATCGTCAATAACCACTTCTTCGTCAACAACTAGTTGTATTTCTTCTTCTAATTCTTCTTCTAATTCTTCTAATTCTTCTTCGTTAATTTCTTCCTCAAATGGATCTTCAACTTCCTCTTCAATTTCTTCTTCAACTTCCTCTTCTACTTCCTCATCCTCTTCTTTTTCTTCTTCTTTAGATTCTTCACGTTCTTCTTTTGCTTTCTTTTCTGTTCTACGTGTAGTATTAATTGTTTTACCAAACTTTTTTAATACAATGTCTTCTGGAAGTATTACTGGAACTGTTGGTGGCATAAAACTTGATGTAATAGTTGTTGATTCAAATGCTCTTGTTAATAATACAGTACCCGATTGGTTAGATATTAATAGTTGTCCTACTGTTCCGTCTTCGTTTGGAAGGAGTACTATTTGGTTCGCTTCACCTTCTTGTGATGCTTTACCTGCCACTTGCGTACCTCTAACACCGATTGTTAATACTGGTGTTGTTACAGTCATTGCATCTGTTCCTACTTTTGCAATTTGTCCTGATACGAAAGAAAAGTTTCCTGATAGTATATTAGCATTCATTGAACCTGTAGTTGGAGCCTCGGGATCGTAAACAAATTCGTCTACAACCATTTTTGAACCTGCGTCAATAGACATTGTCGTTTCATCTTTAAACGCAATACCAACAGAACCACCTTTAGCTTCTATAATATCATTAAGATAGATAGAATCGCCTTCTTGTAGTTCTATTAACTGATTATCTCGTTGAATTACAACGACACCGTCAGCAATTGTAATTTTTCCAATGGAATGCTCTGACATTAGTACCTCGCTCATCAATATTTATATGGGTGTATCAGAGATAGAATCTACTCAAAGACACTCATGCCGTGGTCAAGAGGCTGGCTATGTATAGCCAAGAGATTTGTTATGCTGTCTTTGAGAGTAGATTCTTTTGTCGTTACGAGATTGTGAGTTATTTGATAGATCTTTTTTGATCGACCTGCCATTTTGTACGTTAACCTCGCTCATAGATATTTAATAATATGTGCATTTATTATCTATGCGTATATAATGTTTATTTTGGATATTTGTTGGGTTTTTGGTTTTTTGCTTTTCCTAAAACGATATCAATAGTATGATATTCATAATCTCTATAAACTTTGAAACTTACTTGGTCACCAGGATTTCGTTCCCATAGCAATTCAATTACTTGAGGTACTACTTGAATATCTCTATCGTCAATTGAAATTATTATATCGCCTGCTAATAATCCAAAATGGTCTGCTGGTGAATTTTTAGTAACTTCTTTAATTTCTAAATAGTGACCTATTCCTTCTGCTTTTAATTCTTCGTACTGTTCTCGTCCTTCAATATGACCCATTAGAATTCCCATAAACGGTTTAATGTGTTCTCCAGTTGCTAAAATTTGAGTAACTGCTCGTTTGACTAAAGGTGTTGGAAGGATATAACTGTATCCAACATAATATTTGTCTGGTGAGATTAGTAAGGTATTAACACCTATAACTTCGCCATCTTCATTAAGCAATGGACCTCCTGAGTTACCAGAATTTATAACAGCATCAGTTTGCATATAATGAACAAAACTTGTGCCTGGATTTTGTCGATAATCATAACTTAAAATACCTTTTGTTAATGACCATAATTGACTCATTCCATGTCCAAGTGCATAAACATCTTCCCCAATAAGAGGAGCAGTATCGGACCATCTTAAAAAATGATGTTCAACGTCTTCATTAATTTGTAGTACTGCAATATCAATTTCTTCATCATAACCTACAAGTGTAACATCTGTTATTGCAAACAAATGATTAAAAGCATAAATTGATATCTTATCAAAATTTTTAATAACGTGATAGTTTGTTACTATATGAACTTTATTAATAAAAAAGCCTGTTCCCATACCATATGGAATGACCCTTGGTTTAAGAGAATCAAACTTTTGTTCTTTTTCGTGTGGTGCTACGTCAGGACTTTTAGGTATTGTTTCAGCTACATTCTCACCGCTGATTAATACAACACTATTGAATACCTTTCCCCACTTCCAATCGATATCAATTTCGGCAAAAGATATTGAGGAAAAGAGAACAAACACTGTAACTAAAAAAATCTTTTTCACTATGATATTTATTGTTATAAATTTTTAAACTCGAAAGTATTAAATAATGTCAATGAAAGAAATTATTATGGCTCTGATGATTTGGATAGGAGCTAACACAAATTATAATATAGATGTTCCTAAACCAACGATTTTGTTTGTAACACAGGACAAAATGGAAGAAGCATATTATGGTGGTGAAAAGTATGAAGGTGTTACATTACATGGACTTTATGATATTAAACTTGATTTAATAATATTGCCAGACACATGGGATAGAACTGATCCATGGAGCCTATCAGTATTATTACATGAAGTAATTCATTATCTGCAGGATATAAATCAAATAGATTATGATTGTGTAAATCAAATGGAGAAAGATGCTTGGCCATTGCAGAAACAATACTTAAAAGAACAGCATAATTTTGATTGGGACTATGACAAACTTTGGCACTTATTAACTAGTACCTGTCCAATTGCTGGCCCGTATGGGTAATTATATTTTAAAAATTTTATTAGTAATTTCTTTAGTTTTATTTTCTACTGCCCGTGAAACGCACATTTCCCAAAGATCCTCTGGTTGTGGTCCAAATACAATTTTTTCATCATACGGTAATATTAACCAACTCATTGCACGTTTTCTTGGAGGTAATGCATCTATTTCGTCTTCAAGTTGTTGAGATTCCCAACTTGCCATCCCCATTGTAATCATTTTTTGTTTAGGTCCACCTCCACATGCAACAATTTCAAGCATTTTTTTATCTAATGTAAATGCCAATGGATAGTTACTATTTGCGTTTGTACTTCCTAATTGAAAGTCTTTTGTGTGTAGAACACCAATAATATTGTTTAAGATTGGGCCTCCATAATATACAGGTAGATTAATTTGTAAGTTTCTATTAACGCGACCTTCATCGCATATGTGCTTAAAATCAGGATGATTGCATTTTTTATTAATAATAACTGCCGCCGCACCTGATACGTCATGACGCCAAACATAGAGAACAGTTTTTTGGAATCTCCAATCTGGCATATTGGGAGGTGCTACAAGTAATTTGCCCTGTGTATCTGTCATACACTTATACTTATTGTTTAATTTTTAGGGTTTAATGTGTAGTGATTATAAACTGACTTGAACTGCACCAGAATTTATTTTATCACCAAAATCTACTGAGCCTATACGAAATAATCCTGATACTGTATCAAAATCATTTGTTGCATAAAATAAAGAAGTTGCTTTAGGCAAATTTAACATTAAAATATGATTAAACTCCTTAGCATCTAATTCTGACTTATAGTTTAAAAAACTCATTTTAGCCGCCGCATAGTTTATTGATTTATAATCCATTCCACGCCAATTGCTAAACAATTCGTTATATGCACCAGCAACTTTTTGAAATGTTCCTGTAAGCATAGCTTTCATAAAGTTGTCTGCTAATTTTGGATCAATAGCGTCTATTGCCTTTGCAACATTAAGCAGTTGAAACTTTTTGCCTTTACTAGTTGTTATCTCCCGACCAGTTGAACTTGTTGTTATTCTATCATAACTTGGAAGTTCAATGTTTGGTCTTTTTGCTTTTACTTTAGCATTATATCCATCTTTATAACCTTTTCGATAATCTGAGAATTCATTTATCAAAAAAAATAAAACAAGAACCACGAACCCTATCCCTAAAAATTTTTTCATTTCTCTAATTTATCTTCCTGATCAGGATCTTCCATAAACTTCTTA
>Ga0208411_1001860_pt1 | contig 13597 bp, 12 predicted proteins | sample ETN01SmetaG_4_FD_185793 | JGI IMG/M metagenome (GOLD analysis project Ga0208411, IMG submission 185793) | Marine microbial and viral communities from oxygen minimum zone, Eastern Pacific Ocean - ETNP2014F12-01SV261 (SPAdes) (version 2) | ecosystem: Environmental > Aquatic > Marine > Oceanic ...
TGATTCCTCAACTGATTGCCTAGCCCTTAGGAACCAGCTCCTTCAGGGACGAGTGCCTCATCATCAGGCTCCTCTTCAGCCCCATCAGCTTCCTTCATGACGCCATCAACGATGGCCGCACCCACAGAGTCGCCGAAACAATTAACTGCAGTACGGAACCGGTCCAAAAGCCAATCAACCATCAGAATCAATCCAATAGCCTCAACCGGAAGTTTTGCTGCCGTTAATACTATCATCATGGTCACCAACCCTGCTTCAGGGATTCCTGCTGCTCCAATGGCTGCTAAAGTTGCGGTCAAGGCGATGATCATCTGGCCTTTTAGAGTGATGTCGATACTTGGGTCGAATGCCACATAAATCTGGGCGATGAAAATAGCAGCCGCTGCTTCATACAGTGCTGTGCCATCCATATTAATCGTTGCCCCCAAAGGCAGTACGAATTTTGTCGATTTTTTTGAGATGCCAGCTTTATCGACCGCACACTCCATGGTTACTGGCAATGTTGCAGAAGAACTGGCTGTGGAAAAAGCGGTAAGAACTGCTTGTGACATATTCTTAAAAAATGTGAAGGGATTCTTTTTTGTGAATAGCCAGTATATAGCAAATAGAGTTATAAATGCATGAAACCCTAAGCCCAATAATATGGTCAGGATATAATAACCTTGTTGACCAACCATCTCTCCTAGTTTCCCCTCTAAATTTGCATGACCAAACTTACCCGCTACAAGACAGAATATACCGATGGGAGCAATGTTCATCAGCAACATTACAAAGGACATTAATGCGTCGTTGCCCTGCCCTATCATTCTATTAATTGCAAAAACCTTATCGCCCATCGTGGTCAACATGGCGGCAAAAATGATGCTGAAAACAATTAGAGGGAGTAAATTCATGGTGGCCGCAGCCTTAAAAAGATTATCCGTCACAAGCATCTTGAACATATTCTGAATAATATCCCATATTGTTGGCTCCTTATTTACGCCGAGAAATTCTTTTTCCAGAACAATAGCATCTTTTGCCTCTTGAAGATTATGAGAAGCAATTTGGAAATCTTGTTTTAAGATTGCACTGTCAGATTTTTCCTTCAGGCCTGACTCAGCTCGATCATAAATTATTTGAGCATACTTCAATTCGACCTCAAGTTTTTTCAAACCTTCTCCTTGAAGCCTTTTTCTTTCTTCCAGAGCTTTGCGTGCTTTTTCGTCTTTGGCCGCCGCCTTATTTATCTTTTCTTGTATTTCCTTCTTCTTTTTTTCGATCTCGACTTTTAGCTCGTCATACTCTGCGGAACCCTTTTCAACCTTCTTTATCTTTACCTGTAGTCCTTCAAGATCCTTGTTTACCCCGGGTTTAATGATATTCACAACAATCAGTCCTACCACTACGGCCAAAACAGTGGTGCACATATAATAACCAATCGCATAGGCACCCGGTTTTCCCAGTTTGCGAACATCACCCAGCCCCAGAATGCCACTCATTACTGACAATACTACTAGGGGTACAACCATCATCATAAGCAGGCTCAAGAAAACTTCGCCGCCAATTTCAAATTTAACTGCAATTTGGGGCGCAAAATAGCCCGTTGCGATTGCCGCAATAATTGCGCCGATGATATAATAGGTCAGATTACCGTGACCGTCCGATTTATTTTCACTCATGAATTTTCTCCAGAAGCGTTGGGTGCGGGCAATTTACCCATCCGCATAAAAAGAGCAATTATTTTTGCTTAACAGATCCGTGGCACCCTGCAGGCGCCATATCAGCCCCATTCGCTGAATCATCCAGATCAGGATTACGTTTTTTCAACTTTGGAACCAAAAGCGTATCCACCACCAACTGAAATAGATGATATAAAACCAAAGGAACGGCACCATACGGATTTGCCTGAAAGAAATTGTTCCACACATATATTCCATTAGGCAGCGTTTTTTGGGAGCCACATAAGATAACCGCCGTCCTTTCAGGCCACTCAAGCCGTAATAATCCCGAGATCAATGTCATAAAGGATAAAAGCAATAGATGCAGCAGTATGCACGCTCCCAAAAAACGAATAACCAGGGTGCCATCCTTCATCAACTGACCCGCGCCAGAAGCGAACCCTGTATATACAAATAACAGGACTATAAACTGCGGAACCATCTTGATTAGAGGTCGAATAGATTCAGTTTTCCCCCAGATAAACTTGCGCAATAACTGTCCTATAAAAATCGGGAATAACACCACCATCCCCATGCGTGAAATCATCTCAGAAACCTGAAACTCAACATTAGCGCCAATCGATACCCTTAGGATAAATGGAGTAAGAAATACGGTTAAACAGTTGGATAACAGGGTGCAGACTAAAGCAAGCTCCCGGTTCCCTCCCGCCATCATGGTAAGCGCAATTGCCGAAGCAAGGCTGCCTGCCTGGGCGGCCATAATCATCATGGCGGTGATGAAATTTACATCTCCGTGGGGGGCAAACAACCGCCCCAATCCATAGGCCGCAGAAGGCGCTAGAATATAGGTGCAAAAAAGCACCGGTACTATTGCGCGTAAATTGACAGATTGCTTCACCAGTTGGGAGGTATCCATAGTGAAGCCTGCAATGCCGAGCATGATCCCTACAAATAACGGAACCGTCCATCCATTCTGCTTTATCGCTATGCCAAAACCCGGAGCCAACATGCCCACCGGAATCAATAAAATGAGAGCTATAAGAAACCAGTGTCGGCCAGGAAAATCCCGACTCATCTTACTCCCATGATACGGTGTATCTCACGAGCTAATATAGTCATATTCGGAGGACGCTTCTCAGGAACAAAGTCAAGACACTTGATGATTAACTCATCAAGCATTATGGGAATATTCGAATTAAAATTTCTCAATTCACGTATCCGATAACGTTGATTCAGCTGATTAGCCAGCATCGCTTTTTGCGTTTGCCCTTCGAAAGGTTTCACGCCAGTCAAAAGCTCATAAACCGTGACCCCGAAAGCATATATATCGGCCCGGTGATCAAATTTCCAGCCGTTCATTAATTCGGGCGACATATAGAAGGGCGTCCCCGATTTTTTTTCTAGTTTAGCCGGCTTATCTGGAATTAAATGAGCCGTATCAAAGTCACACAGAAAGGAGGCCCCACTCCGGCTCACAATAAGATTCTCAGGCTTAATATCCAAATGCATAAAACCATTATCATGCAAGTGTTCTAATGCCGCCGCCAATTCCACAACAATGTCAGAAAGAATTTCATCCAGTCGTGAATCCTTGCGGACCATCATCTCTCTAAGGCAACGTCCTTCGATATATTCTATAACTGCATATTCACGCCCCTTCTCCTTCCCCTTTGAATAGTAACGAACGATATTAGGATGATCTGGCAAAGATTCCATAACCTCACAGCCCCGTCGGAAGAGCTTGGGGCCTGAGGAACCGACGCGAAAGCTATCATGCATCACCCTCAACGCAACAACTTGACCGTCGGGGTCGCTGGCCATCCAAATTGTGGCCAATCCTCCCTTGGCAATTCGCTCCAACAGACGGTAGGACCCGAATTTCTTGTTCTCTAACAGTTCGATAACAGACCTCTAAAAAGTGTTAAACGCGGGCCGCATCGAACTATCTAAGAGCAATTGATTCAATAAAAATCTCTTGGCCTTAGACTTAATGATGTGTAGTGATTCCATTGAATCGTGCGCAATACGGTTGCCATTTTCATATACATTATAGCCGTCTTTCTCGGAGCGGCCCTGCTGGCTCCGATAATCTGGATGGGCGTTTTCTCTGATGCCCCTATCCTTAGTTTTTTAAATTTCCTCGAATCCCACGATGACTTCCATCGCTATTACAATCGTTGCCTGATGCTCCTCAGCCTATCAGGCTTATGGATTCTTTGGCGAACAACCAACATTGAGTCTTGGCGAGAGCTGGGATGGACAAAATTCGATGATAACAGGCGCCTCCTTGGTTACGGGCTAATAGTTGGATTAACATCACTTATCGCAATAGCTGCTCTTGCCTTGATTTTTGATGCCCGGGAATTGCGCAATGACATTCATTCTTCCGACTGGATGCGACACGGCATAAACACTTTAAGTGCTGCTGTTCTTGTTGGAGTAATAGAGGAAACCCTATTCCGAGGAATGCTTTTCAGCCTTCTTAAGCGCGATATGAACTGGCGAGTTGCAGCAGTAGTTAGCGCAATCATTTTCGCAAGCGTCCATTTTATTGACCAAAGGCCAACGATTAGCGAAATAACATGGTCCAGTGGTTTCACCGCATTTCCCCAATTTATTCATGATTTTGAGTCTGACCCACATTGGGTCGCCCATTATTTTAACCTAACTCTTGCAGGACTGATTCTTGCCGGAGTCTTGCAACGTACAGGCAACATTTACTGTTCCATCGGCATCCACTCCGGATGGATTATTGCAACAAAAACAACCGGGTTCCTTACCAATCCAATCAACACCCATATTTTATGGGGAGAAGGCAAGACCAGCGATGGATGGGCCGCCACCCCCTTGCTTGGGGCCCTGACTTGGTATATTTTAAGGTCTGATGAAGAACAGTCCGACATGGAGCCTGATCAAACTAGCTGATTCATTATCCTTCCCGGAGATTTGCCAGATATGCTGGAGGAACCACGCTCCCCGCACAGCTGGTTTTGCGTGCAAACACTGCAAAAACAATCTTCAGCACATTAAGCCCCCTTGGTGCAACTTGTGTGGGCTGCCGCAAACAAACCCTTCGATCAGTCCGGATTCATGCCGAGACTGCATTAAGACAAAATACAGCTTCTCTAAAGCCCGATCTATATTTACAGCCAATCACCTCCCTCGAGAAGTCATCCACCGGCTCAAATACAGCCGACATGATTTTTTTGAGCCATTACTTAGAGAATGGCTCTTAAAGGCACTACAACTAGATTTGAACCTTCAACCTTTGGCTATAATACCAATCCCCCTTCATGAACATAAAAGAAGAGAAAGAGGTTTTAATCAATCCGACACAATAGCTCAAATCCTCGCATCTATCGTCAATGCACCCGTTGAATATAACCTCCTAAAACGTGTAGTAGCTACTGAATCCCAAACCCACCTCTCAAGGGTTAGACGCATTGCAAATGTAAAGAACGCGTTTAATTGCCCAAACCCACTGCCCAGTGGGTGTTTTTTGCTTGTCGATGATGTAATGACAACAGGGGCGACTGCCGACGCCTGCGCAAAAAATCTTATGTCCAACGGTGCCTCTTCAGTAGAAGTACTTACGATAACCCGTGGAACACACTATTAATTTAGGCTTGTGGCCAACACCTATAACCCATCACCCTGTTTCAGCTAAATCATTGAAGCCTAAATGGCAGATACCCCAAAAAAAACATTAGGCCTAGAGACCGCTGAGCCAGCGGTAACTCCTCCTCCTGCAAACGTAGAAAACGCAATTGAGAAAAAACCGGTTAGCCCGGGGCCAACCCGTAAACGAGAGATCCCACAAGGGCTCTGGACCAAATGTCCCAGCTGTGAGGAAATGATTTTCGACAAGGAGCTAGAGGAAAACCTGAAGGTTTGCCCCCACTGCTCTCACCATTTTCCTACAACAGCCTGGAATCGCATAGAGTCTCTAATAGAAACTGGTTCTTTTCAGGAGTACGACGAGAATATGACCAGTGTTGATACATTGGAATTCACAGGTACTGCCGCATACGCAGAAAAACTGGATAAACATCGTGAGAAGACCGGCCTTAAAGATGCGGTGATTACCGGGGTTGGAAAAATGGACAATCATCAAGTAGCACTTGGGGTGATGGATTTCAACTTTCTCGGCGGATCAATGGGATCTGTAGTGGGCGAAAAAATTACCCGGATTATTGAAGCTGCTACCCAATCATCACTTCCAGTTATAATTATTAGTAGCAGCGGAGGGGCCCGCATGTACGAAGGCATGTTCAGCCTGATGCAATTGGCTAAAACCAGCGCAGCCATAGCTTACCACGGCAGGAAAGGACTTCCATATCTTAGCGTTTTGACCCACCCAACCACTGCCGGTGTTATGGCGAGCTACGCCAGTCTTGGCGACTTAATCATTTCCGAACCGAAAGCAATGATAGGATTTGCAGGCCCCAGAGTGATTAAGGACACAACCCAAAGCGAACTCCCTGAAGGATTTCAAACGGCTGAGTTTTTGATGGAACGAGGGCTGATTGATTCGATTATCAGACGAACAGAAATGAAGGCACGCATTACGGAGTACCTGGACTACCTGTGCCTAAATATCAAACGGGATTAAAGCTTCGGTTTAAGCCTTTTTTGGATCAATTCAGACGCCCCCTTGTCGCCAAACGCACCCACACGAATTGAAACCTCTGTATGCTCAGGCGATCTTGCCTTCACTTCAAAAGTCACCCGCCCAAAGTCACCCTCAGCAACTATGGTCCCCTTAAACTCCTTCTGCTCCTTCCTGGAGATAGTGAATTTCATCTCCTGACACGTCTGCTCAACCGCCTTAAAAACTAATTCAAATGATTTTTTTGAATCAACCTTCAACGCTCCTTTCACATACATTCCCGCTGCCGCACCCGCCCCGACAGCCCCTACCACACAACCGGTCTGGACAATAACAGTTACTAATGAGATAAAAAAAACAAGAACGTACTTAATATTCATAACCCTCCTTGTGCACCTTCGCACGTTCGGTACAGTACGAACCTGACCCAGCATAGTCAAGCTACCCAGAACCGCGTTATTCACACTGCATACTTGATTTGCTCTTTTGGTAATGCGAACCTTCAAGAAAGGTGGACGACTCGCATCACAATCCTGATGAAAGCAACGCTCGAAGACAGTCAAATTCTGAGGGGCGCGAGGCACGGGAAATGCATTCGCAAATTGAGGATTTGATCAAACTTGGCGCCATGGCTTCCAACAATCCATTTGCTGCTTTTTGTGTAAACTCCAGCGACGACAATAGTCCAATAACCGTATATGGCCTAAGCTCACAAGATGCGCACCTCCTCGAACCGATTAACGATATTGTTCGAGATACTGGTGAGCCTTTAATAATTGAAGACATAATAAAAGATGAACGAACTAAGAGGCTACCCGGGTTAGAAAACGGAAAAATACACCATTATGCCGGTTTTCCAGTAAGTTTACCAAACAAGATTGTCAATGTGTTTTGGGTTGCCAGCAACAAGCCCGGCAAACTTAACGAAAAACAAGAAGGCGTGTTACGCCTTACTGCAAACAACATCAAATTTCTTCTAAGAAACATAAAACAAATCCAGAAATTAAAGGATGAAAATTCCGAACTGCTAATCCAAGAAATAGGTGCTGAGATAGCAGAGGAAAAATACCGGAGCATATTTGAAAATGTTCAGGAAGGAATATTCCAATCAACAGAAGATGGTAGATTTATATCAGCAAACCCAAAGCTCGCCGAAATATATGGCTTTGATTCAACTGATGCATTAATCGCAGGATTCTCCAATATAGCTCATGACGTGTATACGGAACCCCTCCGTCGCGAGGAATTCATACGTCTTATGGGTGAAAATGATGTAATTCACAATTTTGAATCAAAGGCGCGAAAGCAAGACGGTGGGATAATCTGGATATCAGAAAATGTTCGCGCCGTAAGAAATCAGGATGCTCAGCTCCTCTATTACGAAGGAACTGTTGTTGATATTACAGAACAAAAACATACAAGCGAAGCTCTAAGGGAATCAGAACTCCTTTATCATTCCTTAGTTGAATCAATCCCGCAGAACATTGTCCGAAAGAATCTTGAGGGGCGGTTCACCTTCGCGAACCAGAAATTTTGCCAAATAATCGGAAAGCCCATGGAAAAAATCCTCGGACAAACCGATTATGATCTATCCCCAAAAGATCTAGCCGATAAGTACCGTCGTGATGATCTGCGAGTCATTGAAACGGGCGAACCCTACGCCACCACAGAAATCCATACTGGAAGTGATAAAGAGGAAAATAACATTTACATTGAAACGGTTAAGACACCCCTCCGGGACCCCGCAGGAAACATCACCGGCATTCAATGTATGTTCTGGGATGTTACGGAACGCCACCAAATCGAGGAGCAATTAGCTTATGAAAGGGACCTGCTAAGCGCACTTCTGGATAATGTTCCCGACCGAATCTACATCAAAGATACAGAATCCAGATTTATCAAAGGAAGCACGGCTCTTGCAAAGAGGCTTGGCCTGAACTCCGCTGAAGATTTTATAGGAAAAACCGATTATGATTTCCACCCGAGCACCCAAGCAAAAAAATTCCATGAGGATGAACAAAGGGTAATCCTTACCGGAAACCCCATAGTAAACAAAGTCGAGCAACAAACAGATGAAACTGGCCGTGAGATTTGGGCCTCAGTAACCAAAGTGCCCTTCTCAAACCGTTCAGGCATTATCACAGGAATCATTGGAATCTCCCGAGATATAACCGCCTTAAAACTAGCTGAAAGGGAGACGGTCCGAGCTCGCGACTTAGCACTTGAAGCAGCCCAAATGAAGGCGAGGTTTCTGGCGGTAATGAGTCACGAAATACGAACCCCAATGAACGGAATTATTGGGATGATTGATCTACTGTTGACTTCCGACCTCTCTGAGGAACAAAAAGAGTATGCCGACACAGTCCGCACAAGTGCCGACGCCCTCCTGGATATCCTAAATGATATTCTCGATCTATCCAAAATTGAAGCTGGCAGGTTGGAACTGGAGAAGACTGAATTCTCTCTCCGGAAAGTCGTTGAGGAAGCCGTAGAACTCCATGCGCTCCGAGCCGAGGCTAACCACATTGAGTTAAATTGCTATATCCCCCCACCTTTGGACATGCAATATTCCGGTGATGCGGGTCGACTAAGGCAAATCCTACTCAACCTCGTAAGCAACGCGGTCAAATTCACCGAAAAAGGCGAAGTGCAAGCATCAGTGCAACTACTCGAAGACACCGAAGAAGAGGTGCGCCTACAGTTTACAGTCAAGGATTCAGGCATTGGCATCGGTCCTGATATGAGCGAAAAAGTTTTTGATGCATTCCGGCAGGCTGACGGCTCCACTACCCGCCGGTACGGAGGAACCGGACTGGGTCTTTCGATATCTAAACAGCTCTCCGAGATGATGGATGGTGAGATGTGGGTTGAAAGCAAGCCAGGAAAAGGTTCTCAATTTCATTTCACCGTACTACTCAAAAAAACAGCCACTCCAGAGCATTCCTATGCTAATGAACTAAGAGGTAAAAACTTTCTGCTTATTGTCCCTAATGAATTCGCACGCACGAGTATTTCGAGCTACGCCGAAAACATAGGCCTCTGTGTCTCGGCGGAGTCATCAGGCACAACGGCTCGCAATACCCTAAACAATGATACGAGCTATGATCTTATCCTTCTCGACCTCAACCTGGAAGACACTGATTGCTTGGACCTTGTTCAAGAAATTCAAACTAACCCAAAACAGAGTAAAACAAAAATCGTGCTTTTAACAAACCGAAAGCACAAAGTAGACTCCAGCTTACTGAGGACTCTTGGCATTAGCGGAACATTATTAAAGCCTGTTCGCCTTGACCGACTACATCAGTCGCTGCATAGCGCCCTCACCGGAAAACCACACTCCCCAAAACCTATAATAGAACTGGATGGTGCCCGGCATGGATCACTCAGAATTCTCGTTGCTGAAGATAACCCCATCAACCAGCGAGTTGCCACATTGCAGCTCACCAAACTTGGACATCGTGTTGACATTTGCGAGGATGGACAGGCTGTTCTTGACTCCCATTTGGAGGACTTTGATATCATATTAATGGACTGCCAAATGCCTGTCCTCGATGGTCTGGAAGCCACCAGAAAGCTGCGCGAAATCGAATTAAGCACAAAGAATACCAGACCCGTATACATCATCGCCATGACAGCCAATACTCAAGAAGACGATCGTGCCGCATGCCTTGAAGCAGGCATGGATGACTTCATATCAAAACCTGTCCAATTGAAGGAACTACAGACTGCTCTTAATCGATCGCTCGGGATCAATCCTGAATCAGCAGATAACAACACAAAAAATCCACTTCTAGCTACAGCACAAATTGATCAACTTAGAGGCAATGGCCAAGACGACGATTTCAAAGAGATTATTTCAATGTATATTGAGCAAACCCGTGAACAACTTTGCGCCCTAGAAAAAGCAGTAAACGAAAAAGATCTTGAGTCAATAATCAGCAAAGCCCATCAGATTAAGGGAAGCAGCGCAAATCTAGGAGCCATCCAGATTGCCGACCTGTGCTCCCAGCTTGAAGATGGTGCAAAGGATGGCAATATATCTTCCAGCAACCAACTACTTAATGAAATACATGGAACATTTGACCGCACAAAGGTCCAATTACTAGCCCTCTCAGAGGAATGATAAATCAACGTTTTGACAATCCTAATACCCCCCCATTATCATAAGACAGATGGACGTCCTGCACGCACCCTGGCGCATTGAATACATTCTTGGCCCCAAAAAAAATACCGGCAATGCTTCACTCTTCACACAGCTCGCCCAATCGCAAGACGACGCTGGGAATTATGTCATAACCCGCTCAAAACACGGATTCGCAGTTCTCAATACATACCCATACAGTGGAGGGCATTGTCTAGTTGCTCCATATAAACAGGCTGGAGACCTGACTGATCTTGATGACGACGAAAACATGGACCTTATTAGGCTCATACTAAAAACAAAAAAAGCAATCGAATCCAGCATGAAGCCTGACGGTTTTAATATCGGTTTGAACTTAGGAACTGCCGCTGGTGCCGGCATTACAGAACACCTTCACTGGCACATCGTGCCTAGATGGGCCGGGGACACCAACTTCATGCCCGCCATCGGGCAAACTTCTATTTTACCCGAAGCCCTTTCCGAAACTGCAGACAAAATCAGATCGGCCATCGAGGAATAATGGAAACGATAACTCTGCAGTATGAAAATGCACGGGAAGCCCAGAAACTTTTCGACAACAATCCAACCAACCTTAGATTAGTGCAGGATGAAATAGGCGTCACCGTCACTTCAAGGGATGGCTGGATCAAGCTCGAAGGCGACGAGAAACCCCTTGAACAAGCCAAGGACGTTTTCAACTCGCTTCAAGGCCTTATCAATTCCGGGCAACCACCTCACCGTTTGGATATCATTAGGGCAATCGAAACAGTAAAGGACTCTGGCTCCGATGCATTGAAGAGCATCGGCTCAACTCAAATCACAACCTCCCCACGCAAACCGTATATTATTCCGAAAACAATCGGGCAAAAGGAATATATTCAATCCATCGACGAACATGATATAACCTTTGGTGTTGGTCCTGCAGGCACAGGAAAGACCTACCTAGCAATGGCAATGGCCCTTGGAGCGTTACACCGTGGCGATGTCTCACGCATCATTCTTACTCGACCCGCTGTTGAAGCAGGAGAGGCTCTGGGTTTTCTTCCCGGGGATCTCAAAGAAAAACTCAGCCCATATTTGAGACCCTTGCACGATGCTCTACTGGACATGATCCCGATCGAAGAAATGCAGAAACATATGGAACGCGAGATCATTGAAATTGCACCTCTCGCCTATATGCGTGGACGAACGCTCAATAACGCCTTTGTTATCTTGGATGAATCTCAGAACTCCACAAACGAACAGATGTTCATGTTTTTAACCCGACTTGGCTTCCATTCTAAAGCTGTGATTACCGGTGACCCTACACAAACAGACCTCTCGCACTCCAAGCAATCCGGACTAATTGAAGCACTTTCATTGCTTGCAGACACTGATGGAATAGCGATAAACAAATTCACACAAAAAGACGTGGTCAGGCATCCTTTAGTAAAGAAAATCATCTCTGCCTACGAACCCAGACGAAAACAAGCGTGAAAACCTTGAGCGTCATCAACAAACAACGAGTCCATCGAATTGCCGTACCCGAATTCCAGAAAATAACTAAGATCGTAGCAGAAGAGCTCCTTGAGCTTGAATTATATAATATATCGGTTGCATTCCTAAACCCTAAATGCATGGCCGAAATCAATATGAAGCACCTCGAACACGAAGGCCCGACGGATGTCATCACTTTCGATTATTCCTCAGAATCAATCCTCGAAGGTGAATTACTGATTTGCCCCAGTGTAGCCGAGAAACACTCTGTACAACACAATGTTTCCCTGGGGAATGAGTTGGCCCGGTATTATATACACGGCATTCTCCACCTGCTCGGATATAATGACAAAACTCCCAGCGACAAAAAAAAAATGAAACTAAAGGAAACCTTAATCCTAAGCCAACTTGCCGATCTTTTCCCTCTCGAAAAACTGGTTCATGGATGAGACTGCACAGGCAATCGCCCTCCGTATCCGACCTTTGTCAGACTCAAGCCTGATTGTACATTGGCTCACCCAACAACACGGGCGACTAAGCACTGTCGCAAAGGGTGCCCGGCGACCCAAGAGTCCTTTCCGCGGAGTAATCGATCTTCTGTTTGAAACTGAAATCTCCTTCTCCAGGAGTCGTCGCTCAAACCTGCATGCCTTACGTGAAGCAAAACTGACCAATTCCCACTCAAGTCTACATCAGGACATAAAACGCCTCCAGTTACTGGCCTATGCAACCCGCTTGCTGGAAAAAAGCACTGAGCCAGAACATCCGTTGCCCGGGATTCACGCCATTTTTTCAACTCTACTGACGCATTTAGATACACACCCCGTAAGGCCCGCATTAGTTTATGCATTTGAAATTAAATTAATGAACGAATTAGGGTTTAACCCTCCATTAACTGACGATCGTCTTTCCAAGGAAGCGGCAAAATTATTGGAGCAGTTATCGGTACTGAATTGGGTTAGCATAACTGAATTAAAACCCAACCGTTCGGGAGCAGAGAAACTATCAAAGTTCCTCGAGGAATTTATCCAGTTCAACCTTGAGCATGACCCTAAAGGGAGAAGTCAACTTTTAGCCCTATAAAACAGCCTCAATAGGATCCATCCATAAGTCGCGGTCTTTTATTAAGTCCACTAAACTTTCTACAGCATCAGCTTCAGGGACATTAAAACGGACCGCTTCCTTGCCCACATATAGGTTGATTTTCCCAGGGGCCCCTCCTACATATCCAAAATCTGCGTCAGCCATTTCCCCCGGTCCATTTACAATGCACCCCATAATCGCAATCTTCACACCTTTTAGATGCCCCGTCCTTTCCTTAATCGACGCGGTCACCTCCTGAAGATCAAACAAAGTCCGGCCACAACTGGGGCACGCCACATAATCGGTTTTAACTGAACGGCAACCAGAAGCCTGGAGAATATTATAGGCCAGTTTTAAAGACTTCTCCGCTCTACGCTCACCGCGAATTAGAACCACGTCCCCTATCCCATCACACAACAACGATCCAATTACCACTGAAGCACGTAGTAATGCAATTTCTGATTTGAAAGGATCTGCGTCAATTGACAGGCAATCCTTCAACAAAACCGGATTGCTTCTACCCTGAGCCTTAAGCTGAGCGGCCAGTAACCTAAATGCAGTGATAACCGGCAGACTCAATCCATCGGCCACGGTAATTATTTGCGCCTCACTTCTGATATCAAAAGACTG
>Ga0208411_1001861_pt1 | contig 13594 bp, 15 predicted proteins | sample ETN01SmetaG_4_FD_185793 | JGI IMG/M metagenome (GOLD analysis project Ga0208411, IMG submission 185793) | Marine microbial and viral communities from oxygen minimum zone, Eastern Pacific Ocean - ETNP2014F12-01SV261 (SPAdes) (version 2) | ecosystem: Environmental > Aquatic > Marine > Oceanic ...
GGTTGAATGGGTTGCCTAAGCGAGCCCTTTGCACTACAGGGCGATTGAATGGGTGTGACTAGCAAACCCATTCAATCAATGGTGGTTGATTGGGATCCCTGCAGCAACCGTCTTAGGCTTTGTAATTTTAGGGGGAGAATTTTCAACTGGCGTAGTTGGCAAAGCACCCCTAGCCACATTAATCCGCATAAGGGGGAAACATTTGAATTATCTTAACTATTGTCCGATAATGTCGAAAAGAATTGAGTGAGTTTCATTTGATATTCTGACGATTCACCCCAAATTGCATCGACATGGGCTCTATCGTTAACGAACCATGTAGTTACATTGCCACCATTCTCGTTCATTGAGTCTCGGAATCTTTCCGAATGTTCCAAGGAAACCCGGGCATCTTCGAGTCCGTGAGTTAGGAAAACGGGTCTTTCACCTGCATTTTTTGCAGCTTCCATTGGCGAACGCTCATCGAGATCGACCCCTGCTAGCCACCCTCCTACAGTTATTGCCGGGCCAGTAAATATTGTTGGATAGCCCAATCTTCCAAGCTCATTTTTTACCACCAATGGAAAATCAAGCACTGCGCTATCAAGCCATAATGCACCAATTCCAACTTCATCTGCGAATGCTATTGCAGCTCCTCCGCCAGCGGAAAAGGCAGTCATCCCCACTTGTCCGGGTAGATATCCTTTGTTCGAAATTAGCCAATCATAAGCACCAAGTATGTCTTGATATTCAATTTGCCCTACTGCAAAATAATCACCGACGACATCACTATCACCATAATTCCTAAGATCAAAAGAAAGAGAGCTGATGCCTCCGGACCACAGATATGATTGCATTAATAACATCTCAGGCTTACATTTTCCATTCATTGGCATACCATGCGTTAGTATTACTACACTAGTGGAATTTGGAGCTTCTACAAACCAACCACTCAGATCAATTGACATATCGTCTCTTGGATTGAAGGTAACTTCTTCGTAGTTATCCATCTGATAGCTACTAGCATTGAATTGCTGCCTTATTGATATTCTTTCATCTGAGTCGGGCCATGGTTCGAAGCTTTCCCAATCGTCATTTGTACTCCAGTTCGTAGGCTCATTTTCTGACCAAATACCGCAACCAGGATTAACAGCTATAGCCTGTGAAGCTATTACATAGCCAATACCAATGTAGCCAATTGAAAATATCAATGTGCTAATTATTGCAATGGAGCCGATTTTCTTACGCCCGTCAAGTGATTTCCAAAAGTTGACTACTCTCATAATATGCAGAACTGTTCGAGGCATTATTTATTATTAGTTGCACGATTTACCACTCTACTAAGCCCACTAAATATGGACATTGATGATTCTTTGCAGAAACACGCCAATGTGAGCCCGTGTTCGTTAGCAAGATCTACTGCTAAGCTACTCGGTGCTCCTATGGCAAGCATAATTGCAAATCCTGATCGGATAGATTTCTGGACTAGGTCGAATGAAGCTCTTCCAGAAACAACAAGTATGCAATCACTAGGTGGGGCTGAATCGCTAATCAGATGGGATATCTTCGAACCCTATCAACTGACCTTTGTTTATTGGGTAGGGAAGATGATGCCCCCGAGTACCAAGGTTGCTTTGTGACGTATCCATAATCCTGGGTTCTACCTACATACCCATGATGATGGCCTCTGTCATTCAGGGGTCGCTCAGTAGACCCTCGATGATACCAGCAGAATTCACGTTTCTCTGATTGATATTTTTCTTCAAGAAGTGTAGGACACTTTCATTTCCTCGAAAGTTCCTTCCTCTAAATCGAAAGTATTGCAGACATAGATTGGCTTCCCATATGTGTGGATGCTGACCGAAATATCCGTTGTGGAGTTCCAAACCTTGTGAATGTCTTCTTCTGGCGGAAATACGTGAGTTGCCATTCCCTCACCAGCTGAAATGGTGTCAAGCTCGTTCAGAATTGCTATTCCCGGAAAGGTCCCATCGTCTTCCCTCGAATAATTGGTCACGTTCAGCTGACCCTCATTGACTCCGACAACTCCCCAAGTGCCATGATCGTGGACGGAGGTTTCCTCCAGGGGCGGCCAAACCATCGCCACCACAACAAAGTCATAGTCTGGATCATGGTAAAGCAAGTTTCGACCATACCCCCTGACCGGGGTCTTCAGACTCTCGGGGGCCAACACAAGAGGTTCTCTAATCAATGAGTTTGTGGAGTCTATCACCTGTTCGACAATCTTTTCAATGTCTGAATTTTCTTCCAATGCATCCTTCACTCGTTCTACATGTTCACATAATTTCTCGTCCAAATTCCTCACTCTGTTTGCTACGAGTGGGTGGCAGGCCTTCACATATAATGCGAATATATTCGGCATCCATCACAATTGCATAATGATGCGGCCCCTTGGTACAACCAACCCTAGGGTACGTGACGTATATGCCATTGTTTAGACTAATCTTGCTGAATCAGGTCACGCTCAATCTCTTGAGCCTTAACGAACAATATATGATTCTCCTTGTGGATGTGGTCATGAGTATCTTTCTCAATCAATTCTAATTCCTCGTAAAGAGCTCTATATGTTATGCAAGCATGCATTGGTGGGGTGTAGGAATTAGTCAACTCACTCAGTCTCGCCAAAGCCTGACCTGCTGCGTGGTGTTCATTGAACATAACACGAATTGGATTTCGCACGCTTCCACAGTGTACTTCTGAGAGTATAGTAGAACTATCGAGAAATCTGATTAATGGAAAGAGAATCTGTTCTTCCTTCGTCATATGAGGTTCTAATTCTGCTCTTAATTGCCCGAAAACCTGTGCAACTTCCTTTAGATGTGGTTCTCTTTCACCATGAACTCTAGCGACCTTGTCTGCGTGTTGACTTGTTATCGGTAGATGTTGCCTGAGGAAAACGTGATGTGTATTTTCAATATGATCACACAACTCAGTTGCACCCATCTTATCGAACTCACCTCGTTCAGACTTGCTATTCATTGAGTCAATATATTCTATCTGAACAATGACATCATTGATTTCAATACCTTCCTCTTCACATGTTTTTGACAAGGTTTCTCTTCCGCCACAGCAGAAGTCAATGCCAAATTTAGAGAGAACTGCGCCTCTAACTGGGAACTCAGTCACAATATCACAAACTCTTGTTTCTGCCAGGCTAGTCTTTGGCGTGCTCATTACAACCCCATCAATCGAATAGAGAATAATCCCAATTGCGAATATGTTCGCCAAACTAAGAGGCGTTTATTGTGGGGGATGCGCTTAGACCCATTGAAACCCTAAGATTCCCTAGGGAAGTTTACAAGTTGGCCATGGAAGATCATTGCCTATATTCTGCTCATTTTCTCTTTGGGTTCTTCTTTTCCTTCGGGCTTTTACCTCTGATTGACTCAGAAAACTCTTCGATAATCTTGCGCTCTATGATGTGAGTAATCTCACAAATTGTCGATTTCGATATCCCTGCCTTAGTTGCTAGATTAGTCATTGTTATCCTCCGGGGGGTTTCGTAGTATCCTTCCTCAATCGCTAAGTCGAAAATCTCTCTTTGACGAATAGTGAGCAACCTTGATCCACCATTCTTTGAAACTGAGTGTATCTTATGTTGCAATCCTGACTCCTTCATCTTCTTAATCAGACTCTTCATGTGGCTGTTGTCGGCGTCGAATTTCCAATCCACCCACCCATCTCTGATCTCAAATGGGGTTTCTGGAAGCACCTCAGATTCGATCAAGGGTCGCAGGAAACCACCACCACCTTTGCTGATGGTTAGATTGACCTCGATCGAGTTACTTCTCTCATCGTAGAAAAGGACGGATTCAATCCCAGGATGAGAGAGGAAGTCTTCCTTGAGTTTCTGAATCTCATGACCCCTAGCTAAGCCCCGAACCGAGCCACGGCCTTTGGACAGTGCCATGTGCTCCACTATTTGCAAAGTAACGTCGTGATTACCTCTCGAGATGTCCCCGGCCCAGTGACCTTCGGGCAGGCGAATCGAAATGTACAGGTGTTGCATCTCTGACATTTCCCCAATCAAGGTGCCCTGTAAATACATCTCTATTTCTCTTGGAGAAGCGAAGGCCAATTATACTCATCCCGAACATGTTCGTTCCTTCCAAGTTTCAAATTTCAACCATCATCTCAGGTAATTCATCGAAGTTGTTAGCAGGAGGCGGTGACGAGGTGGACCATTCGAAAGTCATGGCATCCCAAGGATTGTCGTCTGCCTCATCTCCCGATTTCATGCTCCGAATGAAGTTCCAGAAGAATATCACCTGAGCCGCGAAAACAACCACCGAGCCGATCGTTGAGAACATCTGTTCGGTTGCCCAACCAGCACTTTCTTCGTAGACGTGGACCCTGCGGGGCATATCCCACATCCCGAAGAGTGGAATGAATGTCAGATTGATTCCCAGGAAAGTCAGCCAGAAATGCCACCAACCAAGGGTCTGGTTCAGCATCCGGCCGAACATCTTTGGGTACCAGTAGTAGATTCCACCGAGTGTCATGACCGCAACAGATCCCAGGGTGAAGTGGAAGTGAGCCACAAGGTAGTAGGTTCCTCTGAGTTGGACGTCCATCGCTAAGCTGGAGAGGTAAACTCCGGTAATACCGCCAATTAGGAAGATGCCGATTGCCCCCATAACAAACGCCAGAGGAAGCTTTGTGAAGTCGGGTTTTGATTTGTAGAATGTGCCCAATAAACTCAGGTATATTAGCCCGAAAGGCACAGAGATGAGTTCGGTTCCAATACTTTCGATTTTCCTGAATGTTGGATCTATTCCAGTGATGAACATATGATGGGCCCAGACGAGTACGCTGAGAACTGTAGCCACCGCCAAGGCCCAGAGGATTATTCGCCGACCATACAGATGCCTTCGTACAAACGTAGGAACAATCTCCATTGCCATGCCTAGTCCGGGTAACAGTACAACATAGACCTCAGGATGCCCGAAGAACCAGAAGATGTGAAGCCACCAAGTAGTGCCATCAATGGAAGGATCGAAGAACATTGTACCGAAAATCCGGTCACCGACCAACATCAAAACCGCGCCTAGTAGTGCTGGGAAAATCACCAACATCAAAATTACAGTAAATAGCATTGTCCAAGTGTACATCGGCATTTGCATCAACCCCATACTGGGAATGCGGTGTCTGAGAATTGTGACTAGGAAGTTGATGGTTGAAGCAGAAACGGATAGGATTAGCAGTACCAGCCCCGCTCCAGCGAGAGACACTCCCGCACCAGGAGTGTACTCGATGCTGGTCAAAGGAGAATAGAAGGTCCATCCCACATTCGCAGCACCACCAAAGAAGAAGCCTGAGGCCGCGGTCAGTCCTCCTAGCACGTAGGCCCAGAAGGAGAATGCGTTCAACCTAGGGAAAGCCATGTCCCTAGCCCCAATTTGCAAGGGGACCATGTAGTTCGCAAATGCGAACGCCATCGGAGAGACGGCGAATAGCACCATTACAGCTCCGTGCATCGTGACTGCTTCATTGAATAGCCCGGCTGTCATGAAATCGTTATCGGGCACGACTAGTTGTAGGCGAATCAGCAAGGATAACGCCAACCCGATTACTGAGAAAATAATAGATGCCCACAGGTATAGCATCCCTATGTCCTTGTGATCAGTAGTGCTCATCCAGTGGATTAGTTCGGCCTTACCGAAGTTCTCCTTGCGCCACAGAACTACCACGATGTGCAGTACTATTCCAAGGATTGTGCCTATGATAATCAGCCAGGCTGGCTCGCCGATATCGATAATCATCGCCGAATCGGCATTCACTCCTGCTACTTCGAACTTGAGGATATTCCAACGATCTTCCGAGTTCGCAAAAGAGTCTCCATTCACTGAGTTCACCAAGAGTTTGAATTCAACGACTACACTGTCAGAAGGAGGTGCGACCCATTCGACTTGCCAAGAACGCTGGTTGTTCCCCTCTTCGGTGTGCGTGGCAGAGTTGTCGATGATTCGGACGGTTTCATCCACAGCGGACAGGATACCCCGGTCGGCCTTCAGGTTGAATCCGCCCTGATTATCCCCTTCGGCAGCGGGCCCACCGTCGAAGGAGATGTCCAAAACATAAATCTCACCGGCCTCAAAGGCTTCCGGAAGACCCGTAATCGCAGGAATCACGCTTTCATCTGCCTGCGAACTGTGGCAGTTGCACCCGTCGTTGACGCTTGCACCGCCAATCCCCGTCTCGAGAGCTACAAATTGGGGACTCAGGGCCATTAGAAGCGATAATCCAATTATTGCAACGAGGCGGTGCCTCTTACCCGTAGGAAGCATCAGGAATCGCCCCCCATGTACCAAGTATCGAAGTCATCCTTATCCATCACCTCTAGCTCCCCTATCATTATGCTGTGATAATCCCCACACAGTTCGAAGCATCTGACTGGATAGATCCCGGTCTCCTCGGCATGGATCCATCCGGAGTTGACCCTGCCAGGGATTGCGTCTACCTTTATTCGATGTTCGGGTAGGGCGTACGAATGGAATACATCCCCACTGGTGACTTCGAATACGACCGGTACGTCTATCGGAATTCTCAGAGGTTCACCAGATGCGCTGGTATAGTTCAATCCATTGGGATACTGGTAATCCCAGTAGTATTGGTAACCTGTAATTTCAATGGTGAATGACTCATCTGTGACGTGATCCTCGTGCTTTTCAAAGAAGTCGATGGAATCGAACGTGACGTCGGAGAGAACAAGCAGGAACAGGCTGATGGTAATAGTGATGCTCCACGCGAGCCTATTGCTCCCTCTCTCTTCCGGTCTCTGCCCAATTCTCATGTCATCACCCAATCCGTCAGGTTCGGTTGTCAGCAGCCACAGGAAGTAGACGTACACCCCCATTCCTATCACCGTACCTAGGCCCCAGTAGAGAGTGAACAACTCGTCATATACCTCAGCATGGGCACCCGTGCCCCCAAGTCCCTGAAACCAGTTGAATATGGAAGCGAATGTAAGTGAAAGAATGACGATGCTGGCAGCAATAATGCAAAATGTCCTCCTATCCATCAAATCACCTCCAGATAGACGACGAGGAAGAGTACGATCCAAACGGCATCGACGAAGTGCCAGTACATCGTTACAGCGCGATAGCCGTCGTGCCTATCTGCAGGCATATGCCCGTTACGCATTAGTGCCGCTACCACGATGAACACCAGCAGCCCGATCAGAACGTGTAGTCCATGCAGGCCCGTCAAAGAGAAGAAGGCGGTGCCATAGGGATGATCCCCCCACAGAAACCCCGAATTTGAGTACTCGTACATCTGGATTGTGAGGAAGGTCAGACCCAATGCTATAGCCGCGTAGAGTGTCTTGCTGGCCTTATCCAAACGCCCCTCGCCGTGATGGGCGGCAGAGTAGTGAATGAGCACTCCCGAGGATAGCAATAGCACGGTATTCAGACTGACTAGGCCTATGTCATGCTCCACTCCTTCAGCTGGCCATGAGCCTACACGGTTTTCCCAAATCAGAGTGTGCCAGCGGGCCCAGAACCAGTATGCGAAGAACGAGGCGAACACTATACACTCCGTTACGATAATCCAGACCATGGCCCATGAGGCATCCCCCCACTCTTCTGGCGAGGTCTTGGGGCGGTTAGGCCAGAGTTCCACTTCCTCTCTCACCCACAAAAATATCGAGAGGACGAGCAGCGGTACCCCAGGGACGGCCAGAGGCCATATCAGCAGACCACCGAGGCACAGAGTAACGGAGAGGGAGAGAATTATTGGAGCGAGGCTGGAATGAACCTCCCCCTGCTGTTTTCCACTGATTTTCGAATCGATGTTTCCTATCTCACTCATGGACCGCCCCAATGGCTAATGACTGAGCCCTGCTAAGCATAGTTTTCCCTAATCGGTTCGGTGTTCGCAGATACACCGAATTTGTTCGGTGAGAATGGGAACTACCGCCCCACTCTTGGAACTCCATGGAGGAGGTGCCCAACGGCGATTGGCCCCGATTACTGTTGATTCTTCCAATCATCTTGTCCTGCCTACTAGCGACCTCTCCGATGCTGCTTTTCGGATATGGTGAAGAGGGTGGTTTCATCTCAAGAGAGGACCTGTCGAAGGATCAGTTGGAAACTTTAGAGAAGTCAGAAATTGCTAGGTCCCCAGTTGATGTTAGAGAGGGGATGATGGCACTGAGTCAGGCTATCCTACTCGATTCCGGCTCGCTAATCGTGGCAGGCACCTGGGAAGGAACACTGGAGCTAGCCAATAGGTCCATTCAATCCTACGGGGGCAGGGACATCTTCGTAGCAGAGTTGACAGTTGAGGGGGTCTGGGCCTCGGTGCATTCCGCTGGATCATCCGGAGAGGATTCCATAGCCTTACTTTCGATTTCGGGAGATTTGCTCTCACTCTGGGGCAGGGTGAATGGAGACGCTAGGTTCGGCTCCGAGGTCCTGGACCATGATCATGGTTGGTCCCCTACGGCGTTCGAGGCACATTTCTACATCGGAGACGATTGGAATGGGGTCTGGCGGATTGACGAAGATCTGCTTCCTAGAACTTCAACCGGTTTGTGGTGTGGTTTCACGTAATCACCTTTGAGTGAATAGTGGAATTGGATATTCACCTATATTTGCTCGGAGATGCTTTGCAGGCTAAGGAAAAAACTTAGCGTAGATTCCAGACACCCTGTCTGTGTAACTCTGCCAAAAATTTCACCTTCATCATTGACTACATACACGCGCCGAATTTCATCGACGAGAAGCAGATTTAGGGCTGAACCAATGGATATGTTCCTATCAACGGTGACCAATGGAAAGCTCATTATCTCTCTAAGCCGGACCCGGTCAGGATCCTGTTTTGAACGAAAGCATCTCCGAAGCAGATCCCTCTCGGTAACAACACCCTGTGGCTCACCATCCATGGTAACGACAACTGACCACACCCCTGCCCCGTGCATTTCTTCCATTGCATCTGTGACTGACGTATCCCCATTGAGAGTGACTATGTTATTATCCATCATTTCCTCGACGTTGATTGGTATTTTCATGCAATTTTTCTCCTGTTGGGGCTGTTTGTATGCTCTTCGCATTACGACCTAACTGCTCCCCCGAACATCTCCGAGCGGTGATGAATAAAATTTGAATAACCAAGCACCAAGGATTCAGGAATTCTCTGGAATTACGGAAATATATCCCGATCGGCTATTTTCAGTTTCTCCACAATATATGGTACAGTCTACTTCTACTTCACCCGCTCCCGGAATCTGGACTCGGCAATTTCCCATACTTTCGTAATAGAAAGCCCCTGACTTGGTGGCATCGAACTCAATAAAATGCACGCTGCTTCTATCGGAGAGGTCGATATCGACCTCGAGATCCGGGATCACGAATTGACTGGGGATGTAGTGGTCATAGACTCGGGCATCGAAAATCAGTCGAACAGAATCACCCTGAGATACGACATATTCATCCTTGAGGAAATCTACGTAAATATCTTGGATTCCATCTACCTGAATTCGATCTACTGATACGCATACTCCCTCTACCTCGGTCGTTCCCTCCCCACAGGAGACGGTTTCAGTGTGTTGGGCGAGGAGGAAGGGGGCCGAGAGAGTCACCAGGGTAGCTATTGCCACCACTGCACCACTCTGCCAATCTTTCATTCTCCCTCCTCGCTTTGCATGGATAGGAATCCTCAAAATCGATCACTCGGGATTCTCATTGTACACCGCAGTGTCTTCTGCTCCAGTGACTTGGATGATTCCAATCGCTCCCTTGTGGAAAGCCCTGGTTAATGCGTGATCGACAAGAATGTAGTTGGCAGGCACATCGAACTCAAGGTCCATCACGGCCGCTCCACCAGGCGGGACAAGGGTGGTCTGTACGCTAATCATTGGGTCGCTCACCAAGTCTGCTTGATTCCAAACTCGGTCAAAGACTTCTCCGATGACGTGGAAGGACGAGATAGTGTTAGGCCCACCCACGCCGAAGTAGATGCGCATGCTCTCTCCGACGTTCGCCTGGAGAACGTTGTCTCCAGTGAATCCATGGAACTTGCCATTGAAAACTACGTATGTCGGGTTCTCTTCGAAAAGGGCGACATCGTCGAACTCTTGGTGTCCATCGGTGCCAGGCTTCCACTTTGTGTAGATATCACCCTGCATGATGTAGATCTCATGGTCAACCTCGGGAAGAGGCACCTCAGGCTCGATTAGAATCAAACCGTACATTCCCTTGCTGATGTGAGTAGGCACGTCGGGTGTTGCACAGTGATAGACGAACAATCCTGCATGCTGTGCAAGGAATGAGAATGTGGTGGTCTCTCCCGGTGCGGATTCAGTAGCAGCCGCTCCGCCACCTTGCCCTGTAACAGCGTGGAAGTCGACGTTGTGGTGCATTGTACTGTTTACATCATTGCTGAAATGCACGACGACAGTGTCCCCGACTCTGGCACGGAACATCGGCCCGGGGACCGTCCCATTGTATGTCCAGTAGGAGAAGGTCGTTCCATCTTCGATCTCTGCTGTGACTTCGACTGCTTCCATGTATATGTCTACGGTTGCAGATTCGTTGCGTGAAACTGGTGCAGGAATATCGAATGGGTCCTTGGCTATGTTATCGACATCGACATCGAGGGCAGCGCCGATTTGCTCGATCGCAGCAGCTCCATCGCCGACAATCATGCTGCCTTCCATCCCCATTGATCGGTGCCCGGGTACAGAACAGAAGTACGCGAAAGCCCCCCCTTCGTCGGCGATGAAAGTAATCGAGTCCCTGCTTCCTACAGCACTCAACTGTTCACTAGCCACATCGTATCCTTCGATCGCGACGTCGTGTAGGCTGGCTTCTCCCATGATGATCGTGATGGTCACCCTATTTCCTAATTCAACGACCAAATCCGGATTTACTATGTCATTGATGTCACCGCCCACTCCTATGTATTGCATGTTCTCTGCGCGCAATGTGAATTCGGATTCGTCCTGAGTGGTCATCGGTAAGCACTCGTCACCAACCAATCCCGTGCCTACGCCGCAGGAAGGGGTGTTGCCACCTCCGACGCATCCTGTTAGCAAGGGGGATGCGAGCATCAGAGCAGTCATCAATATCGCTTGTTTTCTTCGGTATTTTCTTGGGGTTTCCATTTTCTCCTCGCTACTTCGGAAGTATGTACCATGATTAGTCCATGTCCGAACATAGAAGGTGTTCCAAAACACTGCACCCACTTCAAACTGATATTGGAATTTGGGAGGATGACGTGTTTTCTGTCGGTTTCATAGAGGGACCTGGTGTATGCGGGCATATGCAAGGGTAGAGAAGATGATGAAACAAACACTAACGCTACCTATTGCCCTCTGACGTGGGATAACATCCATTGCATCGCAGAGTGGTCGGTGTAGATGGCGAACCAAATGTAATGGCCCCCGTCGACCACTGGATGAAACTCAATCTCGGCGCCCAACTTCGTCAGATTCTCAGCCATCTGTTCTGCCATTTCGTACGAGGAGGTGTTGTCTGCGGTCCCGTGGCTCATCCAAATAGGAATGTGGGCTACTTCCTCAGCAAGGGAGAGATAGGAATACGGCTCATGGTGTGGGCTCAGGGGCATGATTGCTGCGAAGTAGTCCGGTAACGCAGCAGCCACGATGAAGGTGCCCCTGCCACCCATGCTCAATCCCGTAAGATAGACTCGGTCATCATCAACACTGAGGTGCGATTTTACATCCTCGAGCACATCCAATGCTTTCTTCGGGTCCCAATCCCACTCGAGTTTTGATGGTCTGACTATGATGTACTTGTCATCTTCAGGAATATGGAAGTTGTTTGTTAGCATGTTGTTGAAGAAGACCGAGTCCTCAAGTTGGCCATGAAGATAGAGAAACACTGGATATTGGTTGCTGGCGTTATATCCGCCTGGGACCTTAACTGAGTAGGTATATCCACACATCCAATCTAGTCGTTGATCGACGACTACGTCAGAGTCGTTGTCGAGTTCTATCGAAGCGTAGGATACGTTGGTTAGCCCATCTATAGCAATCCATTGGCCATTTCTTATCACGGGCCAGTCCGACGGATTGCTAGTATGATTGAGCCCCTCTGAGGCGATCGTGCTGCAAGGTGGAATGTTGATTGGCCCAGGCTCCGGCTCGTCATCCACCGGCTCCGGCTCGATTTCTTCCGGTCCGACAATTGTCACTCCCTCCGAGCCAAGGTCCGTGTCGGTGCAACCGGAAAGCGAGCAGATCACCATCAATAGGGAAATCAGACAGGCTTTCTTCATGGTTCCCGGTTGTGCCTTCACTCTATGATTTATCGTAAGCATGGGTAGCGTGTGAGCGGCTCAATGATTACACCTAATTAGATTAGATTCTACAACCAACTGAAAAACCTCTTTGGGTACGGAAGGATGAGGATTTCTTATGTACAGATTGATTTGGTTCCAGCATATCCATAAATCTGCAGGAACTCTAGTTGTCAATTTAGCCAAAGAAAACGGCGAAGTACTTTTCAAAAATAATGCCAATGGAAACCCACTTGATGAGAATGGAAATCGTTTGGAATTATGGGATTACAATACCAAAAAATTAACAGAATTTATTGATCAATGTGAAAGGGAAGGAGTGACCTTTGTCACGACTGAGCATGGTTCTCCTGATTTTCGATTCTTGAGCGAGGATGATCGGGTTTTCCTGATGACTTCTCTTAGGGAGCCCATATCACGAGCTGTTTCAAATTATAATCATGCGTATTTCGCGGGGTATACTGAGTCGTCCAGCCTTGATGGATTTTTATCCGAAAATACATTTTTCATGAGTGATAATTTTTACACGCGAACATTTGCCGGGAAAGAAAGGTTCCCTTTAGTTAGATTAAATTCTTCGGATGTTGATGACGCCATATCTGTGATAGGTTTGTTTGATTTAGTTCTAAAAATTGAGCAAGTGGATTTGGTTAAGGAATTATCTAAAGAATTTGACTGGGAAAATACTAAGGTCGATTCTCACCCTACTTTTGGAGACCCATGGAAGTTCTGGAACCTCTTGAAAAAAAGGCGTTTCAATAGACTCCTTCGATATTTTCTAAGATTAAATGCACCGGGTGATTTCTCTGTTTTGGAAAATAGATATAATTTAGACATCGAGTTATTGAAACAAATTGATTAGTCAGATTTTCAAATCCGACATCGCTCCCAATTGAATACACTTCAATCTATGAAGCCGGGAATATACGCTACCAAGAAAGCCATTGCACCGATTACGATAGCTATGGTGAGAATGATCCGATCCAGTCTTTCTTCGGGAAACATGACTCAGGATGGGGGTATTTAGCTTGAATATACCGTGGCCTGTCGTGTCCCCTCAGAGGGTATCGTATGAGCGGTATAGCAGTCAGACGGAGTCTGTGATGCGTATTGTGGTCAGACGGATCTCCTCAGGACAAATTGCGAATGTGGCCAACTGCCGACACCACCGGCAACGACTTCCCATCCTTCTTTCCCCAGTTTGTTCAATTCTTCTTCCAGCTTTTTGTTTTTGGTATGCCCTACCACCTTGTATTCCCACATGGCCATGTAACCTAATAGGGGTACGAGTTTTCAATCATGAGGTAAGGGGACTCCCTCTGAGGGGCAC
>Ga0208411_1001862_pt1 | contig 13591 bp, 8 predicted proteins | sample ETN01SmetaG_4_FD_185793 | JGI IMG/M metagenome (GOLD analysis project Ga0208411, IMG submission 185793) | Marine microbial and viral communities from oxygen minimum zone, Eastern Pacific Ocean - ETNP2014F12-01SV261 (SPAdes) (version 2) | ecosystem: Environmental > Aquatic > Marine > Oceanic ...
ACTGAATTTTTTGGTGGCAAAATCATAAAGCATCCAATGCTGGTCCTCGCAGGTGACGATGTAGGCCAATCCACGTGACTCGTCTGCCACTACATCCGCAATACCCTGCTTCTTATAGGGCATGCCAAGATTCCTAGCGGTATCGTTACGCGAATCGTAAGTGATGAAATAACCTCCAGCGTATTCGGAAGTGTCCCCCTTCTTTCGATAGCCCTGTTTGGTTCCAGCATAAATAATTCCACTGGGCCCGACATAATTTCGCGTATGAAACTTCGCTTGAGCAGCATAACCTTTAGCTGTCAACCCGCAGACACTGTGGGCATCAACTACAATACGCTGTTTTGCGGTGACCGGATCAAATTCCACGATGTAGGCATTGTGGTTATATTTCGCGGTCCCGATGTAAATGCGCCCGTCGTTACCTTCACATAGCGAGAAATACCCCGACTCATCAGAATGAGTCTCAGGCAGAATATGATGAGCCGTTCCCCAAATGTATTGGAATGGCGGTTTTGCTTTAACCCAAGTAGGTGAAAAAAAGAATCCTAGACATAAAAGATAGAATAAAACGCCTTTCATAATTTGCTTACAGTCTAACGAGCGAATCTAAAATCCCAAGGAAAATGAAATGGAGCGGGTGATGGAAATCGAACCCAACGAACATCGAATCCCCCCGTTTTCAGGGGAAATACAGCTATCACACTCATCTCTCATAAAACCCTGAGAGACCCAATTCTCACAATGTTCTCTCTATGTCTCGGTACTGTTGGTGTGTGGGATTCTTCGTTTGAATGAATCTCAGTGTTTCTCAGGAGAATTGAGGAGAACAGTGGGATTGAGATGAGAATCCTCTGAACTTCTCTGAATCAGGATGGTGGGGTAGGATTCTCTCAGAAATGAAAGTACTGATTCCAATTCTGATAGGTTTGTTGGTTGTGGGGTGTGGTGAAGAGCCTGTCGTTGCGAAGAAGATTAAGAGTGTTAAAGCCCCAGCTAAAGAGTTAACAAAAGAAGATATTGTTGGAGAATATGAGATTACGATAGATGGAACTACTATGAGAGAAGTCTTTCTGGAAAATGGTATTGTTGAGAGTTATGGAAATGGCAAACTAACAGCAGAAGGTAAGTGGAAAATAGTAGATGGAGAAATACATGTTAAAGATGACCCTGGAGATATAAGTGTTCAGAGAATCAATATAGATGGCAGTATAACTCTTATTGCTGTAATCGTTAAAGATAGAGAAAGTAGAGAAAGATTAGAATTACCAAGATATGGACAAATAACTTATAAAAAAATCAAATAACCCTTCTCTCTCTTCATCCACCCAATCATCTCAGGTAAATCATCAATCACGGTAAGACCCGAGTCTCCCGGGAGATCTCACATATCTCGACACAGATTACATAGTTGTCTCCACGGCTAATTCTCTGAGTCATCTCTGAACTCAATCAGGGAAATTCCAGGAACCCACAGATTCCAATTGGGATAGTGTGGAAAAGGGTGGGATGTGTTTTGGGAATTGAACCCAACGAACATCGAATCCCCCGTTTTAAGGGGAAATATAGCTATCACATTGATCACTCAGAAAACACTGAGAGACCCAATTCTCCCAATGATTTCCCTATGTCTAGAGTGATGTTGGTGGGTGGGATTCTTCGTTTGAGTGAATCTCAGTGTTTCTCAGGAGAATTGGGGAGAACAGTGGGATTGAGTTGGAGACCCTCTGAACTTCTCTGAATCAGGATGGTGGGGTAGGATTCTCACAGAGATGAAAATACTGATTTCAATTTTGATAGGTTTGTTGGGCAGGAAACGTTCGCTCCTGGTCACGTTTTGGGTGTCGGCGAGCATGCTGTTTGCGGCTTCCGCCAAGGAACGCCCCAACGTTTTGTTCATAATAACCGACGACCAGGAACGTCGGGAATTTAATTTTCTGCCTGAGGGTCGAGATGAGAAGGGCGGGCCAAGAAACCTCAGCCCGAACATAGACCGACTTGCTCGCGAAGGGGTCGTCCTGCTCAACCAGTACGTCACCAGCCCGGTCTGCACGCCGTCGCGTTTCTCGGTCTTGACCGGCACCTACGCGAGTCGGTCCAAGGGCTTTGCCAAGGCGGCCGAGCGAAACGAGCAGATCCGGATCACTTGGAACACCCACGTCGAGCCGGACACCCCCAATCTGGCCCGCGCCTTGCAGCGCAACGGTTACTTCACCGGGGCGGTCGGCAAAAACCACGTGATCAAGTTCAGGGACTCCGGATCCGGGCCCGAGCCCGCCGAGGACGCCAATCCCAAGGATCCCAAGGTGGCCTCCTACTACGCCACAAAGCAACGCAAGCTGGTGAAGGCCTTCCAGTCATGCGGCTTCGACTATGCGGCCAGTCTTTATGCGGGGAACTTGCCCGGCCACACCTGCAAGGCGCTCGAGTTCCACAACATGGACTGGATAACCGGCGGGGCTCTTGGCTTTCTCGAGCGATGGGAGAAGACCGATCAACCTTTCTTCCTCTACTTGGCCACCACCTTGGACCATGGCCCCGGGCCGAGGCTTCGCAAGTACACCGGCGACCCCTTGGCCACACCGGCCGGCTTGCTTGACAAGCCATTGACCGTTCAACCGCCACGTTCCGGCATTCCGAAGCGGGTCAAGGCGGCCGGCTTGCCGGTGCCGGGTCAGGCCTGCGACGTCCTTTGGCTGGACGACGGCATTGGCGCCGTGCTGACCAAGCTCAAGTCGCTCGGGGCGCTGGACAACACCATCGTGTTCTATTTCAACGACCATGGGCTCGAGAAAGGGAAAGGCACGCTCTACGAAGGCGGAGCCAAGACGGTCAGTTTCGTCTGGTCACCACGCTACCTGAAGGGCGGACGGCAATCCAAGACTTTCGTCTCGAACGTCGATTTCGCGCCCACCATCATGGAGCTTTGCGGGGTGCCTCCCGTCGAGCGCTTTCCGGTGGACGGCCATAGTTTCGTGTCCGTCCTGCAGGGGCGGGACGACGAAATACATGACGGCCTCTATCTGGAGATCGGAGCCACTCGGGCGGTGATCAAGGACGGTTGGAAATATCTCGCCTTTCGCTTGCCCGAATCGTTGCCCAAGAACCCGCCCAAGCCCTATACCCATTTGGCTGACCGACCTGGCGGGCGCGGGACCGAGAGCGGCGCCATGAAGTTTTATCCCAACTACTACGACAAGGATCAACTCTACGACCTGCGCTCGGACCCGCTCGAACGAATTAACCTGTACCGCGCCAAGGAGCACCAGGAACGGGTGGAGGTCATGCGTGAGCTCCTTAGGGAAGAGGTGGCCAAGGTGCCCGGGTCTTTCGCCGAGTTCACAAAACCCAAGGGCAAGTGATCCCATTCCCAAAGGTAAAGCCGTCATGATTCCACGCAACGCAGCAATTGCCGCCTTGATCCTCGCCACCTGCTCCTCGGCCATGGCGGCGGTGGTCCCGATGAGCCTGCGCCTGAGCCGGGCAAATCGAGTGAGAAGGGATCGCCCGAAGCCGAGCCGGTGGAGGAACGGAAGAAATAAGTGTCAAAAAAAGAAAATCATTAATATTCAGCTAACCCCAAGAAGTAATCATTGCTCCCCGTGAAAGTCCTTGAGCTTGGCTTGCCGATACGTGCCAAGCGCTATAGGCTCCAGAACATGGATCCGAAACAACTTCACGTCATCCAGGCCCTGGAAAAGGCAGGAGCCACTGAGCACCTTACTGATCGCGAAAAACATCTGGTAGGTTTGGCTGTCACCATTACCCGTGGCTGCGCCTACTGCACCGGTGGCCGCACCCAAAAGGCACTCGACTCCGGAATCACTCAGGAAACACTGAACGCCAACACCGATCTTGTTGCCGCAGTGAATGCAGGGGTGGCCGTGCGCACAGTCCTGCAGGGGTTGGAAGGGCTTAGTTGTGACAGCCCGGAGTGCGCTTCCTAGACTGAAACGCCTACTTTTTTCTTTTCCCACGCACTTTCCAGTTGGGATCAGGCGTGTGCATCTTTTCCATGAGCGAAACCGCCTGCTTCACTAGCTGCGGCTTTTCGCCAGCCTGATCTCGTGCTTCAGCCGGGTCACTTGAAAGATCATAGAGCTGAACCTTGCCCGTAAACATCGGCTGACGGATGGCCTTCCATTTGCCGAAGCGTACGGCCTGTGCTGAACCCTTTTCATAAAATTCCCAGTACAGGGGGTTCTTTCGCACCTTCTCTTTGCCGTGCAACACATCCACAAAACTTTCGCTGTCAATTCCTGCGGGCGCCTTCGCCCCGGCCAGTTCACTCGCCGATGCCATAAAGTCACCAAAGTACCAGTGGGCATCATCAGAACCCCCGCCTTGAATCGTGCCCGGCCACCACGCAATGGTCGGAACGCGTATCCCGCCTTCAGTCAGGTCGCGCTTGATGCCCCGGTAAGGCCCATTGGAATCAAAGTAATCAGCCTTGTGCCCCCCTTCCTGATGCGGACCGTTGTCTGAGGTGAAAATAACCAGTGTGTTCTCTGCAATCTTCAGTTCCTTGAGGAGATCGAGTATGCGCCCGGTATCCCGATCAATATTTTGTATCATCGCCCCAAACCCCTTCTCCGGTTCAGGCCAATCCTTCCTGGCAAATTCACCCAGATCAGGAACCTCCATGCCCTTGTTGCCTCCCTCGTTATTGGCATGAGGCACATTCATGGCAAAGTAGAGGAAGAAGGGCCGCTTTTGATTTTGGCGAATGAAGGCGAGTGAATCCTCAATAAAAAGATCAGGCGCATACTCAAGCCGCTTCACCGCCACCCCGCGGCCGGCCCGGGGTTGGGCGGGATCCTGAAAGGCCTTCCACTTTTGTGCCACCTCATTCTTGAGTTTTACCACCCTGCCGTTGCGGATGAGAAACTCCGGATAAAAATTATGGGCATGCCACATGTTGATGTAGCCGAAAAAATGATTAAAACCCACGTCATTGGGATTGGTAAAATTATCAGGCGTGCCCACCCCCCATTTGCCAATACACGCAGTTTGATAGCCCGCACCCTTCAGTACCGAGGCCAGGGTCGACTGGCCGGGTCGGATAATAATTGGCTCAACTGAATTACCGCGCACCACGGTGCGGCCCATGTGCCGCCCGGTCATCAGCACACTGCGCGAAGGGGCACACACCGTGCAGCCTGCATAAAACTGGGTGAACTTCATACCCGCTTTCGCCATCGCGTCCAGCCGCGGTGTCTTGAGTTTCTGCTGCCCGAAACAGCCCAGGTCACCATAGCCCAGGTCATCAGCCAGGATCAGGATGATATTGGGTTGTTTCGCCGCACGTGCCGGCAGCGTGCAGATCACAAAAAGAAACAAGATCAAGAGGTAGCGCATGGTATGGCCCAATTCTGCCGGTCCCCACGGGGCGGGGCAAGTTCTACTGCACCGGTTTTACCAGTTCAATGAAACCCTCACCCACATGTCGGGGCCCTTGGGCAGTGGAGGCATGAATAGCGATGGGCTGGTTATAGGGACCGGGGTTGGAGCCCGTCGAAATCTTAAGCGTTGCGACGGATGCATCCGGCGATAATTGCACCGGTTCACAACGCACATCCCGAATGTGGGACGGCAACCGCAACTCCACAACCAGAGGTTGCTTGAGCGCCTCATTGGCGCGACCCACCTTCACTTTCACTTCCACCGTTGCCTTTGGCCCCAGCAAAAAAGACCGGGCCTTCGGTTCCACCGAAATATTCCCCTCAGCTGCCACGCTGATAAGCTGGTCATCGCGCGCGTTGGACGTGTAACTGATCTTATGTTTCGTCCCGTCAAAATCGGTCAGCTCACCCACCAACATCACCTGTAAACGACTCGTACGCCCCACTTCCACTCGGGCAGAAAAATTATAGGGATACTTGAATTGATCGGCATCCGCGCTTACTTCGATCACGCGATCGGTCACCCCCTGCAGATGGCGAATCTGTTTATCGGCCAGCCTGACAGTCAACGGCCCTTCAAACCCGCCACGCTGCAACTCATAAGCACGATGATAGGTGCTCCCACCGGGCATCGCCGTAATAATCCGGTACACCCCCTCGTGCTTGAAAGGCACAACGGGGATCACGGCCAGGAGCAGGTGATCCATTCCTTCAGGTGTATTGGCCGTGCGGGTGGCATTTTGATCAGCCAACTCGCCGGTGCCGGTGATGGTGATCGGGCGCACAGCGATCGGCGTATTGGCTGGCACAATGAATTCCAGATTCGCCTCCTTGGCCCCCGCAGCAATGAGGGTATTTTGCACGGTCACATTGTTGGGCAAACCTTTTACGGATAATTTCACCTCACCCTTGAAGTCACCGTGGCGCGTCAGGGCCACCTTGAATTTCGGACGACGCTTGGCATCCTCACTCTTGAGTTTTTTTACCCTGGAAGCGGCCGTACGTTTCTCGGCAGATAATTCTTTGATCCGCGCCGCCACTTTCGGGTCCTTCTTCGATGTCTTCTTGGCAGCCTTCACGATCTCATCAATCTCAGCCAGGCGCTTTTCCAACCGGGCAATCTCGGCGACATTCGTTTCCAGGCCTTCCTTGGGATCCCGGAACACATTGAGGGAGGAAGCAGCAAAGCTAAGGGAAAAATCCGGTCCGGACTGCTTCGGCTCAACCGTTAACCGGTAGGCATAAGCCGGTCCACCACGTGAATGAAAACGCTCACGCACCTTAAGGGTATAAATACCGGCCGCCTTGGCGGTGAACTCCAGTTTCGGGTCCGGCTGACCCTTGGCCCGGTCATCATTGGTGGCCAGTTGCTTGTCTTCTATGTCATGGATACTTAAAACCGCATCCAACGGACTACCCACTTGGGCGGCAACCAAATCCAGACTAACCGTTTGCTTCTCCTCCAACTGCAGTTGCCACTGGTCGGTTTGGCCTGGCTGAAGAATACGACCATTCAGGACAACCGGAGACTGTGCCGGACCTGTTGCCGGTTCGAGTAACTCCGGATATTCGCCCACCACAAAGTTCACCTGTCCCAGATTCTTAATGGAGACCGCATGCGTTTCATCAGCCCCTGCAGGGATGACAATCTTTGCGGTGTGTTTCTCCAGGGCCGGCCCGTGAAATTCCGCCTGCACCGTCGTGCCACGCTGCGCGCCCAGCGGGTAATGGGCTAGAATGTGTGGTCCTCGTTTAAGGGTAAGCCGGTATATGTGATTCTGTAGACCCCAGAATTTTGCATCGCGCAGGTGCACCTGATATCGACCGGAAACCCCGGCCTTAAACCAATGTACCGGGTCGCCTCCACGCGCAGTCTTCCGGGTTGTCACCCGGCGCCCATCGGGGCCACGCACTTCCAGTACGAGATTGACCGGTGACCCAAAGCGCTTGGCCGCCGCATCACACACAATGGTCTCGCCCTTCTTTACATCAAAAGTCCAGATATCGATATCCTCGCGGGGAAAAATACGGCCATTGACCGTAACCGGCAGAGTCACCTCTTGGGGCAACGGACGCCCATCCATTTCCTCTTCCATCACCTCAGGCAGATCGCCGACGACAAACTTGAGCACCCTGGTTGCCCCCTGCGAAGTCCAACAACGCCAAAACCGATGACCCAGCTCCGCATCGGACGCCACAGTGATTTCATTGGCGTAATCCTTGGGGTAGTTCTCGCCTCGCTGGGATAGTGGCTGATGGATGAGCGGACCCTCAAACCAGACAGTTTTGATTCGCTTAACCTGAGGCCTGAACCTAACGCCGGCACCAAGCATTTCGAAATTGGCCTGGCCATGAAAATAGTACCCGCCAACACGTACCGGCACAGTGGTTCCGCGCTGGGCCCCGGCAGGGTAAATGTATTCAATCCCAGGCGGTTCAGCTTGCGATAAACCGACTCCCACTGCGAACAGCATGGCGCACCAGCATTTCATGCTAAAGCAGTTCCTTGATGACACGCCCGTTATTGGTCAAGGCAACCGGACGCCCATCAGGCCTGTACATCGCGCTGCGGGGGTTGATGCCCAGCCGGTCATACACAGTTGCGCAGAGATCTTCCGGGCCGTAGGGGTTCTCCGCCGGATCCATCGCCCACTTGTCACTCTTGCCGACCACACGTCCACCCTGAATCCCGCCGCCTCCAAGCAACACCGTGAAACAGCGGCTCCAGTGATCGCGTCCAGCATCCTTGTTGATCTTGGGCGTGCGACCGAATTCACCGGTAACCACCACCAGCGTTTTCTCCAGCAATCCGCGGTCATGCAAATCGTTGAAAAGCGTCGGGATTGCCAGGTCAAACTTCGGCAACAAATCCTCCTCTAATACCCGGAAGTTATGAAAGTGCGTATCCCAGTTGGCGTGATCAATGGTTACGCAACGCACACCGGCTTCAATCAGGCGACGGGCCATCAGGCAGGACTGACCGAGGGTGGTACGCCCGTAGGCATCGCGCAACCTGTCCTTTTCCTGGCGGATATCAAAGGCCTTCTTCGCCACCGGCGAGGTCATCAAATCCATCGCCCGCTGGGAAAACACATTGAAATCCTTCGCCCCCTGATTGGCTTTCTGTTCCGCACTGGCCTGAAAACGATCCACATCTCGCAGCAGTGATTGCCGGTCTTCCACTCGCGAGGCATCCACGCTCAACGGTGGCTGTAAATCCGGCACCTTAAATCCGGGGGAAGCCGGGTCAGCCTCGATGGTGAAAGGTACCGCTTTCGGGCCGAGATAGGCGGAGCTCCCGCTATTGTGCATGTTCGGCAGACAGACGTAGGGGGGGATCGCCCCTCGCGCCCCCAGCTTGTCGGCGATCACTGAACCCATGGCTGGATGCTGGTTGTTCGGCTTTAAACCGACATCAAACCCACTGGTGGGATGATAACCGGTAAACATGTAGTGGTCGGCAGGACCATGCCCGGCATTGCGGTGGGTAAAGGAACGCACCTGGGAAAAACGGTGCATGAACTTGGCGGTCTTGGGGATGTGTTCCCCCACGCGTACCCCAGGTAGATTGGTGGGGATACTGCCAAAGGGGCCGCGAATGTTTTCAGGCGCATTGGGCTTGAGATCAAAGGTATCGATCGTACTCATGCCCCCCTTGAGAAAAACAAAGATAAAATTGGTATCGTTGCCCTGAAGCTTCGGTTCAGCCGCCAGAAGCTGCGCCAGGGGGAGATTCATCCCCAAGGCACCGGCTACGCCGACCTTTAAAAAGTCGCGTCGCATAACCCCGTCACAATAAGCTCGTTTCATATCCTGCTCCTTCTAATAAACTATCACTTGGCCGCTAATGGTTGAAGATAAATTCGATTGAATTCATCATGGCCCAAGCCAAATCCTCTGCCGCCTTTTGCCGCTGAAATCGGCGGCTCCCCAGATGTTGCACCGCCCTTGCCTGCTCGGTTTTGGCAGGCATACGATTGAACACCGTCAGATAGAGTTGCTGCACCAAGGCTCCATCATCCTCGTGACGACGGGTCAGTTGGGCAATCTGTCCACCGGCATGACTCAGTTTGGATTCCAACTGCGGTGAATTCATCAGGTGCAGGGCCTGCGCCATGCTCGCGCCAACCGATCGCTCGCATTCACACACTGTCACCCGCGCTGGACGACCGAAGAGCTTCAAAAAATAATGCTGCACCTGACTGTCCCACAGCTGAATGGCACGCGAACCGGCCGGCACACCATGAAACTTGTCCTCCACGCCGGTCACTTGCCCCACTGCATCGAGTAGCACCTCCGCAGGCAAACGCCGCAGGAGCGCACGTGAGTAGTTGCGCTCATCCAGCTCATTGGTGACGTTGGGTTTCGAATCAAGCTGGTAGGTGCGCGAGGCCGTGATGAGCCTGATCATCGCGCGTAAATCATACTGGTTCTCTACCAGCGCTGCAGACAGAGCCTCCATGAGGCCCGGGTTGCTGGGCGGGTTGGTGGCCCGCAGATCATCCACCGGCTCCACCAAACCGCGGCCCATAAAGTGTGCCCATAAACGATTGACCAAATTACGCGCGAACCATGGATTGTTCGGGCGAACCATCCAGTCGGCCAACACACGTCGCCGATCCCCCTCAGGAGCGGTTTCAGGCATGGTGGTTCCCAGTGCGAAAGGGAAAACCGGCTTGCCCGTGCGCGGATGTTTGGCTTGAGGGTTGCCATCGGTCATCAGAGCCTCAGTGGAATCCAGCTTCTTGTATTTAACCTGATCAAAAAATCCACGCATGCCATAATAATCCTGCTGGGTCCATTGATCGTAGGGATGCTGGTGGCACTCGGCGCAGGTAATGCGTACCCCCAGAAAAATCTGCGAAGTCATCGCCGCCATCTCACCCGACTTGGCGGCCACCTTGTAAAAGAATCCCGCAGGCTGATCCCGCAAGGGACCTTCGGCGGTCAGCAGTTCACGCGCCCAAACATCCAGAGGTTTGTTCTCACGCAACGCATCCCGGATCCACTCATAATAAGCAAAGGCATTTTCATGGCCCAAAACCAGTCGATCCACGCGAAGCCGGTCGCTCCACTTGAGTGCCCAGTAGTCGACAAACTCCGGGCGACTCATCAATGCCTGCACCAGCTCCGGGCGCTTACCGCGGCGGTCGTTTTGCAGAAATGCACGCGTCTCTGCAGCCGTGGGCAGCGTCCCAATCAAATCCAGATGGACCCGCCGCAAATAAGTCGCATCATCACACAGACCCGAAGGGTGAACATTCAGCTGGGCCAAATGCTGATCCACCTGTTTATCAATAAAGTTAAACACCGGACGAGTCGGTAAGCTTGCCTTCGGCCCGGGCCGCGGCACGATCGCCTGAAACACCGACACCTTGCCCTGAAAACGAGCCATAACCGCTGTCTGACCAATGCTGCCACCGATGGTCACCTTCCCGTATTCATCCACCTTGGCCATGCCCACGTCATTCGAATGAAAGACCGACTGCCAGGTCACGTCTGCTTCACTGCCATCAGCATAGCGGGCAACAACCTTGAGCGGTTGCCGGCCGCCAAAGGGCAGAACTTTTTGGGGAGGATCCATCCGTAAAGCCACCAGAGCCGGACGGTTGCCCGTGGTGTAGGGAGCCCCGGCGGCTATCCAGTCACGAATCCACCGATATTCGCGTGTGCCCTTGGTCAGGGCAACCCCGCCACCATGACCAATCTCACCGGTTGCCTTGCGAAGAAACAGACTATCATCCGGGGCACCGAAGGAAAGGCGTCGACCACGGCTTTCATTAATCAAGGTCTGGTAATCTTTTTCGGGATTGAACCCGAACACCGAGAGCTTGAAACCGTTTTGCCCCTCAGCCTTTCCGTGGCAGGAAGCTCCATTGCAACCAAGACGACTTAACAACGGTTTAACATCATGCAAGAAATCCACTGTGGCACCCGCACAAAAGTACGGTAACAGGCTCAGCCAAAAAATCTGAGTCAGGCGACAGCTCATTGGGCAAATAATGACTTATTTGCCGCTTCATGCACCCTTTTTCGTTCAGATTAATTCACCGGAAAAACTCGATTTTCATTAAGTCCACTCGTAGGGTGTGCCTCATCCATGCGATTACTATTAGTTCTACTATCATTTGTGCTGGGTATCGGCTCAGTGGATTTCCTGTCGGCCGAAGACGGTAAACCAACGGTAATCCGTGTCACACACGGTCCAATGCTCGGCCGGCCAAAGACCGATTCCATGAGCCTCTGGGTGCGTACTGAGCGACCAGGCAAGGTCCAGGTTTTTTACGGCACGCAAAAAGATAAGCTCACCGAAGAGGCATCCATTGAAACGACTGATATCAAACGCGATAACACGGCTATCATCCCCATCAACGGGCTGCAGGCCAATACCCGCTATTATTACCGCATTGCTGACCATCAACTCGATGGCTCCTTCCGCACATTGCCGCGTGCTGCAGACTTCAAGAACCCAAAAGGCAACCCGAAGGGTCTCTTTAATTTCAAATTTGAATTTGCCTGTGGCAATAACCAGGGCGGAGGAGGCGACAGCGCAGGTCCAACCGTACCCGTCTTTAAAACCCTGAACGCCAAGGTCCGCGAGAACATCAACTTCGCGATTCTTAATGGCGACTGGTTGTATGAGCAAAGACGTGATTACCCCCCTAAAGACTGGCTGGGTCAGGTTGGTTTGGATTCCATCAATCAAGCACCGCGGATCGTACAAAAGGCACCCACGGTCGTGGGTGTTTGGGAAAATTATAAAACCTATCTTGCCCGGGGTCGCAACTTAAGCGAGTGGCACCGGCACGTTCCCTCCTTTTACACGGCCGATGATCATGAACTTGTTAATGATATCTACGGCGCAGGGGAAACAGGTTATGTAAACCGCCGCGCCGTGTTTCGCGACATTGCAACCAAGGCCTGGTTCGATTACCTCGCGTGGGCCAACCCCGTGCAGCATAACGCTTCAGCATGGTTCGGTACCGGAAAGTTCAAGCAGGGAAGCGATATTCTGGAGGATCCGGAAGCCAACTTTACCCAACTCAATTACAAGGACCTGGCCAATCTCCACGTGCACTGGGGTACGCCCACAGCCGGTGTGCCCGACGCCAAGCTCGATGCAGAGAAAGGGGATCCCAATTCAGCGGTTTATGAAATTGCTGAAGTACTCAGCCCCACCAAGCTTCGCATTAAGCCTGCAGCCAAGGCCAACGGCAATGCCGGTTATTCCATTGGTCGCCGCTGCTACGGTAAATTCAGCATGTCCAATTGCGATTTCTTTCTCTTGGACACCCGTTCCCACCGCAACCTGCACAATGTAGACCACCCGGATAACCCCAAGGCCACCATGCTGGGAAAACAACAACTCGCCTGGCTCAAGAACGGCATCAAGAAAAGCAAGGCCGACTTCATCTTCGTGGTTTCCTCGGTTAATTTCATGGTACCACACGTGGGCAGCGGCGGGGGAGACGACAAGCAGGCCACCATCAAGAAAGACGATGCCTGGACCGTGTTCCTGAAGGAACGCGAGGAGTTGATTGAATTCTGGGACGGCCTCGACAAGGGCGTGTTCGTGCTCACCGGCGACTTACACAACAGCTTCGCCATCAAGATAACCGATAACGTCTATGAATTTGCCAGCGGACCGCACAATTCCATCAATCATGCGCCCATGAAGGATGAAGGCGGTCGGCCCTCCAATGGTAAATTCAAGTACGGCCCGCGCGCCTGTGATATACGCTGGAGTAGTTACGCCATGGAGGATATCCCACGCGCCAACCGCACCTTCCCCCACTACTGCGTGGTCCAGGTTAATAATGTCTTTAATAACCCGGTGGAACGAAACGGCGAACGCTGGTTCGCCTTTCCTCACCCGCAGGTCATCTTCCAGTTCCACGACGCCTACACCGGGGCCCTGCGTTATTCCGAAACGTTTGTGCTGGGACTGAATTAAAGCTCCACCCGAGCCCCGTCCTTTTTGGAGGACTCAATACAAGCCATCAGAACCTGCTGCGTCTTGAGGACGATTTCACTCCACTTGGAGTCCGGCGAACCTTTTAACACCAGGTCACCAAAATTACGGAAAAGACCGGTCTCCTGCGAGGTGGGATGACTGCCTCCATATTCATGAATGGCTACGGTGCGGTCATGTTGTTCCATATTAAAATCACATACGTGCTGATTACTCTCGG
>Ga0208411_1001869_pt1 | contig 13545 bp, 12 predicted proteins | sample ETN01SmetaG_4_FD_185793 | JGI IMG/M metagenome (GOLD analysis project Ga0208411, IMG submission 185793) | Marine microbial and viral communities from oxygen minimum zone, Eastern Pacific Ocean - ETNP2014F12-01SV261 (SPAdes) (version 2) | ecosystem: Environmental > Aquatic > Marine > Oceanic ...
AAAATGGAGCCAGATTCCAGACTTGAACTGGAGACCTGCAGGTTACAAAACTGCTGCTCTACCAACTGAGCTAATCTGGCCCGCTGGGCTGAATATAATTTTGTTGAAACCGAATGTCGAGCTTGGAGGAAAAGTGGCTAAAACCAACCTTTGTTGGCGCCACTTCGTTTGCGCAGCAACTCACTGCGCGAGGCTTCAAGTGCCATGATCAGTTCATCATAGGAGGTAAACCTTTTTTCCGGGTCTTTATTCATGGCCCGCACGATGGATCCTTCGGTGTCCTTGCTGATCTCTTTGAATATTTTTCGCGGCGGAGTCAGGCGCGTTTTAACGTGCATCCACACAGTTTCTTCCACTGAAGGGGCGTCGAATGGCACCTGACCGGTGAGAGCGTGATACATGGTTGCCGCCAGAGAATACATGTCTGAGCGGTAATCCTGTTTTCCTAACGCTACACGTTCAGGGGCAATGTAATAGGGTGTACCCAGCAACTCGGTTGGCCGACCTTCATCTTCACGTCTTGTGATACCAAAGTCTGTCAACTTGGGTTCGCCATCAATATTGTAGAGGATATTGTCAGGCTTAAGATCAAGATGCATCATCCCTTTTTTCTGCACCAAAGCCAAGGCACTGGACATTTTGATGCCGACATCCAAAACGTAGAGTTCATCTACACGTCCATCTTTTTTGATTCGTCCATCCAGATCGCCTTGGTCGGCTACTTCCATTACCAAGTATTTATATCCCTTATACTGGCCATAGTTATAGACCTGTACAATGTTCGTATGATTGAGTGAGGCTTGGTAACGGGCTTCCTTAAAAAAACCGGCCATGAAGTTGGCATCATTGGAAAACTCCGGCTGCATCAGTTTTACGGCGACATCACGGTCCAAGGTTTCGTCATGGGCTCGATAGACCGTGGCCATTCCGCCTGATCCACATACCGCCCGCAATTCGAATTGGTCGAGTTTGACCGGAGTCATGACCGCATGCCCACAATTTTGGCAGTTGCCATACTGAAACATACCCAGATTGGCCGGGATGAACGTATTAGTTCCGCAGCGTTCACACGGTACTCTCTGCATTGCACGGTTGGGGGGTGAGCCACTCATTATCTAGTGATGAGTAGGTTCTTGCCTGAAGCAGCGTTGCGTTGCAATCCCCAATTATGACAATAATGGGTGAAATGGTTTGAATCAAGCGTAAGTATTTGATAGTAAATGAGGATTAGGAACGTGAGTCAGATTCTGGCTCGGTCAATACTATGAAAAACCCAACGCATTGGATGGGCTGGCTGGGATTGTTATTCCTGCTGGTGATGGCGCCTGAACTGTTTGCCGAGGAAGTTGGGGGAGCCCACGGAGAGCATCATGATACCCACCATGGAGTGGATGGAGGCAGCCTGAGCGTTCTCTGGGTGATGCCCTTTGCTGGCATGCTGCTTTCCATCGCGCTCGGGCCATTGATAGCCCCTCATTTTTGGCATGCGAATTATGGAAAAGTTGCCGCTGGATGGATCGTACTCTTTTCAGTTCCGTTCTTGGTTACATTTAAAGGGGCCGCGTTTTATGAGATTCTCCACATTGTACTCTTGGATTATGTGCCCTTTATTATCCTGCTGGCTGCTCTCTTTACGGCTGCGGGAGGGATTTGTCTGAAGGGATCCCTGCGTGGCTCACCGGCGGTAAATACCGCTATTCTTGCTATTGGTACCATTTTGGCCAGTTGGATGGGGACCACAGGTGCGGCCATGTTGCTGATCCGGCCCATATTACGCGCTAATGCATGGCGTAAACATCAGGTTCATGTGGTGGTATTTTTTATTTTTCTGGTAGCCAATATCGGTGGTTCGTTAACGCCATTGGGTGATCCACCGCTATTTCTTGGATTCCTCAAGGGTGTGGATTTTTTCTGGACCATGAAACTGTTGCCAGTAATGACCCCGGTAGCTCTGTTTCTATTGGCAGTCTTTTTCGTCTTTGACACCATCATGTTCAAGAAGGAAGGCGAGGCTCCTGATGATGGAGAAAAGATACCATTGAAACTTGAAGGTACGGCTAACTTTGCTCTGATAGGGTGCATTATCGGCGCGATCCTGTTGTCCACCTGGCTCGGGAAAAACAAGTTCACTGACTCGAAGGTGGCTGAAGATATGAAGCCAAAGATTGAAGCGGCGGAATTTACAATGAAAGAAGCCAAAGCGGATTTGGTTAATTATGTAGGGCAGAACAAGGATGCAGTTCTGGATGATAGCAATCCGGAATATCAGGAAAAGCGTGTTACCCACTTGGACAGTGTGTCGGCCGTAAATCAATTACGAGCAAAGAAATCCCACGATGAAACCAAAGGACTTCACATTTTTGGAGTGACAGTTCCTTTTTCCAATTTAGTCAGGGATGGACTGTTGATACTGGTTGCATTACTGAGCCTTAAACTCACGCCGATGTACAAGATGGTTAAGGATGACCATGGTCATGAGGTTCCAGCTGAAGGCGAGGAGGAAACCAATCTTCGTGCGGCCAATGGTTTTACATGGGAGCCCATTCTGGAGGTGGCCAAGCTTTTTATAGCCATATTCATCTGTATGATCCCGGCTTTAAAGATTCTGCAAGCGGGTGTCCATGGCAGACTCTCAAGCGTGGTTCTGGCTGTGCAGAGCAGCACTAATGATCCGGTAAACATGATGTATTTCTGGCTTACCGGGGCACTTTCAAGTTTCCTTGATAATGCGCCAACCTACGTGGTGTTCTTCAATACAGCCGGCGGGGACCCGACTTCACTAATGGGGCCGATGGCCCAGACCCTTTTGGCAATCAGTTGTGGTGCGGTTTTCATGGGTGCCAATACCTATATTGGCAATGCGCCAAACTTCATGGTCAAAGCCATTGCGGAGGAAAACGGGGTGAAAATGCCAAGCTTCTTTGGCTATATGGCTTGGAGCGTGGCGATCCTGATTCCCACCTTTATCATCGTGACATTATTCTTCTTCCGGGACTAACGCCCGGCTGAAATCTCGACCTGATCGGGTGTTTATGGCAAAACGTCCGGGGCGTATGCGGTTCCTATATAATATTCTGTTCCCGATTTTCTTTCTGTTAGCTGCGCCATTTTACTTCTGGAAACTGGTGCGACGCGGTAATTGGATTGAGGGATTTTCTCAACGCTTTGGTTTTTATGGAAAACTGGGGCAGGATTTGAGAGGTGAGCGTGTTCTCTGGTTGCACGCGGTATCTGTGGGCGAAGCCAATTTGGCGGTTCGGCTTGTCGAATTGCTGCGCAAGGAATTTGGAGACTGGAGATATGTTGTATCAACCACAACTACTACAGGTATGGGTATTCTTAGGTCCAAATTGCCGGATAGTGTGCGTGCAGTTTATTACCCGATCGACTGGCTTCCTTTTGTGAAATCAGCATTTCGCACAATAGATCCTTCAGCAATTGTCCTGGTGGAGGCCGAGATATGGCCAAACCTGTTTTGGGAAACGAACCGGTCTGGAGTGCCTTTGCATTTGGTTAATGCGCGTTTGTCTGAACAATCATTTGAGGGTTATCGTCGTTTTGGTTTTCTCTTCCACCCCCTTTTTGAGTCCCTAAAAGCAGTGGGCGTACACAATGAGATCGATGCAGATCGGGTGGAAAAATTGGGAGCATCTCGCGAAATAATTCACGTGATTGGGAACATGAAATTTGATGGAGTTGCCGAGGCGGGCAAGGGCGAGCTGGACGCAAGAGCCTTGTTGGATCAGCTGAAGGTACCAGAGGATGCTCCGGTATTGGTTGCGGGAAGCACCTTCGAAGGGGAGGAAACTCTCCTGTGCGAATTGTTACCACGCTGGCGCGAGGCATACCCATCATTGTTTTTGGTGTTGGTTCCTCGACATTTTGAGAGGGCAAATATGTTGATGGATTCGCTGAAATCTACCGGTTTAATTATCGCGCGGCGAACAGAGATGGAATTGGTAGAAAGCAGGCCGGATGTTTTACTGTTGGATACAACAGGTGAACTGACTGCTTTTTACGAGGTGGCAACCTTGGTGTTTATGGGGAAGAGTCTTACTGCACAGGGGGGGCAAAATCCAATTGAACCAGCAGCGCTAGGTAAACCGGTAATTTTCGGGCCTTTCATGCAAAATTTCCGTGAGGTGGTGAAATCTCTGTTGCAGGTAAAAGGAGCGGTACAAGTGGCTGATGAGGCCGGATTAGCCAATAAAATAGATGAATTAATGGGGGATTCCGCCCAACGTGAAGCATTGGGTTCTGCGGCTAAAGGTGTGGTTGAGGCAAATAAAGGCGCCACGCAGCGTACAGCCCAGATGCTTGAGCAAACGCTACGGGCGTTGAAATAATTTAAATGGTACCTCAGACTTCTTCAGGGTCGGGTTTCTTTTTCAGGAGTTTCTTTACCTGATCCCGTTTCCCTTCCTGCATCATGCGCCACATTTGAATGACCCGTTCGTGGGAAATATTTCGACCAATCACGCGCTTGTCGTAATTAAGCTCATAGAATTCCACGAAGCCATTCTCATAGACGTCAAGGTTCCATCCTTCTTCATCCTTGAGAGTTATATTAAGGAATTCCGTTCCTGGCGTCTCGAGTTCCTCGAGCACGGATAAAACCTCACCAGTACTGGGATCCTTAAACTCTACCTCTTGTTTTTTGAGGTATGTTTTCATAATCCACCTCCCTTTGCTTCCGGAAAAGAAGCGTCCTCCTTGAAACGGATAGAACGATTCTCGACTTAAACGGTCAAGAAAAAAGCCGGCAACTTGTGCGCCGGCTGTCTATATCTCTATTTGAAATTGAGCGTTAAACAATCCCTGCACTAATCTCGATGCCTTGAAACCACATCTCGAGTTGCTGTGGACTGGAACAGTTCTCCATGGCTACTTTCTTGGTGACACGCCCATCATTCACCAGATTAAACATGCAGCGATTAAAGCTGAGCATGCCATCATCCGCTGAAACCTCAATACAGGCAGGCAGTTTATTGAGTTCTCCATCAAATATTTTTTGTTTTACCAGTGGCGTTCCGATCATGATTTCCTGCGCCGGCACCATGCCTCCGTCGATAGTGGGACACATCCGCTGGGCAACGGCTCCAACGATAACCTCGCTGTATTTTTTGCGCTGCATCTCACGTTCCTCCTCAGGGAAGAAGTCGAGCAAACGTCCTGGAACCGAGGCAGCCGTTCGGGTGTGAACCGTGGAGAGCACCATGGCACCGGTGTCAGCGGCCCGCATCGCTGCTCCAATGGAGGTGGCATCACGCATCTCTCCCACCAGCACCATGTCCGGATCCTCCCGCAACGCACTTTTCAGTGCGCGCTCAAAACTCATGGTATCCAGACCCACCTCGCGTTGCTCGATAACGCATTGTTCGTCATCAAACATCATTTCTACCGGGTCTTCAATGGTGATAATATGTCGTCTAAAACGCCTGTTCAAGTGCATCACCATGGCGGCCATGGTGGTGGATTTACCAGAACCAGTGATGCCGGCCAGCAGCGTGAGTCCGCGCTTGGCTTCGGCTAATTTGAGGCAGATGGGGTTTATGCCCAGTTTTTCAATCGGCGGGAGATCGTTTTTGATGTACCGCATCGCAATTGCCCATTTACCAGTTTGGGAAAAGACATTTACCCGAAATCGGCCGAACTTCTTGTTAAAGTAGGAAAAGTCAACCTCACGGTCCTCCTTGAATTTTTCTACAAAGTGCTCAGGGCACATACTAAAGATTATTTTCTCAATCCATTTTCGGGTAGGCATGGGAAAATCGCGATCCCGCAAACCGCGGCTCATACGGAAGTGAACAAATTCATCCTCCTTGATGTGAAGATCGGCTACATCCTCATTAACTGCGTCCTGTAGAATCAAATCCCACAAGCGCAAATCTTCGTCTTTGATGGACTTATCTTCCTCAAGGCCTTTCCAGCACTCCGAATTTTCATCAGAGATACTGAGATAACCAGCGGGATAACGCAGACTTATATCCTCGTCTTCAGACAGTTGGACACCTCCTGCAACTTCGTCTTTAGGACGATCCTTTAGCGAGATTTGTTTTAGTGCCAAATCTTCCTCAGAAAGAATGATGCTTTCATCACTTGATTCATCTGCCGGCGCCGGAGTTGGTTGATCTTCCGGGAGGGCTTCGGCCTCCGGTTCAGCGATTGCAATTTGTGGGGCTGCCGGGGCTTGTTCAATCGGTGGAGCCTCTGCTGCGGGTGCTTGTTCAAGAACAGCCGGAGGGACTTCAGTTGCGGCTTGTTCCAGAGGCGGTGCCGCCGGAATAATTTCAGGAACCTCTTCAGGAATTGCCTGTGGTGCGGGCGGAGCGGCTTCAGCAGGTGGAGGAGGTGGAGTACTCAAATCAATGGGAGTCGGGGCCGCTGGCGGAGCGGCTTCAGCAGGTGGAGCTGGAGCGGGGGGAGGCGGCGGAGCGGTTTCCATTTAGGCACTTTACCTTCGAAAAACAGAAAAAGCAACCATCGTGGGCTTTATCAGGTGGTAGTTATTTACCACTCCAGTACTGTAGCACCCCAGGTGAGACCGGCTCCGAAGGCGATAATTAGAATTTTGTCGCCTCGTTCGATTTTTCCTGATTCCAAGGCTTCATCGAGTGCTACGGCAACGCTGGCAGCGGAGGTATTGCCATATTTTTGAAGGTTCACGAACACCTGATCTTCCTTTGCGCCGAGTCTTTCACCGACGGCATTAATGATACGCTGATTAGCCTGATGAGGGATGATACACTTGATGTCCTCGATGCTTGTACCACTGCGCTCGAGTACATCTTTGGCTGCAGATGTCATCGCGGTAACGGCATTTTTGTAGACTTCCTTGCCCTCCATTTTAAGGAAATGAATCCGTTCATTTACTGAATCCACTGTGGCCGGCTGGCGACAACCGCCTCCGGGCATGGCAAGGATGTCGGCTTTGTTGCCATCGCTGCCCAACCGGGTAGCAAGTACACCGCATGCACCTTCTCGGCGTTGCAGGACGGCTGCCCCAGCTCCATCACCAAAAAGCACGCATGTGTTGCGGTCCTGCCAGTCGATGATTGAGGAAAGTTTCTCTGCTCCAATGATGAGTACATTTTGATAAACCCCGCTGGCGATGAAAGCACGACCTACCTCCAACGCATAGATGAACCCGGAGCAGGCCGCTTCAAGATCAAAGGCGGCTGCCTTGCTGGCACCGAGTTCCTGTTGCACCAGACAGGCGGTGGCCGGAAATGGCATATCCGGGGTAATCGTGGCGACAATAATCAAATCTAGATCGGCTGAATCCAGTTCGGATTGGGCGAGTGCCTTGCGGGCAGCCTTTACGGCCATGGTTGAAGTGAATTCATTTTCCGCTGCCATACGGCGTTCCTTGATGCCTGTACGGGTAGTGATCCACTCGTCATTGGTATCAACCAATTTCTCCAGATCGGAATTAGCGAGCACACGCTCAGGGACATAAGAGCCAATGCCGGTGATGGCACAGCCATGAAGCTGGATGGGTTTACTCATTAGTTACAAGGTACATGAATATGCACGCACTTCCAAAGACCTTGAGGCTACCGTGATAATGAATTTCAGGCAAGGGAGAGGTGCTCTCCTGCCTACGGTGGGTAATTCGACGATTTGCCGTGAAAGGCGTTAAACCATTTAGAACTGATTTTTGACCTGGATAATCTGTCGTCCCTTGTAAAAGCCACAGCTGGGACAGACCCGGTGGGCCTGTTTGGGCTCACCGCACTGCCCGCAGTTCTGCACGTTGGGAAGTGTTAGTACACTGTTGGACGCGATACGCTTGCGTCTACGGCTGCGAGAGGTTTTGCGTTTTGGGACCGCCATGGCTAGTGTGAGCTAAAGGTTATTTCTGTTGCTTCCAATCTTCCAGTGCGCCCCATGTATCGGGTGGTTCTTCATCCTCAGCAGGTAGAGTTTCCTGCTGGAAAACCAATCCCTGACACGATTCATCGCATAAGGGATGGCGCGGAAGGCCGAGCAAAATATCTTCACGGAAAGACGGAGTCAAGTCCACATATTCACCTTTTACTTCAACCGCATCTGCCTCACTGAGGGATAGGGCGGCACTCCAATTGGACAAATCCATAGTATAGGTAAAAGGTTGAACACACCGGGCACAGTCACATGAAAGTTCAATTTTGAGTCGACCCTGTATCAGGATAGAGTTATCTGCGCGTGAGACATCCAGCTCATAATGGAGATCTTTTGCAGATCGGATCAAATCATGGGTTCCTCCCAGATCAAGTTGCAGGTCCTCTGCGGGCAGCTCACCAACAAGGTGTAAATCCTCATTCTTGAGCTTCTCCAAGTGTATCGTGACTGGCATGGTGTCCTCCTATTTTTTGATCCCTCCAAGTAAAGGCTGGGTTATTACTTCAGTTTGCGTTTTAGAGCATGTTCCACATTAACCGGGACAAACGCTCCAACATCTCCGCCCAATCCGGCAATTTCCTTTACCAAACGGGAGCTGAGGAAAATGTATGACTCACGGGGCATCATAAAGATGGTTTCGATCTCTTCCTTGAGTTTTCGGTTCATTAGAGCGAGCTGAAATTCGAACTCAAAATCGGACACTGCTCGCAGACCGCGGATTATCGCTTGTGCCTTCTTTTGCTCTGCAAAGTCCACCAAGAGGCCTTTAAAGGCAGCGACTTCCACATTTGGTAAACCTTTTACTGCTGCTGTGATTTGTCGCTTTCGCTCGGATTGTGTAAACATGGGCCGTTTGTCATCGTTTTTTGCTACCGCAACGATGACTTGGTCAAACAACTTGGAGGCTCTCTCCACCACGTCCAGATGACCGTTGGTGAGGGGATCGAAGCTGCCGGGATAGACGACCGTACGCATGGGGCAAACCTCCCGCCTCCTTGGCCAACACGCAAGAATTTTCACACCGTTCGGGAGGTACCCTCGACAAATTGGCAATGAATAGGCTACATTGTCACGAGAAGAACATGTCCGATACGGTCCCTCCAGCCCCTGCGGAAGCCGGTTTACCGGCAGCGGATGCTATGACACAGCCCAAGCCCTGTGGAAAAGCCTTCGCCAGTTTATTGCTGGGTATCTTTGGTTGTGTTTTAGGGGGGGTGGCATACGCCGGTTTAGTTTGGACTCCAGGTGATTCATCAAGTGTGCAACTGACGGGTAATCTTGGGCAGATGCAGGATGTTATTACCGCTGATACCAAGGAACGGGGCATGAAAATGTTCTTTGCCAATTTTGGGCAATGGTTTGGTTTCATTGGTGCGGGTCTAGGACTTTTCGGTTTAATTCAAGGCATTACTCACCTTTATCAGGCAGGGATACGGTTGGTGGTTCCTAAACGCTGGCTGGCGGCCTTCGGGTCTTTTTTTTCCTTTATTGCTTGTTTGAGTATAGCGGCCGGCATGAAACATATGTATGCGGCTAATGTTGGTTTGCATGTTGAAAATGCAAACGAGGCTTTTGATCGGGTCGGTCAGGTAGCCAATATAATGCAGCAAGCACAGGATATTGCCGAGGGGAAAGCCCCGCCCAAGGAAGGGCTTGGGATGGAGGCTCTGGGGATTGGAGAGAATGTGTTCAGTGGTTTGATGAATCCTGTGACTCAACTCTGGACTGAAGATTATCTGAATCGTCATGCACCTGATGTTGAATTTTATGCCACAGATGGTCGCGGCTATAGCCTGAAGAATTCCAAAAATACACGCGTCATTTTGGTGCTCATTAAATCGGCCAGTCCTGACTGTCGAAATTCTGTGGCGGCCTTGAATCAACTATACAACGAATTTTCATTGGGCGATTTGCGTATTCTGGCAGTGAGTCAGGAACCCAGTGCCAACCTTGATGCATTTGTTAAGCAAACCGGGGCCAAGTTTCCGGTTGGTAAAGCAGCTATTCTCCCTGCAGAGCCTTACGGGGATGTTCAGTCATTCCCCACGTATTTCGTTTTGGATCGGGAGGGAATAATAGAAAAAATCCTTATCGGCCCCCAGCCGGTGGGCATTCTTCGCGCAGCAGCAAAAGGACCGTAGGGAGATTACTGGCCAAGCTTGGCCAAGGCATCCTTTATCACCCAGTTGGCCTGCTCCAGCGCTTTTTTGGACTGTTCTGAATTCACATTAGTTAAAGTCGTTACAATCCGAATCGCCCGCTCACGGAGCTTTTCGTTTTTCGGATTCAGATCCACCATCAGATTACCGGCTACCTTGCCGAGTTTGACCATGGCCAATGTGGTGATGCAGTTTAATATCAGCTTGGTTGCTGTACCTGCCTTCAAACGGGTTGATCCGGTCAATACTTCCGGGCCAATAGCTGGAGCCAGGATCATCGATGGGGCTCCTCCTCGCCGTTTCATTGATGGATTAAAACAAATAAGGGCCGTTTTTGCCCCACAGTTATTGGCAGATTCCAAGGCACCCCAGACAAAAGGGGTTTTGCCACTGGCAGCGATACCGATGACCACATCTTTTTTGTTTACGCCACGAAAGTGGACCGCTCGAGCACCCGCATCCGCATCATCTTCTGCGCCTTCCACTGCGTGAGTTATCGCTTGTGCTCCACCCGCAATAATCCCCTGCACTTGCCCGGGCTCTGCACGAAAAGTAGGCGGGCATTCGCTTGCGTCCAGTACTCCAAGTCGTCCGCTTGTGCCTGCACCCACATAAAACAACCGTCCTCCATCTTTCAACGTTTTCGCCGCCCAACTGGCTAATTTCGCAATTTTTTTTACTTCTGCACGCACCGCCTTCACTCCACGTGATTCTTCGGAAAGCATCAATTCCACCGCCTCGACTAACGGCATTTGGTCCAGATTTTGCGAACGCGGGTTACGTTTTTCCGTCGGTGCAAGCGGCAAAATCTCTTTTTCTTTCTCTCGACCGCTTCCTTTTTCCTTAACCAAACCTTCACAGAGAGCCACCGCCCCCCATGCGCCCTCGCGTTTCAATGTGAGGACTTTCGCCTCCGGCCAACGTTTGCGGATCGCCGCCGCTGTTTCACGCACAAACGATGGCTGATGTAAAAACACACCGCCGGCCAAAATAAACTCTACGGTTACCCCTTTCTCGGCCAACTTGCGCGCACAGTTTACGGCATCCTTGGTTAATGAGGACACAGCCCCCACGATGATGTCCCGGGCGATAGCATCGCGTTTCTTCCTGGCAGCAAACACCTCCACCGCCAGTGCCGCCACCGTGTGCTTGTCCGCCGCCGCTGTCCAGTTGATCAGTTCATCGGGCTCGTTGCACCCGGTTGCGGCAAGCAAACGTTCACCCAAGTGCGACCATGTCCCGTCCCGATCAAGGTAAAATACCACCGCCTTCAATCCGCGCAGACCAATTTCATATCCGCTCCCCTTGTCCCCGAGAATGTGGCCCCACCCACCCATCTTCGCTGTGCGACCATCGGAGGCGTGGCCAAAACAACAGGAGCCCGTGCCGGAAAGAACCAGAATTGAGGCAGCGTGCTCCGACTTTCCACGCTGATTAGAGGCCGCCATTAAGGCTATGTCCAGATCATGTGTCACGCGAACAGGAACCTTCTTCCATATTTTCCCACACGCTTCTTTTGCCCGAGCTCGGTCCGCCTTCGTGCGTGCCCCTGCCAAGCCAAGCCCCACGGCATCCGGTTTTGGAAAATCCCGCGCGATTGACCGCAACAATGAGGCCAGTCCTCGCTCATCCAGTAACCGCAAATTCCCGGAGCCAAACTCGCGCCGCAAAACCATTCGTCCAGCTGCATCGACCATCAACGCCACTGTGCGGGTGCCGCCACCTTCGATGCCAAGAGTGTAGGGTCGTTTGAATTTCTGGTTGCTCGCCACGCCCGGGAGTTTCACGAGGCAGGGGCTATGGTGCAAGTCTATGGTCTTGGATTTGTTGGCACACTGGGTTATTCCAGACACGTGACCGAGACAGAACAGACCATATTGGATACGCTTGTAGAGCTGGAGGAGGCAGTGGCTCAAGTGAAAGAGGAGCTCAAACCTGACCTCATGACTATCTTTAGTCGGCTTGATGAATTGACCACCCAAATGCCCAAGGATGCACATCCGGACTTACTTCATTATTTGCACAAGAAAAGTTATCTGAAAGCACGGCTCTTTTTGCAGGGGAAGGATCCTGAGCAGGGGGAATGTCCTCATTAGCTCATGATTGAGGATACCATCGCCGCGATTGCCACGCCGCTGGGTGAAGGCGGATTATCAGTCATTCGGCTTTCGGGCGCAAACGCGATGGCGGTGGCGGACAAATGCTTCAGGCCGATAGGTAATCTCTCCAAGAAACCCACCGATGCTTCCACTCACACATTACACTATGGACAAATCGTCCATGACGGCAGCGATATTGACGAGGTGCTTTTGGCGGTGCTACGTGCTCCGCGCACATTCACGCGTGAGAACACCGTGGAGATCACCTGTCATGGAGGACTCCTTGCCACCCAGTCAGTCCTAAAAGCTGTATTGGCCAGTGGCGCGCGCAGTGCTGAGCCGGGCGAATTTACGCGGCGCGCTTTTCTTAATGGACGCATTGATCTTGCGCAGGCTGAAGCGGTCAGTGACCTCATCCACGCGCGCACCGATCTGGCTCTTGCTGCGGCTAATGAACAGCTTGCCGGCAAGTTGAGTCAACGCATCAACCAGCTTCGCGATGACCTCATGCACACGCTCGCCCATGTCGAGGCGCACATTGATTTTCCTGATGAGGATATTTCGCCCGACACGATGGCGCAGCTACTTCCCCGCCTCGATGCCGCCCTTGTATTCATTGATGAACTACTTGCCACGGCCAGGGAAGGACAAATCCTTCGCCACGGAGTTCGTGCGGCGATCATCGGCCGGCCCAATGCCGGGAAGTCCAGCCTGCTCAACCAACTGCTCGGCCACGACCGTGCCATCGTTACCTCCACTGCCGGTACCACGCGCGACACCATCGAGGAAACCGCCAGTATCCGAGGCATCCCCGTGGTCTTTATCGACACTGCTGGTCTGCGTGAATCTGCAAACGATATTGAGGCTGAGGGAGTCCGCCGGAGCCTTGAAAGTATTGCCAGGGCCGAACTCATCCTGCATGTGCTTGATGGCAGCCAACTTCTTACCGATGAGGATCAGGAGCACTTGACTGCGTCTGAGGACAAAAAACGTATTTTGATCGCCAATAAATCTGACCTGCCCTCTTCCATAGGTTTGAAGGAAGCCATCAAGACCTGTTGCCTCGACGGTACGGGCATCGAGGATTTAAAGGACGCTATCTGTGCTACTGTGTGGTCAGGCGATATTCGGGCGGATATGTTGCCGGTAATGATTAATGCCCGCCATCAGGACGCCCTGCGGCGCACGCGGGAAGCAGTGGAGAAATCCCTAAGCGTTCTGCGCGGCGGCGAAACACTGGAGGTGGCTGCGATGGAGTTGCGTATTGCCGCTAACGCGGTCGGCGAGGTGGTTGGCAAAACCTCGACTGAAGACCTGCTTGATGCCATCTTTAGCCAATTCTGTATCGGCAAATGATTGAGTTAGAGGAAGCAAATCAGCGAATTCTGGATGTCATCCACCCC
>Ga0208411_1001871_pt1 | contig 13544 bp, 13 predicted proteins | sample ETN01SmetaG_4_FD_185793 | JGI IMG/M metagenome (GOLD analysis project Ga0208411, IMG submission 185793) | Marine microbial and viral communities from oxygen minimum zone, Eastern Pacific Ocean - ETNP2014F12-01SV261 (SPAdes) (version 2) | ecosystem: Environmental > Aquatic > Marine > Oceanic ...
AACATTAACATCATTATTACCATTTAATCTTTTAAATTTTTGATCAATTAAAACTCTTAATATTTTTGATTGAATAGCCAAAGGAATTTCTGAAACTTGATCTATTAACAATGTTCCTTGATTTGCTTTTTCTAATGCTCCATATGAAATTGAACCGTTATTTTTTTCTTCTCCAAATAATTCTAATTCATATTTATGTAGATCAAGCAATGCTCCATTTAAAATTATAAATGGTTTATTATTTCTTTTAGATTTTTTGTGAATTTTTCTTGCTATTAATTCTTTGCCTGATCCAGATGATCCATTTATAAGAACTCTACTTTCAGTTAGTGAAATTTTATCTATTTGATCTCGTATAGTAGATATATTTTTACTATCACCTATTAAATCATAAGAAGAAAATAGTTTATTTTCATATTCTTTATTTTGATTTTTTAAATTTAAATTTTCAACTGCTCTTCTTACAAAATTTAATAGTCTTGATTGATCAAAAGGTTTTTCAACAAACTCAAAAGCACCGTGTTTTAAAGAATTAACAGCCATTTCTATGTTTGCATGTCCTGTGATTATAATTACAGGTACATCTTTATTTTTAGATTTAATATGAGATAATAATTCAATTCCATCATTATCACCTTTATCTAACTTAACATCTAATATTGCTACATCAGGGATCTTTTTATCTATTTCACTTAATGCTTGATTATAATTAGCAGCAACTCTGGTTTTATAGCCAGCATCTAAAAGTAATTCATTTAGGATATTTCTAATATCCGAATTATCATCAACTATAAGGATTTCAATTGACATCAAATTTAAAGTTAATCTCTATTTTAGCTCCATCAGGGATAGAAATAAATTCAAGTTCGCCGTTATGATCATTAATAATTTTGTTTACTATAGATAAACCTAATCCAGTTCCATTTTTTTTAGTAGTATAATATGGGTTTAAAATTTTTTTAATATTATTTTTTTGATTAAAACCAATACCATTGTCCATTAATATTATTTTAATATGGTCATTATTATCTAAAATTTCAATTGATATTTTCTTTTTAAAATCAGGGTTTTTTTCTAATTTTTGCTCGATACTTTCAATAGAATTTTTAATCAAATTAAAGAAAGCTCTTCCAATTTGCTCTTTGTCACATTTTAATAAAATAATATCAGTATTTTTAATTAAGTTAATTTCAATCGACTTGTTAAGCTCAGATAATAATTTAATATTATCATTTAATATTTTAATTAAATCATTTTCTTTTAATATTGGTTTAGGCATTCTAGCAAAATCAGAAAATTCATTTACTAAATTTTCAATCTGTTTAATTTGACCATTAATAATTTTTAGATTTTCTTTAAAAGAATCCTGATTTTCGTTTGAAATTTGATTGGAATAATTATTTTTAATCCTATCTATAGTTAATTGAATTGGAGTAAGAGGATTCTTGATTTCATGTGCTAGTTTTCTAGCCAAACTGCCCCAAGCCTCATATCTTTCGTTGATGATTAATTTTTCTTGTTGATTTTTTAATCGGTTAATCATTGAATTAAAGTTTTTATTTAAAACTTCCATATCTCTATCAGTTTTTATTTCTGGTACTTTTGTATTTAAATTTCCTTTACCTATTTCTAAAGAAGCTAAAATTAGATTATTAATAGATCTGAAAAATCTAGATGAAAACCGTATGGCAATTGTAATAGATATAAATAATAGCAAAGAGACTATTATTATATATATAATTATAAAAGAAATCTTTATACCAGTACTTCTTTCTTCAACGGTATAATAAAAATTAATAGCTTCTTGAGATTCAGTTAAATAATTAGAAATATCTTTATCTAAAAATTTAACTACGTATAAAAATCTATCTTCAAATGACTGAAGTCTCATTATAGCAGCAGAAATATTGGCTTCAGCATTAATAATTTTTAATGGTCGGTCATCATCTATAACTAAATTCAAAGCTTTATCTACTGGCGGAACATAATCATTTATTTTTATAGTTGAATATAAAAGTTTTTTATTTTTATCAATGATATGTATTTCATCAACATCTCGTATTATCTTTTGAGTTCTTAGAAATCTTGCATACTGTTTAGTATTTTCATTCAAAAATTTAGCACTTTTATTCGTATCAAAAGCTATTAAAACTATATCAGCTTGAATCTTATTTCTAACTTCTTCTACATAACTTTTTGCAAGTTCATAAGAATTGTTAACAACTGTGGTTACTTTTTTGTCAAAATATTTTTCTAGAGCAAATGAAAAAAGGAATAATGAAAATATTGATATTAAAAATGATGGGATTAGAGTAAATAAAGAAAAATAAGTAATATATCTTTTGTTTGAGGTTAGACCATCTTTGTCAATATCATTTTTAATTGATTTTTTAATTTCAATAAAAATAAATACAAATAATAAAAAAAGTAATAAGATATTTAAAATTAATAAATATTGTAAATTATTTTGATTTAACTGAACAAAGCTTCGATCAATGAATGTTAAAAAAGTTAAAAAACCAATAAATAGTGTGATAGTAGATAGAATAATAATGAATATATTTTTTTTCAAAAATTCTATCATGATTTAGAATTATAGCATTTAATCAAATGAACAACTATTTTGTAATATTGGCTGCTGGAAAAGGTAAAAGATTTCATAAAAATCATCCAAAACAATTCTTTTATTATAAAAATAAAGATATTATTGATCATTCAATTGAAAAATCAATAAAATCTAACCTTTTTAAGAAAATAGTTATTGTAACTAATAATTTACAAAAATTTAAAAATAAAAAATATCCCAAATCAATAAAATTCATTAAAGGTGGTAAAGAACGATCTGACTCTTCTCTAAAATCTTTAAAATATTTAAAAAAATTTAAACCAAAAAATGTACTTATACACGATGCGGCTAGACCTGATTTTACTATTAATTTATTAAAAAAACTTACTAATCAATTAAGAAAAAATAAAGCAGTAATCCCTTTTATTCATTCAAAAGATTCAACAAAATACAAATTAAAAAATAAAATTTATAACCTTGAAAGAAAAAAAATTATATTAACTCAAACCCCTCAAGCATTTAGATATAAAGATTTATATGAACTTGCAATTAAACAAAAAGTTAAAATCGCAGATGAAGCAACTCTTTTTATTAAAAATAATTTTAAGATAAAATTTATTTCTGGTGAAAATAAAAATAATAAAATTACTTATAAAGATGATATAAAATATCATAAAACTTTCTTTGGTATTGGATTTGATATTCATAGACTAGTAAAAAATAAAAAACTTTATTTAGGTGGAATAAAAATACCATTTCATTCAGGTTTAAAAGGTCATTCAGATGGAGATGCAATTTTACATGCTATTATTGATGCATTATTAGGTGCTATGAGAAAAAAAGATATAGGCACTTATTTTCCAAATAATATAAATAAATTTAAAAATATAAGATCACCAAAAATGTTAAAACCCATTTTAGATAATTTAAATAAAGAAAATTTTTCAATTAATAATCTAGATATAAATTTAATTTGTCAAAAACCCAAAGTTTCAAAATATCGAAACAAAATAATTAATTCAATATCAAAACTTATGGCTTTAGATAAATATAAAATTAATTTAAAAGGTAAAACTGTTGAAAAATTAGGTTTAATCGGAAAAGAAAAAGCTATTGCCTGTGAAGTTATAGCTTCAGTGACTAAATATGAATAAAATAAATTTCTTATTTGTTACATTATTTGGTATTGGAAAGTTAAAAAAAATACCTGGTACTTATGCTTCATTAGTTACAACAATATTTTTATTTTTTTTATTTCATATATTTAATATCTCAGTAAATATTGTTTTAATTTCAGTTATATTAATCTTTTTTATCTCACTTTATTCTGTAAATATTTTTATAAAAGATTTGGATAATAAAGATCCAAAAGAAATAGTTATTGATGAATTTATTGGTCAATCAATTCCTATTTGTCTTTATGAAATTGCACATGTAGGAACAAAGGAAACTAGCCAAGTATTAACATTTTATTTCATAATGTTTATCCTATTTAGAATTTTTGACATCGTTAAGCCCTATCCAGTAAGTTATTATGATAAAAACTTTAAAAACAGTTTTGGTGTTATTATGGATGATGTCTGTGCTGGATTATATGTTGTAGCTGTTCTTGTTTTATATATGGTAATTACTACATGAAAAAACTTTCACAAAAAATAGTTAAATTATTAAGCAAAAAAAAAATTAAAGTTTCTTTTGCTGAATCTTGTACAGGTGGTTTACTTTCAAGTTCTATTACATCAATAAGTGGATCTTCTAAAGTTTTTACACTTGGATTAATTACTTATTCAAATCAAACAAAAATTAACATTCTTAAAGTTCCTAAAAAAATAATAATAAAACATGGAGCTGTAAGTTATGAAACTTGTTTATCTATGGTTAAAAATTTAAACAAAATTAGCAAAACTAATATTTCTGTATCAATTACTGGTGTTGCAGGACCTAAAGGAGGTACTAAACAAAAACCTGTAGGTTTGGTATTTATTGGTATTAAAAAAGGTAATAAAACAATAGTTAAAAAATACCTATTTAAAAATAAGAAAAGAAACTTAATTCAAAAGGCTACTGTAAAAAAAGCTTTAAATTTAGTCTTAAGACTTGCTAAATAACTTTTCTGCTCTTTTTTGAAAAGCATCAGCTATTTTTTCAAGTCCAAATTGAAAAGAAACAATCATTAAAGAATTTAAAAATTTATTTTTAATCTCAAAATCTATGTCAAAAGTAACTTCTGTTGCATTTTCTTTTTTATTAAACTTCCAATTATTTGATAAATGATTTAAAGGTCCATCAATATTTTTAACAAATATAACATCATTTATTTTATTAAATGTTACATCACTTTTATAAGTATCTTTAAATGGTCCTTTGCCAATAGTAAGATCAGCTATAATTTTTTTTAAATCACCTTCATTTTTAATTTCATGAATTTTAGCATCATGACAAAAAGGAACAAATTCAGGATATTTTTCAATATCTAAAACTAAATTTATTAGATCATCCTTTTTACATTCAATTAATCTCTTAACTGAAGCTTTTGGCATTAATGATTCTTAATTCTATTTTTTTGAAGTTTAGCAAAATCTTCATCGGCATGATATGAGGATCTTGTTAAGGGTGAAGAAGAAACTAAAAGAAATCCTTTTGATTTTGCAATTAATTCCAGTTCTTTAAATTCATCTGGATGATAATACCTTTCAAGTGGATGATGTTTGACAGATGGTTGTAAATATTGACCAATTGTTAAGAAGTCTACATCGGCTGATCTTAAATCATCCATTACTTGGATTATTTCATTATGTTCTTCACCTAAACCAACCATAATCCCTGATTTGGTGAATATTTTATTATTATTTTTTTTTGCATTTTTCAATAGTTCAAGAGATGCAAAGTATCTTGCTCCAGGTCTAACTTTTACATAAAGGCTTGGTACTGTTTCAATGTTATGATTAAATACATCAGGATTTGCCTCTAGTATTTTCTTATAAGACTCTCCTTTTCTTAAAAAATCAGGTGTTAAAACTTCAATAGTTGTAGCTGGGTTTTTGTTTCTAGTAGTTTCTACAACTTTTTTAAAATGGTTTGACCCTCCATCATCTAAATCATCTCTATCAACTGAAGTAATTACCACATGTTTAAGTTCAAGTTTTTTTACTGCATTAGCTATTTTAATATCCTCAAATGGATCTAATTTTTCAGGTTTGCCAGTTTTAACATCGCAGAATGAACAAGCTCTCGTACATGTATCTCCCATAATCATAAATGTTGCATGCCTCTTGCTCCAACATTCAGTGATATTCGGACAGTTGGCTTCTTGACATACTGTAACTAAATTACTTTTATTAACTACAGTTTTTGTTAAAAAAAATTCTCTACTGTTTATAAGTTTTGATCTTATCCAATCAGGTTTTTTCTTAATTGGATTAATAGGATTTTTAACTTTTTCAGGATGTCGAGGTCTAATTTTTTGTGTCATTATCTTTTATTATATAAATTGTCTCATTTTTTTTACCAAATAAGAATCTTTCTCTAATTAAAATTTCTATATAATCAAGATCTAGATTGTCACTTAGTAGCGAATTTTTCAAATCTAAATTATTTATTTTATTAATTAATATAAGTTCGTCTTGTTGAAGATTGTTTAAAATTTGTTTCTTTTCAAAATATGAAATAAGTCCTCTTTGGCCTGATAAAAGATTAAAGAAAAAATATAAAATCAAGAATGTTGAAATTAATAAAAAATAATTTTTTTTTAATCTTTTAAGCATTAATGAATCTTATTCATTCTAGCTCTTTTTCCAAGTTCTTCTTCTATACGGATTAATTGATTATATTTAGCTACTCTTTCAGATCTAGCTAAAGATCCTGTTTTTATTTGATTTGAATTAGTTCCAACTGCCAAATCGGCAATAAATGTATCTTCACTATCACCTGATCTATGAGAAATAATTGTTTTAAATCCTATGATTTGAGCAAACTTAATAACATCTATTGTCTCTGAAACTGTACCAATTTGATTTAATTTAATCAAAATTGCATTTGAAGACATATTTAAAAAACCTTTCTTAAGTCTTTCAAGATTAGTAACATAAAGATCATCTCCTACTATTTGAACTTTTTTTATTGATTTCATTAATTTATTCCATGATTGCCAATCATTTTCTTCAAATGGATCTTCTATTGATTTAATTTTATATTTATTAATCATTTTTTTGTACTCTTGAATAGATTTATCAGCAGAAATATATTTTTTAGAATGAATAGAATATTTATTTTTTTTATACAACTCATTAGCTGCAACATCCAAACATATAGACACATCTTTACCATTCACAAAACCAGATCTTTTAATTGCAGATACTATTAAATCTAAAGCTTGGTTGTTATTACTAATCATAGGTGCAAAACCACCTTCATCTCCTACAGATGTTGATAATCCTTTACTTTTAATAAGATTACTTAAATTTTTAATTACAACAAAACAAATTCTCATAGCCTCAGAAAAACTTTTGGCCCTATCTGGTCTAATCATAAATTCTTGTATCCTAAGACCATTATTAGCATGAACACCTCCATTAATTATGTTCATCAAAGGATATGGTAACTGAAAATTTTTTTTTATTAGAAAAGATCTATAAAGAGGTATTTTTTTAACTTTTGCTGAAAGTTTTTTTACTGCCATTGAAACAGCAAGTATGGTATTCGCTCCTAATTTATTTTTTTGCCTAGTGCCATCTAAATTAATCATTAAAGCATCTATTTTTTCTTGGTTGTGAATATTTTGTCCTTTTAATTTTTTTGAAATATTTGTATTAACTAAATTTACTGCACTTAATACACTTTTGCCTAAATAACGTTTGTTATTTTTATCTCTTTTTTCAAATGCCTCGTAAGTTCCTGTTGAAGCGCCAGAAGGACAAATTGAAGATGCACTATTATTTTTTACAAAAACTTCAGCTTCAACAGTTGGATTTCCTCTACTGTCAAAAACTTGACGGGCTCTAACTTTTAAAATTTTACTCACTAATTTTTAATTAAACTATCTATGTCTGTAAGTTGTTTTAATAAATTTTCTAATTTGTTTAATGGAACCATGTTAGGTCCATCAGATGGAGCATTATCGGGGTCTTGATGGGTTTCTATAAATACTCCAGCTACTCCTACGGCAACAGCTGCTCTAGCTAAGTGTTCAACAAATTCTCTTTGGCCACCACTTTTTTCCCCAAGTCCTCCCGGTTGTTGCACTGAGTGAGTTGCATCAAAAATTACTGGATAACCATTTTTTGCCATAATAGGTAATGACCTCATATCTGAAACAAGAGTATTATAGCCGAAACTCGCACCTCTTTCTGTGACTAAAATATTTTTATTTCCTGAGTCTGAAATTTTTTTTGTAACATTAACCATATCCCATGGTGCTAAAAATTGTCCTTTTTTGACATTTATAATTTTTTTAGTTTTAGCTGCAGCAATTAATAAATCAGTTTGTCTACATAAAAAAGCTGGTATTTGAAGTATATCTACATGATTACTTACTATCGAGCATTGTTCAATATTATGAATATCTGTTAAAATTGGAATGTCTAATTCTTTTCTGATTTTATCGAAAACAGGTAATGAAGCATCTAAACCCGCTCCTCTTTTACCTTTTAAACTAGTTCTATTGGCTTTATCAAAAGAAGTTTTGTAGATAAAACCAAGATTAAATTTTTTTGTAATCTCCTGTATTTTTCCTGCCATATCCATTGCATGTTGCTCTGTTTCTAGTTGGCAAGGTCCTGCAATAATACAAATTTTATTATCATTTGAGATTTCTATATTTCCACAATTTACTTTAATGCTATTCATCTATGATTTTTTGATGCCTTGATAAATGATGAGAATAAAGGATGTGGGGCCAAAGGTCTAGATTTAAATTCTGGATGAAACTGAACTCCAATAAACCATGGATGATTTTTAAGTTCAATTATTTCTGGCAACTTACCATCGGGAGATAAACCTGAAAAAGACATACCATTTTTCTCAAATTTTTCCTTAAAAGCAATATTAACTTCATATCTATGACGGTGTCTTTCTTTAATTAAATTTTTTCCATAAATTTTTTGAATCATTGAATTTTTCTTTAATTTTGCATCATAAGAACCAAGTCTCATAGTGCCACCCAAATTTTTATCTGTACCTTTTATTGTTTTGCCGTCTTTGCTCCATTCATTAATTAAACCTATAATCGGTATACCTTTTTTATCAAACTCACTTGAGGTAGCTTTTTTTAAATTAAGTTTATTTCTTGCAAATTCAATTATAGCCATCTGCATTCCATAACAAATGCCAAGAAATGGGATTTTATTATTTCTTGCATATTTAATTGCTTCAATTTTTCCATCTGTGCCTCTTTTACCAAAACCTCCTGGAATTAAAATCCCAGAAATATCTTTAAGCTTAGATTTTATTTCTGATACTTTTAATTTTTCTGAATCTATTCGTATCAATTTTACTTTTACGTTATTACTAATACCACCATGGGTAAGAGCTTCATCAAGAGATTTATAAGCATCTTTTAGCTCAACATATTTACCAATTATAGCTATATTTACTTGTTTTTTCTTTTGTAATATTATTTTTGTAATTTTTTTCCACGGACTTAAATTTACAGGTTTTTTTGATTTTAGTTTAAAATAATCTAAAACTTGAATATCTAATTTTTCTTTAGAGAAACTTATTGGAGCTTCATATATAGTTTTTACATCAACTGTTTCAATTACATTGTTAATATCAATATTACAAAATAATGATATTTTTTTACGATGTTCCAAAGGTATAGGTCTTTCCGATCTACAAATTATTATATCGGGTTGAACACCAATACTTCTTAATTCTTTAACTGAATGTTGTGTGGGTTTTGTTTTAATTTCATCTGAAGATTTTAAATAAGGAACAAGAGTAAGATGAACAAATAATGCATTTTTTTTTCCAATATCATTAGCAAATTGTCTTATTGCTTCAACAAAAGGCAAACTTTCGATATCTCCAACAGTACCTCCAATTTCACAAATGATAAAATCTTCTTTTGAAGAATCATTTTTTATAAATTCTTTTATACGATCAGTAATATGTGGAATAACCTGAACTGTTTTACCAAGGTACTTACCTTTACGTTCTTTTCGAAGTACATCGTTATAAATTTTACCTGTAGTTATGTTGTCTGATTTTTTTGCAGAAACTCCTGAAAATCTTTCATAATGTCCCAAATCAAGATCCGTTTCAGCTCCATCATCAGTTACAAAAACTTCACCATGTTGAAATGGGCTCATTGTACCAGGGTCAACATTTAAATAAGGATCTAATTTTCTTAATCTAACTTTATAGCCTCTTGATTGAAGAAGATAAGCCAGAGATGCTGAAGAGAGTCCTTTTCCTAAAGATGAAACCACGCCGCCCGTGACAAAAATAAATCGCGCCATGGAAGTATCTTATAACGGATAAAAAAGTAATTGAAAAGTATTAATTATTATTTTCTGGAATTGAAGGTGTATCTTCAGTATTTTCTTCTATTGTGTCCAAAACTGAAGAGGTTGGAGCTAAATCACCTCTTGAGACAATAGTTAATCCTAAGCTACAAATAATAAATAAAGTTGCAACAACAGCTGTTGCCTTTGTCATAAAATTACCTACTGATCTTGAAAACATAAAACTTTCTTGGGAAACTCCAATTCCAAGTGCACCACCTTCAGATTTTTGGATCAAAACTAATAAAACCAGAATGATCGCACATACAATGTTTAGTACTAATAATATATTTTCCATGGGGGTTAATTATATGTTTTTTTAATTATATCAATAAATTTTTTCGGATCTTGAGATGCCCCACCTATTAAATAACCATCTATATTATTAATTAATTTTAATTCATAAATATTTTTAGGATTAACTGATCCACCATATAAAACTTTATTATTTTTAATTTTTTTTTTTATGAAATCTATTGTTTTAAATAATTCATTAGATCTTGGAATTAAACCTGTCCCAATAGACCAAACTGGTTCATAAGCTATTATTACATTTTTTTTATTTTTTATCTTATTTAAACCTAATTTAATTTGTTTATTCAAAATTTTCTTGGTAATTTTTTTTCTTTTTTCTTGTAAAGTTTCACCAATACAAAAAATTACTTTAAGACCAGATTTTAAAGCATTTTTAATTTTAAGATTAATTAATTTATTAGTTTCACCAGCTTGTCTATTTTCTGAATGTCCAATAATAACATATTTTGCACCAACATTTTTCAACATCATGGAATTGATTGAACCAGTAAATGCTCCATAAGTATCTTGTTCATGGCAATTTTGTGCACCAACATCAATATTAGTGTTTTTTAATTTTTTTGACATAGGTCGTATTAAAGTACTTGGCGGACAGTAAATTATTTTTATAAATTTATTTTTTTTAAAGGTTTTAAAAAATTTAACCACCTTATGTATTGAATTTAAGGAATTTAAACCACCAAACATTTTCCAATTAGCAATAAAATACATATATTTATTTGTCATCTGCTATATTTTAATCTATAGGTTTGCTTTTTATAGATCAATAAATTTATAGAGTAATGATAAGTAGTTTTAGAAATTTTGCCAAAACTAAATTTGCTGGCTTGTTAGTTTTTATAATAATTATCCCATTTGTATTTTGGGGCATGGGAGGTATGTTTAGTAGTGGAAATTCTAACAATGTAGCTAAAATAAATAATACAAATATTTCTACAAAAGAATTTATAGATTATTTAAATAACTCCGGTGTTGCCCAACAAACAATTAAGGAAAATTTAAATAATAATATAATTGAAGAACTCTTATCTGGACTTGTTTCAACTACATTATTAAATTTAGAAATTAAAGATTTTGACCTTATTATTACAGAAATAACTTTGTTAAAAAAAATTAAAGAAAATAAAAATTTTCTCGCAGAAAATGGTAAATTTCAAAGATTAAAATACGAAAAATTTTTACTTGAAAACAATTTAACAGCGCCAAGCTTTGAACAAAGATTAAAAAACAAAGAATTACAAAAAAATTTATTTGATTATATAGGTGCTGGAACAGTTTCTCCGGAATTTTTAATAAAAAAATTATATGAAGAAGAAAATAAAAAACTTGAAATTGAATTTATTGATTTAAAAAATTTCTATAAAAAAAATGAAGATATTACTGAAAAAGAATTAAAAAATTTTATTGAAGATAATAATGATCAGCTAAAAGTTGAATATATTGATTTTAATTATGCATTAATCAATCCTCAAAATTTGATTGGTGTTGATGAATTCAATCAATCTTTTTTTGACAAAATTGATCAAATAGAAATTGATATATCAAATGAAATTAAATTTGAAACAATTGTTTCTAATTTAAAAATATCACCAGTAAATATAACTGATTTTATATTTTCATCAGATAAAAATGAAATTGAAAAAAAAATATATGAATTAAGAAATAATAAATTTGATATATTTGAAAGTGGCAATAATTATATTCTTTATAAAATTGATAACATTGAACAAAAAGTTCCAGATTTAAATAATAGACAAACAAAAACTCAGATTATTGAGTTAGTTTCACAGAAAAATAAATTTGATTATAATAGAAAATTATTAGAAAAAATTAGTAATAAAAAATTTAATAACAGTGATTTTTTAGAAATGGGACAAGATAAAATCAAAACAACAAAGTTAAACTCAATAAAAGATAATAAAAAATTTGAGATTAATGCTGTTGAAGTTTTATATTCTTTACCAGTTAATTCTTTCACTTTAATTAATGATGAAGAAAAAAATATTTATTTAGCTAAAGTCAAAAAATTTCAAAAAGAATTAATTGATTCAAATAATGATAAGTTTAAAGAATATGCTAATAAACAAAAATCAAATAGCAAAAATACTTTGCTGAAATCTTATGATTTGTTTTTAAATAAAAAATATGATGTTGTTTTAAATCAAAAAACAATAGAACGAGTTAAAAATTTCTTTCAATGATAATTAATCGAAGCTTCAAAGAATTTAAGTTTCGTCATAGAGGCAAAAAAAATCAAATAATATATATATCTAAAAAAGTTAAAAATGATGATGATGTAACAAATTTAATAGATAATTTTTTATTAGAAAAAAATAGTTTTATTTTCGAATCTGTTGAAAAAGGCAAAATAAAAGGCAGATATACAATCTTTGGTAAGAATCCAGATAAAATTTGGGAATTTAACAATAACAATTCTTACTTAATTAAGAATAATAAAAAATATAAATTAAAGAAAAAGCCTGAGAAATTAATTGAAAGTATAATAGAAGAATTTAAATTTAAAACTCCTTCAGGCTTACCTCCTATATCATCTCTAATATCAGGTTACTTTTCTTATGATTCAATTAGATACATAGAAAATATTCCAAATAATTGCAAAGATGATCTAAAAGTTCCTGATGTTAGACTTTTAAGACCTAGAACTCTAATAATTCATGATAATGTAAAAAGAAAGATTTTTTATATTATTAATATTTTTCAAGATGAAAAAATCAATAATTACACAAAAAAATATTTTGAAATTAAATCAGAACTTTCTAAACTTTTAATTCAATCTTCTAATAAAAATTTAATCAAATCAAATTCAAATATATCAAGTAAAGTTATTGTTAAATCAAACACATCAAAAAATAAATTTCTTAAAATGGTTAATAAAGCAAAAAAGTACATTAAGCTTGGAGATATTTTTCAAGTTGTTTTAAGTCAAAGATTTGAGGCAAAATTAACAAAAAACCCTTTAGAGATTTATAAAAAACTTAGGGTAACTAACCCTTCTCCATTTATGTATTTCTTTAATTTTAATGACTTTCAAATTATAGGAGCAAGTCCTGAAATTTTAGTAAGATTAAGAGATAACAAGATAACTGTCAGACCTATAGCTGGGACAAGACCTAGGGGAAAAAATATAAAACAAGACAAAT
>Ga0208411_1001872_pt1 | contig 13538 bp, 10 predicted proteins | sample ETN01SmetaG_4_FD_185793 | JGI IMG/M metagenome (GOLD analysis project Ga0208411, IMG submission 185793) | Marine microbial and viral communities from oxygen minimum zone, Eastern Pacific Ocean - ETNP2014F12-01SV261 (SPAdes) (version 2) | ecosystem: Environmental > Aquatic > Marine > Oceanic ...
CACATGTGACTGCAGCAAGGATGGATCCACCCGCCAATTGAGCAGTAGCAAATCGCGCCACGCAGCAGTAAGAAAGGGCCTCGCCATAACTCAAGCTTAGCACGCCTCTCCCCCAAACCCAAAATGTTTGGCAAACTTGATCTGTCACCGCAAAAAAAGAATCCCACGTGAATTCTCCAGCCGCCACTCACCGGGTTTTACTGTCAACCGAATGCCTCCCACCTTGCGAACACTGAAAACCTGTGCCCCACTTGCTTGCAATTGCTCGAGCCAATCAATCGAAGCCCGTTCAGTCACAGGAAAATTACAATCGTGAACCAGAATCACTTTGGGTTGAATTAACCTCAACATCCCTAAGCCCAAGGTTGAACTCCGATCCGGAACGGACACCACAAGCACATCCGCACGCAAATCTGCATCGCGTTTAATTAATGCCTGCCGGCCATCTCTCCCCAAGTCCGACATTAATAAAACCCGTACTCCGTGAAATTCTCCAGCCAACACCAAGGCATCATCCGTACTTCGTGAAAAATCCTCTCCAGAAGCAGGATGTAACACTTCCCAAGGCCCAATCTTATCACCTGCAGAAACTATGCGTTTCCGGTTTGAGTCACCCAAATTCTCCAACACCATTTTATGGACCTTTGATGTGCTTCGAGCATGACTTAGAGAAACCTGTGTAATTAACTGTTCTTCCAACAAACCCACGAACCCACCCGCATGATGTTTCACCGAATGCGTTAGCACTAAATCTCCAATATTATCCACCCCACGTGAACGGAGATGTCTGGGAATCACATACTCCACCATCCGCTCATCCCCGCAATCGATCAACATCCCCTCTTCCCCTTCCATATGGATAACCGGTCCATCTGGAAGAAAGTTCATTCTCACTGAATCCCGATCCACCTCCCACGACCAAATTAGTGCACAAATATAGACAACCATCCCACCAAACAACCATCGCCGCATCTTCGCCTTCATAAGCCAACCTGAGCCAATTGCGAATAATAGCAGATACCACCCAATAATCATCCAATGAGACGGCGAACGTACATATTGCCAGGCCCCGGGTAAATCAGCTGCCCAGCGGCTGATCGCCATCATCGCGTTCATGTAAAACCACGCCGCATGGTTAAAGAGCACTGAGACAGGCTCTAGCCACGCTCCAAACAACAAACTCCCCAAACAACTTGCCAAGGCTGCCATCCCACATATCACCACCGGAACGTTGGCCAATAGAGCAATCGGACTGAACAAATTAAAGTGGTACGCCACCAATGGCAACGAAGCCAACCAAGCCCCAAAAGAAACCGCCAACGCACCAGCCAACCAATACGAGGGCCAGAGAATCCACTGTCGCCACCGTGGCCACAACTGCTGAGGCAAATATGCGTCGGGGCGAACCTGAGCGTGAAGCCACTCTGCGACCGGCGGCACCACAACCGCTAAACTGAAGACCACGACAAACGACAGCTGAAAGCTGGCTCTGAATAATTGCTGAGGATTCCACATGAGAATGAGAAACGCCGCCATTCCCAATGAATTCAGCACATTAACCGGCCGTTTGAATACCCATGCGCTGAGCACCAAAGTAATCATCGTTGTCGCTCTTACAGCTGAAGGCTGCCAGCCGGTCGCCCCGGCATAAAACCAAAGTAGCGGGATAGCCACCACACCAGTCCATTGACGATTCAGCCTTATGATTCTAAGTAATGCCACCAAAATCCCTGCGACCAATGCCACATGTAGACCAGAAATAGCAAAAAGGTGCATTGTACCCGATCGCATAAAGGGCTCAGCCGTTTTGCCGGTTAATCCTGTGCGCCACCCTAGACTCATCGCCCATAATAATTCTATTGCCGGATCATTGCCCGGAAACCCACGGCCAAGCACAGAACGTCCCCATTTCTGAAATCTTTCGCTCCATGAAAGAGCGGGCGAGACCGGACTGACTACCCAATTAGACAAGGCGTCTGTACGCAACTCATGGTATATACCAAGCCTAACAAGTTGCTGACGGTAATCATATAAACCCGGAGACGAAGCGCTTTCCGGAGGGATGAGAACCCCGTCTACTTGGATTTGTTTTCCAACGTTGTACGCCAATCCAAGTTTATTTGTTGTGATGACAACAACCCGCCCATAACCAACCTCCCACGCTTCACCAAGGCGTATTGAGCTAACGTCAACTGATAATTGCACACGTTCCCTCGTTCCAAAGCGCTGGGTTTTGGGCGGGGCTGCAATTTGCCCCCTTACAACAGCGATTGCGCCCTTTTCAGGAACAGTTCGTCGCAGGTCGTAGGGTGAAATGATCGAGGTATGCCGGGTATAATTAAACCACCCCATCAAAACCACAATTACCACCAGAAAAACGACCCTTGCGATCTCACAGAGACCGCCAACGCAATCCAATGAACTCGCGTGATAATTCTGTTTTCCTACAGCAGTGGAAAGCCGTATAGCGAGACCATGGACTCCCAAACCCATAAACCCAAAAATGAATAATGCACTGAACAAAGTGAAAATAGGCACCACAAAGAGATTCCCAAGGAATACTCCGACTGCATAAAACACTGCCAATACTAGAGCCGGCTGATTCACCAATGGAAATCTATCAATAAGGATGAAGTTGGCAAGCTGTCGGAATTTGCGTAAATTGCGCAGGTGCTCAAACTGGGTGTAAATATTGACCATGTAGCAACATTGCGCGAAGCGCGGTATCGCGGTCAAAAATCCGGCGAACCCTGCCCTGTGGATGCAGCATTAACCTGTGAAGCAGCCGGTGCCCATGGAATCACCGCACACCTACGCGAGGATCGGCGACACATCCAAGACGCGGACGTCAAGGCTTTGCGCAAGCAAATCTCCACCCGTTTGAATTTTGAAATGGCCATTGCCCCAGAAATTGTCCGGTTCGCCTTAAAAATTAAGCCGGATATTGTTTGCCTAGTCCCCGAGAAACGACAGGAGATCACCACCGAAGGGGGCCTAGAGGTAGCCAAACAATTGGCCGCCATAAAGCGGGTTTGCTCTCGGATGCGCAAAACAAACATTGAGGTCAGCTTATTTATCAATCCCGATGTTACTCAAATTGAAGCTGCGGCTGCAACTGGAGCGCAGTTCATCGAACTGCACACCGGTGCTTACGCAGAACATTTTGGGAATGCCCGCTCACGTCAACAGGAACTCAACCGCCTAATTGCCGCCGCAACACATGCTCATTCACTGGGATTACGAGTAAATGCAGGACACGGTTTGGATTACAATAATCTCTCTGCCCTGCACGTGGTGCCATATTTGGAAGAACTCAACATCGGCCACAGTATCATTAGTCGATCAACACAAACTGGCCTGAAAAAAGCAGTGAAAGAAATCCTGCAACTCATGAAAGGATATCAATCCTAAATGATCATTGGCACGGGCATTGATATTACAGAGGTTAAACGGATCGGCCAAGCACACGAACGCTGGGGCGATAAGTTTCTCCATAAATTTCTTTGCGCTAAAGAAATCGAATATTGTTTAAGACAAAGCAATCCTGCTCCCAGCATCGCTGCCCGATTTGCCGGAAAGGAAGCCATCAGCAAGGCCTTTGGTACCGGGATTGGAGGAAAGCTAAACTGGCATGATATTGAAATCGACCACCAAGAACACAATCGCCCCGTCGTACGATTACACGGCAAAGCCGACGGGCTACTTTCCGAGCTTGGTGGAAGAAACGTCCATATCAGCCTCAGCCATAATGGAGGACAAGCTGCAGCCTTGGCGGTGCTCGAGGCCTGATTCAGGCTTCATAGAGAGCCCCAATTACTTGCCGAATCATGGACTCAACAAACTGTTGACGAGGCTTATCCTCAATTTTCAAGCCCTTCTCATCCACGAGATAAAAACTGTCTGACACCCCCCCTTTTGCCGTGTTAATGCGCGCCAGCTCTATCGACAAACCAAGCGTGTTAAGCGTATGGGTTACCGCATAAAGAAGCCCGATATGGTCCTCCGACTCCAAATCAAGGACCGTAAATTCATCACTGGCTCGGTTATCAAAAAATATACGGGTAGCAATGCGCTCGCCACTTAACGAGGTATATTCCACCGCAGATTCAGGGAGTTCCGCAAAATCAAGGTCGAGATCTGCTTCTGATTTTAATGTCTCATCCAATCGTTCAGAAAAAATATTTCGCAATCCCGAGTCAGGCAACCCCCCGGTCCTCGCATCAGTAAGTAAAAACCGATCAATCACAATCGAGTCTTCACGAGTAAATATCTGCGCACTCAGAATGTTAAACCCGCACTCGGCAAACACCCCCGTTATCCGACTGAACAACCCCGGCCGGTCCCAGGTACAAACACCCACGCTCGAACAGCCTCGGTTCAAGTCCTCTTCCCAAATAACCGATGGCTTTAGCATGCGGTCATTATATAAAATCTGTTGCTCAAAAAACTCGTGTACCAACTCGATATCCCCCGCAATCTCATCGACAGGCAACGCCCTAAAGTAACGAGCGGGAAGATTGTTAAAATGCGCTTCGACTTCCTCTGGGGACACCTTTTCCCCAAGAACCTTAATAGTCTCTGCTTCGATCTCATCCCGCTGCCGCTCTTCCACCCGAACTGCTTCAGGGTCTCTCCGGAAAAACGCGTGACTCTTCCAATACAACGTCCACTGCGTTGTTTCCTTGAAACCGTTCCATAAATTGTCAGCTGTACCCAGTGAATCGGCTAAAGTGTGCAGCATAAGAAGGTTCAGATTTTCTTCAGTCTCCAGAGTTTCAGCAAATTGCTTTACCACCAACGGATCCTCCAAATCACGTCTTTGTGCCACCTGCACCATCAGAAGATGTTGACGGATCACCAATAGCAAGCTCTCTGTGGCAGCTTCATCCAGTCCCAAGCGATCAGCTACATGATCAGCCACGCGTTCACTTTCCCGCTCATGGTGATCACTCTCAAATCCTTTGCCTGCATCATGCAGTAAAAGAGCCAAATACAGAACTGAAGATCGAGCTATCTCTTCAAAGACTTCGCGATATTTCTTATAAACATCCCATTTGCCATCCCATAGTCCATCAAGCTTCTCTATGCACACGAGCGTATGTTCATCAACGGTGTACTGATGGAAAAATTCGTGCTGCACCAAGCAGGTGAGCCGGCCGAATTCAGGAAGGTATCTTCCCAGAATATCCAATTCATGCATCCGGCGCAAAACATGACCTACTGCCCCAGGTTGATTTATTATTTCAAGAAACGTCTCGTGCACATCTGAATCCGTGCGCAGTTTCCGGTCCATCATCCAAGCATTGTCACGAATTAGTTGTGCCAGATTTGGGTGCAAACGCACACTATGACGCTGCATAAGAAGGAATACCCGCATTAGCTTGCGAGGTTGGTCCTTAAATACCCCACGCTTAACATAATTTATCTCACCATCAATAATCCGAAACCCATCGATGACCTGCTCCTTGTCTCCCTTCACCCAACGCCCAATCGCCTGCTGCCACCTTGGTCGGGGAATAATGGCTAGCCGCATTTCAATGGATCGCACAATCAAATCGATATTTCTTGCGTGGCGATAATAATCCCCCATGAACGCCTCCAGACGTTTGGCAGGAGAACGATTCGTATAACCCAGACGCCAGGCAACCTTAGGCTGTACTGCCTTAGTTAGAGCATCCACCGGCCGCCCAAGCTGGTAGTGGAGTTCATTTCTGGCCCGTAAAAGAAACGAATAAGCTGCCTCCAATTTTTCCGCATCGGCTTTACTGATTTGTTTTTCTGTCTCCAGATCCTCAACAAAATGTAGGCCGCATTTGAAATGCATCATCCAGCGAAGGTTTTGATAATCACGCAGCCCCCCACAACCGTTCTTGATATTTGGCTCCTGCAAGGTCGCCGCCCCTCCAAATTTCCCACGACGGGCAGCCTGGTCCTCAATTCGCATGGATATATACTTTTCAACCGAAGGTTTAACACATTTTGCATGAACCTCTTTTTCCATCTTGGAGAACAAAACCTCATCACCAACCACCAGTCTTGCTTCGATGAGGGCAGTCTTGGATTGCATATCCTTATTCGCCTCATCCACACAATCACGGATCCGTCGCACCGAATGACCAATCTTAAGCCCCAGATCCCAGAGCATATACAGAACTGTATCGATCACACTTTGCAAGTACACATCGGGCTTGGATCCACTCAGCAAGCGATCTTCACAGAGAAACTGAATATCAATGTCACTATGTGGATTGAGTTCAGCCCGTCCGTATCCCCCTATGGCAACCACTGCCATGGCTGGCGGGTTCCCATCAGTCCCTTTTGCCGCAATTCGAACCGCTAGTTCAAAGAGACTCAGAATTAAGGCATCAATGAGAGCTGCCCGGGCACGACATACTTCACGACCCAGCCCACCTTCTCGGTGTAATTTCTTTAGGAGACTCTCTTCGTTCTTGAGATAACGCTTGAAGAGCGGCAACTCATCAGAAGGCAGAACATCCTCAGGCAAAGTCAGCTGCTCGACTGCACGCCTCTGAATCTCTTTCACTAGCGATGCCACATGGCGTGGTTACCGTAAAATGAGCTTGATCAAAAGCCAAATAAGCCGTGCTTGCCTGTTTCCCTCCTCAAACCCTAACGTGGCCCTGTGCATCCGGTGGCTTTTGACATCAGCGGGATCACCGTTCATTGGTACGGTATCCTTCTGGCAACAGGTTTTATGGTTGGCATGTGGACCGCCGGCAGGCGCGGCATGAAGATCGGCCTCAGTCCTGAAGATATATCCAACCTGATGTTGTGGATATTTATCGGCGGCATAGCCGGGGCCAAGTTGCTTTATGTAGCCAATCACTGGAACGGAGAAGAGCCCCTCAAGGACCTCCTCCTGCAACGTTCAGGCATGGTGTTTCATGGTGCATTGTTTGGAACCGCTATTGCCGTATGGCTTTTTACCCGTAAAACCAAAATGCCCCTCTGGGCCACATTGGATACGCTTGCCCCTAGCTTTGCCCTCGGCCATGCCTTTGGGCGCATCGGTTGTTTCATGACCGGATGCTGTTATGGTCGAGTGTGCGATCTACCCTGGGCAGTGCAATTCCCCCAGAGCCATAGCACCCATCCCTCCCACGTCCACCCTACTCAGGTTTATGAGAGCCTGCTGAATCTTGCCTTGTATGGCACCTTGGCATGGCTATTTAGAAACCGTAAATTCAACGGCCAGATATTTGCCTACTACCTCATCGGCTACGCTCTCCTCCGGTTTGGTATGGAATTTCTACGGGCTGATGGGCGCGGGCATCTTTGGTTTGGCAGGCTTACCTCCGGACAGGGAATCAGTTTAATCCTAATAATAGGAGGAGTGATGATATGGCATTTTCTATCGGACCGAGAGCAGCTCTCCGTGGAAGAACCTGAATGAACCGCCAAGAAACAGTGCAGGTGGAAATTTCACAACCCAAAGTACGGTTGGACAAGTTTCTACAGGAAAAGTTTCCAGATATCTCACGTGGAACATTTCAACGCCTGATTCAAGGTGGCAACATCCTCATAGACGGGAAACCCGTCAAAAACACACATCACCCCAAGGCTGGCGAAAAAATTATAATCACTTGGCCGATTGCGGAACCATCTGAAGCTCAAGCTGAGGATATTCCTTTGGAAGTCCTCTTCGAAGACGAGTGCCTACTGGTGATCAACAAACCTTCAGGGATCGTCGTGCATCCTGCTGCAGGGCACGCACAAGGTACCCTGGTTAATGCCTTGCTCCATCATTGTGCCGGGCAACTCAGTGGCGTTGGCGGAGTAGCACGACCGGGCATTGTTCACCGACTGGACAAGGATACCAGCGGATGTCTGGCGGTGGCCAAGCATGACTCGGCACATTTGGAGCTTTCGACCCAGTTTACCCAACGTAAAGTCACCAAGATTTATCAGGCTTTGGTGTGTGGACAACCGCAAAAGAAACAGACAATCGTGAAGGCCCCTATTGCTCGCCATCCCATTCACCGTAAAAAAATGGCGATTGTAAAAGGTGGACGCACCTCACATACCGATTTTCACACCCTGAAACTTCTGAATGAATCAGCCCACGTTGAAGCTAAATTGCATACCGGACGAACCCACCAGATCCGTGTACATCTCCAACATCTGGGCAACCCGCTGATTGGTGATAAAGTCTACGGTGGAAGAGCAGCGCGGGCGTTTTCCCAAACCACCGGCTACAAAGCACTAAGACAAATGCTCCATGCTTCAGAATTGGGCTTCACTCACCCCACTTCCGGGAAACCCATCCTTGTAAAAGCCCCATTACCTGCAGATTTTGTGGATGCACTGGATTATCTCCAGATTAGCTGAAAATGGGTTAATTTACCGTTTTTCTCCTTTCACAGCATAATTCCCTGCGCTATCCTCCGCGGCCCGTTTATGGCGAAACTTACCGTTAACGAACTGGATTTACAGGGCAAACACGTTCTTACCCGTGTGGACTACAACGTCCCCATGGCCGAAAGCGATGGAGCGATGGTCATCAATGATGACACACGAATACGAGCCACCCTGCCAACCCTGAAGGCCATGATTGAAAAAGGGGCCAAGATCATTCTCTGTGCACACCTTGGGCGCCCCAAAGGTGAACGTGTGGAGTCCATGAGTCTGCGCCCAGTCGCTGAAAAACTTTCTGAACTGATCAACCAGCCCGTAGCCTTTTGTGATCAATGTGTAGGAGACAAAGTCACCGACGCTGTTTCCCAACTCAAGGACGGAAATATCCTCCTATTGGAAAACGTCCGTTATCATTCCGAAGAAGAAGCCAACGACACTGCCTTTGCCGAGCAACTTGCGGCAAATATGGACATATATGTGAATGACGCGTTCGGAGCAGCACACCGCTCTCATGCCTCTACTGCCGGTGTGGCTCGCGTTGTTACAGAACGAGGGGGTCAGTGTGCTGCCGGTCTGTTAATGGAGCGTGAATTAAAATTTCTGGGCGAGGAATTGGAGTCTCCGAAAAGTCCCTTTGTCGTGATCCTTGGGGGAGCCAAGGTTTCAGACAAGATCAAGGTGATTGACCGACTCCTGGAAAAAGCTGACACGATCATCATCGGAGGAGCGATGGCCTACACCTTTAAACTGGCAAAAGGACTGCAGGTTGGAAAATCACTGGTGGAACCCGACAAGGTTGACGTCGCCCAGGCAGCACTCGAAAAGGCAAAGGAACGGAACGTCCAGTTTTTAATCCCCACTGACAATGTTGTAGCCGAGCCGACCCAGATCGATGGCAAGTTTGCCTTTGGTGATTACCGAATAAACGATAACGAAAATATCCCCGATGACATGGAAGGGGTAGACATTGGCCCCAAGTCCGCCGAAGCCTTTGGCGAGGTCATCAAAGGAGCCAAGACAATCCTGTGGAATGGCCCCATGGGAATCTTTGAAGATTCCCGTTTTGCTGAAGGCACTTATAACGTGGCCAAGGCGGTTTGTGAAGCAACGGCCAGTGGCGCCATCAGTATCATTGGAGGAGGCGATAGTGTGAAGGCCCTAAATAAAGCCAGCCTTGGAGACCAGGTCTCCTTTATGAGCACCGGCGGAGGTGCCAGCCTGGAATTTCTCGAAGGCAATGAACTCCCTGGGGTAACTGCCCTTACTGACAAGTAATTTTGCATGAATAAAGAACGTAAACTGATTGTTGCCGGTAACTGGAAAATGAATAAAACCGTTACTGAAGCAACTGCACTGGTAGAATCGCTGGATCGGGATTTGGGCACACAAACCGATGTCGACGTGGTGGTTTGCCCTCCCTTTACCGCACTGGATGCAGTATCAGCAAAACTCAAGAATAGCCTGATAAAAGTTGGAGCTCAAAACATGAGCGAAAACGATTACGGCGCTTTTACCGGCGAAATTAATGCCGGAATGCTACGGGACTTACTCGTGCATTATGTCATTTTGGGCCATTCTGAACGCCGAGAGTACCAGCAGGAATCAGACGCCATGGTATGCAGTAAGACCAAGGCCGCTCTTGCAGCAGGATTAAAACCCATTGTCTGCGTGGGAGAATCCTTGGCTCAACGCGATGCCAACGAAACCGAAGCCGTTATCGAAGGGCAATTGCAAGGCAGTCTCGCCGGATTAGATGCCGAGCAAATAAAAGGCACTGTCATCGCCTATGAACCGGTTTGGGCAATTGGCACGGGGAAAACCGCCACCACAGAACAAGCCCAACAAGTACATGCCTTTATCCGTGGAGAAATCAGCAAATCACACGGCAATGAAATCGCCCAAACGGTCCGGATTCAGTATGGCGGCAGCGTAAAACCAGATAACGCACGTGAACTTCTCTCTCAACCTGATGTGGACGGGGCTCTGGTTGGTGGAGCAAGCCTTGATGCCGGCAGCTTTTCTGATATTATCAACAACACACGAAACTAAACAAAACTTATGGATCTCCTGAATAAACTTCTCACTGTGGTATTGTTTCTCAACTGCCTCTTTCTCATCCTTCTGGTTCTGGTGCAACTGCCCAAGAAAGAAGCCGGCTTGGGCACCGCCTTTGGCGGAGGAACCACCGACGCCCTCTTCGGGGCCGGTGCAGGCAATGTCCTCACCAAACTTACCAAATGGAACGCCGTAATCTTTCTATTCTTGTGTTTGTTGTTATCTCTGGACTTCATGCGCCCGAAGGATTTGAGTGAGACACTGGGGCAAAACACACCAACTGTTAATACCAATACAGCGCCCTCGGAATCGAATGGAACGCAATAAGACTCCGACAACCCCAATCCGGGAGACAGCACAGAAAGGGGCTAACGGTTTCCTGATATCCTTTCCTGAATGAATTCCACGCTGTCGCTGGGGATGGCATCAATCAACCGGCACGTGTAATCCTCTTGGGGGTGCGAATAGATTTCCTCCGAATCCCCCTGCTCCACAATTTTTCCGCCTTCCATTACTGCCATGGAGTCGGCCATAAACTTCACTACGCTTAAATCATGGCTGATAAAAATATAGGTTAGTCCCCGTCGACGCTGGAGTTGTTTAAGTAAATTCAGTACCTGCGCCTGCACCGATACATCCATCGCACTCACAGCTTCATCACAAACAATAAATTCAGGCTCTAAGGCTAAAGCGCGAGCCACACAAATGCGTTGGCGTTGACCTCCTGAAAACTCATGGGGATACCGACTCAGAAAGTGAGACTCCAGACCCACTTCCTCCAGCAGTGAAACAACCCGATCCTTCCGATCCTTTGTCGAGCCAATCCCATGCACTGCCATTGGTTCAGAAAGCGTCTGCTCTATGGTAAGCCTTGGATTTAACGAAGAATACGGATCCTGAAAGATGATCTGCATCCGTTTTCGGTAAGGCAACATGGCTTTGGAGTCTTTCCCTGCAATTTCGTCGCCTGCAAACTCAACCCTTCCGCTGGTAGGCTTAACCAAATTCAATATCGCCCTGCCTGTGGTTGTCTTTCCACATCCTGATTCTCCCACCAGTCCCAAGGTGCTCCCACGTGGTACCGAAAAACTGATCCCATCAACCGCCTTTATCCAGCCTTCATCACCGGAGAAAAACCCTTGGCTCACCGGGAAATGAACACAGAGATCTTTGACTTCAAGAAGCACATCCGATTGGTCAACATCGGACACTGGAATCTGCTGCATCTCCTTGATGCGCGTATCCGCATCAGGCCTCTCCTTTAACTCCAACTGACCGTCCTTCTCATGTTCTTCCAGAAAATCAGAAACCGTAGGAAGCACTTTGAAGGTCGACTCGAGTCGAGGCCGACAAGCCAAAAGCCCCTTGGTATATGGATGCTGCGGATTATCAAAAATTTGTAATACCTCCCCCTGCTCCACAATCTTTCCCCGATACATAACCGCAACCTGATTGGCTAATTCAGCTATCACCCCCAAGTCATGCGTAATAAAAATCACTGATACGCCGAGGTCATCCTGAAGTTCCTGCAACAAACGTAAAATCTGTGCCTGCACAGTTACATCCAAAGCTGTCGTTGGCTCGTCAGCAATCAACACTTCCGGCTCTGCAATCAATGCCATGGCAATCATTACCCGCTGACGCATGCCTCCGGAAAATTCATGAGGGTAGGAATGAATGCGTTTTTCTGCATCTGCGATGCCTACTTTTTCCAGCATCTTGATTGCTCGATCCAGCGCATCCTGGCGCCTGATATTGTCGTGGATCATGAGAGGCTCGATGATTTGCTCGGACACCCGCAGGTAGGGATTAAGTGAAGTCATCGGATCTTGAAAAATCATCGCAATCCGTTTCCCTCGTAATGCCCGCAGGTATCGCTTGTCTGCGGTCAAGAGATTGATGCCATCAAATCTCGCAGACCCCCCTTCAATCTTACCCGGAGGCTGAGGAACCAGCCCCATTAAAGAATGTACGGTTACCGATTTACCAGACCCTGATTCCCCAACAATGCCCAACACTTTCCCTTGCTCCAGACTGAAGGAAATATCATCCACCGCCTTTACCACTCCATTTCGAGTGTGGAAGTAAGTCTTTAGGTTATCGACTGTAAGATAAGACATGGTTAATCCTTTGACACTCGAACGTCCAATGCGTCCCTTAATCCATCACCCAAAAAATTCAGAGAAAACAGGGTTAAAGCCAATATCATTCCCGGGAAGAGCATCAACCATGGAAACTCCTCCAAAACCTTGGAGCCATCTCGAATCAATAATCCCCAGGAACTCATGGGCGGCTGCACTCCAAGTCCAAGGAAACTAAGAAACGCCTCCAACAACATCACCACCGGGATAGTCAGTGTGGTATATACAATTACCGGCCCCAGACAATTCGGGATAATATGGCGCAATACAATCCGCCACTGGGGAATCCCCAGGGCAATCGCTGCCTCAACAAACTCCTGTTTTCGCAACGAAAGCACCTGCCCCCGAACAATTCGAGACATGGTAAGCCATTCCACTGCCCCAATAGCCAAAAACAGATTCCAAATATTACGGTCAAAGATAACGGTCAAAAGAATTACAAAAATGGTAAAGGGTAATGCGTAAAGAATATCAACAAACCGCATCATCAGATCATCCACCCGGCCTCCAAAAAAACCAGCCACTGCCCCGAAGAGAACCCCGATGGTCAACGAGACTGCTGTTGCACAAAGGCCGACCATAAGTGAAATCCGTCCTCCATAAAGGATGCGGGTAAAGAGATCACGACCCAGTTCATCTGTCCCTAGTAAATGCCCTCGCGATTTTAACAAAATGAAATTAGCTCTCTCTGGGATGTCCTCAAGAGGATCGAACCCTTCAGACGTAATGACCATTGCCATTAAGTTTGTATTCCCTGGAGTAGAAGCAACCCAAAGGATACTCCCATGATCCCGATCCTCAATGGTCCGATGTAACTCGGTCGAATCAGCCGGCAAAACACCGATCTCCCCTTCATATCCTGCTGCCAAAACCTGAGCGCGTTGCTGAGTACAGGCACCATAAACCAGCTGCTGGATATCCCATGTTAACTGAGGTCCGGTAGCCCCAAGCTCCAAATTTTGCGTT
>Ga0208411_1001877_pt1 | contig 13522 bp, 10 predicted proteins | sample ETN01SmetaG_4_FD_185793 | JGI IMG/M metagenome (GOLD analysis project Ga0208411, IMG submission 185793) | Marine microbial and viral communities from oxygen minimum zone, Eastern Pacific Ocean - ETNP2014F12-01SV261 (SPAdes) (version 2) | ecosystem: Environmental > Aquatic > Marine > Oceanic ...
ATATTCGCAGTGACCTGACCAGCGACTGGACAGGAGCCGATGAATCCCCAGTCCACCCTCATGCCTTTGCCGGTTTAAATAAAAGCCAGGGGCAAATGGTTTTGTCTGATGGCTCTGCCAAACAATCCTCCAACGCAGACTTGGGAATGAACGGGAAGATTACCAAGAGTCACGTCAATTCCCGAGGGGGACAAACCCAAGGGAACGCCAGTCCCGCTGTACTCCGTTAGATCCAACTTATTAATTCCTGCCGACAGCATGCGTATATTAGATAATCTAATTTGCGCTATCAGGCAACCGGTGGAACCTTGTATTTAGCCGAGATGGACAGGACCCCATTTTCGGCATGTTACGAGACACAGATACCAGCCCGGTTATCGGCGGTTGCGTCCAAAATACAGTCGATAGGTCGGGAGCGGCGGAATTGAGCAACAGGGGGCATGGCCTCTTCAGGGGCCCTTGCCAGCGGGAGTTTCAAAACTCCTGCAGTGTCCCCAGCGTCCCACAGTTCAGTTCCGCCGCTTTCTGTCTTTACCTCACCCAGAGATCACTTGTTGCTGCCGGCTGGGTTGGGTAGTTCGGCGAGCGCGCAATTGAATGTAGGGAGCCACATATTGCCCGCGATATTCAAAGCTCCCGGGTTGGGCTGAAGGATCGGCAAACTTGGGCTCCGTCACTGCCTCAATCACAAAACCTGACTCGCACAACCCTCCAAGTAAATCCCCCCAACGGTGCAGGAATTCCATGGTGCCCTGCTCGCGGTGAGGCCCGGAACGTTTGGCCGGAGAAAGTGCTCCGTCCAGATAATAGGGCGAATCAATCACGAACCCGTTTGGCGCCGGAGCTAAATCAATCTGCAGGTTGGTCGGTTGTTTGTGCCGACTGATATAGACTCCTCCGGGCTGCATCACGCGTGCCAGTTCGCGGTAGGCAAGACGAATGTCGGGAACATAACAGGTGCTGACCGGCTGCATCACTGCCTCATACTCAGCCTCGGGCAGCATGGACAAGTCATCAATGGAAGTTTCCACTGTTTGCACCTGCAACCCTCTTGCCTCAGCAAGTTCAAGATCGAGCTTGAGCATCTTGGGGCTGATATCCACTACTGTGACCTGCGCCCCCGCACTAGCGAGCATCGGACCATGGCGCCCGCCGCCTGCCCCAAGACAAAGAATGCGTTTGCCGGTAACCTCGCCACCCAGCCACCCAAGAGGATCGAGAATCTCCAGAGACCGTGACATTTCATCGTCGGTCGAAGCGCGCGTAAAGCGTTTGCCCTCCTGAACGCGCGCGTCCCACGCGGCCCGGTTGTGGTCGTGAATAGGATTCACGTTCTATTTTTTCTTGGGCTTGGCGTACAACGGGAAGTTCTTTGATTCGACGCGGGCACTTTTGAAGAGAGGCGCGATCTGTTTCACCACCTCCGGATGCTGATCGGCGATGTTCTTGGTTTCGCCAATATCCTGAGCAAGATTAAAGAGGTGGATCGGAGCGTCGGGGTTGTTTTTCACCTTCAATCGAATCGCTTTCCAATCTCCCATGCGTATGGCTTGCGTATTGCCATAGGAATGGAATTCCCAATAGAGGTAATCATGCTTCTTTTGTTTTCCCCCGGTCAAAGCAGGCACATAGGAGATCCCGTCAGAATGTTTGGGGGTCACAATCCCGGCCAAGTCACAGAGAGTAGGCATGAGATCCCAGTGGGCACAAATGTGATCACTCACACTACCCGCCTTTACCGAGCCCGGCCAATGGGCGACAAGCGGCACACGAATCCCTCCCTCATAAAGATCACGCTTATGGCCCTTGAGAGGGCCGTTGCTATTAAAGAAACCGGGCTGGTGTCCTCCCTCATAGTGGGGCCCATTATCACTGGTAAAAAGTACGAGCGTGTTGTCGGCAATCTTCAGTTCATGGAGTAAATCCAAAACTTCACCCACCCCTCGGTCCATTCGGGTCATCATCCCGGCGAAGGAAGCCACAGGATTACGAACCCGAGTGCCATGGCTATACTTACCAATCTTATCTTCAAACTCCGAAAACTTTTTCCGGAACGGGGCAACATCCTCCTCGGGACACTGCATCGCCGCATGCGGAATGGTAATGGGCAAATAGGCAAAGAAGGGGCGCTTGGCGTTGTCCCGAATGAACTTGAGGGATTGTTCATGAATGAGATCGTGAGAGTAGGTTTTGCCATCCATCGGGATTTTCTCATCATTATGCCACAAATGTTTGGGGTAGTAAGTGTGCGCCTGACGTTGGCAATTGTAGCCATAAAACTCATCCCATCCCTGATTCACAGGATCCCCAGTGGAACCGGGGGCTCCCAGTCCCCATTTACCAAACATGCCTGTGGTGTAACCGGCTTTCTGCAACAGTTTGGGAATGGTCACCAGATCCGCCGGAATCGGCGATTGCCCTTCAGGCTGCACCTCGCGGTTGCCCCGCACGTAGGAGTGACCGGTATGTACCCCATTCATCAGGCAACACCGGGTCGGAGCGCACACCGTGCTCCCCGAATAATGCTGCGTAAACTTCATTCCTTTTGCTGCCATCCGGTCAATATTGGGGGTCATGAATTTCTCCTGGCCAAAACAGCTGAAATCGCCGTAGCCAGCATCATCGACCATGATAAAAATGAAATTTGGTCTTTGCTTTGCTTCAGTCGCCTGACCGAGAAGCACGGCCACCAGAGTAAGAATGAGTTTTTTCATAGAGTAAGTCGGGTATCGTAAGTTTCTGTTTAAAGGAAAATTCAAAAGAGACCGCTAGTCCTTCTTTTTATCACCGGGTTTTTTCTCTTCAGGTTTCTTCTTTTCAGATTCTGCCTTTTTCTTTTCTTCCTCCTGCTTGCGTTTTTCCGCTTCGCGCTTGGCTTTTTCTTCAGCCTTCTTCTTGTCCCGCAGCGGGTTGCCCGGCTTGGAGGGTTTACTCAGGCGGAACTGGTGCTCCCGAATACGTCGGGGATAAAAGTTGTTTTCAAGATCCACATCAGCGGTTTCCCGGTGGGGATCAATCTCTAGCTTTTCAATTTTCTTTTCAGTCACGAGCATCTTCGAAACCGCTTCGGGATTGCGCCGCCAGATTTGTGCGGGCAAACGAAACTCCTGCGTCGTGTCATCCTCAAAGGTGGCCTTGATAACCACCGGCATTACCAACCCACCGTTATTCTTCAGGTCCACCTTGTAAAAGTGCCTTTTCTCCTTGAGCAGAGCCTTCTCTTTGTCACTCAAGCCTTTGAGCATCTTCTCGTAAGCTTCCCGGTCTTTATCGGTGATTTCCAGTTCATCGAACTCATTATAAAAATCCTTAAGCTCTGGGAATGCGTCCACCCGCTTGGCTAATGCCTTGTTGCGTTGCTGGAACAAACGCTTGGGTTCCTCATCACGCTTATTCTTCTTGGCCGTCTTTTCCTTGTAGGGATCACGCGTGTCCACGGAATAACGGTGAATGTTCTCGATGGAAATATCGGTATGGTCGGTGCCATAAAACCATCCGCGCCAAAACCAGTCCAGATCCTGTCCACTGGCATCCTCCATAGTCCGAAAAAAGTCCGCAGGGGTGGGGCGCTTAAACATCCAGCGCCGCGCGTATTGCTTGAAGGCATAATCAAATTGTTCGCGGCCCAGCACGCTCTCGCGCAGGATGCTCAGGGCCAGGGTGGGCTTGGTATAGGCATTGTAGCCGGTGCTCTGGAGGGAATCGGCCCCTGTCATGATTGGCATTTTATTCTCCTGCTTCAGGTAACTATGCAAGCCGCCCTCCCGCTCGGGCATGATTCGGGAGGGATAATCCTCTTCCCATTCCTGCTCAGTAAGAAATTGCATGAAGGAATCCAGGCCTTCATCCATCCACATCCATTGACGTTCATCAGAATTCACAATCATCGGAAACCAATTATGCCCCACCTCGTGGATAATAACTGAAATGAGACCGTACTTGGTGCGCTTGGAATAAGTGCCATCCTTTTCAGGGCGAGGGCGCTGCCAGCAAAGCATGGGGTACTCCATGCCCCCAATAGGAGCATTCACGGAGATCGCCACCGGGTAGGGATAATCAAAGGTGAACTTTGAGTACACTTCCACGGTATGCGCCACAGCATGAGTACTGTACCGCCCCCATAAAGGCTCCCCTTCCTTGGGCCAGTAACTCATGCACATGATTTTCCGGCCATTAAGCTCAACTCCCATGGCATCCCAGAGGAACTTGCGGGAACTGGCAAAAGCAAAATCACGCACGTTGTCTGCCTGGTAGATCCACGTCTTTTTCCCTTTGGCCTTTTCCTTTTCGTTCGCCTTGGCCTCTTCAAGGTTCACAATCAATACTGGCTTCTTGGCGGTACGCGCCTTGTCAAAGCGCGCACGTTGCTCCTTGGTGAGCACCTTCTCGGGGTTCTGCAGCTCCCCGGTGGAAGCAACAATATGGTCTGCCGGAGCGGTGATGCGCACGAGATAGTCGCCAAACTCCAAGGCGAATTCACCGGTGCCAAGATATTGTTTATTCTGCCAACCATTCACATCAGTGTAGGCACACATGCGAGGAAACCATTGGGCCAAGGCATAGAGATGGTTCTTATCCTCCTTGAAATACTCGTAACCCATGCGCGCACGCATCTTGGTGGCATCGACAATATTAAAATTCCAATCGACTGAGAAAGTAATCTTCTGGCCCGGCTTCAGCGGTTTGGGAGGGATGATGCGCATCATCGTCTGTACGATCACATGCTTTAAAGGCTTGCCTGAGGCATCCTTGACTGCGGTGATCTTGTAACCCCCATCAAACTTCTGGGCCTGAAGCAGACCTTCAAAATTATTGAAGGAGAGCCCGCTCAAGCCGGAAGTCGTCCGGGACTGAGCAGCGATCATCTTGGGATCAAATAGGTTTTGATCCAGCTGCATCCAAAGATAGTCGAGCGTATCCTGAGACCGGTTATGATAGGTAATCTTCTCACTACCGATAATACGATGCTTTGCTTCATCCAACTCCACATCGATCTGATAATCGGCGCGCTGCTGCCAATACCCGGGCCCGGGGGCTCCTGAGGCACGGCGTTGTCCGTCTGGAGTCGGCAACAAGTCATCTATTTGTTTAAATGGATCTCGAGGGGCAGCCTGAAGAGACAGCACAAGGGCAAAGAAAATAAGCTTTTTCAACATAGGAATGACTCCGATTTACCGGAGCCAGTCGAAAAAAGCAATGCGAACGCAGTCTACCTGCGAGAATTCAATTTCATGAGCAAATGAAGAATCTCGATATAGAGCCACACCAACGTGACCATGAGTCCAAAAGCCCCCACCCATTCCATATATTTGGGTGCACCTCTTTCTGCGCCGTTTTCAATAAAATCAAAATCCAGAACCAGATTCAGAGCTGCGATGATACAAATGAACACGCTAATTCCAATGCCAATTGGGCTGGCATCATGCAGAAACGGCACTGTCACCCCGAACATCCCCAAGACAAAGCTCGCGAGATACACTAGGCAGATGCCTCCCGTGGCCGCACAAACACCCAATTTGAAGTTCTCAGTCGCCTTGATAAGCCCGCTCCGATAGGCAGCCAATAAGGCAAAGAGGATGCCAAAGGTTAAGCCAGCCGCCTGAGGGACAACCCCCGGGTACATTCTCTCCGCAAACGCAGAAATGCCTCCAATGAAGAGCCCCTGTAATGCTGCATAAATCGGTGCTGTCACTGGAGCCCATCGTGGCTTGAAAATGGTAATGAGTGCGAAAATCAGTCCTCCAATTGCCCCGCCGATAGTATACAAGCCAACGGGACCACTAACGGCCAAGGCCCTCCTGCCGGTGTCTGGGTTAACTTCGACATTAAAAACCATGCTCCAGGTAAACGATGCGGTCACCAGCAGGATTAGCAACAGCGCTCCGGTCTTGTGAACCGTCCCCATCAAGGTCATCCGTTCTTCACTGGAAACCTCAAGTTCAGTGTAACGGGAAAATGTGTTATCGTTCAGTGCAGGATTCGCAGATCTCATTTAGGCCCTCCGTGTATTCAGTTCGCTGTTTCTCACAGCACCCCAGAGCTTCTGATGTATCACAAACCGACCTTTTCGTCCATGCCTCGGTTTTGCCTCGCCTCAGGCAAGTCAGTTCGCCACCATGCTCTCTCATGGCTGATACGCCCTACCTGACTGCCCCAGTGAAAAGTGAGACGATGCCCAAAGGCATCCCTTACATCATTGGGAACGAAGCAGCCGAACGTTATTCGTTCTATGGGATGAAGGCCATACTGGTCGTTTTCATGACCAAATACCTGATGGACAAGGAAGGCCCCATGGCCGAGGGCGAAGCAACAACTTGGTTTCACCTGTTCAATAGTGCAGTTTATTTTACCCCTTTGTTAGGTGCGATTGTAGCAGATGCATTTCTGGGCAAATACAAAACCATCATCAGCCTTTCGATCGTGTATTGCCTCGGGCATCTCGCCTTGGCGCTGGATGAAACACGCTTGGGATTATCCGTTGGCCTCACACTCATAGCCATCGGTGCTGGCGGAATTAAACCCTGCGTGTCGGCTCACGTGGGCGATCAGTTTGGGAAAACCAATGGCCACCTGCTCACTAAAATTTTTGGCTGGTTCTATTTTTCAATCAACCTTGGCGCTTTTGCCTCGCAAATTATGACGCCTATCTTCTTGGATCGTTACGGGCCCCACGTTGCATTTGGAGTGCCGGGTGGGCTTATGCTGCTGGCGACCATCGTGTTTTGGATGGGAAGGCGCGAATTCGTTCACATTCCTGCCGGAGGCGTGGGTTTCCTTAAGGAAACCTTCAGTAAAGAGGGACTGAAGATCATAGGGCGACTCTGTATTATCTATCTATTTGTCGCAATGTTCTGGGCATTATTCGATCAATCAGGATCGAAGTGGGTTTTACAGGCTGACCGGATGGACCGAAACTGGCTTGGCATCGAGTGGTTGCCTTCGCAAATCAACGCCATCAATCCAGTAATGATCATGGTGTTTATTCCGATTTTCACCTGGCTCATATATCCTGGATTGAACAAGGTGTTCCCTCTTACGCCTTTGCGTAAGATCGGAGTCGGCTTTTTTGTCGCCGTCCCATCGTTCGTTATCCCAGCTTGGATTGAAACACAAATTAATGGAGGTGAACTGCCCAACATCATATGGCAATTGCTTGCTTACGTATTTCTCACTGCAGCAGAAGTTTTTATTTCCATTACTGCACTTGAATTTTCCTACACACAGGCTCCTAAGAAAATGAAGTCGCTCATACTTGGCTTCTTTCTGATGTCTGTTTCCATGGGAAACCTATTCACCGCAGGTGTAAATCACTTCGTGAAAAACGATCCGCCTTCATTCACTCCTGATGTGGAAGGCATTTATGAATTGCAGTTGGAAGCAAGTGATGGCGACTCTACGAAACAGGCCAAGGTTATGGTTGCTGTAGGCCCTGAGCTAAGTCAGTCAGGAATAATTGATAAAATCAAAGCAACATTCCTCAAGGTTATGCTGACCTTGCGCTCGTTAACTCAAAGCTCTCCCGATCAAACTGACGAAGCTCCTGCGCCAAAAAAACTGCCCACGGCCAATGCTGGGCAATTTCGCGCTGTGCTACCTAACAAACTTGTGCGCCTCTACGGGACTGCCGACAAAGGTGACTATAATGGAAAATTCTCCTACAAATGGTCATTTATTTCTGGGCCCGAAGGAAGCAAAGTTAATGATTCTGCACTCATGAAAGCAGATACCCGGAATCCCCATTTCACCCCAGATGCTGAAGGGGACTACGAATTTCAGTTTATCGTAAACGTTGGACAAAACGCAAAGGCTACTGCAACCAATTTTATAACACTCCAAGTGACGAGTAAAAATTTACCTCCGGTTGTAAATGTAGCCGAAGAACAAAAAGGCAATGTTAATAGTGTGGTCGCCCTCGATGGCACGGACACTGTTGACCCAAATGGCGATGAGCTAACTTTCAGTTGGAGTTTTGTGTCAAAGCCCGAAGGCAGCAAACTCGAAGACAAAGACCTCGTTGGCAAAAAATTTCCCGGGCCCACAAACAAGTTAACGGGGGCAGGCTATTACCTCTTCTTTGCCGGTCTAATGTTGTTAGCAGCCTTGACCTTCATCCCCGTGGCCAAGTGGTACCAGCCCAAGGAATATTTACAGGAAGAGGGCTCAGAGGAGGGCATGGACCCTGAAAAGTCCTAAAATCAAGGGATTGCACCCAAAAGCACTATTGACACTACCTCCTATTTTTGGTCTCATCCGCCTCCCTTTTCACGGAATTTTAGGATTTTTATTTATGTATGCAGTATTCGAAACCGGAGGCAAGCAGTACCGCGCCTCAGCAGGCGATCTAGTTAAGGTCGAGATGCTTGGCAGTGAAAACGGCTCAACTGTTACCTTCGATCGCGTGTTGCTTGTCAACAACGATGGAGAGGTCACCGTCGGGAACCCAACCGTGGCCAAGGCCTCGGTAACTGCCGAAGTCATCGAGTCCGAACGCAAAGACAAGAAGCTGCTTATTTTCAAGATGAAACGGCGCAAAACCTATCGCCTCAAGAAAGGCCATCGTCAGCGCCACTCGATCGTAAAGATTACCGACATCAAGGCCTAACTCAGGATTAATTATGGCACATAAAAAGGGACAAGGCTCCTCCAAGAACGGCCGCGACAGCAACTCCAAACGACTGGGCCTCAAGCGTGGCAACCAGCAGCTCGTCGAAGCAGGAACCATCATCGTGCGCCAACGCGGAACCCAGCACATTGCCGGAGAGAATGTCGGTATGGGGCGTGACCATACTCTCTTTGCGAAGGAAACGGGTCGCGTTCGTTTCGATCGCAACAAAGGCAAGAGCCGGGTGAATATCGACCCGGTTGAGGTTGTGCAAAACTAGCCACCGCGCCAAACATAATTCCACTGGCGAGGTTCACCGCCTCGCCTTTTTTGTTGTCTCATATACAATCCCCTCATGTTCATCGATCAGGTGAAAGTCTATGCGCGCGCCGGCCACGGCGGGGCCGGCTGCATATCCTTTCGCCGAGAGTCCTATGAGCCAAAAGGGGGGCCGGATGGAGGCAACGGCGGACGGGGAGGCGACGTCATCCTTGAAGCCAGCCACGACCTCAATAACCTGATCGCCCAGTTCTACGTGCCACGCCTGATTGCCAAAAACGGAAACCCCGGCGAAGGCCAAAAGAAAAGTGGTCATGCGGGCAAAGATCTCACCATCAAAGTTCCCTGCGGCACAATCGTCTGGAAATTACCCGACCCGAATGCAGAACAAGAAGACCCTGCCCCTGAACTGGTTCAGGGAGGGGAAGGAGAACAAGCCCTCTTAATTGATTTCGATACTGAACCGCTTGATGAAGGGGAGGGCACCCCTTCCCCGGAACTTTCCATTGGCGAAAATGCAGAGATAGTCACTGACCTTACTGAAGAGGGGCAGCAATTCACCCTCTGCACCGGCGGGCGCGGAGGAAAAGGCAACCACCACTTCACTTCTTCCACCAATCAGGCCCCCCGTCACTCCCAGCCCGGAGAGCCTGGCACCGAAGGCCATTATCTTCTGGAACTACAAATGGTTGCCGATATCGGTCTGGTTGGCTATCCCAACGCTGGCAAAAGCACCCTGCTTAACGCCATTTCACACGCCAAACCCAAGATTGCCCCCTATCCCTTCACCACCCTGCATCCGCAGATTGGGGTGGTGGAAATGGATGGATGGGAACGCTATACCGTGTGCGACATCCCTGGAATCATCGAGGGGGCCCACAATAATGTCGGACTGGGCCATGCTTTCCTGCGGCACATCCGTCGTTGTGGCACCTTATGTATCATTCTAGATATGGCGGGTATTGACGACCGCGACCCCTGCGATGATTACGAAAAGATCCTCTATGAACTGGAGCAATACGATCCCGAGCTCGCAGCCAAACCGCACCTTATAGCTGCCAATAAAATGGATGAAGACGCGGCAGAACCAAACTTAAAGCATTTGCGCAATCGCTATCCTAAAGTGGAAGTCTTGGAAATTATGGCGGCCATTGATGAAGGAATCCCTGAACTCAAGGAACGATTCAGGGAATTAGCAAAAACGTAAATCGGCTTCCCCCCTGCCTTCCCTTCACCTATTCTCCGCTGCCCATGTTACGAGCTGGAATTGTTGGTCTGCCTAATGTTGGTAAATCCACCCTGTTCAATGCGCTAACCCGCACGCGCAAAGCTGAATCAGCCAATTATCCCTTTTGCACCATCGACCCCAACGTGGGCGTGGTCACCGTGCCCGATGCCCGCCTTCAACCCCTCGCCCAAATTGAGCAATCCGCGGAAATTATTCCCGCTGCGGTGGAATTTGTGGACATTGCGGGCCTTGTCGCCGGAGCCTCCAAGGGGGAGGGGATGGGCAATCAATTTCTCAGTCACATCCGTGAAGTGGATGCGGTTGTCCAAGTGGTGCGGTGCTTTGAGGATACTGAAATCCACCATGTAACCGGCTCCGTGGATCCGGTGCGTGACATTGAAACGATTACCACCGAACTCATCCTTGCAGATCTGGAAAGTCTTCGCCGGCAAATCCCCAAGCTCGAAAAAGATTCCAAGCGGGGAGACAAGGAAGCTTCGGCCAGGCTTGCTCTAGCTCAAAAACTGGAGCCTCATTTGGATCAGGGCAAACCCGCCATTACCCTTGAGCTGGAAGAGGAGGAAAGGCCCATCGCCAAGTCCCTTTTCCTTCTGTCAGGCAAGCCCACCATTCTGGCTGCCAATGTAAAGGACAGTGACCTGGCCGAGGCGGACAGCAATCAGCACGTGGAAACTGTGCGTGCCTATGGGCGCGAACATCATGGGTGCGACACAGTGGTCATCAGTGCGCAAATTGAAAGTGAACTGGCTGATCTCGATGAATCTGACGCCAAAGAATTCCTCGCTGATCTTGGTATCACAGAAAGTGGGGTCGGCCAACTCATTCGGGCTGCCTATCATCTCCTGGGACTGCAAACCTACTTCACTTGTGGCCCCAAAGAAACCCGGGCCTGGACCATCCACCTTGGGGACACCGCCCCACAAGCGGCAGGAGTAATTCACACAGATTTTGAACGCGGTTTCATCAAGGCTGAGACTGTGGGCTATGAAGATCTGATGGCCAACGGATCCATTCAGGCGGCCAAGGAAAAGGGATTATATCGTCAGGAAGGGAAAGATTATGTCGTGCAGGACGGCGACGTGATTCTGTTTAAATTCAACGTTTAAACAACTAGCCTCCCCTCATCTTGCTCAATTGTTCCTGCTCTATGGCCGCTGCCTTCTTCGCAGTAGCTTATTCGTTGAAGGCCTTTGGCCGGTTAACCGATTCGCGGCATTCCTCCAAAGACGCCTCCTTCGCTTCGCTTGCGCCGGGAAGCGTGTCCAGGAAAAAAACAAACTCCAACTGAGGATTGGGATTCTCATATTCATTTGCAAATTTCCGCATAATCCCCAGTGGGGTGACCACCTTTTTCCCAAGCACATCCTCCATCTGAAAATCCAGCAGCCCCTCATAGGCGTGATAGACCAGCTCGCTGCAAACCAATTTGGAGGCCGTATTAAAATCAAAATTAAAATCATAGGGCTTGCCGTAATCAGCAAAGGCACGGCGAATGGCCGTTGCCTTTTGGGACGGACTCAGGTTCGGGCGTACCAGCGCCACGTAATCGGCATGCAACGAGTGCTCTGCACTGGCAAAAACCACCCCATCACTGACGGCCTCCAGAATCACCCGGGGATGCCCATGGTCGCGCCTAATATACGCCTCCCAAGCAGCGCCTGGTTTTCGCTCAGGTAATTTCTTTAGATCAGAAACAAGCCCTTTCTCGAGGGCTTCCAGTTGATCTTCCTTGCCTATGTATAGCGCAGTGTGAGGCCAAAACCCCGGCAGAAAAGCATTGGATAAATACCAATTGCGGCGTTCAAGGATGATATCCCCGGGTTGCAGCTCATGTTTCTTGAGCGTTTGCTGGACAAGCGACACGGGAATAAACGGTTGGCGCCTTACAATACGCGTGTCTCCAACAAAGGTAGCCACCAACTCCTGTGCTCCGTATACCGGTTTGTATGCATCTTCTTTCAATCGGCGACCCACGCGTGACAACCATGCTATACTGTAGCTAATGGCTTTTGTTTTTTCCTCAACCACAAATCTACCGGCCTGAATTTGCCCATATATCCACTCCAAATCTTCTCCAGAAAAAACCTCTTTCTCCTCCCATTTGAACCGGTTTTCGTCAAACACTCGTCCTTGCTCTTTGAACTTTTTAATGTGATCGCGTGAAGCAACGCTTTGGTACACCTCTTCAAACATTCCCGGCCTTAAGCCCAGTTCCCCCTCATTTAGCTTCGCCCGCGCATGTTTATTTTCCATGTAGTCCAATACAAATTGTCGACCCGCTGCCAATGCAACTGCTGCGGATCCATAACCCAAAAGGTATGCCCGGGCCCGGGCTCCCTCTTCCTTCACTGAGTCATAGCTAGAATAAAAGACTGCCATCTGGATAAGTACTTCACGGTGATACAGGTACTCAGCAAATAAACTCCGAATGTCACTGTCTTGTGTTGGCGTATACATTACGCGCCCTTCCCTCGCCCAGTTTTCCTTAATCTTTTTATCAAGTTTCTCTGATTCTTTCTGGAGGTCTTCCAAGCCTTTGGTCAGTTCACGTAACTTTTTAAAATCGGTTGTGATTCGTTCTTCCAGATTTTCGTTAGCTAATGCCCCCAACGCCTGCGGCGGTTGTTCAAAAGGGCTGGGTGGCGGCACAGATAAACGACCAACATAGAAACTTCCCGCGCTCAAAGTCATCAGGCCGCCTACAATCAAAGCCGGCCGCATCCATTTTGGGAGCGGTCGAGAAGTTTTCGGGCGCCCTTTCATCCATCGTCCAATGATCACCGCTGAGCCGATCACCGCACCGACTGACATCACAGCGGCCAGCCCATGCCACAATCCCGGCAAGGTCGCCATGGGGTTTTCCCTAATTGACAGCCACCCCAACAATAATCCCAACCCAGCTGTGAACCCCAGTGTGGTCCGGCCTGACTTCCATTCCCACCGTGCCCCCGACCGCCACAAGACCTGCAGCCATCCCAAGCCCACGGCCGTCACGATTGTGGCCCACCACAACCGCCATCCAATATATCCAATATTATTCCAAGAATTTTCGCGCCAGCTTTCTGACCACACCAACATTTGATAAAACACCTGCGATGCAGCGACGAATCCGAGCGCCACACAGCCGAGCCGGGTCAGTCGTCCATCAACCGGATGCGCCATTCGTGCAAAAGCTGCCCCTGTGAGAATCCCAAAGGCACAAAAGGCCAATTGACCCATCGGAGAATGAAAACGCCCCAACAAAAACCCGGCCAACAGAAGCAAGAAGAGAACCAGCACCGCGCTCCACTGAATCAATCGATACCAAGGCCGCCAAACAACCGCTTTCCCTTCTCCTGCCATCAATGCACTTTAATATAATTGTATTAATTATCCAATCCGCAAATCCCTTT
>Ga0208411_1001882_pt1 | contig 13504 bp, 12 predicted proteins | sample ETN01SmetaG_4_FD_185793 | JGI IMG/M metagenome (GOLD analysis project Ga0208411, IMG submission 185793) | Marine microbial and viral communities from oxygen minimum zone, Eastern Pacific Ocean - ETNP2014F12-01SV261 (SPAdes) (version 2) | ecosystem: Environmental > Aquatic > Marine > Oceanic ...
GGCATTGCAGGAACCCCTGAAGCAACTAAATCATATCCACTTTCCTTAGCTACTTTTACTAAAGATTGATTTAAACGTTCCCCATAATCCGTCATTTTATTGGCAGCATCGATTTTTTTAAGTTCTTTGAGAGTTGCAATGGCAGCTGCCATAGGTGAAGCGCTAAAAAATTGAGTTCCTGTGAAATATACCTTCTCAGCCGCATCCTTCATTTCATTGGTGCCAACAAGCGCAGATAACGGATGTCCATTAGCAATTGCTTTTCCAAAGCATATTAGATCAGGTGTGAATCCATAAGCTACATTAGATCCAGAAAGATTAATCCTAAAACCAGCTCTAACGTCATCAATAATTAAAATAACATTATGTTTCTTACACAGATTGGATACGCCTTGCCAATAACCGTCTTCAGGCAACGCATTGTCTTTAGAAGCTGGGTGGTCGTATGGCGAAGAAATAAAACAAGCAATTTCATTCGATCTTTCATTCAATACCTTCTCAAATGATTCAAGGTCATTCCATTCAACAGTTATCACTTGATTGTCGTCAGAATCAATTATTCCCGGTCTACCTTTTCCTTGCATCCACGGAGATACTCCATGATACCCATCTTGAATTTTAACAATCTTTTCTTTTCCAGTTGCTTGTCTTGCTACCATGACAGCTAGACTTGTACTGTCTCCACCGTTCTTACCGAAAAGAGCCCAGTCTGCTGCATCTACCATATCTACTAAAGCGGTAGCTAAATCGACCATGACTGGAGAGGCTAAACTAACTGTATTTCCGTCACAGTCTTGGGAATTCGCTGCCTCTTCAATCTCTGGATGTTTGTAGCCTAGTATAGAGGGTCCATAGGCACACATCAGATCTATGTATTTGTTGTCATCAACATCCCAAAAATAAGCTCCTTCAGCACGAGAGAAAAACTTAGGCCCAGTATCTCTTACAGCATATTTATAGTGACCGAATATCCCTCCAGGTATTACTTCTTTTGCTTTCTTTAATAAAACTTCTGATTTCTTAACTTCGTAAGTTGTATTTTTCATCTTTTTTTAAATAAATAACTTAGTAAAAGGATGCAAAATGTTCTTCTCTTGCATCTTTAAGCATACCAACGGTTTCATCCATAAACCTATTTCGATCATCTCTGTTTTTAAAAACCCAGATACAAACGCATTCTTTGCTATGATAAATTGCTTTTAGTTCATCGTCGATATCACAGATCTCTTGAGGGATTTCTGTTTCTAAACAAATCATACTCATGAAATCCTTGCGTCAGGAAAGAGCCTCAAAAAGTTTTCAGAATAAAAAAGGTTTTTTAAATGTTCATCACGACCTGATATAAACCTTTCAAACCTTCCTATTGGGTCGCTTGTTCCTTCTACGTGAGGGTAATCACTAGAAAAGAGATAGAGTTCGGGATGAGAAGCATCCATTAACATTCCGACATCTTCATGGTGAAAAGGCGTGAAAGCCATTTGTTCTAATATTTGTTCGGAAGGTTTTCTTTTGATTTCACTTAAATTCTTATCCACCCTACTCCACGTTTTAACAACGTAATCTAATCTTTGAAGCATCTCTGGAACCCATCCAGCTCCTAGCTCAACGCTTGCCCCTCTTAATTTTGGATGTCTCTCAAAGACACCATCCAATACCATCATGGATACAAAAGTTTCAGGTCCTTGATGCATAACCACCATGTCTTTTGCTCTGACGTTCTCTCCGCCTCCCATCCAGTCTTTACTAGGCGGCTTCCCATTGTCTGACCAGCTTTTATCTAATTGCAAAGGTGAGCCACCAACGTGCATTAAGAAAGGCAGACCTTCTTCAGAAAGTTTTTGCCAGAATGGATCTAAAGCTAAATGCCCTGGAGACCTATCTCCACACGCGTAATGAGGAATCCAAATAGCTTCTAGACCTGATTTTATTGCAAAATCTAGTTCTACCATTGCTAATTCAGGTTCATGAAGAGGAATCACACCCACTCCCATTAGTCTTGAATCTTGAGAGCAGAAATCAGACATAGCTCTGTTATGAGCTCTTGTAGCACCATAACGCAACTCAGGAGTTATTCTTACCCCTTGCTTTTCAACGTACTTGGCCTTGCCTCTAACGTCTCTAAAAGGTGTAACTACACTGTGTGTAGCAAATACCAATTGTTTTTTAAATCCAAGCATGTCCATGGCAATACTTCTATCATCACGATCAAATGCCCCGAGCGCTTGTATCTCTTTAGATTCAGCAATTAATTTATCTCCTAAAGCAATTTGAGCATCAATGTGTTGTTTACTGTGTTTTCCACCGTTATTAATTATCTCTTCAACCTCTTCATCTGTAACAAGGCTGGCTTTGTAATTAACTGGTGGTATTAAGTCTTTGAATTCTTTATCGGCGTAGTCAATTATAAAATTAGGTAATTCCATAACATGGCTATCAGCGTCATAAAAATTTCTATCATTCGGCGCGTAAGTCATAAAGTGTTCCCCCTGAAACTTATCTTAGCATTCAATTGGTCCTAATTAGAATAACCAGACCCATAAATTATCCTACCTGGGCGTTTACCGGTATGTTGTCCATCTTCAACAACAACTTCTCCATTAACCAATACAAATTTCATTCCTGTAGCGTATTGATGAGGATCTTCAAAAGTTGCTCTATCTATTATCTCATCAGCATCAAATACAGCTATATCAGCAAAATACCCTTCGACAATGAGACCTCTGTCGTGAATACCTAACCTTTGAGAGGTTAGGCTAGTCATTTTACGAATAGCATCTTCTAATTCCAGCACTCCTCGCTCTCTAACATAATGACCTAATACCCTAGCGAAAGTACCATATTGACGGGGATGAGGAGACCCAACTCCAAATTTTCCTACAGGGCCATCTGATCCAATGGCAGTTACTGGGTGTTGCATAATTCTATCCACATCATCTGAATTTATAGCGTGGAAGACTGCACCTGCACCGCCACCTTCGATTATCTCAAAAACAATTTCAGCAGCGTTTTCAGGTGAAGGCTCCATACCTTTTTCTATAGCTAGATCTGCTAAATTCTTACCTGCCATAGATGGATCCCATTCATTAATTGAAATAAATACGTTCTTTGGATTGCCACCTCCGCGATCAAAAAGTATGTTCTGAACTACTTGATCTTTAATTAGTTTTCTAATTTCAGGGTCTTTAAGTCGCTTCACCAGATTCTTACGACCACCCTCTTGAGCCCATTGCGGAACCAGGGCCTTAAGGTAAGTTTGAGACGCTGTATACGGATATTGATCTACAGTAATGTCTATGCCTCTTCTTCGTGCTTCATCAACAAGAGCTAGAGTCTCAACAGATAATCCCCAATTTTTTGCCCCTATCACTTTATGATGGGTTATTTGTACTGGAATTTCTCCTTTTTCTCCTATGAGAATAGTTTCTTTAACTGAATCAATTATTTTTGAGGCCTCTTCTCGCATATGAGAAATATAAATACCTCCATGCTCTGAAGCTACCTTAGATAATTCAATAACTTCCTTTGTAGAAGCGAAGCTCCCGGGCACGTAATATAACCCAGTTGATAGACCTAAGGCACCTTGCTCCATAGCCTGTCTAACTAAATTCCTCATTTGATCCAATTCATCTGGAGTAGGTTCTCGGTCTTCAGAGCCAACTACCTTGGTCCGTATTGTGCCATGACCAACAAACACTCCCCAATTAGGACTTATTTTCTTATCCATTATCTTCTGGAAATGTTTATCAATTGGAAACGGAGAAGTTCCGTCATTTCCTTCGGTAAGTGTCGTCACCCCCTGCAATAGAGAACTCTCTACATTAGGCACATCGAATACTCCTCTTATGGCATGAGTGTGAGGGTCGATAAACCCAGGAGATACAATAAAGCCCTCAGCATCTATGAATTTAGTCGCGTCATATGATTTCAAGTCACCAATATGAACAATACGATCACCTTTAATACCGATATCAGCTTCGTACCAAGGATTTCCAGAGCCATCAACAATCTTTCCATTTCCTATAACAATGTCATAGTTATTATCTGAATAAATGCAATTTACAGTTAAAGTAAAAGACGTAAAAAATATTAAACAGATATTTTTATAATTTATAGGTGCCTTCATTCCATATCTGCTAGTTGAGCCTGAATCGCAACAACTCCTTTCTTGTTTGCACTTATAATTGTTTCCATTGCAGGAGCTTCTTTACTTATATCTCCTAATTCATAAAGAGCAACATGAATAACGTCATGGTGATCAACCTTCTGCATGTCTTTTAACCACCTCCTTATGTTAGGAAAAGGCTCAAAATCATAAATATTAGTAAATACACTCTGTAATTGGCCTATTTCTACATAAGCAGCCATATCCGCTATCGTTAAAGTTTCCCCTACAAGATAACGTGACTTAGAAAGCCATCCATCTTCAATAGCTCTAAATGCTTTTTCTATATTTGCCTGTGACATTTTGAGGAAATCTTCTGGAAAACTTAAATCTTTCCTAACTTTAGGCGCAACTAAACCGATCGAAGCCTCTCTTACGTTCCTGTGATGTAAATGCAAATACGAATCCACTTTAGCTCTTTCTTCAAGATTACTAGGGTATAAATCAGTCCATTCGTATTTATTACACAAATAACACATGATTGCGTGCGATTCCGATAAAACAAAACCTGTCTCTTTGTCTTCCAGACTAGGTATGGTTCCTGTTGGGAATTTAGCTAAGTAGTCAGGATGGCGACTCCCTTTCTCAGAAGAAGAGCCAGGGTTAACGAGAGATAACTCAAAATCTATTTGCTTAAATAGCATTAACCATAAGACAGCTCTAACTGGTTGAGAAAAAGGGACACCGTAAATTATTATTGAACTAGACAATCTTTACTCCTTAAATATTCTAAAAATCTTTGAATCTAAACTGAATTAGAGACAGTGGCTAATAACACAAAGGAGTTAGCAAACATAAGTTCTTCAGCCGGTTCAGGAAATGAAGAAAATTTCACTATTACAACTCCGGTATTCCTATTTATATGGATAGTCTGGCCATAAATACCAATACACATCATTTCTTCCGGATTAGCTACCCACATATAATTTTTGTAATGACCTCCTGGAAGCATCTCTCCGTGATCTGATCTTGCAAAACGCTCTTTATAACCATCGTCTCCTTTCCTTGTTGAATCAATCCACTCTTTGGATACTATTTGTTCACCTTCATGGGCTCCATCATTCAATATCATTTGACCAAATCTTGCTAAATCCCTTGCGCAAGCATTCATTCCAGCCCCCGCAAAAGGAAGACCTTCTTTATCAACAACTATTACTGCATCTTGTTCGGTTTTTAATTTTTGCCAAATATACTTCTCTAATAAATCTTTAAGGTTTTCATTGGTCGCTCGTTCTACAACCATTGCAATGACATTCGTTAATACAGAACGATAGTGATAACCTCCAACCTCCTCTTGTTCCTTATCTTTTAAAGACATAGCGAAATCTAGGAGTGAAGAAGGAGAGTTCTCATCAACTAAATCAGGTCGCCATCCAACCACCGCGGATTCTTTCCAAAAATCACATAAAGGATCATCATAATCTTCTTCAAACTTAACAGCAGAAGTCATATCTAATGCGCTTTGAATGGTTGTGTCAGAAAAACTACCTTCGCTAAGTTCAGGAACATATTTAGTAACCTTTTCCGTAATGTCAAAAATGCCCTTATCAGCCAGAACTCCAACTAGCATGCCAACAAATGACTTAGTAATAGAATTCATTAAATGAAAACTATCCAGCTTCATCCCATTGAAATACTCTTCAAATAAGATTTCTCCATCTTTTAATACTAAAAAAGCATCCGTATGGGTGGAAGTCAGCATTTCTTGAAACGTTTGGTTTTGTCCTTCCATGTCTTGGATTTGAATAGAGTCCAAAGATTTAAGGTTCTGTGATAATCTTGAAGGTTCTTGAGAGTTTCTTTTTATTCTTACGCTTTCAAATAAAGATTCAACCTTTTGAAAACTTTCCTTGTTATTAGGTGATTCAAGCCAATTTTCTGTATTAATTTTACCCATAATCTCTTATCTTTAACTTTAGTGTATTGTAGAGTTAACTTATGAGAAAGCTTTTAAGAATATTTTGTGCGTTAAGTTTTATAAACTTACTAAGTTTAACTCCTGTAGGCGCTTCTGAAGTTCCAATTATCCAACCTGGAGCTCCTGGAAGCACTCCTGTAGAAGTGGATGCTGAAACTGCAATCGATATTGCGAACACTTCGCATACTGCTGCCGATGTAGAGTTTATGCAAGGCATGATAATTCATCATCACCAAGCTCTAATCATGTCTAGACTTGCAGCCCCAAGTACCAATAATCAAGAAATTCTTGATCTCGCGGGAAGGATAGACGTTTCTCAAGAAGATGAAATTAGTTTTATGCAGGACTGGTTAAAAGAAAGAGAAGAAAAAGCTCCAAACCCAGGGGCAGGACATAACAACCATGCTCATCACAAAATGATAGGAATGGCTTCTCCAGAAGAGATGGATCAACTTGCTAAATCAAAAAGTACTGACTTTGACAGGCTTTTCTTACAATTAATGATTTCTCATCATGACGGCGCATTAGAAATGGTTGAAGATCTCAAAGAACAACCTGGATCTGCTTACGACCCTGTTTTAAATGAATTTATCTCTGATATTGTCAATGATCAATCTGTAGAGATAGAAAGAATGAATTCTTTACTAGTTAGTCTTTCAAACGACCCTCGGGCAGGCTTGGCTGCTGGACTTTATGACGCGGAAGAAGCAATTCTAAATTTAGAGTTAGTTGAAGCGCAACGAAAACCTATAGGGTTCTATGACCCAAATAATCCAGCGGGTGGTGGTGTCAAGAAGCTAAAGAAAAGCGAAGAGTCTAATGAGGATGACGCTGAAGATAAAGTTAAGACAATTGAAGGTGATGCTAAGAATAGACTTTACCCTATGCTCAGTTTTTCCAATACTGATATGGCTTTTCGTGATGATATCTTAGTAGCTGGAAGCTATCACGGTTTTAATATATACAGAATAAATGAAAAAGGTTTGCCTAGATTAATCTCTTCAGTTATTTGCCCTGGCGGACAAGGTGATGTCTCAATTGTGGGTGAACTACTTATTTATTCAGTTGAACAAACTAGAGGTAGAGTTGATTGCGGATTGCAAGGTGTAATCTCCGACGCTAGTCCAGATCGTTTTAGAGGAATAAGGATATTTGATATTTCTGATTTGAATAAACCAAAGCAAGTGGGTGCTGTTCAATCTTGTCGGGGTTCTCACACTCATTCGGTAGTCTCAGGACCTGATCAAGACGGAAAAATTATAGTTTATAACTCAGGGACTGGAGGTATTCGCGAGGAAGAAGAACTTGAAGGGTGTATTGAAGACATAGCTGGCGATGACCGCACAGCCCTATTCCGTATCGACGTAATTGAAATACCTGTAGATAATCCTTCTCAATCAAGAATTATAAATAGCCCAGCAGTATTTTCTGATCCAGAAACAGGTACTTTAGCAGGCCTCTGGCGAGGAGGGGATCACGGAGAAGATACACAAGAAACCAGTATTACTGATCAGTGTCACGATATAACAGTTTTCCCTTCAGCTAATGTCGCAGCGGGTGCTTGCTCAGGTAACGGTATTCTTTTTGATATAAGTAACCCTTTTGAGCCGACTAGAATTGATTCAGTATCTGATACAGGATTTGCTTACTGGCACTCTGCTACTTTCAATAATGAAGGTACTAAGATTCTCTTCACAGACGAATGGGGCGGCGGAGGCAGAGCAAGATGTAGAGCATGGGATCCTTTGAATTGGGGTGCTGATGCTATTTACGATGTTGTTGACCAGAAACTAGAATTTAGAAGTCATTACAAAATGCCTGCTCCCCAACTAGAAACTGAGAATTGCGTTGCGCACAATGGGTCTATTATTCCTGTGCCTGGTAGAGATATTTTTGTTCAAGCTTGGTATCAAGGAGGAATATCAATAATAGACTTTACCGATTCATCCAACCCTATAGAGATTGCCTATTTTGATAGAGGACCGATTAAAGAAAAAGAATTGATAACTGGTGGGTACTGGTCAGTATATTATTACGAGGGATCAATATACGGTACTGAGATAACTCGCGGCTTAGATACTTTTAAACTTATACCAAGTGAGTACCTAACAAAAAATGAGATAACAGCTGCAAAATTAGCTTATCCTTCGATTGGTTCTCGTCGACTATTTAATCCTCAACAACAAATACCTATGACGTGGCCCTCAGAACCTGAAGTTGCACTTGCTTACTTGGATCAATTGAGCAGAGATAAAATATTAGAAGATAAAACAATTGAAAATATCATCAAAATCTTAGACCGTGTTGATTCAGCGATGAAAAGAGGTGGCAATAATCGTCTTTCTAGGCAAATAGAGAAAATTGAGTTGAATATGGATGATCCCAAATTTAATGGAACAACGAAAAACAGAATTCAAAAATTGAATTCAACTTTAAAAGATATAGCTCAGAAACTTAAAAGGTAATTAATTAGAATTTCTTTACTTAGGGTTCCAACTTACAAGAAACATACTTTCATTTCTTCTTAAATTAGCCTTTGTAAATGGTGGATCAAAAGTAGCTTTAATAGAAGGGCCAATAATTTGGATATTATTATTATCTAATTCTTTCTTAAGAATTTCTGCATGCTTGTTAAAGTTTCTTGTATTTGACTTTCCAGAAAACCTAATAACTCCATAATATCCAGCATCAATTGAAAAGATTTCAACATTATCATTAGTAGGAAAAGGAGCATTATTTTTATCAAATCTAGATGGGAGATAAAATTGCATAATCACGCCCTTACCAGAATTTAATTCAGTTACAGGACTGGTCATAGCAATCTTCTCTGAATCCTCGTTGGCCCCATTGATATAATCAAAGAGCCTTTTGAACCTCCTAATTGGACCTCCTGACCTAGTTTGTACTACCTGCCTTTCATCATAGTACCTAACTTCAATATTGTCAGATTGATAAACTATTTCATAGCTTGGTTCTTCGTATGCCGTAACTGATGTTGATAAAAGTAATAAAGCTAAAGTTAAAAAAGAATTAATTCTGTTCATGTTATATTTTATAGCTAACAAATCTTTTTAAATCAACCAGTTATCAATAAATTAACTTCTACATCTTTTTCTTAAAGTACTTGGAGTTTTCTAAATAAGCTTCCCAAGCTATTCTCTGTAAAAAGGCCCTATCTTCATCCGATATTCTATCTAAATAATTATATAAGAGCCCTTCAGGAGATTTATTAGTTATTACAGCAAAGACCGTGCAAGCTGCCAAGTAGGTTCCTAGTAATCCAGGGTGCGTTCCATCTGGATGGTGTAGTTTGATTTCTGGATTTTTTTTATACGCAATCTCATACGCCAAGCCTACTGGTATGACTAAAGAGTCGCTTTTCTTTCCAGCCTCATAATAAGTCTTTTTTATTTTTTCTATTAAATCTGGTTCATACCTTCTGTAGTTCTTAAGATATGCATGAGTCATATATAAGGCTGTTTTGATTCCTAATTTTTGAGCTTTTTCACTATATTCAGATGCGGTTTCAGCAAATTTAGCTCTCGACTTCTTGCTTATTACCTCATAGCTTCCACCTTGCATAATTAACAAGTCTATCTGCTCGTCTAATTGCAGATTCTTATAATTAAGTAAGTGGTCTATATTGTGATTGCGTAGTTTTGAACCACCAATGGTTGCAGACTTAGTGACAATTTCTTCATCTTCATAATATTCGATTAATAAGCTTTCAGTATGGTTATGAAGACTGTCGTTGAAATAAAAGTAGCTGTTACCTACAAAAAGTATTCTCTTTATATCGTCTGAAATTACAACATTAGAAAAGAAAATTAGAATGAAAATAAATTTGAATGGCGTTCTCAGGTTTATCATATTTTTACACTATAAGCTTAAAGGTACATTTCTCTCAAAATATTTATTTTGAATTGCCTAATTTCTTGTTATTTGAGTATCCTTTAAAAGCGATATAAGTTTGTATTAGATTAGCTATTACAAAAGCGTACAAATCAACAAAAATAAAGACTGTTGCGCCAGCAAATCTGCTGATACCGGTTAATACGTATCCGTTTAATCTTGTTTCATGCTCTACAGAGCTTACTAAATAAAGACTTAATATACTTAGAACCAAAATAACCCATTGCCCGTATTGAAGAAAATTATCTATCATATTTTTTACCCCTTAATTATGTAAGTATTGTTTTAATTATTTGGATTATAAGCTGCTCGAGTTACGGAGTAAGCCCAATAAAAGAAAAGGAACTGTAACGGGAGACGAAAATAGAGTATTACAACCGGGATATCTGGAAATGCTTCTGGTGTAAGCGCCATGTAAATATTTGCTGGGTATACAGCAACCAAAAGAGCCGCAAGCCCCCATCCTGCTATGATGCGTAATCTAGGAATTAAAACACAGATACCGCCAAGTATTTCGAAGAATCCGCTGACATATACTGCCTCTGCATGCATTGGAAACGCTGGAGGCATAATAGACAAATAAAAATCAGGATTAATGAAATGATCTACACCTACATTAATAAAGAATACAGCAAGTCCAAATAAAACTAATTTCTTCCACCAGCCATAAGGCAGTTGAAGCACAGCTGAGAATTTTGATAAATAATTCATCTTTTAGAAATCTACCCTATGAAATCAGGGTCCCAGCCGTCAGGTTTAAAGGCTACTATCTTTAGATTCGAACAATGCATTTTTAAGGCGGGTCTAAATTCCCAACTCTTTAATAATGCACCAAAGTAAGTCTCATCTTCATAGATAGTTAATAAATCAGTTGTTTGATCCCATGGAAAGAAATGCATGGTTGCAGAAAAAGCCTGTTGGTAACGAGTCTGTTTAGCTACAAAGCTTGCTTTTAATGGGTTTTGTTTGGGTGTAATGCAAGCCCCTTGGGGAGTACACAGATCAATATCTGCCGTAACATGTTCTGCAATACTTTCAGGGCGCTTTATTTTTAAAGAAATAACTTTATTGCCTTGAAGAGACCCTTCGAACGCTGCCGTTTCTTCATCAGGGTATTCAAAACTTAGATCAGCTAAGCCAGGATGTTTTGGAAAACCCCATATTTCACGACCTCCTGCAATGGCCGCTATAGCACCAAGATCATAACCACCTTTGGCAGGTCCACATAGAACTCGATGACACCAAGTAAGGGTATCAGGCGCATCTACGTTATAGGAATATTCATTCTCGTATGGAAGGTCAAGTTTCGAAGATTTAGGTGTGACAGGAAAGGAGTACCAGATCTCAATATATGGATTAACATTATCTATAGGCCCGCAATCTGTATCTATAAAATTATTGCACCACAATTGTACGGGCACTTTACCCCCAACTGTTACGGGATGGTGATCTTCGTGCTCAAACTCTTTAAGCACCTCAGATAATGAGGCTTCTCCATAAATTACTATATTGTTGCTTGTTAAACGAAGCGGAATGCGATTTATATGGTTATCAGAAGCTAGGTATGAATCGGTTTGAACCCATTGATCAAACCATTTATCTGATAGTTTCTTTTCTTTATTACTCATGTCTTAAACTATTTTATATCTGATAAGAATCCTTCTTTTAACTTCTTTGGTTCTTCATACTCAAAAGGAAGTGTATCTGGAGCGACTCTAACAGGTGTAGTTAATTTTAAGTCTAATCCAAAAGGTGTTTCATAAGTCATCTCAACAAAATAAGCTTTCCAACCCACAGCGGGTTTTGATGGCAGTGCGATGTACAGGCTATCCTCATTTTGTCTTAAAACCTTAGGAAGCCAACTATTTCCAATAACTTCCTTCCTAAAATCTCTAGTTTTCTTATTTGTAGCAGTCCACATGATCACTTCTTTAACTGCATCTTCTGATAGAACCTCAATACTTCCATCTTCTTTCAACTCCCAAGAAAATTCGGGTCTTGGCACTTTATTTAAGATGCTTGCATAGAAAGCTAATATAGTTTCTAAAGCGTCAGTTCCTTCCGAGACATTATGATCTGCATTAGGTACATACCTAAGATATTTTTCTCCAGGTAGTTCATCAAAATAAAACTGGGAAGAAGTTGGAATAAAAAACTGATCACCAGCGGCATTGACTAACAACTTTGGCATTTCAAACCTTTCTTTTTCACTAAATGGATCTATTAATTTGAATAAAGATTTCATTTCTTTGGTGCCCCACCAATCCATAATCTCCATATCAACATAATCTTGAATTGCTGGTGCCCAAAAACCATAAACACTCCAATGATGCTCAAAAGAAGGTTCAACATTCAGAACGTCTATGACAACGGGAATTATGGCTTCAACTCTGTTATCTACACCGCCAGTAGTCCATGTAGTCCAGCCTCTTTTAGATGCACCTGAGACGACGAATTTTTCTATTTCTATTCCATCCTCTCTTTCATTGATAATTGATTGTATGGCATCCATTGCAGCAACTGCACTCTTAGTCATAGCCATCCTCAAAGGCCACTTATCTTCGCCCGTAGTTAAATATTTATCCCAGGTATATGCAATTATTGCATCTTCCCAACGAGGTTTGTTTTCTCCAACGAAAGTTAATGGCTGATTAGGAACCATTCCTAAGCTAGCAACAACAGAATTAGTTGCTTTGGCATATTCGATGCTTAACTGATCTGGTCCAGAAGGTACTTTCCCATCATTGTCCCCTGCTCCAATGACTAACATACCTGTCTTGTGCTTTATAACGTCTGGACTAACAATGGTTAGCCAATGCTTCCATTCAGTTCTATTGATCTCACTTTTAGTTAAGTAACTTTGAGAAGTTAAATCTACTATATAGGCCTTATATCCTTCTCCAGAAACGGTTTTGATTAAATTGTATTCGTAAGACTCGTCAATTGAATGAACATAGTCATCCAAGGCAGTCTGATCAAATTCTAAACGAGGATCAGCATATAAAAAATTTGTAAAACATATAATAAAAAATAATAATTTCTTCACCTCTGCCTCCTCCGTGTTGAACTGCAAAATGGAATGATTTCTAAATCTGTCTTATTCACTGGATACTTTATCTATAACTCTTACTAATGCTTCAGCTATTTCAGTCGGCACTTCTTCTTGAAGGAAATGACCCGCTGAGGTTTCTGTAACAGGAGCATTAGGAAAGTTATTTATCATCATGGGTAACGTTTTGGCTAGTATAGGGTCTTTCATGCCCCAAACAATTTCAACAGGTATGTCCAGTTCTTTTACATAATTCTCAATCATTTTTAAAGCAGGAGTACTAGGGTGGTCCGGTCCATCCGTTACCATCCGCATTAAAGCTAATGGAGCTTTGACATTACCACTCTCATATACAGGTCTACCATAAATCTCAACGACATCTTCCGACCAAGAACTAGGATCTCCTTGGACCCCTCCTAAACGTTCAAAAATAGAGAAAACAACTTCTAAAATGAATTCACCC
>Ga0208411_1001883_pt1 | contig 13500 bp, 11 predicted proteins | sample ETN01SmetaG_4_FD_185793 | JGI IMG/M metagenome (GOLD analysis project Ga0208411, IMG submission 185793) | Marine microbial and viral communities from oxygen minimum zone, Eastern Pacific Ocean - ETNP2014F12-01SV261 (SPAdes) (version 2) | ecosystem: Environmental > Aquatic > Marine > Oceanic ...
CACCAAGCCTGCGAAATGGGCCATATCTACCATCATATAAGCCCCCACCTTGTCGGCGATGTCGCGGAACTTCTGGAAGTCTATGACACGCGGATAGGCCGACCCCCCGGCGATAATGAGCTTGGGTTTGTGTTCGGTGGCCAGCTGCTCCACCTCGTCGAAATCAATAAGGTGGTCGTCGCGGCGCACCCCATACTGGACGGCGTCGAACCACTTGCCCGATTCATTGGGCGGCGCGCCATGGGTCAGATGCCCGCCGGCGGCCAGCGACATGCCGAGAATGGTATCGCCGGGCTCTATCAGGGCCAGAAAGACGGCTTGGTTGGCCTGGGAGCCGGAATGGGCCTGGACGTTGACGAATTCACAATCGAACAGCTTTTTTGCGCGGTCGATGGCCAGGGTTTCAGCCACGTCCACATGCTCGCAGCCGCCATAATAGCGGCGGCCGGGATAGCCTTCGGCGTATTTGTTGGTCATCAGCTGGCCCACGGCGTCGAGAACGGCCCTGGAGACGATGTTTTCCGAAGCAATGAGTTCTATCTGGTCCCGCTGCCTTCCGTATTCATCCTCAATGGCCTTGAGAATATCGGGATCGGTCTCGGCGAGCCGGGCACCAAAGAAAACTTCCGTCGTCATGGTGGCGTTTTCCCTTCCAAATCTAATTTCCCAGCATCTCCCCGCGCTGTTTGCCGGGGGCTGGCTTACCCCATCTTGGCAACGCGGCGCGCATGCCGTCCGCCCTCAAATTCCATCTCCAGAAATACCCTCAGGCATTCCCTGGCGACATCCACGCCAATAATGCGCTCACCCATAGCGAGAACATTGGCGTCGTTATGCTGGCGCGACAGCCGCGCCGTCTCGGCGTTGTGGCACAGGGCAGCGCGGATGCCGGGATGCCGGTTGGCGGTAATGCTAACACCGATTCCGCTGCCACAGACCAAAACGCCTTGCCCCGCCTTGCCTTGGGTTACGGCCTCGGCAAGGGCATGAGCGAAATCCGGATAGTCCACGGAATCGGGACTATCGGTTCCAAGGTCTAGCACACCATAGCCGAGACTTGAAATTTCCTCCTTAAGAGCCGTTTTCATTTCATAGCCGGCATGGTCCGAGGCAATGGCCACCACTCGCTTATCCTGATCCTCTGACATGGCTCCATAGACGCTTGTTGTCATCACCTGAAGAATGCCACAACCCGGCGCTTTGAAAGCGCCCGAATGGAAGAATGTATATCATCCGAAACGCCATATGAACACTAAATATTGAAGAAAGCCACCCTCCCACCACAAAATACCTATACAAGGAGGACCATTCCCTGTTCTTGCGCGGCTGAATACGCGGAAGAAAGGAGGGAGTGCAAATCTTAAGATATACTGTAAATCAACTGTAATGAACACAAAACATCTATTTCATTTGACAATAATTAATCGGTGTGTAATGAAAAGATATTCAAGTTCATTTATATATTTCAGAAAGAAAGAAGATGATTATTGAAAAACTGGGCGGCTTCTCAAGCAGTGACACACTCGAAATGACAGCGGATGTGGTGTCCGCCTACGTGGGCAACAATGTGCTGCCCCCGGACCAGCTTGCCGATGTCATCGGCGCGGTCCATTCCACCCTCTCTAATCTTGAAAGAGACGGCGGCAGGAACAGCCAACAGAAACCCGCCGTGTCCATCCGTAAATCGATCACCCCCGGTTTCATCGTCTGTCTTGAGGACGGCAAGAAGATGAAAATGCTCAAGCGCCATCTGCGCACCACTTACGGCATGACTCCAGACGAATACCGGGCCAAGTGGGGCCTGCCCGTGGACTACCCCATGGTGGCTCCCAACTACGCCAAACAGCGTTCCGAATTCGCCAAGAAAATCGGTCTCGGACGCAGATCCAGGGGCCGCAGAAAAAAGGCATAAAAAGACCTCTTCAGGTCCGTTTCTATTTCCGTTTACACCTGCCCCCGGCTCTGGCCGCGCCCTATTGTGCGGCGCTTGTCTTCCCTTCCCGCGCCCAGTATTCCTTAAGATCCCGCTTCACGCCCTGGGCCAGAATAAACATACCGATGCCGTTGGGCAGGGCCATGGCGAAGATCATGGCGTCGGAAAAGCCGATTACCTTGCCCAGTTCCATGGAGGCACCGATCACAGTAAAGGTGCAGAAAATGAGCTTGAAAATATGGCCTGAAGCGGGATTTTCCCCGAACAGATAGGTCCAGGATTTCAACCCGTAATAGGACCAAGTGATGATGGTGGAAAAGGCGAACAGGGTCACGGCCACCGCCAGAAGATATGGAAACCAGTCGAAGGCGGAGGCAAAGGCGGCCGACGTCATTTCCACTCCGCGCAGTCCCTCGCCGTCCAGATAAACCCCTGAAATCACGATCACCAGCGCCGTCATGGAACAGATGATCACGGTGTCGATAAAGGGCTCCAACAGCGACACAAACCCCACCGACAGCGGCTCGTCGGTCTGCACCGCCGAATAGGCAATGGGGGCCGATCCGATCCCCGCCTCGTTGGAAAAGGTGGCCCTCTGGAATCCCCACATGAGGACCCCGATCAAGCCCCCATACCCGGCCTCTGGCGTGAAGGCGCCGACGAAAATAGCGTGCAGAGCCGTCGGCACCTGGTCGGCATGGATGAACAGGATGACCACGGAAGAAAGAACATAAAACAGACCCATGAAGGGCACCACGAACTCGGTCACATGGGCGATGCTCTTGATGCCACCGATGATCACCAGGGCGACGATGCCCGCCAGAATAAGCCCGAACAGCCAGCCGCTTTCATTGAAGAATCCCACCGCGTCGCCGGTGGCTGCCGAGACCTGCTGGAACGCCTGGTTGGCCTGGAACATATTGCCCGCGCCCAGCGCTCCGCCCACACACATGACGGCGAAAAAGGTGGCCAGCACCCTGCCCAGGCGGGGCAGGCCGTGATCGGCCAGGCCGCGGCTCAGGTAATACATGGCGCCACCGGAAACCGTGCCGTCTTCGTGCACCTCGCGGTATTTGGCTCCCAGCGAACACTCCAGGAATTTAGACGCCATGCCGAAAAAGGCGGCGATGATCATCCACAGCGTGGCGCCGGGCCCACCGAGAGCAATGGCAGCGGCAACACCGGCGATATTGCCGAGCCCCACCGTACCTGAAAGCGCCGCCGTTAAAGCCTGGAAGTGGGTGACTTCACCGGCTTCGGAACGGCAGGTGTGGCGGCCCCGCACAACCGAGATGGCATGGGCGAAACCCCAGAAATTGATGAACCGGAAGTAAAAGGTGAAGATCACGGCGGTTAGGATCAGCCACACCACGATCACAGGAAACCGGGTCTCGCCCACCGACACGGTATAGAAGACAAATCCGGTCACGGCATCGGAAAGCGGAGCGATGGTCTCGTTGATGCGTTGATCGAGGCCTATGTCGCCTATCTCCGTCATCTCGCCCATCTCTGCGACCATATCCGCCGCAGCCAACTCTTCCACCTGCGCCAGCGCAGGGGCCGTCGGCAGAGCGAAAACCAACGCCAACAGAGCCAAAACCAAGAGAATTGTAGTATACGGCCGTTTCATGCTTCTCCCATGAAAATGACTGCTACATTGAACCATGAGTTTCATCAAGCGCTCAGTTTTAACACTCATAGTTACCGCTCTAGCATATGCCGACGTAACCTTCCGCTACTTTACTAGTCTGCATCTGACCTCAAGTTCGGTCCAGATGAACGGGCTTACCAGTTTTTCAAGGATATCCGGATGATCTTCAAGGACCGTGTTGAACTTTCCGGTGATCACCTAGGAGCGGTTTAAAGTAGGTCCGTCCGTAATTTCGAGACCACCTCGATGATCCCGTCATAGGCGCTGTCGAGGTCGGCCTCACCTATACAATAGGGCGGCATCATATAGACCACATCGCCCAGGGGGCGCACCAACAGGCCGCGGGAGAGAAATTCCCCGCGCAGGCGCTGGCTCCACGATGACCCGTAGGCCTTGCCGTCGCTACCATCGCCGCCGTTTCCATGGTCAAGATCGAAGGCGGCGATGGAGCCCATGACCCTGGTGCGGCGGACGTTTGGCAGGCGCGCAAGATCGCGCATTCTGCGGCGGTGGAGATCCTCCATGGCCGCCACCCGCTCCAAGGTAGCCTCGCTCTCGAAGAGATCGAGCGAGGCCAGGGCCGCCGCGCAGCCCAGCGGGTTGGCGGTGAAGGAATGGCCGTGGGCAAATGCGGTCCCGAAATCATCGCCGATGAAGGCGCCGTGAATCTCCTCATCGCAGATGGTGGCAGCCAGGGGCAGGAACCCACCGGTCATACCCTTGGCGAGACAGATGATATCGGGCGCCACGCGCGCCTTGTCACAGGCGAACATGTGTCCGGTGCGACCGAAGCCTGTCATCACCTCGTCGAAGATGATCAGTATCCCCGCCTCGCGCAGACGGCCACACAGCGCGCGCAGGAATTCCGGACGGCACATGCGCATGCCACTCGCCCCCTGGACCAGGGGTTCGATGATGACCGCCGCCACCTCCGCGTGGGAAGCATCAAGAACGGCGTCGATTTTGGCCAGCGCTTCGGCTTCATTTTCCTGGGCCTCGTTGTCGCCGCTCCAGGTGGCGGCAAAGGGCAGAAACGTCACCGGCAACACCATCTCATCGAAGGGCGCGTAGAAGCCGGTGGACGCCCCAACCGACATGGCGCCCAGGGTGTCACCGTGATAGCCCCCGGAAAAGGCGAAGAACCGTCTGCGACCGGTCTCGCCCTTGTTGCGCCAGTACTGCCAGGCGATCTTCAGAGCCACCTCCACCGCCGTCGAGCCGTTATCGGAAAAAAACACCCGCCTCAGTTCTCCCGGCATCAACGCCGCCAGGCGCGAGGCCAGCCGCGCTGCCGGGGCATGGGTGAAGCCCGCGAACATCACCTGTTCGATTTGCTGGGCCTGTTCGGCCACGGCTTTGGCGATGGTGGGATGGGCATGGCCGTGCAGCGTCACCCACCAGGATGAAATGAGATCAAGAATATCCCGGCCCTCGGCGGTATGCAGCCACGCCCCCTCACCAGAAACGACCTCTGGGGGCGGGAATGCGGTGCCCGCCTGGGTGAAGGGATGCCACACATAGCGCAAGTCGAGGGCGGGGATGTCCTCGTTTTCAGCCATGCCCAGCCTCGGCATAACCAGCCTCCGGGAAGCGGGGTCTCTCCTTCGCCCCAAGAGCAGCCATGGCGGCCGCATCCAGAGGATCGAGGATGGGAATCTCGCCGATCACCGCCACCTCTCCGAAGCGCTCCACGGCCTCGCGGTTGGCGGCATCAGGCGCGCCGCAAAAGACCACACCCGCAATCTCCAGACCCCGTGAGCGCAGAGCCTCCAAGCTTAGTAGGGAATGATTGATGGTGCCCAGCGCCGTGCCCGCCACCACCACCACCGGCAGCCCCAGACATCCCATCAGATCGGCCATCACCAGCCCCTCGCCCAGGGGCGCCAATACGCCTCCCGCCCCTTCCACAATCACGGGCCGGGAACTTCCGGGCAGGGAAAACCCGCCCAGCATAATAGCCACCCCTTCCAACCGCGCCGCCGCCTGGGGTGACAGGGGCGCCCGTAATTCATGAAGGGGCGCGTGAAAGCGCTCATCCGGAAATTCGCTCAGGCGGCGCACCGTTTCGCTGTCGCTTGCGCCGCCATCAAGACCGGTCTGCACCGGTTTCCAATAGTCGCCGTCGAGGGCGCGCATGAGCCAGGCCGAGACCACGGTCTTGCCGATGCCGGTATCGGTGCCGGTGATGAACACCCCCTTCATGACGCTTCCCCCTCCCTGGTGAAAAAGCCATAAAGCACGTGATAGGTGACGCTGAAGCCATCACCGTTTTCCCCCTCTCCGTTCTTGCCGTCAATCTCCTGCAACAGGGTGCGCATTCCACCCGGCGCCTGTGGCACATGGTCGGGGACGGGGACGCGGGCGCCGATGTCCTTCAATTCATGCAGGAAGTTCCGGGCCGACACATGACGGCGCAAAATACGCGCCTTTTCCACCCGGCCGGTTCCGCCACCGGGCCACAAACTGTCCAGCTCCCGGGCCGAGGGAAAAGAGGGAACGCCGGGTTCCATGCCATGATTGCGGCAGGCCACGCGCCATTCTTCAAGGCTTCCCGCCCCCAGCATGGCGAAGACGAGCCGCCCTCCGGGCGCAAGAATACCTGCAAGCCTCGCGATGGCGCCAGGCAGATCGGTGAACCACTGGAACACCAGACTGGCGGCGATGAGGTTGTATTTTTCCGTCAGCCCCGGAGCCTCACCATCCATAACGGCGAAACCGGCGCTCCCGAGCGGACCCTCGAGCCGGTCCCGGCATTTTTCGAGCATGGGCGGCGAAATATCGGTGAAAAGGCAGGGAACGCCCGCCAACCCTTCCTGCAGGGCTTCCCCCAAAAATCCGGTGCCGCATCCAATTTCCAGATAAGAGGACCCCCCCTCCTGTAATCCCTCCTGCGAGGTGATTTTTTGCGCTAGATCGCCCGCCACCCGGCGTTGCAAAACGGCATAGCGGTCGTAGTCCCCAGCAGCCTCGCCAAAGGCCCGCGCCACCTCGCGCTTGCGCAGGGCGGCATCGCGCCGGCCGGGATCGAGGGCGAAATCGATATGGAACACGCCGTCGGCTTCGGTCATGACAGGTCGCCTAGAAAGGCGCGCAACCGTTCTGCGCACCACTGGGCTTGCGTCTGTGGCAGCCCGTGATCGCCGCCAGCCGCGACGTGGAGCGCTGTTTGCGGACGCCGCCCGTAAATCTCCTCGGTCAGCGTCCAGGGCACGATCTCGTCGGCCTCCCCACCCAGCGCCAACAGTGGAACCGTTTCCGCCGCCAGAGCTCCGCGCAGGTCCCATTGCCGGAGCCAGTCCAGCCCCTCGCCCAGCCGCGACTCATCGAGCTCCCCCCGAGCCGCGCCGACGCCACAGCGCCGGCGGAAATCATCTACGGTGGCTCGTGGTTCCCGTTTCATGCGCGCCGCCATGCGCTCCAACAGCCGCGGCGCCACGCCGTGAGGATAATCCACCGCCGCGGTAAAGCGGGGCATGCCGCAAACGCTCACCAGGGCGTCCCAGGCGAAGGGATGCCTGTGCAACAGCCACATGAAGCCCAGGGAGTGCCCCACCGCCACCACCGGCGCTCCTGGCTCTGGCAGGGCTGCCGCCGGGCGGCCGAAAAAACCCAAATCGTGAACCCGCGTCGCCATGTCTCCCAGCAGCTCGCGCAGGGGGTTCCAGACATCTCCATCGAATCCCCAGCCATGAACCAGAACCAGCTGCGCACCCATCACGACGCCACCCGCTTTTTCCCACCCGCGCCCGAAGACTCACGCACCGCCAGCCGGATTACCGCCGCCGCCAACCGCGCCAGATCTTCCTCCTCATGGGCGGCGGAAAGGGCAAACCGCAGGCGAGACATCCCTTCGGGCACGGTGGGGGGGCGGATCGCCACGGCCAGGAATCCTTCCTCTTCGAGGCTGCGGGAAAGGGCCATGGCCGCCTCGTCATCGCCCACGATCAAGGGCACGATCTGGGTCGTGGAAGCGCCGCAATCGAGCCCCGCCCCGCGCCATTGGGCGCGCAGCTCCTCGGCCTTTCGCAACAGCCCGGCGCGCGCCTCCCCAAGATCAGGAAGCAGGTCCAGCGCCGCATCCATGGCGCCGAGAACCGTCGGTGGCAAAGCGGTGGAATAGACCACGCCGCCACAGCGGTTGACCAGATAGTCGCGCAATGTGTCGGAACAGGCGGCATAGGCCCCGAACCCGCCCAGCGCCTTGCCGAAGGTGCCCATCACCAGATTGGCCGCGCCCGGATGATCGGCGGCCAGGCCAAAACCGTCCTTGCCCAGAACCCCGGTGGCGTGGGCCTCGTCGAGATAGAGAAAGGCGTCGAAACGCCGCGCTAAATCGGCCAGGGCGGGAATATCGGAGCGGTCGCCATCCATGCTGAAAACGGTCTCGGAAATGATAAAGGCGGGCGCACTGTCCGCACTCGATGTCTTGGATTTCAGCAGTGCCTCAAGGTGCCCCATATCGTTGTGGCGATAGCGGATCTGGCGCAGGCCGGCGGCGTTGCACCCGGTATGAAGACTGGCATGGTTGAGGCGGTCGGCGAAGACCAGCGGCCGCGCCCCGTGAATGCGGGAATCCAGCAGGGCCGGCAGGATCGAGACATTGGTCTGATAACCGGAAGCAAATACCAGGGCCGATTCCGTGCCCTTGCCGCGGGCGAGTTTCCGTTCCACTCGCGCAAAGGGTTCAAGGTTACCGCTCACCAGCCGCGAGGCGCCGCTGCCCGCGCCCCAGCGTTCTCCCCATCGGGCGCTTCGCTCGATCAGTTGGGGATGGCGGGACAGCCCCAGATAGTCGTTGGAGGAGACATTCACCAACTCGCGCCCGTCCACCACCACCCTTCCGGGGGGCAGGCTCGCGCCTGCGGAATCGGATTTTCCGGAGGCCGTGAGTCCCACCTCACGCAGGATCCGGCGCCGTCCCGAGGTTTCCAGCCCGTTACAAAAATTTGCGAAGACACGCTCCGGCATCCCTGGCGCCTCTATAAAAAGAAAGACCCCTTCTTTTCTTGCCTCAGACCCGAGATGTCAATTCCCGGGATTCCTTCCCGGGGAATCCACGGCCGAATTCACAGCCGGAACTCACAATCGAAATCAGTAGCAAAAATTTTCACCGCCGCCGCTATCCCTTTACGGGGCACAAAAATAGGAAATATTTATATTGTATAGGACATACCTATAGACCTATGATGGCCCCATGACCTTGGGAAACCGCATCAAACAAGCGCGGGAGCGGGCGGGACTCTCGCAAACCCGGCTCGCCGCCCTGATCGGGCTGCGCCAGCCCACCGTCTCCGACTGGGAGCGCGACGAGGTGGAACCTACCCGCGCCAACCTGCGGGCCGCCGCGGGCCAGCTCGGCGTCTCCCCCAACTGGCTAGCCTTCGGCGATGATGAATTCGGCGATGCCCTGAAGAACGACAGAGAGGAAGCGGAAGAGGACGCAAACCGCCCTCCCCGGCCAGGCCACTCACGTAACAGCCCCGGATTCCCCCGCACCCGCATGCGCCGCAACCGCCGGGCCCCTTGGCTCCGCGCCCTGGTGCGCGAAAACACTCTCGGCGCTGCTGACCTGATCTGGCCGGTCTTCGTGCGCGAGGGCAGGAACAAGCGCACCCCCATCCCTTCCATGCCTGGTGTCGAGCGGCTTACCGTAGACCTTCTGGTGAAAGCCGCGGGCGAGGCCGCCGCACTGGGCATTCCCGCGCTGGCCCTGTTTCCGGTGGTGGACGCCTCGCTCAAGAACGAAGAAGCCTCCGAGGCGCTCAATCCTGAAAACCTGGTGTGCCGCGCGGTGGCGGCGGTCAAGGCCGCCCATCCCGGCATCGGTCTCATCTGCGACGTGGCGCTCGATCCCTACACATCCCACGGCCAGGACGGCCTGTTGCGCGGCGGCGAGGTGATCAACGACGAGACGGTGGAGATGCTGTGCCGCCAGGCGGTGGCCCAGGCCAGCGCCGGCTGCGACATCATCGCCCCTTCCGACATGATGGACGGCCGCGTGGGCGCCATCCGCGACGCCCTGGATGGGGCCGGATACCAGAACGTGGCCATCCTCTCATACGCCGCCAAATACACCTCCGGCTTCTACGGACCCTTCCGCGACGCCGTGGGTTCGGCGGCGGCGCTGGGCGGCGGTGATAAGAAAACTTATCAGATGGACCCCGCTAACAGCGACGAAGCCCTGCGCGAGGTGGCTCTGGATATTGCCGAGGGCGCGGACATGGTTATGATCAAGCCGGGCCTGCCCTATCTCGATGTGATCCGCCGGGTTAAGGATACCTTCGCCGTGCCCACACTGGCCTATCAGGTGAGCGGCGAATACGCCATGCTGAAAGCAGCAGCTGAAAAGGGCTGGCTCGATTTTCCCACGGTCATGACGGAAAGCCTCATGGCTTGCAAACGCGCTGGAGCCGACGCTATTTTCACTTACGCCGCGTCGGACATGGCCAAGGCCCTCCATGAGGGCTAGTTCTTTTTCATCCAATCCAGGATGAGTGCAATCTGGTCCGGCTTCATCAATGACGGCGCGTGACCTATTCCCGGTAACTCCACGCAATCCACCCGTTTCGGCCCGCGTTTTTGCATAGTTTCTGCCACTTTTGCTGAGAGAACCGGTGACTCCGCCCCGCGCAGTAGCAGAACCGGACAGGCGATGGCGTCCCACACATGCCACAGCCGTAGGGAAAACAGTGGCAGCCAGCGCAGAGGTTTGGAAATGGCGGGATCGAAAGCAAGGCGATAGCCCCCGTCCTCAAGCCGGACACTGGCAACCTCGGCCAGGGCCCGCCACTGCGCGGGCTCATGTGGACCGGCCCCGGCATAAATAGTGCGCAGATGCGCTTCCACTTCTTCCATACTGGCAAAACGGGGGTCGGCCCCCACGTAGGCGCGCATATATTTCATAGGCTTGCGGGGGATCACCGCGCCTACGTCGTTGATTACAAGGCGGCGCAGCGGGGTCACCGCCTTGGCCGCCAGCATCATGCCCAGAACCCCGCCCATGGAGGTGCCAATAAGGGTGATGTCGCAAACCCCGAGATGGGAAACCAGCACTTCGAGATGGGAGAAATAGTGCCGTACGTTATAATCCTTGGGCCGCGCCAGCCATCCGCTCTTGCCCCGCCCCACCATATCTGGACAGACCACGCGGTATCCCGCCTCCGACAGCGCCCGCGCCGGTTCATCGAAGAAGCGCCCGTTGCCGGTGAGCCCGTGCAGGCACAGGATGAGCCCCGGCCTGGCCTCTCCCTGCGGCGCCCAGTCGGTGTAAGCCATAGGGCAGTGCCCCTCGCCTTCAAGGGTGCGCACGGGCACGGAAATATGGGATTCCTTCATGCTCATCGCCCGATGATAGACTATTCTTTGCGCCCCCGATCAAGCCCCAACCAAATGAGACAGCCATGACCGCCACCACACCCGCCCCGCTTTCCGGAATTACCGTCATCGACCTCTCCCGCATCCTCGCCGGGCCTTACTGCACCATGGTGTTGGCCGAACTCGGCGCCCGCGTCATCAAGGTGGAAAACCCCGACGGCGACGACGCGCGGCGCATCGGCCCCTTCATCGAGGACCGTTCGGCCTATTTCATGTCGCTCAACCGCGGCAAGGAAAGCATCGCCCTCGATCTGCGTGACGAAAAGGACCGCAATCTCCTCCATAAGCTGTTGGAAAAGGCCGACGTTCTGGTGGAAAACTTCCGCCCCGGCGCCATGGAAAAGCTGGGGCTGGGCTGGGAGACGCTGCACTCGCGCTACCCCCGCCTGATCTACGCCGCGACCTCTGGATTCGGCCACTCCGGTCCCTACAGCGAGCGCGCTGCCTACGACATGGTGGTCCAGGCCATGGGCGGGATTATGAGTCTCACCGGCCATCCCGGTGGGCCGCCCACCCGGGTCGGCACCTCCATCGGCGATATCGCCGCCGGCCTGTTCACGGCAACCGGCGTCAACGCCGCCCTCTACCAGCGTGAAAGCACCGGCCGGGGCGTGAAAATCGACGTCGCCATGCTCGACTGCCAGTTGGCGATTCTCGAAAATGCCCTCGCCCGCCTCGCCACCAGCGGCGAGGTGCCAGGGCCTTTGGGCGCGCGTCATCCCTCCATCACACCCTTCGATGCCTTCGCCACCGGCGACGGCCATCTGGTGATCGCCGCCGGCAACGACAAACTCTTCGAACGGCTATGCCAGGCTTTAGAACGCATGGACCTGGCCGGCAACGACCTCTTCGCCGACAACCACCTGCGCACCCGCCACGCCGAGGCCCTGAAAAATGAACTGGAATCCGTTCTCGCCATCAAACCCACCGCCCACTGGCTCACCCTTCTCGAGGCGGCGGGGGTGCCATGCGGCCCCATCAACAACATGGCCCAGGTCATGGACGATCCCCAGATTGCGGCCCGCAACATGGTGGTCACCTGCAAGGATTCAGTGGCCGGAAACGTCCCCATGTCGGGCAATCCCATCAAGATTTCTGGGGTTGCTGATCCCACCTCGCGGCAGCCTGCTCCAGAGCTTGATAGGGACCGAAAGAGAATTCTATCAGAGCTTTAATAAAATAATATAACATATTACTTTTAAAGTATTTTTTATGAAAAAATTACATAGATTATCTGTCCGTATTCTGGCTCTAATACTAGCCGCTTTCCTGCTTCTCGGGGGGGGCGGATTGCTGTGGCTACGCACCTCTCTGCCTCAAACTAAAGGGGAGATTACACTCCCTGGGCTAACTGCTCCGGTAACGGTCACGCGCGATACCCACGGCATCCCGTGGATCAAGGCCAACACCCAGAATGACGCCTATTTTGCGCTGGGATTCGTCCATGCCCAGGACCGCCTGTTCCAGATGGACATCATGCGCCGCACCGGAGCCGGGCGGCTCTCGGAAATCCTTGGGCCCGACATGCTGCCCCGCGACCGGCTGGCCCGGGCGCTGGGGGTGGCGCGGCTGGCCGGGGCCTCCCTCGAACACCTCTCCCCCCCGGTGCGCCATGGGCTCGATTCCTACAGCCGCGGCATCAACGCTTATCTAACCACCCGATCCGGCGCCCTGCCGCTCGAATTCGTGGTTCTCGGCTATGAACCAGAACCTTGGAAGCCTGTGGATTCGCTGATCTGGGGCAAGCTCATGGCGCTGTGGCTGTCCTCCAACCGCCGCCAGGAACTGCTGCGCGCAAGACTGGCCAAAGGGCTCGCAGCGCCGCTTATGGAGGATTTATGGATGTCCTCCCCGCAACCGGGCGTCACCAAAACAGACACAAGTGATTCCGAGGGCGATTCCGGGGCTTCCGGGGCAGGGCAAACGGCCCCGCGAAAGCCGGTTTTCGTGTCTGATTCTGGGGATTTTTCCAGGTTGGGCCGCCTCTTCGACGGCCTCTGGCTCGATACTCTCTGGGACGCCCTGCCTCGGCCTCGGGAATTCTTAAGCGCCTCCAATAACTGGGCGCTTTCGGGTCGCCATACTCAAAGCGGCGCCCCCCTTCTCGCCAACGATCCCCATCTCTGGATGTCCACGCCCGGCGTCTGGTATCTGGCGCGGCTCACCACGCCTGCGGCCGACCTTGCCGGGGCCACCGCGCCGGGCGTGCCCTTCACCATTCTCGGCCATAACGCCCACATCGCCTGGGGCTTCACCACCACCCACTCGGACTCCCAGGATTTCTTCATCGAGCGTCTCGATCCCGAAAATCCCGGCCTCTACCTTACCCCCGAAGGCCCGCGCTCCTTGCTCACACGTTTTGAAACAATCACCGTGCGCGGCGGCGAGGACGAAATACTGGAGGTCCTGGAAACCCGCCACGGCCCCGTGATCTCTGACATCCCGGAAGGCGCGGACATGGAGCCCGGCCATGTGCTGGCCCTGGCCGATCCGGCCCAGCGCCGTGACGACCTCACCGCGCAAGCCATTCATGGCATCAACA
>Ga0208411_1001884_pt1 | contig 13496 bp, 12 predicted proteins | sample ETN01SmetaG_4_FD_185793 | JGI IMG/M metagenome (GOLD analysis project Ga0208411, IMG submission 185793) | Marine microbial and viral communities from oxygen minimum zone, Eastern Pacific Ocean - ETNP2014F12-01SV261 (SPAdes) (version 2) | ecosystem: Environmental > Aquatic > Marine > Oceanic ...
ATTATTTAGAAAGATAATTTTCAATAGAAGAAAGGACTTATTAAATGAGAGAAGTAAGTAAACAAGGTAGTTGGGGAACAGGAAATACAATATTAGTTGGTACTAATTTTATGTATATAAAATTAAGTGATGATAAAGTGGAAGAGGGTAAGATATTTGATTTTATAGATATGAAATGTGGACGAGGTTGGGAGATTAAAGGTTTTGATAATAGGGAAGTAATACTACAAACAAAAAAACTTAGTAAGTAAACCTTTTATACGTGAAAAGATTATCAATATTATTTATCATTAGTTTCTCATCTATCCAGTCTCAGGAACCAATAGCCATTAAAGCTGGCATCCCTCCTTTGCAAGGAGAGTACCCTAAGGATTTAAATGCTCTTCATTATAATATTGAAATTGGTATTGGTAAGAACTCTGATTGGTTTGAAGGTTATGCCTCGATTAGATTTTTAGTTGAAAAAGATAAGCCGAAACTTTCGTTAGATTTTACAGGATTGTACTTAGATGATCTCTTAATTAATGGAAATAAAATTAAATACAAATATATTAATGGAGTCATCAAAGTCAATTTGAACAAATATAAAAGGGATGAAACAATAGTAGTTGATATTAGATATCATGGAATTCCAGATGATGGACTAATCATTAATAAAAATATACATGGTGATCCAACTATTTTCGTTGATAATTGGCCTAACCGTACTCGATTTTGGCTTCCAAGTATAGATCACCCATCAGATAAAGCGACTGTAAATTATACTATTCATGCTCCTGTAGAATGGAAAGTGATTGCTAATGGTTATAGGGTAAGTAGTCCATTTTCATCACTAAATAATGCAATAGGCCCTAAAGAAGACAGGTTAACGTGGAAATGGGATGTAACGGTTCCAATTCCAACATATAATATGGTTTTTGGAGCTGGCAAAATGGACGTTGAATTATTGGGATATGCTGCTTGTGATCAATCTCCTGCAAGTCAGAGACAAGATAATTGTGTTGAAGTAAGTCTATGGGTTTATCCTGAAGATAAAATTAAAGCTAAAGATTCTTTTCGACGAGCAGTTAATATGGTTGATTACTTTACAAAAACGATAGGTCCATTTCCATTTGAAAAACTAGCCAATGTGCAGTCATCCACTCGATTTGGTGGTATGGAAAATGCCTCCGCTATTTTTTATTCAGAAAAAAGTATTGGAAAAGGAAGAAATATAGAAGGTACTGTTTCTCATGAAATTGCTCATCAATGGTTTGGTGATTCAGTTACAGAAGCTGATTGGAATCATCTATGGTTATCAGAAGGTTTTGCAACATATTTTGGAAATTTGTTCTTTGAGTATCAAGATGGTGAAAAGATTTTTCAAAATAAAATGGAAAATAATAGGAAAAGAATAGTTAATTCAAAAAATACTAATCGTCCAATTATTGATCTAGAAAATAAGGATCTTTTTAAACTACTTAATTCTAATAATTATCCAAAAGGTGGTTGGGTTTTACATATGCTTAGAGGATATATGGGAGATGAATTATTTTTTAATGGTATAAGGAAATATTATGAACTTTATAAATATAAAACAGCAATGACAAAGGATTTTCAATCTGTCATGGAAAATATTAAAGGAGAAAATTTGGATTGGTTTTTTGAACAATGGCTTTACAAGCCTGGATTTCCAATTATTTCTTATGAAGAGAAATGGAATTATAGTGAAGGAAGCAATGGATCACTAAGTGTTAAAATCTCACAAATACAGAAAAATGAGTGGCCCATATTTATTATACCAACAGAAATCTGTTGGGGAAAAGAAAACTGCAAATCAATAAGAATTGATAAGAGAATACAATCATATGAGTTTAACTTTGAAAGTAAACCGCAAAAAGTAGGAACACTTGACCCTAATGGTTTGATACTTAAGGATACCTCCAATTAATAAATGAGCTTTTTAAAAACTATCATATTATTATCGTCGTTTAGCATACTGCTTGGACAAAGTTGGATGCAAAAACAAAGGTTAGAAAGAAAATTTAATCAAGCAGTCTCAAGCTATGATGATGGAAAATATGAGAATTGCGAAACAATTCTTCAAGAAATTTTATCTGAAGATCCAGGCATTTATAAAGAAGCAACATTATTATTGCTTATGAAAACTCATATTGGATTAAATAAATTTGAAAATGCTAAGCAATCCGCTAAGCAATTTTTATTAGAATTTCCACAAAGTAATTATATGCCAAATATTATGGGTAGTTTGGGTGACTTATATATTAACGAGTCCAATTATTCTAGCGCTTATAGGATGTACCATCGTGTACTAGATCTATCAACCTCAGATGAGTATAAAGAAAAAATTCATAAAAAATTATTTCGTTTGGTTCAGTTTGAACTCCCATCTGCTCTGATTGAAGAATTGATAATTATTCCAAATAGTGTTGAATCTCAAAATATACATTTAATTGCTCAGGCAAATATTGATCTATTAAATGGCCGCCCTGACGATGCAGCACTTGCTTTGAGTAAAATAACTACAGCATCTTTGCCGAAAATTTATAATACTTTTTTTGAGAGTCTTTTGAAAGCGTCATATAGATTACCATCTAGTACTTTAACAATAGGTCTAATATTGCCCCTAACTGGTAATCAATCTGGCGAAGGTAATGCATTTCTAAATGGATTTCTCAAAGGAGAAAAGTCAGATGATTTAAACAGTAAAAGACTCTCAATAATAGTAAATGACACCAAAAGTAGTAATCTAAGCGCTGTCAACATCTCAAAAAAACTTGAAGAAATAGATCAAATATCAGGCTTAGTGATCCAAGCTGACAATCAAACGACGCTAGCAATTATCAGTGCTTTAAGTACGACTGATATTCCGGTATTGCTTAGTGAATATCGATTTAATGATTTAAGTAGAATACATAAAGAAACTTTTCTAACTCACTCTACTATCTCGATTGATGCTAAGAATGCAGCAAGTTATGCCGTAAAAAGTTTAGGCCTAGATAGTCTTGCAGTTATTGCCCCCGCTGATGAATATGGTGAAATACAGGTTGATGCATTTATCGAAGAAGTCGATCGATTGGGTGCTAGAGTTATAGCAACTGTTTGGTATTCTGGTGAGCCAAAAAATCTTCGAAGACAGTTCAAACATCTAAGAAGAGTTGCTTTTGATTTATTAAATGAAAAAGAAGATTTTGATGAAGCCTTAGGAATGGAAATTGATAGCATAGACGCATTATTTGATGTATCAGTAGATGATTATTTTAATTTGCCACAAACAAAGGAACAAATAATGACATCATCTGATTCTGCTAAAGTTGTTTTGGAAACAATTAAAGGAATTTATCTACCTATTAGATACGGTGAGGTCGAATTTTTGGGAACACAATTACCAATGTACAATTTAGAAGCTAAAATAATTGGTAATTCAAATTGGAAAAATTTAGATATTTTAAAAAAAGAAAATATCGGGCCTCATTTGAAGGGATTAACAATTATTTCTGATTTTTATAATGCTTCGAATGATTCTATTGATTATGAATCTAAACTATATAATTCTTACCATAGAGGCTTTAATACCGCCAGGTTACTTATTAGCTTAAATATGAAGGATAATAAAAGAAATACCCTATTAAAATCTCTAGGGAATAATGAATATCAAGTAGGTAAAGGTTATTATTATTTACCTTCAGTAAATAATAATAAAATTAATTCAGCTTCACAGGTATTAGAATTTGATGGCAATAGGTTTCTTCATAAAGGAATATTCATCAGAGATTCACTTAATACAATTTTTAATCACGAGTAATAAATAAATTGAATTATACAGATTATTCTCAACATTTTGGAAAAGATAAATTCGTAGCATGTATCTCCCACAACGACTATAATTATAAAATATTAGAGAAGCGAAAATCATTCGTATCTCAATTTTCGCTTGATGATACTAATCTAGTAATACCCCATCAAACTCACTCAAAAAATATATCAATTATAGATCGATCTGGAATCTACAAGGATACAGATGGTATAATTTCAATAAACAAAGTTTTTGTATTAAGTCTACTTGTAGCAGATTGTGTACCCTTATTCCTATTATGTACCAAAACAAATTATTTAGCATTGGTTCATTCAGGTTGGAGAGGCGCAAAAGATAATATTACAACTCTTGCAATAAATAATTTAATATCATTGGGAGCTAATCCATTAGATATTAAGGCCGTTGTTGGACCATCTATTAATAAATGTTGTTTTGAAGTTGATGATCAAGTTGCTAAACTATTTAAGTCCAAATATTCTATTAGCTATAAAAATTCAAAATTTATGTTAGATCTGAAAATGGTAGTATATGATCAATTGGTTGACTCAGGTATATCAAAGGATAATATTGTTGTTGATAATAATTGTACCCATTGCAACAATAATTATTTTTCATTTAGACGACAAGGAGAATCCGCTGGTAGAATGGTTGCTGTAGCAGGATGGTATTAGACTTATTTATTAATTGGTACATAATGTGATGTCATTATTTGATGCAATTATGCTTGGTTCAATTCAAGGTATTACTGAGTTCCTTCCAATTAGTAGCTCAGGCCACCTAGTCATTGCTCAGTCATTATTGGGGATTGAACTGCCAGGAAACATTATTGAAGTAGTTACCCACCTTGGCACATTATTAAGTGTAATAATTGTTTACAGGAAAGAAATTATTAAAATATTATTGGGATTTAAGGAACCATTAACCAAAAAATATATTATTTTTTTAGTTATTGGTACTATACCAGCAGCAGTTATTGGAGTGGGTGCTAAAACATTTATTTCAGAATTCTTTGAATCAATTAAACTGGTATCAGTTTCTTTAATTTTTACTGGATTGATCCTATTTTTATCAAATAAGATAAAAACAAATAAATCGTCAATAAGTATAAATAAGAGCTTGTTGATTGGTTTATCCCAAGCATTAGCAATTATACCTGGTATTTCTCGATCTGGCATGACAATAATAATTGGGACATTGCTTGGTTTGAATCCCAAAGATGCAGCAAAATTTTCATTTTTACTTGCAATTCCAATAATTTCTGGAGCCGGGCTGATTACAGCGATTGATTTGGTTGACCAACCTACACAAATATCATATAACATTTTGTTTGCAGCACTATTCAGTTCATTTATTGTAGGGTACATATCTCTAAAATGGTTGCTAGGAATCCTTGAAAGTGGGAAACTTCATTTTTTTGGGTATTATTGTACCTCACTCGGCATTATTACACTTATGATATCTTAATATGGGAAGATTCCAATTATTAACAACATCTTTTGAAGAGGGATTGAATTCACTTAAGAATGGACCAGCAAAAAATATATATTTTTTAATGGGTGCAGATCATTATTTGCAAAAATATTTTATTGATAATATTTATGATATTGTTTCAAGCAATAATACTGTGCAAAAAGTATTCCTAATGCCAGATGATATGACAGGGAAAGATATTATTGATAGATTAACAACTATGGATTTATTTAATTCGATGAACTTATTTATACTTAGAAGTCCGAATACTATAAAAGGTAAAGTTAGGGATGAGTTAGTAGATTATTGTCATAATCCAACACAACAGAACATTTTAATATTAATTCAGGACGAATATGGTGCAAAAAATAAAATGATTCAAAATCTTACTAGTTTAGTTAAGCCAATTTCAGTTTCTACACCTTTTGCAAGTAAAATGGAAAAATGGGTAAAATTATTTTTTAAAAATAATGGATTGAATCAGGTGCCAAAAGAAGTTATTGAATATATTATTGAGACTTCAGGAGATTCATTAAATTATTTAAAAAACGAAATTGATAAAATTTCCATTAATTTGGATGTTGACGATAAGTTAGATCGTAAATATGTTGACCAATACTCCAGCTGGAGAAGAAAATTCAAGGAGTATGAATTTTTTCATTTATTAGGAGAAAGAAAGTTAAGAAAAACTTTAGAAGTTGGTCGAATGCTTGTTTCTCAAGAAACATCGCTAATAAATCTTTTATACCCGATGACGGAGTTTTTTCAAGAATTATTATTCCTTAAAATTTCTCGGGGAACTAATTCTAATTCAAAACGTTATACTAATTTAGCGCAGAGTGTAAATAGAAAAATACCAAGTTATGCATCAAATTATTCAAGTAAGGAAATTATTTCTGCGCTTAAACGTTTAGGGCAAATTGATAGAAAAATAAAAACGACTACAATTAATGATGAATCAATTATCACAGAATTCTTATACGCAACCGTTAACAATGGATAAGCAACTTGTCTATACTGATGAGGACTTGATTGAACGTTTCCAAAAGGGAGATGAGCAAGCCTATATTGAGTTAGTTAATCGTTACAGAGATCGTTTAATGAACTTTGTATACCGTTTCGTAAATGATTACGAACAGTCTGAAGATATTGCCCAAGAAACTCTTATAAAATTATACACTCATAAGCATTACTATAAAAAAATTGCCAAATTTTCAACATGGATTTATACTATCGCTGCAAATTTGGCTAAGTCAGAGTTGAGAAAAAAGAAAACTAGAAAAGTAACAAACCTTAGTCAAATGAGTACTCAAGAAAAAGAATATGAACTGCCTGCTGATCAACCTGACACAGACCAAGCTATTGAAAGTGAATTCATTGAAAAGAGGATTCAAGCTGCTATTCAAAAGTTACCTTTACATTTTAAGACTGTAACTATCCTTAGAGATATTCAGGAACTTTCTTATGAAGAAATAAGTAAAATCGTTGATGTCCCCTTGGGCACAGTTAAGTCAAGAATAAATAGAGCTAGGTTACAATTACAAAAAGAGCTCAAAGATTTAAGATAGGAGAAATTTATTGATGGATCGTTACAAATTCGAAGATTCTATATCAGCATATATAGATAATAAACTCAATTTAACTGATCGTCAGGAATTTGAAGATTATATTGATGAAAATTCTGATGCTAAATCACTTTTAGATGAAATTCAGAACAATATGAGATTAATTAAAGAAATTCCAAAAGTTAAAACTTCCTCAACTTTTATGACTGAACTACTGCATCGAGTTGAATTTGAAAAAGATAGGTTATCCACTAAAGTTGTACATAGCCCATCAAATACTGTTTTTGGATTTACGCCACTTTATGCAAGTATTATGTCGGTATTGATTGTTTCTTTTATTACGGTTGGTTATACACTTTGGTACGATAATATGGATAATTCAGGTCAACCACCTAATTTTAATGGGAGTATAGCTGAAACTCCAAATTTGGATTCACCAGTTATAGATATTGATAGAAATCAAACATTTGTTACTAGTGCTATTGATTCTGCTGATACAACAAGTAATAAAAGAACAAAAATTAATTTGGATGGAAAAGTTAATTTTGTAAAAAAACAGCGATAGATTAATCAAAATAAAAAAATCCCTGTATTTAATGTATTTCAATGCAGGGATTTTTATTTTGCACTATGGTTTTATACAAACAAATTGCAGTCCTACTCCTTTTCTTTGTCACATTGATACTTTTTTTCGCACCATCACAGGATAATTACATATTTGTCATATTGAAAGGACTTGTAATAGGAGGCCTTTTTGTTGTGTTTATTAGCTATGCTTTCCCAAACCTTCTTCTTAAGAAAGAACTACTAAATATAAATAATAACCAAAGTAAGAATATTGATGAGAAAACATTTTCATCAGCTATTAAAGATAATTATGCACGTTTAATTAAGCATGCTGAAGAAATTATTATTGCTATGAATGAAGATTATTCTGTTGGTATTTATATGTATGATTCCGTAAATAAAGCATTTTCAATCCAAAATAATTCTACTGATTTTTTTAAGGGTTTAATCGAAAAAGAAAACGATATTGTTGCAAAAATATTATCAGCAAATAAATCTCAAATTCTTAACATAAAAGATAATCCTGGGAAGTGGGAAAACATTTTATTAGAAAAATCGTGGAGGGGCAGTGAAACAATTATTGGGTTACCGATTATATATAAAAAGCATGCGCTAGGATTCATTTTATTATTTGCTGAACATTTTTCTTCAATTAAAGCTCAAGACCAGGATGTTATTGAAAAAGCCATAGGTATAATAACATCTGGAATGGATGATTTAAAAGAAATTGAAAATTTGATGATCAACAATAATTTTAATACAAAAGTTGGTAAAGTAATTGAAGAGTTAGATTTAAAATCAGACTCAAGTGAGTTAATTAACTCAATCCGTGGAATATGTAGGTCATTCTTCAAATATGATAAACTTACAATTGTATTTTTAAATGATAGTAATGAATCAGCTAATATTGCATTGGTAGATGGCTTTAAAGAAGATATAGATGAAAATCAAGACTTTGAGATTCAAAATACTTTGCATGGTTTGGCAATTACGGAAAATAAGACAATCTGTTCCAACTCCTGGTTTGAAAAATTTCCTGAAATGAATCGTTTTTTTCCTGAAGATCGGTCCAACTTCGGCTTCAAAAGCGTATTAAGTGTCCCAATTAGATCTAAGGGTAAGGCTTTTGGTGCATTAACATTAGAAAAACTTGAGCCAATATTATTCTCAGATATTGATATTCAATTTATTGAATCTTTATGTGGAACACTAAGCTCAGGCTTGTCTTGGAAAAATGAATATAATAAAGTTCATCTTTCAGCAATCCACGATGGATTAACTGGGTTATTAAATCATAAAGCTTTTCTAAAGCGTTTTAATCAAGAATTAAGTCGTGCTAATAGATTTAATCAGAGTTTGGGATTAATAGTTTTGGATTTAGACAAATTCAAAACTATTAATGATACCTATGGGCATTTATATGGAGATTATGTTCTCAAGGAAGTTAGTAAAATTATATCCGAGAATGTTCGTACTATTGATGTGGTAGGGCGTTATGGAGGAGAAGAATTCTCAGTATTATTGGTAAATACAGATATTCAAGAATGCGAACCTATGGCTCAACGGATTGTGGATAAAATTCATCAAAAAACTTTTTTAAAAGATGGAATTGCATCGAATATTACTATTAGCGCAGGAATGGCAGGCTTTCCAACTCATTCAGATCACGTTAAAGGTTTAATTTTTAAGTCAGATAAAGCAATGTATGATACTAAATCAAATGGAGGTAATGGAGTCACCATATCTAATGATGTATAATGGAAATACAACTGATTTCTATGCGAAGTTTTTACCGATAATAGAGTTAGTTAATATGAAAACCTTGATGTATTTATTCAAAACACATAATATTATAATTTTATTTACATTATTAATAGGATGTCAATCAAGTAATCCTGCAAAATCAATTTCTGCTGATAATCCAGTCGCAGATAATGGTAGGATTGAAAATCAACCAAATGCTGAAGGGTTACGTCATTTTATGAATGGTCAAATGCTTATGAATCAGGGTGATTTCCCAATGGCCATTATTGAATTTCAACAAGCAATAACTCTTGATCCAAATGTTGGCGCGATTCATACAGCAATAGCTGAATGTTATTGGAATATAGGTAAATCAGAATTATCTAATAATCATTTGGAAATTGCAATTGAAAAAGACCCGAATGACGTAAAAGCTTTACAACTAATTGCAGACCAATTTGTTCTTCAGAAAAAATATGGTGAAGCAGAAAAGTATTTTGAACAACTAAATAAAATAAATCCTGATGATGCACGATATATAATAGCATTGGCTGAGCTACAAAAAATAAAGAAAAATTATTCTGCGGCTATGAATTTATACTTAGAAGCATTTTCTTTAGAACCAAATAGGTATGAATTGTTAGAAACAGCAGGTCGATTTGCCATTCAGCAAAATGATTATGATCAAGCAAAATCAATATTTAAAAAGTTATCGCAATCATTCCCTGATCAAGAAAAATATTTAGCTGTTTTTATTGATCTCCTTTCTCAATCAAAATCATTTGATGAAGGCATAAAACATATTGAGTCTATAAATGAAATTCACGGAGAAACTTTAGAACGCCGTGCTCAATTGGGTTTATTATATTATCGTTCTGGATTAACTGATAAAGCTCATGAATTACTTGAGTCTGTAATCAAGGATTCGCCCAATAACCCAAGTTATTATTTTTCATTATTTGATATATATATGGAAAAATTAGAATACAAAAAAGCTGCTGATTTGGCCGACAAGTTAATTACAAATTACCCTGAAGATTGGCGAGGATATTATAGCCGATCATTAGTATTTATGAATGAAAATAATTCAAAAGCAATCATTGATTTATTAGAACCTGTCAGTGAGATTTTTAACAGCTCATTTTCAATTCAATATCTAATTGGTTTATCCCATAGTCGTTTAAAACAATATGATGAAGCAATTAATTATTATGAAAAATCACATTTGATTGAGCCAAATTCTTCTAATCTGCTTCATTCCATGGCAATTCTATATGATGCGATAGAAGATTGGAAAAAATCTGATAGTATCTATGTCCATTTAATAGGAATAGATAGTTTAGATGCGCAAGCATTGAATAATTATGCGTATAGCTTAGTTGAAAGGGATCAAAACCTTGATGTGGCATTGCGAATGGCAATGAAAGCAATCGATTTAGAGCCTAAGAATGCTTCATATCTTGACACTATTGGTTGGATTTATTATAAATTAAATAAAACAGAAAAGGCTAAGCAATTCTTAGAAACTTCACTAGAGATTGTTGATGATAATTCAGTAGTTTTGGAACATTTGGGTGATGTATTGATGAAAGATAAAAAATTGAAGGAAGCTCTAAACTATTATAAACGTGCTTTAGCATTAGATAAAGATAACCCTATACTGATTGATAAGGCTTCACCTGAGTAAAAAACGCAACATAGTTATAGTTTTAATTCTTATTATTGGATGTGCTACTCCTCCAGATCCAGATTTTATTAGTGTGCCTGATTTAAGTACAAAAGATTATTGTAGGGGGAATGGATATATACTATCTAAAGGTACATTCGATGGAAGGCTTAATTTTACATTTTCTACATCGCGAGATAGTGCTTATATAGAGTTCAGAGATATAATTGGAAGAAAGATACTATTCTTAGTTATTTCTAATAATGATATTGATGCATGGGATATGCAAAATAATAGACGATATAATAAAGAGTCAATTCTAATTGCACTTCCTATGTTTGAACTAATTGAACCGAATGAATTAAGAACATTCTTATGGGGTAGAATTCCCTCTATATTCTCTGATGTCAATAATATTAAATCTGAATCAGAAGATCTTAATAGAGAAATTCAATTTGAATCTGTTCAAACACAATTTGGATCATTAGTAAATATTATTTCTTTTAGAATGAAGGATAAAAATAGCCAAATTAGCCTAGAAGTAACCGAAAGAGAATTTGATCAACAATACCCTCACCTTATTCGCGAAATTCCTAATGCTATAATATTAATTAACGAGAATTCATGAAAATATCAGTTGTTATACCCGTTTATAATGAAGTTGAATCTGTTGAGCAACTTTATAAAGAATTAATAAAAGTATTATCTTCTTTTGATTCTTATCAAATCATTTTTGTTGATGATGGATCATCTGATGGATCTGTAAATGTTATCAAGAAGATTGTTAAAAATGATAAAAATACTAAAATTATTCAATTTCATAGAAATTATGGTAAATCAGCTGCATTAGGTGAAGGATTTAAAAATGCTGATGGTGAATATATTGTTACTATGGATGCAGATTTACAAGATGACCCAAAAGAAGTACCTAATTTAATTGCAAAATTAGAAGAAGGTTTTGACCTTGTTTCAGGATGGAAAAAAGATAGAAAAGATCCTTTGTCAAAGAAAATCCCTTCAAAGTTCTTTAATTTTATTACAAGATTATTCACAGGTGTAAAGATTCATGATTTTAATTGTGGACTAAAGATATATAGACAATCTGTTGTTAAAACTCTGGAGATATATGGAGGTCGTCATAGATATATACCGGCTTTAGCAGGATATAAAAATTTTAAAGTTACAGAAATAATTGTTAATCATCGCCCTCGCCTATATGGAGAAACCAAATATGGTGGCTCAAGGATTTTCCATGGTTTTTTTGATCTAATTTCAATTTTATTTTTATCAAAATACACTCAGAGTCCATTGTATTTCTTTGGCAAGATTGGTTTATACACATTATTATCAGGAGTTGGAATTGAAATCTATATAATATATTTAAAGTATGCTTTAGATGAACCTTTTGCTAAGCATATGGCACTTTTGATGTTAGGTGTTCTTATAATAGTTATTGGAATACAATTTTTCTCTATAGGCCTCGTAGGCGAAATGATTGCGAATTCAAATCAGTATAAAGAATCCCGAGTGAAAGAGATTCTTAAATCTTAATATTTTAATCGATCTATAATGAAGATCGCTCTAATTGGACCCTTTCCTCCATATCGTGGAGGAATCTCGATGTTTAATTTTTCATTAGCTAAAGAGCTACAAAAACATCACGAGATTTATAAAATTTCTTTTTCTCTCCAATATCCCAAAATTTTTTTCCCAGGTAAAAGTCAAAAATATTCATTTAAAGATAATGATTCGATTGAGATAATAAATTCCATTAATCCTTTTTCATGGAGCAAAGTTGCCAGTTATATTAATATGATTTCTCCTGAATTAGTTATTTTCCAATATTGGATGCCTTTTTTTGCACCAGCATTCACATCAATTGCAAAAAAAATCAAAAAGAGAACTAACCCTAAAATAATTGCTAATTGTAATAATATTATCCCACATGAGCCTAGAAAAATTGATTCTATTCTTACACGGAATTTTTTTAAACAGTGTGATAGTTTTATTGTTATGTCGGATACGGTTGAAAAAGATTTATTAAATATAAATTCTAAGTCGATTTATAGGAAGACACCTCATCCTGTTTATGATGTTTTTGGCAAAACGTTGAGTAAAGATGAAGCTAGAAAAGTTCTAAAAATTGGGAATGAAAAACTTATCCTTAATTTTGGTTTAGTCAGACATTATAAAGGACTAGATATATTAATAAAATCAGCAAAAATATTAAAAAAACAATTAGATGAATTCAAAATAATGGTTGTTGGAGAATGTTATGAAAATGAATCCAAATATATTCAAATGGCTAAAGACAATAATGTTGAAGATGTAATTGATTTTAATTTTGAATTTATACCTAATGAAAATGTTAAGCACTTCTTTTGCGCATCTGATTTAGTTGTGCTTCCATATAAGCGTGCAACTCAAAGTGGAATTATACCTATTGCATATCATTTTAATAAACCTGTTGTTGTTTCAAATGTTGGTGGTTTGCCAGAAAATGTAGAAGACACCAAAACAGGTATTATTTGCGAACCAAATCCGGAAAGTATTACGAATGGAATTTTGAACTATTTTGATTCGGATATGTTTAGCTATAAAGAAAATATTAAAGAATATAAAAAACAATATACTTGGAAAACATTTACGAAAAAAATTATGGAATTGG
>Ga0208411_1001887_pt1 | contig 13483 bp, 11 predicted proteins | sample ETN01SmetaG_4_FD_185793 | JGI IMG/M metagenome (GOLD analysis project Ga0208411, IMG submission 185793) | Marine microbial and viral communities from oxygen minimum zone, Eastern Pacific Ocean - ETNP2014F12-01SV261 (SPAdes) (version 2) | ecosystem: Environmental > Aquatic > Marine > Oceanic ...
TTTTATTATTATCTACCTGATTTAGGTGAGGGAAATCTATGAAAACTAAGTTAATTCTGAATTTATGGTAGTGAGCAGTGAATCATATGATGGCAAGCGTCCGGGTTCCCGGCGTGTGTATGTGCAGGGTAAAATTCATTCTGAGGTGAATGTGTCGATGCGCGAAATCGAATTAAGCCCCACCAAGAAATTGACTGGCGAGGCGGAAATCAACGAGGCAGTCAGGATTTATGATTGCAGTGGTCCGTGGGGGGACGCGCAGAAGAACTGTGATGTTGAGCAGGGTTTGCCGGCGTTACGCGAGAAATGGATTCGTGATCGGAATGATGTTGAGGAATACGCTGGGCGTGGAGTGAAGCCCGAAGATGACGGTTATCTTTCTGAGCGGCATATAGAGCACACAAGTAATCGTGACCAGCACCGTGCCTTCCCCGGGCTTAAGCGTCTTTCGCTTCGTGGCAAGGATCACCCCGTGACACAACTCTGGTATGCGCAACAGGGCATTGTGACTCCGGAAATGGAATATATCGCAATTCGTGAAAACTTGGGGCGAGACCAGATAATAGAAAAAGCAGAGAGCGATCGGATGATGTTGAGTCATCAGCATTCTGGGCAGTGTTTTGGTGCGAATATCCCTGAATATATAACACCGGAGTTTGTGAAGGATGAAGTGGCTTCTGGGCGGGCAATTATTCCGGCCAATATTAACCACCCGGAACTGGAACCGATGATCATCGGCCGCAACTTCCTCGTTAAAATCAATGCCAATATAGGCAACAGTGCTGTAGCTTCAAGTATTCAGGAGGAAGTGGAGAAGATGCGTTGGGCCACACAGTGGGGTGCAGATACCGTGATGGATCTTTCTACCGGGAAAAATATTCACGCAACGCGTGAATGGATTATTCGCAATAGTCCCGTGCCAATTGGGACAGTCCCCATGTATCAGGCGCTTGAAAAGGTGAATGGAAAGGCCGAGAGTTTAACCTGGGATATTTTTCGTGATACGCTGATTGAGCAGGCAGAACAGGGAGTGGATTATTTTACTATTCATGCAGGCGCACTTCTTCGGTTTATCCCGATGACAGCCCGCCGGGCTACGGGTATCGTTAGTCGAGGTGGAAGCATCATGGCCAAATGGTGTCTTTTCCATCATAAAGAAAATTTCTTGTATACACATTGGGATGATATGTGTGAAATCATGTCACGGTATGACGTAAGCTTCTCGATTGGGGACGGATTACGGCCCGGTTCTATTGCTGATGCCAATGACGAAGCTCAGTTTGGAGAGCTTAAGGTTCAGGGGGATTTGGTGAAGCGTGCGTGGGCGCATGGTGTTCAGGTTATATGCGAAGGACCGGGTCATGTTCCAATGCATATGATCAAGGAAAACATGGAAAAGCAGTTGGAGTGGTGTCATGAAGCGCCTTTTTATACTTTAGGTCCACTGGTCACAGATATTGCACCAGGTTATGACCATATTACCAGTGGGATTGGTGCGGCAATGATAGGTTGGTATGGTACGGCGATGTTATGCTACGTGACCCCCAAGGAACATCTCGGATTGCCTGATCGAGATGACGTGAAGGAAGGTGTAATCACTTACAAGATAGCAGCTCATGCTGCGGACCTAGCCAAGGGGCACCCTGGTGCACAGTACCACGATAACGCCTTGAGCAAGGCCCGTTTTGAGTTTCGCTGGGAAGATCAGTTCAATCTCAGCCTGGACCCTGTACGTGCGCGGGAATTCCACGATGAAACCCTGCCGGCTGATGGCGCCAAGACGGCGCATTTCTGTAGTATGTGTGGGCCAAATTTCTGCAGCATGAAAATCACCGATGATGTACGCAGATATGCTCAGGAAAAAGGCCTGAATGAAGAAGAGGCACTTGTTGCCGGGATGGAGGAGAAATCACGGGAGTTCTCGGGGCAGGAGTTAAAGATTTACTCCAAGGTTTAGGTGAGAGGGTCCGGGCACTATTTTGATGACACCGTAGTAGATCTGGGTCGTTGCGGTGACTTGTATTCAGATGAATTTCAAAAAAGGCAAGGCATCTTGAAACTTTGCCTTGGACTCAGAAATGCACCTTGTGATTTCCCTATCTGAAGCAACATATAGTGTGGATTTTTTTATGAAATGCTAGGATAATTTATTTCGTGATCATGGCGGCCGACAAACCAGAAGGGAAGGTAATTGTGATTACCGGGGTATCTCGCGGCTTGGGTAAGGCGATGGCGCGGGAGTTCGCAGAGCAAGGCCACCGCGTGGCGGGCTGCGGTCGTAATGAAAAGAATTTGCTTTCCTTGAGTAAAGAGCTTGGATCCTTGCATTCGTTTGAGTCTGTAGATGTGCGGGATGATGTTAAGGTGGCCCAATGGGCCAAAAAAGTAATTGATGAATTTGGTGCACCGGATTTGCTCTTGAACAATGCAGCTGTAATTAATCCAAATAGATTTCTGTGGGATTTAAGCGAAGAGGAGTTCGGGAATGTGATCGATATTAATATTAAAGGGGTCGCCAATGTGATCAGGCATTATTTGAAGGCTATGGCCAGGAAAGGCAGCGGTGTTATAGTAAACTTTAGTTCTGGCTGGGGGCGAAGCACTTCTCCTGAAGTAGCACCGTATTGCGCGACTAAATGGGCTATTGAAGGAATGACCCAATCTCTGGCTCAGGAATTACCAGAGGGCCTGGCGGCTGTGCCGCTGAATCCAGGGGTAATCAATACTGACATGTTGCGCAGTTGCTTCGGCCCTTCGGCATCTGATTTCCCTTCAGCAGAGGAATGGGCGAGAACGTCTGTGCCGTTTTTATTGGGGCTGGGGCCTGAGAATAATGGGCAGTCGCTGACGGTTTGCTAGTTTCGACTTGTTCACAGGCTGTGAATTTGATAGGTTAGTGGAAATGGCACATTCGCCGAGGAAAAACGCCCAATCCAAAAGCATGATGCTTGGTGTGGGCTTGGATTCAGATGGTCATAAACGTATTACCAAAGGGGAAAACTTTGCGCTCGTGGGGGGCTCGAAGGACACCCATGAGGAGATGACTGAAAAAGCGGTGAAGATCAATGAGAAGCTCGATGAACGCGGCAAGCAACTTGAGGAAGTTAGTCGCGAGGAGTTTGATGACATCGCCCATGATGTAGGGCTGCACCGTGTTGATCCGGAACAAAATTAGTTTACCCCACGCACAATGTCTTCTGACTTACTGATTTGTTCACTCTTATTCCCGGGAGCTATTTATTTTCTCGCCATGCTGGGTGGTTCACAGGCCGCTATTGGCATCGTGAGAGACAGGGCAAGTATTGGCTACTAAAGGTCTTCACCCGTCGGCTTAATAAGTCGGCGGGTGAAGTGTTATTTCCAGTTTAATGGGTCTATTTGGTAATATTCCTGAAACAACTGGTAGAGTTCAGGCCGTCTCTTTTTTAAATAAAATGGTTTCTCAAAAAATGTTTCAGTAACCACGCTAAAGAATTCAGCTGGATTAGTCGCTCCGTATTCATCAATAAGGGTTTTTTCACCTTCTTCAATTTTTCTTTGCAGATCAGTAAAAACACGTGAGCACACTTTTCTCCACTTTGCGTATTGTTCGGGTGATCCAAGAATAGGGGCTCCGTCTGCTTGCCCATCGGCTTGATCGAGTTGGTGTGCAAATTCGTGTATCACTAGATTTCGGCCGTCTTTGGCGTTTCGGGCACCGGATTTTGTGTTGTCCCATGATAACACAACTAGGCCGCTTTCCCATGATTGACCTAAAACCTGTATTTTCTTTTCGCTGGTAATGCCGCCATAGGATTCATGTTGAGTGGCGGTGTATCCTTTGGGGCGAATAACTACTGAGCGGAGTTTGTTTGGGAAAAAAGATTTTTGATTAATCAACAATATGCATGCTTGAGATGCGGTTAATACGCGGATTTCATCATTTATCTCCAGGCCCTCTATTCCCCGGATTTCTATGCGCTCAAGAAAGATCAAAGCCAGTTGCTCGAGTTGATCACGTAAATCTTCAGGGAGACGTGAGTAAATGGGCCACTGTTTTTTGAGTATCAACCGCCATTCAGCAGGGAAGGGCTTGCGGTATATCTCCATATCGGACAGGTCGTGTTTGTTGCCCAGGATTTTAAAGCATGCGATAACCGCAACCAATGCTCCTGCTATTATGATGATTGCTGTCACGACTATTTCTTGGGCCAATTGAGGTGGCGGTGAAGAAAATTATATGTACCCTTGCCGTTAATGGTATGGGGTCCCTGGAAGAATTCTATTTCAGTACGTTCTGGAATTTTGAGTGCTGCATATAACCTGCGCACTTTAGCATACTCATAAGCAACCCATTCATCGGGTGCTACGCCATCTTTATGACCGCGCTCCACCATAAACGGGCGTGGAGCGATGAGTGCTGCCATCTCTGCATAGTTGAATGTGTGTCCGAGGTTGTATTCGAATATTTCGTATTCACCGGTGTAAAGATAGCTGGAACGCCAATCGATGGTTGTATTCTTTTTAATCCACTCGTTGAAGTCAGCTGAACAAATTGAGAGACAGTAACGAGGGACTAGTGCAGGCACGCGCATTGCAGTCTTGCCGCCGTAGGATAGGCCATAGAACCCTATTCGTTTCTTGTCTACATAGGGCAGGGTTTCCAGCCAATCTATGATTCGGTTATGCTGGGGGATGATGATCGAAAAAAGAGTTTTGCCTAGCGGGTTGGCTTTGCGTTGTAATACTCGAAATTTGTCACGGCCCCGATAAGGGTTGTGGGGTGCAAAAACAACGAAACCCCGGTCAGCTAGTTCCGCGGAAAATCCCTTGTACGGACCGAATGCCCTTGATTTTGGATCGCGCGTAACGGTGTCATTGGGGACTCCCTCAAGGCCATGTTGACATACGACTACTGGACGTTTTTCTTCTGGTTTGATGTCTTTGGGGACAAGTAGATACCCCCAGGCAAACACATCCTTCCATACATCCAGTACAACCTCGTAGCCGGTCCATTTATCGGTTTCCAGAATTTGCCTGCTTCTTGGGTTGATCGGGAGGTTGGCTGCGGGGAGTTTTCCTATCACCTCGTTCCAGAATCGTTCCTTGTGGGTTTTGGTTTGTTTGTTCCATTCTCCGGGCTGGTTATACTGGAATGTCCTCCAGAAATTCCCCTGCCGATGATATTCAGAGAAGCGAAGGAGTTGTTGCGTATAGTCTACCAATTCTTGTACCTGCCGTCTCTGGCGGCCACTTGGGGGGGTAACGGTTGATGGATTTTCAGGGGCGTCTGGGTGTAGCTCCTTGTTCTTCAGGGATATATTCAGCCCTTGGTAAAAACTTTTGAGGGCAAGCACGCTGCCGAATTCCTTGACGGGAGCTTTTTCTTTGTTATTGGCCTGTGCCGCAATGAGTCGGATGTGGTTGCTTTTCCCGGAAAGTTTTAGAGCTCGATGGGATTCGGCTTCTACCAGATTGGTTGGAGGTGTTGTCAGGATTCCCGGCGCAGCACCTGCGCGTCGTCCGGGACGTGCGGTTGGTGGTCCATCAATTTGATTAATGTTGCTATGTTCAATGACAAGGGTTCGCGGCGATATCAGGCTTGCGATCTCAGCATCACCAAATTGTTCCAGCAAACCAAATACATTCCTGTAGATTGGTTCACTCCATACCTTGTCGCGCGCGTTGAAATATCCGCTTACCAGTGTAGCTTGCACACGTTGATCGATGGCTGCTGTGTAGAACGCAATAAGGCCTCCTTCGTTATAGCCGGCAATGCCTATGGCAGGAGGGTTGGGTGTCTTTGCGTTCTCTGCTGAAAACCAATTCAATATCGCTCGGACTTTTTGCACTTCGTAACCAATAATATGCCGCCCCATTTCGAAAGCCTGCCGATAAATCCATTCGCGGTGCGTTTGGTTCGTGAACACTGTTCGTTTCGTGCCGGAATATTCATCATCGCGGTTAATTAATGTAGGAATGACAACCTGACAACCCATGGCAGCCATAAGGCGTCCGTATTGTGAAGCTGGATTGATGCCATGGCTGATCCCGGCCAACTGTTCTGGGGTTTGGTCTGCGTCTGGTATAGCAACAATGCGGGCCTTGATGGGGCCGGTCGGATTGATAAGCAGGCCTTCGCCGGTGACCCCTTTGAAAACCTGCCAGCGTACGGCGTGGATTTCCATGTATTTATCTTTATACCGTAGCGAACCCTGTGTGGTATTAGAGATAAATTCCATGCCCTTGAAGGGCACGAGTTCGTCCATAGCTCCGATACAAAAACGCAAGCGTTCCCTGTTCTTTTGAACTGATTTTATATACGCTTCATTAGACTTGTAATCCCGGTTCCAAAATTGTGGACGGTGTTTGGCTGCAGTGATGGTTTCCCGGTCAAGAAAACGGCTTATACCCGCAACCATTTGGGCAGAGAGGTCGCCTTCCATGGACAGGGGTTTGGTATTGGGTAATTCGCTTCCTGGGAGCGAAATGCTTAATAACAATGAGGCAAACAAGAAAAAGGAGCGCATGGCCAATGGCACTCCTTCCAGCTGGTTATGTCAATAATTAGGGTTTCTAGTGATGTTCTCCCACGCTTTCCAGTTGGCGATTGTTGGTGCCATCAAAGATCTTGAATTGTTCAGCGTGAAAGGAGGTGTCGGCCCGGAACTCCAGTTTTACCAGATATTTTTTCTCAAAATTAATGATTAGGTCTTCGTCTTCACGACGGAGGCGATCCAATACATTGGGGTTTACGACTACACGCAAAATGAAGTCTGAATCATCCGACTCTCGCGCCTTAAGGATTTCGGTGAGTTTGCGCTGGATCTCAACACTCATGGTTATAGGGCTTTTTATATTGCCACGACCATTGCAATAGTGGCACTCGTCGTGGAAGGTCGATTGGACGCTTTCCGAGTGCCGTTGTCGGGTCATTTCCATCAGGCCAAGCTGGGAAATTGGCAGCACGTGAGTTCTGGCCTTATCGCGGCGCAGGCACTCTTTTACTTTATTCATGACCTTGTCCCGGTCTCGTCTCTGTTTCATATCAATAAAGTCTATGACAATAAGGCCTCCCATATTACGAAGTTTGAGCTGGCGACACACCTCTTCGGCAGCCTCCATATTTACCCTCAGGATGGTGCTGCTCTGGTCTTTGCCTCCGCCTTTATGACTGCCCGTGTTTACATCGATGGCAACTAAAGCTTCGGTTTCATCAATTACCAGAGCGCCTCCGCTCTTCAGTCCGACTTTTCTTGAAAATGCCTGCTCTAGCTGTTTACTGATGCTATGTTTATCGAAAATAGGTTGAGCTTCACTGTAATGTTGGATTTTTTTCTTTGATTGTTTTGATATTTTTCCAACGAGTTCCTGCATGCGTTCATACGCAGCTCGGTTGTCTATTAAGATTCTGTCAACATCTTCAGTGAGGAAATCACGGACCGTGCGTTCAATCAGGTCCGGCTCGCGAAACACGCAAGTTGGAGCTGGCATATTGTCAATGGAATCTTTGACTCCCCGCCATTGGTCCATAAGCATTGCCAGATCGCGCACAAAATACCGTTGAGTTTTGCCTTCGCCCGCAGTCCTAAGTATGGCTCCCATATTATCCGGGATGTCTAGTGACTGAAGTATTCCTTTTAGGCGCTTGCGTTCTTTGGGGTCTTGTATTTTTTTGGATATTCCCAGCTGATCGTTGAAGGGCAAAAGGACAAGAAAACGCCCGGGGATTGAGAGGTGGGTTGTGGCACGTGGGCCTTTTGTCCCAATGGGACCCTTCTGTATTTGGAGTATTATTTCACTTCCTGACGGATATTTTTTTGGGATATCTTTCTTGGATATTCTTGGGGTCTTACGGCGTTTGCCTTTGCGTTCAATAACTTCATATTGTTTCTCTAGGTTTGCAGGCAGAATGTCCCAGTAATGCAGGAAAGCGTTTTTTTCAATTCCAATGTCAACAAATGCTGCTTCAAGTCTATCTTCCAAATTTCTCACCTTACCTTTGTAGATGCTGGCAACGATGCGTTCGTCGTTGTTTCGCTCCATGGTAAAGTCCTCGAGTTGTCCCGATTGCATGATTCCAACGCGTGTTTCAAGGCTTTCGGCGCTTATTATAATTTCTTTGCCGGATAATTTTTTTGGAAGGAGTTTGCGGACAAACTTTTTGACTGTACCAATAATGCCTTTTTCTTCCTTTTGTTCTGAGCGCTCCGGCTTTCTTGCTGTCGTGGTCTTGCGTGCAGGTTCCTCTTTTATGCCGAAAGCCTTGTTTTCAGATCGTAGGATTTCAGCTTCCTTAGGTCGTTCATAAACAGTTTCATTTAACAGGCGACTGTTTTCCATATCTTCACGGCCTTTCTCGGCCGTTTCTTTTTTGTTTAATTTGTTTCGCATTCCTCCTGAGGGGCGGTAGCTTTGGTTATTCCTTCGTTTTCCGAAATTGTTGTTACTCATTTTATTTAAATTATTTTTTGATAAAGTCTTACGTTAATTAGTAGTCCAAGTGCCATTAGTGAGCAGATTACAGATGAACCTCCTGCGCTCAGCAAGGGTAGAGGTAGTCCTGTGACGGGGACCATTCTGATATTCATCCCAATGTTGACGAACACATGGCAGAACAGCATCGTTATTACTCCAATTGCTATAATACGGCCTAGTCTGTCCCGGCATTTATTTGCAGTCCTTAGTCCAGTAACAAGAATAGCTCCGTACAAGATGATTACCATTGTACTGCCAGCGAATCCACTTTCTTCTGCAATGACAGAAAAAATAAAATCGTTATTCGCAACGCCTTGGGGAATAAATCCGTAGGTATTCTGGATTCCTTTTTTCCATCCTTTTCCAGTCAAACCACCGGATCCTACTGAGATCATGGCTTGTTTCACATTGTAGGAGTCTTTTCTCTGCATTGCGCGCGCTTGACGTATTTCCGCCTTGGTTGGATTGGTGCCGGTGTATTGTTTTGCATAGTCGACATTGAAGTACACCATCAATCGACGTTTTTGATGGTCAGGGAGTTCTATCGGCTTCCAGTTAGCGGGGACAAAAAACACATATGTCAAGGCAAGGAGCACAATCAATATGAAACCTACGATAAGCTTCCGAACAAATCTTGCTGGAGCTCCGGCTATATACATCATGGCTAGCCCAGCTGGCAGAATCATTAACGAAGAGCCGAGGTCCGGTTCCAGCAAAATCAGACCAAAGGGCAGCAAGGCGATGCATATTCCCTTAAATAGAACTTTGGGATCGTTTAATTCACCTCGCGGGCGGCTCAGAAATTGAGCCATTGCCAGGATAAATGTCACTTTTGCCATTTCAGATGGTTGGAAATCCGCTGGGCCCAAATCAAACCAGCGCCGTGCTCCGTTACGCATGGTGCCGATTCCGGGAATCAGCACCAGTATCAGCATTAAAATATTTAGCCAGTAAAACACATATGCCCATCGGGACAGTTGATTGTAATCCTTCAGGCATATAATAAACGCAAGGCCTATTCCAATAGCATAGAATATAGGCTGTTTTATAAAGGGTTGGCGAATGGTTGAAAGAGATAGAAATAGCTCATTATTATAGGATGCGCTGTAAATGAACAGGACTCCGAAGGTCATCAAGCCTGCGAGAGCAAGCAGGAGGGTCTTGTCAAGGCGGCTCCATGGAATTAGTTGGGAAATAAAATTCATTTAGTTTTCCGCGACACTTGTTTGTTTATCACGTGAAATGAGGGCTTCGTAGATTTCTTTTGCTATGGGGGCGCAGGTTTTGCCCCCTGAGACACCGTTTTCCACCATAACTACTACGGCATAATCTGGCTGTTCATACGGAGCGAATGAAGTGAACCAGGTAATCTTCCTCCCTCGGCCAGTCTGCGCAGTCCCCGTTTTTCCGCATATGTTGTATCCTTCGATGTGGGCGGCGTGACCAGTCCCTTCAGGATCGACAACGTCCGCATGCATTGCTTCTCGAACAATATCCAAATTTTCGGGGCGTACGAGTAGTTGGCTGCGTATGACTGATTGAGGAAAATTAATGGATGTATTGGTACGTTTTGTGTTTGGGTTTGTGATTCTATCAATTATTCGCGGATGATAGCACGTGCCGCCATTGGCTACAGTCGCGGTCATTAACGCCATTTGTAATGGAGTGACGGTAATTGGACCTTGGCCTATCGCTATGTTGGCTGTGTCTCCGTCGCTCCATTCTCGACTAATATCGTTTAGAGAAGGAAATTGACCGGCTGTTTCCTGTTCAGGCAATAGGCCAGTGCGTTCCCCTAGGTGGAATTGTTTTCCCATTTTGATGATATGCTTAATACCATGCTCTTGTGAAAGCGCGTGATGGATAAAGTAGGAATTGCAAGAATGCTTGAAAGCACGCTTGAAGTTGTAGAGGCCTGGGGATGCAGTGCAATTTATCGTTCGACGCCCAATGCGGTAACTGCCGCGGCATTGAATGTGCTCTGTCGGGTTTAATCCGTTTTCCAGAGCTGCCAGACCGGAAATGATTTTAAATATTGAACCGGGAGGGTAGCGTTCCTGGGTCGCACGAAAGAGCAGGGCAGAGGGACGATTAGTTAGGTAGTGGTTCCACAGAGAGTGGCTTATTCCCGGCGTGAATTGGTTTGGGTCAAAGACCGGAGCTGATACCATGGCGGTAATGTTTCCGTTGTTAACTCTCATAACGATTACTGCTCCTGCCTTGGCTCCTGATATGTTAAGGCCTTTTTCGAGTGCTTTCATAGCGCTCTCTTGAATAGACCGATCAAGGGTCAGGAAAACGTTGCTGCCTGACGTAGGAGCCACTGGCATTGATTCAGCTTGTCGGTACCCCATATTATTGACTTGAACAGCACGGGTTCCAGGTTGTCCACATAAGTATTGATCAAAGGTTTTTTCTGCTCCTAATTTACCTTCGTAGTCCGGAAGGTGATAGTTGTATTGAAAAACTCTGTTATCGTCGTGGTTTTTGCGTTTAAGGTGGCCGACAATATGAGCAACGGCTAGCGAAGGGTAGTACCTTTTAGGCATTACTTCTAATTCCATTCCAGGCACCTTCCAGCTGTTTTCAGCAAATCGGGCAATGTTTGTCTGCGACAAGTTATTTATTACCGCCAGGGGAAGAGCTCTTTTTTCACTGAAATGCGTCTGCAATTGTTTAGGTGTGATATCGATGGACTGGTTGAGATTTAGTTTTTCTGTGAAACGGCTTACCACACGGTGACGCACGGCAATTTCTAGCTGACCGCTTTCCGTTTTGTTTAGTTCATGTTCTGTTTGGCTGTTTCTCCATTCTTCCCTAAAGTGATGTCGCAACTCTTCCAGGTAGGCGTTAACCACGAATGTGGGCTTATCCTGTGCTAGTGGTCGTCCATGGATGTCCAGTATGCTTCCCCGAACTGCAGGTATTCGCACTGTCCTCATGGATTGGGTTTTCTGATCCTTGATGTAGACAAGGGCGGTAGTCACTTGCACGTACCATAGGCCGGCTAAAAGCAATCCGATACCAACTAGAATAATGGCTCCAATAACGAAAACACGCCGATCCTTCTCTCGATGTGATTGTGCGCTATTCATGGAATCGGCGGTGCCGTATTATTGTCGTTGTAGTGTCAAAAGGTGCTGCCAGAGGTTGTTCTTCGACCGATTTGTCGAGCCATTCTATTAGCGGGTAAAATATTACAGCCATGAGGCCGCTGCTGAGAATACCTGCGGACCATTGCCAGAGGGAGAACCAGCCAATTAAGGGTTCTTTGTTGGTCAGGAGTAACAGGGCTAGAGACATGAGGGGGATCAACGCTCCAGCTATAGCTCCCAAGGCAAAACGTGAGCCTGTGTGGTGATGTGATAGATTGGGGGAATTGATGTGAACTGTAAATCCCAAGACATAGAGAGGGAGCAAGGATAGTCCCAATGGGTTGGATGAAAGGGTGCTTTGAGTCAATGAGCCAAAGATTGCAAGAATGGTGATTGTCGTGATGGGAGCGCGGAGGGCAATCACAAGCATTAGGGGGGGCAGTGGGTCTAGTTGGGTTCCTAGCACTTGTACGGGTAGGCGCCAGGCTGATGCCACATGGGTAGTGATCAGTGCGACTAATAAAATCGTTAGGGTTAGGAATGCTTTCATGGCATTAGCACCCAAACTTCGTTGAGCAGTGATGGGTTGGTTGCGAGCTTTACGCTGGCTTTGGTTGTTAGATCTCCAGGAGTGTTCTCTAAAGCCAGAATTTTTCCGATATGAATTCCTCTAGGAAAAACCTCTCCAAAACCACTAGTGTAAATTTCATCGCCTACCCTCGTTTTTGTGCCGGCGGGCAGGTATAGGAGCTCCGCAAGAGTTGGGTCATATATTGTTCCCCCACAGGAAGAGAGGATGCCAGTTTCCGTGGTCTCCGCAATGGTTGCTGAAATACGGCAAACGGGATCACCCAACAAGGCTACTCGTGAGCGATGTAGGTATGCTTCTTGGACGCGACCTATCAGCGCGCCATTGGCCATTACTGGCATATCTATTTTCACTCCATCACTGGAGCCTAAATCGATCTGAATCGATCGCCACCAATTGGATGGGTCGCGCCCCACAATGCGGCTGAGACGGGGATTCCACTCGGGCTTGGGTTGCATCTTGAGCTGTTGGCGCAAGATGCGGTTTTCGTGGGATAAAATAGAGAGTCGCCTGAGTTTTAGCTCTAGAATCTCATTTTGACGTTTTAACGCGGTGTTCTCTTTTAGCAGTGTCTTGCGGGGAATGACTTGGTTTGCCAGATAATCGCTTGTTGTTTGAGCGGTTTTTTGAGCTGAGAATAAGGGGGTGTAAAAACTACTAAACAGTCTCTTGGTGCGTGCGGAGTTCTCCGGGGAAAGTGTAAAACACGTCAACGCCAATAGAGCTACGGCAATCGTTGCGATAAGGTATGGGCGGCGATTCATATACCCGGTTGATCCGGGCGAACAAAAGTAAGGAAAAAAATCATGCGGTGGCAGCGGCGTTTCGCCAGTAATCAATATTTTGAAGGACTTTACCCGCGCCGTTGGCAACGGAGATAAGAGGATCCTCTGCTATGGTTACAGGCAGTTGGGTTTCCTTGGCTACCAGTCGGTCGATGCCCCGGAGGAGGGCTCCTCCTCCAGCCACAACAATCCCTCGATCAACCAGATCTCCGGAGAGTTCTGGAGGGCACTGTTCCAGGATTTGGCGGATTGATTCAAGAATCGCTGTTAACGGCTCTTTGAGTGCATCGCGAATTTCCTCTGACCGCGCAACCAGTGTGCGGGGTAGACCTTGGCTTAAGTCACGGCCTTTGACCTCCATGGTCAATTCATCCTCAAGCGGGAAGGCCGAGCCGATTTTTAGTTTGATTTCCTCAGCGGTTCGTTCGCCGATTAAAAGGTTGTGGGCGCGTTTCATGTGATGAATGATCGCGCCGTCGAACTGATCGCCTCCGACACGCAGGCTGGTTGCCTGCACGATGTTGGCAAGAGAGATTACAGCAATTTCAGCGGTGCCG
>Ga0208411_1001891_pt1 | contig 13416 bp, 9 predicted proteins | sample ETN01SmetaG_4_FD_185793 | JGI IMG/M metagenome (GOLD analysis project Ga0208411, IMG submission 185793) | Marine microbial and viral communities from oxygen minimum zone, Eastern Pacific Ocean - ETNP2014F12-01SV261 (SPAdes) (version 2) | ecosystem: Environmental > Aquatic > Marine > Oceanic ...
AACGCCGACGGTGAAGAGTGCCATTGAAAGCACCCGCAAAGGCGGCCATGTGACACTGGTGGGGAATCTGGCTCCTGAAGTGGATTTTCCTCTGCAATCAGTTGTTACGCGTGAACTCACAATCTACGGCTCCTGTGCCTCCAATGGCGAATATCCCGAATGCATCGACCTTCTGGCACGTGGGATCATCCAGGTGGATCCCTTGATCAGTGCCAAAGACACTCTCGAAAAAGGAGCCGAGTGGTTTGAGAGACTCTATGCAGCGGAGTCAGGCCTCATGAAGGTCATCTTGCAGCCGGATAAATAGCTAACGCTGTACCCGGGCTCCGCCGCCGCCCATCAGGCGTTCCACTTCAGTCTGGGTAACCATGGAAGTGTCCCCAGGTGTGGTCATCGCCAGTGCCCCATGTGCTGCACCGTATTCAACGGCCTGTTGTGGGTCACCCGTTGAAATAAAGCCGTAAATCAGACCACTGGCAAAACTATCACCACCACCTACGCGATCGAAGATCTCCAAATCTGTACGATTTGTTGACTCATAGAAGTTGCCATCAGCCCAGCAGATGGCGCCCCAGTCATTGACTGTGGCGCTCTTCACCGCTCGCAACGTGGTAGCGGTAACCTTGAAATTGGGAAACTCCCCCACCGCTGTGTTAATCATATTCTTGAAGGCACCGATCTCTATATTGGAAATATTTGCATCCACCCCAGCCACTTCAAACCCAAGGCAGGCAGTAAAATCCTCTTCATTACCGATCATCACATCAACATACTTTGCAATTTCCCGGTTAACTTCCTGAGCCTTGGTTTGGCCGCCAATGCTATCCCACAAGCTGGGACGGTAATTGAGATCATACGAAACAATTGTTCCATGCTTCTTGGCCACCTGCACAGCCTCAATGACCACCTCTGGAGTAGTATCACTAAGCGCAGCATAGATACCTCCGGTATGAAACCAGCGCACCCCGTCCTCTCCAAATATTTTCTCCCAATCAATGTCCCCACACTTAAGCTGGCTGGCGGCTGTATTACCCCGGTCAGGCACCCCCTTGGCTCCGCGAATACCAAAACCTCGTTCGGTGAAGTTCAAACCATTTCGTACTGTGCGCCCAATTCCATCATAGTCTCGCCATTGGATATAATCCACATCCACCCCGCCCTGCATGATGAAATCCTCCACCAATCGACCCACCTCATTATCTGCAAAGGCCGTCACTACACCGGTCTTCAGACCAAAACAACGCCTCAAACCACGCGCCACATTATACTCTCCGCCTCCTTCCCACACATCAAACCGGCGCGCCGTACGCACCCGTCCGTCGCCAGGGTCAAGCCGCAACATTATTTCCCCCAAAGCCATCATATCATAACGGCACTGTTCGGCAGGCTTGATTTCTAATACAGACATAGAGGCGCAGGATGTGCAAAAACACCCTTAAAAACAATCTTTTTTGAATGCCTGCTGCTTGACTCCTCCCTCTCTAAGCTTCCAAACTCAACCCATGAGAAATTTATTGGCCACCATTTTGAGTTTTTTGTCCTTCACCCTGATCGCTAGTGACTGGCCAGAATTCCGTGGCCCCAATGCACAAGGACATGCCGAAGGACTAAAACTGCCCACCAACATAAGCGCCAAAAGCCCCCATCTGAAATGGAAAGCCCCTGTGCCTGGTTTGGGATGGAGTTCACCTGTCATCGTCAAGAACCGCATCTACCTCACGAGCGCAATTGAAAAAGGCCAAGCCATCACTTTAAACGCGCTCTGCTTCGATGCCAATACCGGCCAACAACTCTGGAATACCCCCATTATCAATGTTGCCAAGGCCCCTCGCATGCACCGAAAAAACAGCCAGGCCAGCCCCACTCCGATCGTAAAAAACGGACGACTCTATGTACACTTTGGCCACATGGGAACAGCCTGCCTGGATATCAAGGGCAAGGTAATCTGGAAAAATGAAACTATTAAGTACTCTCCAGTTCATGGCAACGGCGGCACTCCGGCATTACTGGATGATAAACTTATTTTCAGTTGTGACGGCGCCAAAAACCCATTCGTGATCGCCCTTGATATAAAAGACGGCTCACAGGTGTGGAAAGTAAACCGCAGTGTAAACGCCAAAAAGAAATTTTCCTTCTGTACTCCCCTCATACTGAAAGGCGAGAGGAGCACACAAATATTACTACCGGGCAGTGACATGATTGGCGCCTATGACCCAACCGATGGCAGGGAAATATGGCGCGCCACCTATGATGGTTATTCAGTGGTTCCCCGCCCAGTCGTTGGCCATGGAATGGTGTTTTTCAGCACTGGCTTTGATCGCGCGAAAGCCATGGCGGTACAACTCGGGGGCAAAGGCGACGTAACTGACACCCACGTAAAGTGGATTCTCCCCAAGGGAGCTCCACACACTCCCAGTATGATTCTGGATGAAAATTTACTTTATATGATTTCAGACTCTGGAATTGCCAGCTGTGTGACCGCCAAAAGCGGGAAGGTAGTCTGGAGCGAACGTCTGGGAGGCAGCTGCTCAGCCTCGCCCATTCTGGCAGATGGAAAACTTTATGTAATTAACGAGTCTGGAATGGTCTATGTCTTGGATGCCGGAGAAAAATTTAACCTTCTTTCCAAGAATAACCTGGCTGAACGCACCCTTGCCTCACCAGCCGTGGCTGACGGCGCACTCTTCATACGCACTGATAAGAATCTATTTAAGTTCCAATAGATAACAAAACATGAACCGGAGGCGTTCAAAAACCTCTGCGATCGGCAGGAGACTAAAGCTCCATACTGCTATAACTATCGGCAATCCTCTCGATCGCCAGTACAAACGACGCCGTGCGTAAATCCACAACTGACTCGCGTGCGTTAAAGATATCACGAATATTATTGTAGGCCTCGCGCATGGTATCATCCAGGCCTGAGCGAACCAGATCCAACTCGTCTGGGCCAGAGATCAACATCTTCTTGGTCGCATCAGAAACTGGCTTACCCGTAGCCTCCTCGATAGCAGAAACCAGCCCCCTGCTTTGTGCTTCCTCATAACGACGCTGCATCCTCCCAAACCGGATATGTGACAAATTCTTGATCCACTCGAAATAGGACACGGTTACCCCACCTGCGTTAAGGTAGGCATCAGGAATAATCACCACACCTTTATTGCGCAGAATTTCATCAGCCCCAAAGGTCACCGGGCCATTGGCAGCTTCGGCTATCAACTTGGTATTAATCCTATCAGCGTTTCCTTGATGAATCTGGCTTTCCAATGCAGCCGGAAGAAGAATATCACACTCCTTCTCCAGCACCGAAGGGCCATCCTCAACATATTCCGAACCGGGAAAACCTTTCACTCCACTGTTCTCCATACGGTACGCATGCACCTCTTCAATATTCAGCCCAGCATCGTTTATTATCGCCCCATCGCGCTCGATAATTGCCGTGATCAGCGCTCCGTCTTCTTCCGAAAGGAACTTTGCAGCGTGAAAGCCCACATTACCCAGGCCTTGAACCACAATCTGTTTCCCTTCAAGGCCACCTTCCATTCCTGCCCTCTTAACGTCTTCAGGGTGGCGGAAGAATTCCTGTAATCCATATTGAACCCCGCGCCCTGTGGCTTCAGTCCGTCCATGTATCCCCCCATTATCCACCGGTTTGCCGGTCACACACCCGAGGCCATTTATATCCTGAGGATTTAACTGACGATATTCATCAGCCATCCAGGCCATTTCACGACCTCCGGTCCCCATATCCGGGGCCGGAACATTCAATCCCGGGCTAATCAAGCTGCGTTTATTCAACTCCTGTGTAAATCGGCGTGTAATATGTTCCAGTTCTTCTGCTGAATAATCCTTTGGACGAAGACACAACGCCCCCTTGGATCCTCCGTAAGGAACATCAACAATGGCACACTTATAACTCATTAAAGCAGCCAACGCCTCAACTTCCTGTTGATTTGCAAAATCGGCGTAGCGAATACCTCCTTTAACCGGCAACCGATGCTCACTATGCACCGCCCGCCACCCGGAAAAAACCTTATACTCCCCACGAAGTTTAACGCCAAATTTAACCTGATAAACCGAATTGCAGGTACGAATCTGTTCCGATAATCCAATCGGTAAATCGAGCGTGGCTGCCGCGCGGTCAAACATGAGATCTACATTTTCCCTGAAGGAAGGTTCGTTGGAATTTTGCATTTTTAATGAAATAGGAGTATATTAAGGTGAGCGTGGGTGTGGTGAATATACCCTTGGCTCAATTGGGGGTCTATTACAAAACCAGTGTTTTTTTACAGTCGCATGCATATTCTGGATCCAACTGATTTACATCGCCTTCGAGCCGCAGAAGGTTGGTTGGATTTGGGGAACCCCGAGGAAGCTCGATGTGAACTCGACCTAATTCCCAGCCCCCAGCAAAACCACCCCAAGGTTTTGGAGTTGAGATGGAATTTGTTTGCCACCGAAAAAAACTGGAAAGCCTGCGTAAGAACCGCTGAACTACTCGTCAAAGAAGCCCCGGAGAAGCCTGATGGATGGATTCATCGTTCGTTTGCCCTGCACGAAATGGAACAAACCGAGAAAGCTTTCTCTTTACTGGAACCTGCACGCAAACTGTTTTCCAAGCAATGGGTCATCCCTTACAATCTGGCCTGTTATCTCACCCAACTGGGGAGAATTGAGGAGGCTGCCAAGGAACTGCACTCGGCCCTGAGGATCGATTCTCGAGCCGTGAAAACGGCCGCTGCCACTGATCCAGATTTGGAACCCCTGCGTCAAAGTATCGATCAGTTGCGCAATAGCGAGGACTAGAACTTGGCTCCATCGGCGATCCACTGAATAATCTGAGAAATTTCACTCTTCGGAACCCTCGGACCATTCCCTGGCGGCATTTTCGTAGCCGCATCAGGAGCCAAACAAAGCACTAGCGGCGTGACGGCAAAATTACCCGGCTGATTGGGCGAGATAAATCCCCGCAGCGTAACAGGAGCACTGAAATCCAAATCCGCCTTGGCTTTCTTACTCTCCTTGTAATGATGACACTCAAAGCACCGATGTTTTCTGAATATCGGCTCCACCTGAGAGAAGGTCATTGTTCCCGAAGGAGGCTGATACGATTCCGCTTCGGTCGCCTGACTCTTGGGCAAAGAATCCCCTTCGGGCTCACTCGCAGCCTTGGATTTGTCATCAACCATTCCTAAACCAAAAACCAAGCCCGCCCCCAAAGCTGACAAACCGACCACGCTCCCGATTATCATTTTCATTTTTTTGCGCGAGCCCGTCACCGGAGTCTGCCCCACTGATAAATCATCAGGCGAAGGCAGTGTCGGTGCTGCAAATACAATACCAGGAACCTGCGTTATGGGCATCCAGTCTGGCGCGCCTTCATACCAAGCCTGATCGGTGGGCAAAAGGGACCCTTGGGAAAGAAACAGATTTGCATCCTCCATGGTATAGGGTCCAAACCGCTCCCCATCACGCAACACATAGATCATTACACCATGACTCCCTTACAATCAAATTACCCTCTAGAACCTGGCTCCTCCATCAATCCACGCCTTCACTTTAGACAGTTCATCAGAATTAAGTTTGGTTCCATCATCGGGTGGAGGCATGAGTTCATCGGGGTCAGTAGAAGTTAAACTGTCCATGAAACCGTCGATTTTATTCATTACTGTATCAGGCTTATCAAGATCCAATTTGGCCTTCACCTTGCCTCCCACGCTACTGTGGCAATCATAACATTTGTGGTCGCTGAAAATCTTCTTGATCGTCGGCTCAAACGACACGACCTCTCCGACTGGAGACGTGCCAGCACCCCCAGCATTATCAGCACTCTCTTCACTGTCTTTCAAAACCCCCGGCCAAACAAATAAAACCACGACAACAATAACTGCCACACCAGAAACTGCCCCCCCAATTATAATGATTTTCTTTTTCTTTGAGGCACCGGCAGCTATCCCCATTCCGGGATCAGCAACATTCCCCTCAACAATAGGCGCAGCCATCGGCATCCCAGGTAACTGCACCCCGGGCACCTGATCCATAGCGACCCAGGCAGGGGCTCCTTCCCACCAAGCCTGATCGGTGGGAAGTAGGGAGCCCTGGGCTAAATAAGCATTTAGATCTTCCAGGGTATAGGGGCCAAACTGTTGACCGTCGCGCATTACGTGAATCATCGTGGGCGGGAGGCAGCTAACACCAATGAGGACTCAGCCGCAAGATCGTTTCAGTTACCCGACCGGACTCATCGGGAAAAACCTCAAGATTAAGGGAATAGAAACCCCCACAATCATTATTTCAAGAGGCAAGCCCATGCGCCAGTAATCTCCAAACCGATAACCGCCGGGCCCCAGAATCAGGGCATTACATTGGTGCCCGATCGGCGTCAGGAACGCACAGGAAGCCCCCACTGCCACCGCCATGAGAAAAGGGTCTGCACTCACTCCCATTTGGGCTGCAATCCCCATCCCTATGGGAGCCATAATGAGCGCCGTCGCCGCATTATTAATGACATCGGATAAACACATGGTCACAACCATCAGGATAGCCAAAATACCCCAGCTCGGAAGACTATCAGTCATATGGTTGGCATATACAGCGATCTTGGCCGTCAACCCGGTATCCTGAAGAGCCTGGCTCACAGGAATCATTGCCCCCAATAGAACAATGACCGGCCAGTCCACCGCCTTATACATATCCCGCAAGGGAAGAATACCCAAAAAGATATAAGCTAAAACGGCCCCAATAAAAGAGAGCGTTGTGGGCATGATATTAAACATACTCAAGGCAATGGCTGCCCCGAAAATAAACACCGCCAAACTCACCTTCGAAAACACTCCAACGCGCACCTCCCTTTCTGCCAGCGGCAATAAAGACAGGCCTGTTGTATGTTCCTCCACATCATCCTTGGGCCCATGAAGCAACAAGACATCACCCACGCGAAAAATTACATCCCCCAATCGTTTACGAATAGGTTGCCCCTGACGGGCCACGGCCATCAGCACCAATGAATTGGAGGTCCGCGCCCGCAAAAAAGACCGTGAGCGGCCGACCAGTTGGGAATTATGAGTTACCACCGCCTCGGTAAAATTAACTTCATCGCCCTCAATGCTATCGATTCGGGTACGCAACTCCTTTTCCAGTCGCAACCCTGATTGATTCATAATTTCCTTTAAATCCATCGGATCGACCTTTACCAAGTATCTCCCTCCTTCGCGCACCAGATTATTCCGGTTCGGGGTCACCACTTTTCCATCTTTACGAATAAACCCGAAGATCATCATTTTTTCCCGGGTCTCCTTCTCCACCTCCCCAAGTGTTTTCCCGATAAACTCACAATCCTCAGGGACGCGCACTTCGGTAATATATTCCTTAAGCTCAAACATCTTCCCCTTGCCGGCTTCCTTGAGCGATTCTTTTGGGATGAGTCGCCAACCAATTACCGCCACGAAACCCACTCCCAAAAGCGCAACCCATCCGCCCACCGGCGCGAAAGCAAACATCCCAAAAGGTTCCCCCATTTCCTGTGCCCTGAAAGTGGAAATTATGATATTGGGAGGGGTACCAATCATCGTGATCATCCCTCCCAGGATACTCGCAAAAGCCAGGGGCATCAGGATTAAGCTGGGCGAACGGCCCTGCTCATTGGCTGTCTTTATCGCAATGGGCAATAACAGCGCCAAAGCCCCCACATTATTCATAAAGGCAGACAACACCGCCGCCACCACACAAAGACTGGCAATGTGCATCATTTGATTTTTGGCAAAAGGAGCCAGTCGGCGGGTAATTAAATCAACCACCCCGGAATTTCGCAGGGCCTTACTAATTACCAAAACCGCGGCCACAGTAATTACTGCAGCATGCCCAAAGCCATCCAAGGCATTTTCAGGATCAATGAGATTGGACTGATCATATTTCAGAACCTTTTCCAGGATAACATCCGCAATGACCAGCGAGAACATCCCTATTAATGCCACCACATCATAGCGCCATTTACCCCATGCAAAGAGCCCGAAGATCCCCACAATCACACCCAAAACGATGCCCTGTTCCAACGTCATGCACCTCTTTCATGGCCCAAAGCACTCACTCTGTGAAGATGAATCAAATGGACTTATTCGCCATGAAAACAGAAGTAAAAATGGTACCCCGGGTAGGACTCGAACCTACAACCAATTGATTAAGAGTCAACTGCTCTACCAATTGAGCTACCGAGGCGACCGCGGCAAGTAATCCAGAACCACTGCATTCCGGTCAATCCTTTTTCTCCCTCATTCAAACCCCAGCACACTCCGTTTTTGAACTCGGTATCGCTCATGCTGAAAGACTGCCTCCACCCATTCTCTCTGCTTGTTTCCCGCCCGGGAACGTGCGTCCCGCAATTTATTACTGGCATCGGCCAGAGCCTTAATGGCCCCCGATTGGAGGGACTGCTTTGCCTTGTCGAGGGCTTCCGCATCCTTGAGTGCCTGTGTTAGTGTTTCCTTCTCTTTTTCGTTTTTGGTGCGCGCACCCACCGCACTCTTTTCCTCGACCTCTACCCGTTTTAGTTCGGCCTCGCGGGCAGTAATGGATGGTCCCCAGCGTAAATATTCCACAGCCAACTCGCCCTTCAACTTGTCCAACTCAATAACTGTTTCCATCTTATAGTGCGCAACCAGTTGTTGCACCTGTAACCAGCCTTCCAAAGCCCGCTGCAGCTTGCCCTGATCCTCATCAAGTGGCTTCTTTAAAGCTGCCTTGGCTGCCTCCGACTGCTTGAAAGCCCGGTCTGCGGTCACAAATGCTGCTTCAGCCTGCTTGAATATCTGCTCCCGACGCTTCCACTCTTTTTCCCTAAGCTTTACCAGCACTTCCTTCTGCAAGAGACTGTGTTGCTCGCGCTTCAATGCATTCTCGCTATCCTCAAGATTACGTGCCGCCTCATATTTCTTGCCGATTCCCACACCATACTCACCAATGCGTCGGCCGTGTTCCCCCAAGGCTTGATTCAAAGCGTTCAATGCCCGGTCCATTTCACCCTTCGCCTGGCGAGTTTTATTGGCTCTACCCGTTCGCTGACGAGTTAGATCCCCGGTGACATTCTTCAATTCGGCCTGTCGTGACTTTTTAACCGAAAGAAATTTTTCCAGCAACTTGATGTCTCCCTGAGTCTGTTTCCACTCTTCCTCCATCCGGCTTGAGGCAGTCTGGTGGTTCGCGAAATCATGTAACTTGGATTGGTATTGCCCAATCAACCCATTCAGTTTCTTTCTTAACGTCGTAACAGCAGATAAATCACGAACCTTTTGCTCCTGCTCCTGTTTTAAGCGTCCCGCCAAACCCTTGTCTTCAGGTGCTTTTTTGGCCTGAGCGGCCAATTGATCATGCCGGACTTTGGTAGCGTTTAGCTTCCGAAGAGCTGGCAATTCTTGTTTGTCCACAAATTCATAAAGTGTTCTACGTGCACCCTCCAGCAAGTCATGCCGCCTGACATGATCGCGCAATGCATTGGTCTTCTTTTGTTCAGACTGCCGTAATTTGCCTAGAGAAGAACGCAACTGCCCTTCCCAGTCACGGAGATGGCGGTCAACTGATTGCAAATCACTAACAGAATCCAATCGGTTTTGATCGGTAGCCGCTTCCTTCCCGACCAACTCATGGTAGAGAGCCGCTTTAACCGAATGTTCAGCACGTAAATCCAGTACTTTCTTTTCGGCCGGCTTTAATCGGGTGCGCAGGATATTGGCCTCCTGTATAACAGACTGCTGGAAGAGCTTTTCCCGAGCCTTATGCTGAAGTAACGCAGTATCTAATCGACGCTTGGCTTCATCACGGCGACGACGAGCATCGTCACGAACAGGAGTATACTGATTAAAATAATCCCGTGCTCGATTCCTCCGGCTTTCAGCATATTCCCGCACCTTGCGGGTTCGCGCTACAGCCGCCGTAACTTCAACCGGCCCGAAGTCGCCTTTAAACAAAATCCGTACCTTTGTATAATCTAAATTGCGATCTTTCTCATATTTCTCATGTTGCCCCTGCTGCCTTGCACGTTCAGCCTGAAATTTGGAGAGGCTTTCGGTGTTTTTTTTCTCCGTTTCCACCAAAATCTTCTTCTCTGAGTCCAGCGCCGCTTTGGCTTCGGTTAGTCGGCGTTCCTTTAGTTCATGAGCCTCTCTCAGCTTAGGATTAAAATAATGTGTATTCACTTTCAGCCAGTTACCAGCCACAGCATAGGTGCTCTGGCTTTTTACCAAGTCAGCCCTCGCCTTCCGGGCTGAAACCTCATGCTGATTCAAGCCAACCAGAATTGTTTTTACCTCTTTCTGCAGAGCAACATGTTCCTTCTCTAGACGGCGCCATTTTTCGTCCAGTTGCGCCAGATATACTTTCGCCTCAGAGCGAACTTTAAAAACACTGTCAAAATCACCCTGTCCGGCAACGGTTTGGCGTTTATGTTCTGCGTCCATCGACGCCCAGGTCGCCCATGCCCTCTCGAGAATATTGGGTTCAGTCACAAATGATATCTCATGAATCTCCCCAGGCTTGAGTCTTAAATTACGAAAAGGCGTCTGGTTAGCCACCAGTGTTGACTCATCCCACTCGAGCTTGCGTAGCCGAATCTCCGTGCCCAGTTGCGTGCGGACAATCCACCGTTCCCTGGCTCTGGTTGGTTTCTGCAGAAACACTGCAGAAGCTTGGGAACCTCCCTGATATTTACGTGAACCAAATAGAAGTGTTTGAAGAGTAATGACATTATCCTTAATTGAACTGATTTCCCCTTCCTGAAAATCACCGCCAACCAACAACACTCCCTCTCTCCCCACCTTTCCAGAACGAATTCGATCAGCCATCGGCAAGGAAAGTGGGTGAAAGAAAATAGCCGAAGCATTGACTGTCGAAAGGCGAATCCCGGCAGGTTCCCCAACGAACCGGACCCTACTGCCAGTCAATGATTCGAGCGGATGCGCGATGTAGCTACCATCCCAAGCCAAGGCTCCAGCAGCAGGAATGGCCGGGGGTGCCTGAGGAAGCGGCAAGTCTGTCACTGCGCTAAGGGATGTCCACGGCAAACCCGGGCCACTCCATTCAAGTTCAAGAATCGCGTAACTGGCAAGGTTCAGGTATTCCAGCCGGAAAGCGTGCACCCCTTGGTCAAGCCGAATGGATTTAGTAGCCCGCCTATAAGAGTACTCAGCAGGAGTTGAAATAATTTCCTTACCCCCAATAAATGCATGCACTCCATCATCCGAGCCCAACCTGAAATGGTAGTTGCCAGAACGAGGCACATTGAGTTTACCTTGAAAAAGAATTGCTCCGGGAGTATTGCCCAACCTGCGAACTGTAAGGTAGTGCCGACGAATATTGTCGATGGAACTGGGATCGAGTGCTGTTTCATCGGGGAAATTACTGTGATTACCCCGCCAGATTCGCGTCCTGACCTCACTTAAACCCGGGCGAATTGAAGGCCCCGGATTAAGGCGTACACGGATCAAATCCTTCCATTTAAACGCCTTCCCGGCGACCTGAACCCCTTTTGAATCAATCCTATCAAGATTACCCGATTGCAGCCGACCATCTCTGGTCTGAACCGTTGCTGCATATGAAAGAAAAAGGGGTGCCGTAATCCAATAAGCAATAACGGCAATCCTGAACATGGGAACTCAACGCTGATAGAGAGGCAGATAATGGTAAGGCATCGCCAGCATGGTGGTGAAAACCGCCGTGGTATATATGGGGCCCACCCCACCACGTCCGTTGGGGTCCCACCGGTAATAATTCCCCTCCTTCCGGACACTTTTGGCCACTGTTGCAGAGATGACTTTATACCACTTTTCCCAAGTATCCCCCCCAATCATGTATTGGGCCGGGGCCGCATAAAAACTGCCGTATACATACCATTCCTGCCCAGTGCGGTGATTGGCTATCAGGTACTTGGAACCCTTAAGCACCATGGGATCATCATACAAACCACACACTTGAAGGGAATAAATGGCGGCGGCTGTACGGGCAAAGCCCGGGGATGATCCGGGCTGATAACTAAAACCTCCACTACTGGAATGATTGCAGGCTTTCACATATTTCACGGCGTTATCAATTGTCCTTTTAGGTACATCAATGCCAGAATTTTTGGCGGCCCTCAAAGCTACCACCTGTAACACGGTTACCGAAATATCGGCATCCCGTACCACCGGACGGTAGCGCCATCCTCCCTGGCTATTTTGACTGGCGATAATCAGTTTAATCGCCCGATCCAGCTTGGTGCGAATGACCGGAGATTGCGTCTGCCCATAGAGTTCAGCCAGGGCAATTGTGGCAATCCCATGTGCATACATATACTGACCACTGGCGCGATTACCATAGATACCATCAGGTCCAATTCGGTTCAGAAGATAATCCATCCCCTTCTTCACCACTTTACCATAGGGCCCTTCCCCTGGAAGGTTGCCTGCCGCTTGAAAGGCAATGAGCGTATAGCCGGTAATTGCATCGGGATGACGCCGTTCTTCAGAGCTTTCCCCCCACGACCCGTCTGGCTTCTGCTTGGAAGCCAAATATTTCAAAGCTCCCTCAATGTATTTTTCATGGATTTTGGAAACCTTAACATTATCCCGGGGACGCGGCTTGGCCTTCACACCAGGGGCCGCTGCAGGCAGCCAAATAATTGAAGCAATAAAAAGACTGAAACAAATAAAACGAATCACAACTTTGTCCTAAAAAAATTATTTCTTCGGCCTGTCCGAGAGACGTTTAAGAAACTGTTCGACTAAAGTACTGTACTCCTGCGGCGTCTTGGATTTGGATGATTGCAACAAGGCCTCGCGCTCACGCTGCGGAAGGTTTAAACGACTTCCCAATCCATCTGTAGATCCCAATTTGCCATCCTTACCACCAGGTCCCTGCCAGTTACCAATTTTGCCATCACCCTGTTCACTGGGCTGACCTTGGCCAGGTTGCTGTCCGGGTTGTTGACCCGCCTGCTGCCCAGGTTGTTGACCGGGTTGCTGCCCCGGCTGCCCCGGCTGCCCTGGTTGCCCCGGTTGCTGGCCTTGTTGTGCCATTGAAAGAGCAGCAGCAGCTTGAGCAAGTGCCTGTTGGGCCTGCTGGGAGGCCTCCTGGGAAGGCACTGCGTTATTGGCCATGGCTTGCTCAATTGCTTCAGCTAAATCTCCCACAGCCTGATCAAAAGCCTCCTGTGCAGGGGGTGGCAATTGGCCTTCCAACCCGGCTGCCAAAGGCTCAATCAATTCAGAGGCATTCTCCAATGGACCCGCTGCCTCTTGGGCCGCCTGAGCTGCTTGGGCAGCTTGAGCTGCCTCCAGTAATTCTCCCTGTTCCTGACCCAACTGCTCAAGATTGGGTTGCTCTCCAGGTTGCTCTCCAGGTTGCTCTCCGGGTTGCTCTCCGGGTTGCTCTCCGGGTTGCTCTCCGGGTTGCTCT
>Ga0208411_1001893_pt1 | contig 13410 bp, 7 predicted proteins | sample ETN01SmetaG_4_FD_185793 | JGI IMG/M metagenome (GOLD analysis project Ga0208411, IMG submission 185793) | Marine microbial and viral communities from oxygen minimum zone, Eastern Pacific Ocean - ETNP2014F12-01SV261 (SPAdes) (version 2) | ecosystem: Environmental > Aquatic > Marine > Oceanic ...
GAAGTTATCTGAAACGTTTTAAACAAAGCGACGGGTTGGCTTTGCAATTTGAATCAACGGAAAGTGTGGAGTTCGCTGATGATTACCCCTTACGACCCGTTGCAAATATTAATCGATATGAATCCTCTGGAAGTTATAAGAATACATTACGCGATTTAAACAGCGACTCTACGTTTGGTTATTCTATTTATCTTAGACAACCAAAACACGAACGAAGATTATATGAAGCATTGGTATTGCGTCGTGTGTTAGAAATGAATCCAGATATTCAAGATAATATTAATTTATTTAAAGCTGGTCGAGAAATTCTATTCCCGGCACCGGAATCACTTGAAGGAGATATTCATGTGATAGATAATAAGATAGCAAAATATTTTTATCAGATTAATTTATTTAATGATGAATTTGATAAAGAATTTGTAAAAGGAATAGAAGCAATCTCGTCTATTATTCAAGAATATGAATAATACAGCTTGAATTTACTGCTTCCGAAAGCTTTCCTTATATAAATCTAATTTCTCTTTTTGTCCCATTAACATTAGCGTGTGATGCTCATTTAGCGTTGTATCTGGATTAGGGTTGATTTCATAGCTTCCATCTCCATTTATCAAACCAACAATAATTAAATTATAATCTTCACGAATATTTGAATCTTTTATCTGTATTCCATGCAATTTATCTACATTATTTAAACTAATTTCATCAATTGCCAAATCCACAAAATCCTGATGGAATGATAAAGAAACCGTGTCCTCTAATTCTGGAGAAATTAATAATTCAGCCATCCGATGACCTCCTGCGGTATATGGATTAACTACTTTATTTGCTCCTGCCTGTTTTAGTTTTGGGGAATTACTAATTTGGGCACATCTACTTACAAGAAATGCTTCATGATTTAATGATCGGGCCGTTAATGTGACAAATAAATTATCTGGATCATTATTTAGACAAACAACTATACCCGATGCTTGATGGATTCCTGCTTCTTCTAGTGTTTTTTCAATCGTAGCATCACCCAAAATAGATTGATATCCTAATTCAGTGATTTTATCCACTTTATATTGATCGAGCTCCACAATGACAAGTGGGTAGCCTTTATCATGTAATTCTTTTGCAATGACTGCGCCCATTCGACCATAGCCGCAGACTATATAGTGATTTTTCATCTTTCTAATCTTTCTTTTCTTTTTATTTTCTTTGTAGACACTGAATTCTAATAATTCTGCACCAAATTCCGCGATCATATATAAAAACCCACTCACACCAAAAATAATGACAAAACTCGTCCATAATCTGCCCATATCATCTAATGGGTGTACTTCACCAAACCCAACAGTGGTCATAGTAATGATAGTCATATAAAAACTATCTATCAAGGACCATTCATCCCCTCCGATAAAATAAAATCCAGCAGATCCAAGCGTAATAACTGTTACAAAATAAGTCAGGAATTTTGAGGATTTTCTACTAAACATTATTCTATTCCAATTTCCTGTACGGAATTCTCTACCCAACGTAAATATGTATCGGAACCATTCTCAATTGGTAGTGTAATTAATTCCGGTGTATCATAGGAATGCAATGATTGAACCTTCTGATAGATTTCTTTTTCTCTGGCTTTTGTCGTTTTAATCATTAGCATCAGTTCTGTCTCATTTTGAATGACATTATCCCACTCATATACAGAGTACACTTTTGGTACTATATTTACACAAGCTGCTAATTTATTTTTTACCAATTCATTTGCAATCATACGACCTTCTTTTTCAGTGGAAACGGTCGTAATTATAAAAGCAAAATCCAAAAAAAAATTTAGTATTCTTTTATAATAATCTCTGGATACAATGATTTATAATCGTTCAAAGAGATAGATATAGTTTGTTTTAGGTTTTGATCAAAAAAGTCTCGTATCGTTGAATTCATGATAAACCGTATACGATCTGACGCTATGGTACCTGATCCATATTTCTTAGATACTTTACTAAATTGAGAAAAATCAGAAAAATCATAGTGCGTAGACCCTTGGATATCAAATCGTAACGATTGGGCACTATTTGAAGAAGCCAATGTATCTAATTTTAGATAATTATCTTTTTCTTTCCATGCTACTTGACCTAGATGAATAAATGGTTTGTTCAAATTTTTCTTAATTAATGTACTTGGAATAGGTAAAAACCAAGCATCCAAACCTAACGCTGCATCAATACGATCATCCTTTAACGATGCCACAACACTGGTAGCACCACCAAATGAATGACCAAATATGCCAATATTGTCTAGTTTCAGAATACTTCGTAAAGATTGGGGTAAAAATTTACCATTTTCCATTTCATCTAATAAAAATTGTACATCCCCGACACGGTAGTTTAATTGAACTTCCCGAAGTCCCCATTTTTCTTTATCAGATATTCCATCAGGAATGTCTGTTTTATTCCAAATAACCCTATCTTCTGGCAAAACAGAAAGCCCTGCATCATATGTATGATCTGAAGCAAACAATACATACCCATGACTTGCTAGTTCTTCCATTTGTGTTGTGTTTTGAGTCTTTAACGCACCATGCCCATGAGAAAAAATAAGAACAGGGAATTGTTGATTGAGTGGCGTTGCATCTAGCCAAGAATTGCCATCAATTTTATTTATGGTTCGCATAATTGATCTTGGAATTCCAAAACCATCAGCAATCATATCGGCAATTAATGCTTCATTGTAATTATAGGGAGCTTTCTGATCGCCTTCCTCTAATATTGCAGGATACCATACTCGAACCATCATCTCCCTTGCACCATTTAACTCATCTGTATACCATGCCTTACGCTCTTCATCCACCATGTGGATAATTTGAGTGCCAACTTTATATGGACCAGAAGGAAGGGCAACATCTTCTAATGAAATAGCATGGGAAATGAATGTAGCGCATGCAGATAACCAAAAGGAAATAACAAGCAATGGTATATATCTAACTATTTTCATTAGAATTAGCAAAAACGCTTGTAGATAATAATTAATTCATACGTTGAATATCAATGCAAATCAGTACGTATTTTTAATCCTTATCTAATAATGACAATTATTTTTTATCCTCCAACGCATCTGCACGCTCTTTGGATATAGAAAATGTACTGTCTTGTGTATAGGCCATCATATAGTAATCGTATGCATTCTGATATTCTTCCATCTTTTCCCAATATTCGCCCATAGAATCATAGGGATTTGGGTGCATTCTATTATTATCAATATATTCGGCAAATGCATTATGTGCTGCTTTCATATTTCCAAGTTGCATATTGGAATATCCAAGCATATTTAATGATGGTGAAAAATCATATCGTTCCCACATCATAGTATATATCTTAATAGCTTTTTTATACTCTTTTTTACTGTATAGATTCTGCGCTTCCGCAATCATAACAAATGCTTTATTTGGGTAATTTGATTTTAACTTTGAAATTCTCGATGAAAAATCCCCATCTGGATTATCCATTCGATATAAATAATATTCAATCATATCTTGTTCATACTGACTTGCAGTTGGAGCTAATCCTTGTGCAATCTTTTTTGCCTCAACACTTCTAGCGGAATCACCTGGAGTGAAAACAAGAAATAAATAGGGCATTGCAAACTCTGGATCGATTGTAACTGCTTTTTCAAATTGCTCGCGAGCTTTGCTCCAATGAATATTGTAAAACTGCCAGAATCCAACATTAAAGGCATTCACTGCATTTGCACTATCACTAGACCATTCAGTAGGTGAAACATCATTACCAGATTCTTCCTCTTCAATTTTCCATATCTTTCTCTTGGAAGAAACAAATTTCGGATCAATTGATAGAGCCTTTTGAAAATATTTTTTGGCATTTTTATGATCTTTCTTCTCTAGATAATAATCACCCATTGAATCATATGGGTTTGCTAGATCTGGTGCAAGCTCAATCTGACGCTCAAACGCTTTCTTTGATTCTTCCATTTTTCCTTGCCCACTATATAAATAACCAAGAGAGTTAAATGCATCTGGGTTTTCTTCAACTTCCAACGATTGTTTATAATATGCTTCTGCTTTTTCTTCATCACCGCCCCAACTAGACATTCCAGCAAGCATATTCACATATCGTGACTCTTTTGGGAACATTTTGGTGAATCCTTCTACTTCTTTAAACCAATCTACATCGCCTTCACCACCCCACCATGAATCTCTATCCATGACAGCCATCAGTGCTTTTTCACCTTTATTTGCTTTGGAAGCAAATTGTTTTCCTTTTTCAGCGATGGGATATCGCTGTACAGCGTCACCTGTTGTTTGAGCCAATGAATAATATGCCATAGCAAATTCTGGATCCAAATCAACTGCTTTTTGGAATGATTCTCGAGCCAAACGTTGTGCAAAATTATCTTGATATCTTAATCCTGCTTTCATTTGTTTTACAGCTTCAGTGCTAGTGGAAGAATATTCTACATAGTCACTGACTTTTTGAGAACATCCACTAATAAATAGTGCGACTAGAATAATGATATAAAGGACATTTTTTTTCATTGTTACTCCTAACTTATTTCATTTCCGTACGCCCGACAGGATTTGAACCTGCGACCTCCTGCTCCGGAGGCAGGCGCTCTATCCAGCTGAGCTACGGGCGCATAGCTGTGACAAGTTCATGGATTATATATCTATAAACAATAGAAATTATTTTAATGTTTGAGGTTAATATAATTTCACTAAGAAATCACTGGGTAGCAGATAGGTAGCAGTAGCCAATTAACAAATTAAATAAATGAAATTTGTTAACCATATCACATAAAATTTTATTTTAACAACACCATTTTCTTCGTTTGTGAAAAGATTCCACTTTGTATTTTATAGATATATACTCCTGTGCTAACTAGCTCCCCGCCATCGTCCCTTCCGTTCCATATTATAGACGTATTACCAGCTTCTTGTATTCCATTCGCCAACGTCTTTACCCTGTTTCCAAGCATATCATAAATTAATATGGAGACGTGTCCTTTATTCGGTATATCATAGCCTATGTTCGTGGTTGGATTAAACGGATTAGGGAAGGCGTCATATAACCGATACTCTTTAGGTATAAATGATACATCTGCTGTAGATAACATCTCTTGATCCATCCATTGCAATCTCTCTGCAGTCCAGGATTTTAAATATTCAATCTCTTCTGCATAGGTATCAAATACATAGTAATTGGGCCATACATAGGTTCCTAGAGTAGGCCAGCGGGTAAAATTTCGATCAATAGCAGGTCCCAAGTAATTGGCTACACTATCAATAATACTATAGATATGATTTAATGATAATGTGCTGGATCGAAGTTCTGTATATCGCTGTGAAAATGCATCTTCAAACCCATCATCATTCCATAATTTATGCCACCAAAAGGCAATGGGATCATCTGTTGCTTGATATCCAAGTAACCAATTATTGGTTAACCATGTATAGCCATAATCACAGTTACCAAAGCCATGATTAATATCCCATATAGGTCCTGCATACAAACGATGATCCATGTCGTGTTTATCTTTATATATGTATGTACTAAGACGATAGGCATCCACATTCTTTGATAATTCTTGCAACATGATATAATCAACAAATGAATCGATATTTATCCAAAGAGGGTATCCTTGCGGTTCATTGTAATTATTACTCATCATCATATTTTCAAAGTTATTGATATACTGTTGAATATAATCTACCTGTTCGGACGAAATTTCATCGGGCTTGGGATAATGATAATTATATAAACTTCCCTCGTCACTCTCAAACCATCCCAAATTATCACCGGTCCATATCCAGTCAAATTTGAGAATATATCCACCGGTAAGATCATCCCCATCCACCTCATTTGGATCTAACTTAGAAATATTGACACGATTCTGATCTCGTTTAATTTTTTCCATTAATACATATATGCCTTTATAATCACCATTCAAATACAGTTCACAGTGACGTGTGCGGGATGCATACCAACCCATTTCATTGGATAACTGATAGGTTAACACATTTCGTATCAAGGTTTTATCTGACCATGGCGCGTATAATACCCAATCATTTTCTTCCGGCATTCCTAGTAGGGATACATTGTTATTATCACCCAAGGCATCTACCGTTTCAAAGCGATATGGCTTTTTTGGCTGACCTTGCGAAGAATTACCTCGAAGCTCAATCGTAATAGCACCATCATAATCGGTAAATGGATCATTAATATGATTCAGTCCGCTACTATTATCAATTATGCCTAAATGAGCAGGAATTCTTGGGTCATCGGGTATTTCTTCTCCAAATGTATCAATAATTAATATAGGAAGATTTGATTCGTTAAAGGTGACGGGAGGCTGAAACCATTCTGGCGGATCTTCATAAAAACTAGACGCATCTGTTATCCCAAACGTGAAGAAAAAATTACTAGACATATCCGATGATGTCTCCCCTACATTATGCACCTGTATTGCCAGCATGTTTTCCCCAACAGATAACAGTTGAGCAATATCAATAGAATCCATTACAAATGCTTCTGGAACCAATCCAGTATACAGTTGTGCCTCATGATCAATATTGGTCGTCGCATCATATGGTACGGTATCCTCTTCATCGCTTAGATTAAAAGAACGAAAGACTTCTACCCCATTCAAAAATGCAACAAATCCATCATCATAATCTGCATGAAGAATGGCTTTATTCAACTTGGGTAATTCTGTGATAGCAAACGAACGACGCATAAAAACAGATATAGTGCCATTATCTACGGTGGTTCCATCATCATTATCCCCATATCCAAATCCACCAGGACCATTCAACCAATCAGAATCATCAAAATTTATTGTATTCCAATCGGATGAAGGTTGCGTAGATGGAATGATATAACTCCAGTTATCCTCTGCAAATATTGCAGTTTCCCAATGATCTTGTGATCGGAGCGGATTAGGAAACAATAATCCAACTATTAGCAGAGTAGCTAATCGCGTACTAGTCATAAATAAGTAAAGATAATTACTAAAATTACTTCAGCAGGATCATCTTTTTCGTTTGCACAAAGTCTTTAGTTTTTATCTGATAAATATATATACCAGCACTAATAGATTGTCCATAATCATTGGTTGCATTCCAGACTATGGACTTATACCCTGCATCTTGATACTCATTAACGATCGTGCTGATTTCTTTACCAAGCATATCATAAATCGTAATAGTTACTAGGCTGTTCTCCGGCAAATCATACCGTACGGTTGTTACAGGATTAAATGGATTGGGATAATTTTGATGCAATGCATATTGTGCAGGGATCAACTCTTCCTTATATGCGCTTAATGCATTTTCTCCATTAACGATTAATGAAAATGGAGCATTTTCTGCTTCCAAGGTATCGGTACTATCTAACGCATATACGGTCCAGTCAATATATGCAGTTGTTACATTATTCTCTACCATAAGCTCAATAATTTCCTGAAAAGGAACCGATGTAGAGGTAGCTGTCGTATCCATATCATGGTCACCAATTCCTGTGCTAGAAACATGCAAATGATATACTATTTCGTCATCAGTAAAATTCCATGAATCTTCCCAGGAAAAAGTGATAAAACCTGTATCTACATTATTCTCATCAATAATTATTTGTGTATTATCAGTGGGCTCTAATAAAGAAAATTCAGCCACATTATAATTCGATGATCCTGGTGTCGGGATCATCTGTTGCCACATAGCAGATCCATCTGGATACCGACCATAAGAAATATCGCTATCCTGTCCACCAAACGTCAACGAATCAAGCACTAGCAACCGTGGATCATTATCCCAATAGCTGCTTGCTTGGTATATACTAATAAATTCACCATCAGCGCTTAATTTAAAATCTAGGTGATTCCTTCCCTGATCTAGGTCCTTATCAGCCCATAGAACGGGACGCATGGGCCCAATAAAGCCATTCGCACCCATTCCTCTATTCCGAATACCAATTCGATGCTTTGTTGGCTCATCCATATCATCTGAAAAGAATAAGGCACTAAGAACAGCTCGATTATTACCAATATTCATTAATTCAATGAAATCTTCCGACTCCCCTGCCTGATCTTGGCAACAAGTATCTGTTGAAGCGACAAATTCATTAATGACAACATCGATACTAAGCGTACGCTCAATTGTACCCATTGGACTTAAATCTCTATTCGTAAATCCTGCAAAGTCCGTATTATAATGATGAGCTCGAAATAATAAGTTTGTACTACGTCCATTATTTGGATTTACAGGCACCGAATCGCCTTGCATTAATACATTTCCACCTGCAATCGGATTAATCCACATCCATAGCGTGTCACTATTGGCATTTACTTCAAACACCTCCCCAGCTGCTCCTTTACATACTAATAGATTCCCATTGCTAAGTTGTTGTGAACCAGAAATAAAACTGGAAAAGAAGTCTGTGGGATTTGTAGCTGTCCACATGGAATCAAAATCTACAGGTAAAAATGTGCTATCCGCTGCTAATGTATAGGTACTATCTGCATTTTTTGGAGGATCAATCAATACAACTGCAGAATAATTACCACCATACCGGTTATTAAATATCATGATTTTCCCTGAATCTGGTGCATTATCTCGAACCCAATGAGCATCATGCTGCCAAAATAATTTGGTATCGTTTGGTGTTCCTTGATCGTACGCGGCAGGATTCCCCCATCGGTACATCAAGTCTCCTGCGCTATCTGCTGTTGCACTTGACGTATTGCTATGATCAATAATCCATACTTCTCCCATTCCCGGAGCTGAAATTAAAATTTGATCCAAATAGGGATTGTAGTCTATCGCATTTGCATGTACCCAATCTGGATTGGCATTCGTATCAAAATTAATATTGATTTTTCCTGGGTGGTCCGCCACTATTCCATAATTTGCTTTGGTAGAATCAAAATCTTGAATCAAATGATCCAATGCATGCCATTCCCATACAATATTGCCACTATCTGCTCCGACAGGTTCCACTTCTATAATATGCTCCATCCATAACACTTGCCCTAACATTGTAGTATCTCTACCTAGTGCAATTGCGCTGTCTCTCGAAATAGATTCAAAGGCAAGGATCAGTGCATTACCATTTGGCATAGGTCGCATATCATGATGCATCCGAACATTTTCATTAGAATATTCAAAATTCCAAAGCAAGGTATTATCCCAATCTCGAATTTGTAAAAAATCTCCTGCTCCACCTGATTGAAAATTAGGGTTTGCATTTCTTCCTAGCGATGCTGTCTTAAATAACTTTCCTTCATCTGTTAAAAAGGCTGAATTTCCAGGTGATAACAATGTATCTCTCCACACATGAACTACTTCCCCCCAATGATCAATCAAATACACATTCGGCTGACTATGCATATACAATAATTTATACCCAGGGGCAGGTGGATGATTTTCCATATCTAATAACCGAGTGCCAATAGTTCTTCCTTGAGAAAACAATGTAGCAGATAGAAACATTATTAATAATATACTGAATATTTTTTTCATAGTAACTGATACCTTACATTAGTTAAACATTATAAAATCTATTAAACTGGAAATATCATTAAAATCGACAGATCCATCTTGGTTGTAATCACTAGGAGGGTTCGCATCATTTAGCCCTAAAGAAACATCCACCATAAACGTGATATCATAAATATTTAATTCATTATCATAATTTGTATCACCGAGCATAAATGAAGGACCTGGATCTCCATTAAATGGCATGGGAAATTTTTGAGCACGTGCAATCATACTACCTTGCGGTTGATTGTATTCCCATACAACTGTACCATTCATTTCTACTTCAAATACATACCCAAATTGTGCAGAAGTCACAATCGTATTGCCATTTGGTAAACGGAATGCACCACTTTGCATCGGAGAATGAAATCCTCCGCTATATGACCAAATAGGCGAAGACGGTCCAAAAGGCTGATTATCATTAATAATATAATTGCCATCTTCATCCAATGGTGGAACAATTTCATACACATAGGAAGTATTGCTATTGTTCCCTCCATTATTAAACAAAATAAAGTTTCCAGCTCCTGGAAAACCAGGGTTTATCCAATTGACACCATGTTGTGCGGTAAGTTGTTGACTCTGAGAATTTCCTCGATCATAATTCTGAGGATTTCCCCAACGATACAGAAAGTCTCCTCCTTTGCCAGAATTACCACCCGTATGACCTGCTGCTTCTTCCGTGGTGGTACTGTGATCAATTACATAAAACTCATTCATATGGCGAGACGATATAACAATTTCGTCACGATCAGCATTGTAGGATACACAATTCACATGATTCCAATCACCACTACTTCCACCGCCAGGGCCACCACCACCAACATTACCTAAATTGATATCGAGTAATTCTGGATGATCGGCAATTACCCCATAATTATCCGCAGAAGGATTTTGATCCTGAACTAAATGATCCCACATATGCCATTCCCATACAATAACTCCATTATTTGATCCCGTTGGTTCAATTTCCACAATTTTATCTGGCCACATTTCGCCATTAATATTACTTCTTCCAGCCTGGACAGACTCTTCTTGTGTTTTACGTTCATGACAAACTACCAATACATTTCCATTTGGTAATGGTTCAATATCATGATGAGGGATATAATCATTATTAACGTAGGTAAAATCCCATAAGGTATTTCCGTTCCAATCAAAGCGCATTAATCGTCCACCCATGGGCCCTTGTGTATTCCAACTAACTGTTCCTCTAAGCGGGACCAATAATGAACTATCAGGTAATAAATATGAAATACTAGCAATCGGAGCAGGAAGCGGCCAGCTGCGAATCATGGCATTATTATTGTTTATGAGATAGGTGACAGAATTATTGCCCATTGGGCTATATAAGGTATACCCATTAAATACTTCACTATTAAGAATTGAAAAAGAAATTACTGCCAGTAACAGCAATCTTTTGAGTTTCATAAAGAAATATCTATTTGGACTCAGCAAATGTTATTTTAACAATAACATTTTCTTTGTTTGCACAAAGCCATTTACTTGAATTTGATAAAAGTAAACACCAGCACTTACCGTCGAACCAAATGAATTTCTACCATTCCATTGCATCGAGTAATAACCAGCATCCATTGTACCATTCATCAATTTGGTTATTTCCCTACCCATTAAATCATAGATAACCAGACTAACATACCCTTCTTGCGGAACATCATATAAGATCGTTGTCGTTGGGTTAAATGGATTTGGATAATTATGATGCAATGCATATTCATCAGGGATTGCTTTAATTTTCATCTGATGAGAACCGCTACTGATCACTTTTTGATCATCTCCATATATTCTATAATACACAGTAACATTTGCATCATCTCGATCAAGAGACTGCGCATCAAAAGAAACTAATTGCATACCTTGTTCAGAAACATCCGCCCACTCTACAAGTATTTCACCAGAAACTTCATCCAAACTGCTTAAAACAATTCGCTTTTCAGAAGTAATATCATCTGCAGTTGTTAATTGCTTACTTGCAGGTGGATATTGAATATACACTTGCCCAGAAACAGCCCCTTCCGGTAATGTCATCACAAGAGATCTATCCTCTTGGTACAGCTCTAGCATATCACCTACTTGATCATTTACAATATTCATTGCCAAAGTAGACTGTTGATGTCGATTGTACCACATTTGAACAAAAGCCATCACATCTTCTAAATCATAAATACTATCTAAAGCAGGAACAAGATGTGGTGCAGTTCCAACAGCAGGTCCTAATTCATAATCAAAATCATTATTTTGCCAACCCATCATGAAACTACCCAAGTCTGCAGCATCAATCATTAGATTATGATCATAATCACCAAGCAAATAGGTCGTAAATTGTAGATCCTTATCTAGCGCAGGAGTATCAGACCAATCCTCAATTCCACTCAATGTAAGTGCAATAGTATCTAAAGATGCGTACTCTTGATTAAAGCTAATTACTATTGCTGTATCTTCTGCAGAATATGTAGTAGTTACATACATTTCGTCAAACACAAGACTGGATGCTTGCACGCTTCCATGATCGGATAATGGTTGCGACATATGAACAAATAATTCTCTTTCATCTGCTAAATAGAAATTTATTGGATCTGGTGAAATTCTCGTAACTACTGCTAATTGTGGAATACCCGTCACCTGTACCGTATGATCACTCTCATTTCCAGGTATATCCGTAGCAGTCATACATAGATAATACAGCGATGTATCAGAAAAGCCCGTCATAAACGCTTCAGCAGTTGTATCCTGTGTCGTCAATAACAATGTGGTTGGATTCGGTTCTGTTCCACCATAAACAGAATAATAGTCTACATCAACCTCTTGATTTGGTGACCATTCTAAGTAGATACGTTCATGACTAAACCAAGCAACATAGTTCGCTGGAACAGCTGGAGCAGAAAGATCAACCATAGAACCATTACTCATCAAAATTTCACTTTCATTATCTACGTTGTCAATTCCAATCACGTGTAAACTGTATGTTTCGTTTTCTGTAAGGTCTAATCCTCGAATATCTACCGAAGTTTCCCCTGTTGTATTCCAAACAGTTACATACTCACTTAAATCATTATTATATAATGCATATTCATAAGTAAAAAAACCAGATCCTGTCTCAACAAAGGTATCCCAGTTTCCAACATAATGATCGGTATAGTTTTGACGATCTATATCATCTGCTTCCCCATCATGTACCATATTTCCTAGAGGAGCTGTATAATCTGTAATAATACCATCCGTAGTAATCACAGGAGAAATATTTAGAGCGCTATCTAGCGCGCGGACAGAAACAAAATAGGTTTGCTCTTCAATTAGGTCTAATTCTGCTACAACGGATAGATTCGTATCTACGGAAACCCAACCATCCGTAACATCTGTTTCACCTGCTGTAGTGCCCACAGCATATTCATAATGATGAATATTACTGGAAGTATCTACAAATCCATCCCAGTTCGCTTCAATAGTCGAATCAGATGGTGTATAGGATTCATCATCATCTAATCCATCTGCAACCCAACCAATGGATGGTGGATATAAATCACCCATAATCCCATCACCCAACACAGTATTAGACATATTGCCAGCCATATCATATGCGCGAACACTGGAATAGTATGTTACTTCATGTTGTAATTCAAAATTTTGTAAGACAACATGCGACTGGGTGCCATTGTCTGTCCATGATATTTCATCCAAACCACCTGGTGTTGTCCCAAGAGCATACTCATAATGAGAAAGTTCTCTAGCAAATGGATCTTGACCTACCCAATATATAGCCAATGTATCCGATGGACCTTGATAATCTAAATCTTCCATTCCACCTTCATTTGGAACACCAACTGTTGGATCGAAAGTATCGACACGGATACCATCACTAATCC
>Ga0208411_1001902_pt1 | contig 13350 bp, 8 predicted proteins | sample ETN01SmetaG_4_FD_185793 | JGI IMG/M metagenome (GOLD analysis project Ga0208411, IMG submission 185793) | Marine microbial and viral communities from oxygen minimum zone, Eastern Pacific Ocean - ETNP2014F12-01SV261 (SPAdes) (version 2) | ecosystem: Environmental > Aquatic > Marine > Oceanic ...
ACCAACCCTTCCAATGACGCGAAACCGTCACTCGTGGAGTTGCCCCAGCCATTTCCATAACCAGTATCTGCAGCTTTCTCCGCTCGGCAAATTGCAACCCTTGCTGTTTACCCAACACACAAATAGCCGTTGCATAACTGTCTGATACAGTTGAGGAACCCGATATCACCGTTACCTGAATACGACTGGTTAGGCCAATCCCAGTACGAGGATCAACAATATGAGAAAATCGCCTGCCATCAATTTCCACAAACTGTTCGGTATCGCCTGAGGTTGAAAGCGCCTGATTCCTCAAATGGATCGCCCGCGGATAAATATTACCAAACTGATCCACATTGCGAACCTCAACTTTCCAGCCAGGCTTTCCCATGGGAGCTTCGCTTGCAAGCATATCACCACTGGCCGCTACAAAAGCCCGCTTAATCCCCTTTGCCTTGAGAATCCGCATGGCTTCATCCACCGCATAACCCTTGGCGATGCCTCCTAGATCCAACTGCATTCCGGGAGATGTCAGGGTAACGACATTTTGTTTAGCATTCAGTTTGATCTTCTGAAAACCAACACGGCTTCGGGCTTCCCTCAACTCTTCCAGAGAAAGCATTTTACGTTGTTTGCGAACCTTTCTCCAAAACCGTACACTGGGTCCCGCGGTGACATCAAATGCACCACGAGTTTGAATTGAAAGATCCTGTGACCTGGAGAGCACATCAAAGAGTTCTGCACTCGCCTTTATAGACCGACCATGGCTGCCAGAAACACGGTTAAGTTCACTTTTCGGATTGTAATCCGAAAAAATACCGTTGAGTTCCTCTACCCGTGCATAAACAACCTTGGCAACACGATCTGCTCCGGACTGACTAGGGGCATAGAATTTCAAATGAAAATCCACTCCCATTTCCGGCTCCACATATTCAAAGCGCTGCCATTTTGATTCGGAGTTAAACAGCTGACAGCCAGTCAGAAGGACCAATAACCACGGAAAGAATATAGACACCCGCACGACCGGAGAGTGCGGGTGTTGAAACCATAGAGCAATCATCAATCTTGCTCGGCAAAGGAACACCGTATCATCGCAAAGCGTGACTCAAGAGGACTACGCAAAAAAAACGTCGCCCGATGGGGCGACGTTCATTGAATTATTATAACAGATATTAGGCAAAGGGATTCCAGATACCCGGCTGAGGGGCGGGATACTTGCCATCCGCACCCTGCATTGCCGGCGGTGCGGAGTTCACCGTCCATTTGTCAATTCCAGGGCAGTAGTCGCGCCCCTTGCTGAGGAGATCATCCCACTTGAGCTCGCGACCTGAGTAACAGGCTTCGCGGCCAAGGATGGCTGTAAAGGTGGCCTTGGCACCGTACTCACCTTCGTTATAGATCTCACCTTTCGAAAGAGACTCAATGAGATCCGTTTGCTCCTGCTGATGCCCGCCGCCTTTGCCGCGCATGAGAATCGGGTCCCCTTTGAATGGGACAATCGCCTTTGCCAGCTTGCAGGTTCCCTTGCTGCCGTGTGCGTACTCGGCAACATGCCCAAAGGTCTGGTTGCCTCCAAGATGGCGACCCTGACTGTACATCTTGTGACCGTTGGCATAGGTGTACTCTACGAAAGTATGATCAAAAATCTGTGTCTTGGTTCGGTCGCCATAGGTTTTACCCACCTGACGCATCTCACCGCCACCCATCCCGTTCGCCGAAACCGGGTAGCCCTGCATAACCCAGTTGCCTACATCGAGGTTATGAATGTGCTGTTCGCAAATCTGGTCGCCGCTGGCCCAGATGAAGTGATACCAGTTATTACACTGAAAGGTCATTTCAGTTTGATCAGGCGTACGATCACGATACCAAATCCCGCGACCGTTCCAATAGACACGCATTAGATTAATTTCGCCGATCGCACCGTCATGAAGCATCTTCACGTTGTCGATATAGCGTTCTTCATGTCGACGCTGCAAACCGATTCCCACCATGAGATTCTTCTTCTTTGCCTCCTGGGTGGCTGCCAGCACACGCCTAACACCCGGGGCGTCAGAAGCAACTGGCTTTTCACAGAAGATGTGTTTGCCGGCCTTAACCGCGTACTCGAATTGCTGCGGCTTGAAGCCTGGAGGCGTAGCGATAACCACCAAATCAGCACCCGCATCGATCGCTGACTTGTAACCGTCCAGACCACCAAAAATCCTGTCCTCAGGAACATCAACCCAGTCGTTAAACTGCTTTTTAAAACCGGCAACCCGGCTTTTGGCCTTCTCAGTGTTCACATCGGCCACGGCGACGAGCTTGGTGTTTCCCTTGGTGTTCCTGATCTGGCTCACCGCACCGCTACCACGTCCACCACAGCCCACAAGAGCCACACTCACCGTGTCGCTCACAGCAGCATGCGCCACACGCTCAATCGGCAGTTGGCTGAGTATCGTGCCTGCAGCAGCCACCTTGCCGGAGGATTTCAGGAAATTCCGCCGGTTCACGGCGCTATCGGATTTCTTTTTCATAATTCTATAAATTCAGTTTATGGGGTTAAAGTCGGTGTGAAAACTCTACCAAATTCCACGACCCTGTCCAGAGTTCAATCAATCGGGGTATCGTATTCCACTCCGTTATTCCAATAAGCCTGCATCTCTTCCTTGGTGGGCACTTCCAGAGGACGCACAAGGCGCATCCCCAAAAAAGTGGCATCCGTTAGATACCAGATACTCTTGGGTAATTGCGGATCCTGTTGCTTCCAGTGTGGCCCCGAAAAGATGCGGGCGGCACTGCGCAACTTGGTGAGCGGCATTTGCTCATGAAATGAACCTCCCCGGGCCACATGCGGGTAGGGCTTGGTTCCCTTCACCCACGGATTCACGAGCGCTCCTTTGGATGCCTTGTAGGGCGCATAGCCATCCAAAACCCATTCGGCTACGTTACCATGGATGTCATACAAACCCCAGGGATTGGGTTTCTTGCTTCCAACTGGCCGGTAGCGCGTTTCAAAGGTAATGGGATCAAACACATTGCCCTGATTCCAGGTCAAGGCATTCAAGGTCGCTGCATCGTCCTTATCTCCCCAAGAGTAGGCCGTGGTGGTTCCCGCACGGGCAGCATACTCCCATTCGGCCTCAGTCGGAAGACGATAGAAGTGCCCGGTCTTGGCACTCAACCACTGACAGTATTTATTGGCACCATGCTGGGTCATGCAGACAGCCGGATGCTTGCCCGTGCCCATGCCAAAATCCATGTTCACATAGGGCTTGGTCGGTGTGGCAACCGCAGCCAGATAGTAATCCGCTGAACCTTTCTTTAGTGAATCATTTCTGTGGAAGTACATGAACTTATGGAACTCGTCCCAGGTCACCTCATGTTTACCCATCCAGAAAGGCGAAACCTTAACCTTTCGTTGCGGTCCTTCATCCTTGTTACGGCCTTTCTCACCCTCTGGGCTTCCCATCAAAAAAGTTCCCCCCTTGATCGGCACCATCTCATAGTCCACCAAGGTCTCAGTAATCCGGTTCTTATAGGGCTTCATTGCCTTCTCAGCCGTCTTCTTGTGGGTAGCCATAATCTTGTTAAAGATAGACTCCACAATCCTGCGCTCATCCTCGCCTTTGATAATTTTTTTCCTGGGCCTAAGTTCCAACCCATCGGGCCATGAAGCACCCTGGTCGATCCACTGGGCCACCAGTTCAATTTCCTCCTTGGTGAGACGCTGAGTCGTGTCCTTGGGAGGCATGACCAGATCATCGTCCAAAGGCAAAGTTAAAAACTCCCAAACCGTGCTTTCCTCGTGATCGCCAGGCACAACCCCCTTGCCTTCGCGTTTCCCTTTAAAAGTGTGCTTCTTGGTATCCATGCGGTAATCACCGCTAAATTTCTTTTCGTTCCCCTCCCGATGACAACCCACGCAATTGAATTCAAGAATCGGCTGGATCTCCTTGACGAAATCAATCTTGCGCGGCTTTTTCTCCGCCGCCTGGGAAAAAGCACCCGTAAGCACAAAAACCACAATAAAACCCGTGAATCTGCGTATCATGTTGGGGATAATGAACGGGAGTTGGCCCCAAAAGTCAATCTTGAGGAACTTCTCTTGGATATTTGACGCGTGAATTATCGGCCGTCTTCAAGGAAACAACGCACCAAAAAAGTATTTCCTACTCCTTCTCGTTCGCCCCACCCAAGGTAACACTAATTTTGTACTTACTTTGAAGATGCGCGTGGGATCTGCTCGCCTGACTGGTTTTGGGATAGAGTTTGCAGGTTTGCTGGAACCATTTGATGGCGTTCTCTCTTGCTCCGGACTGTTCATAGGTTTCGGCAATCAGCTTGGTGGCCTCGGGAGCTGACCCCTTGTCCGCACGCGCCTGATGATACAGGACCAGGGCATCCTTATACTGTTTTAGGCGCCGATGACAGGAAGCCATGGCAAAATATACGCTGGGGTAGCGATCCGATTGGCGGTAGCTATGGATCGCCTCCTTCAAGCGCCCGGTACGCTCATAACAATCGGCAATCCCCCAATACCAGTCGCCAAATTTTCCCGCCTCCACAGTGAGCAGTATCCGGTAGATGGCAATAGCCTTGTCCCACTCGCCGGCCTTACGCCAAACACCGACAATGGCCTGTTGCCACTGCCCTTCCTTTTCCTTGTCCAACCCGATAAGTTGGTTATAGACATTAACCGCCTCGGCCCATTTCTTTTCTTCATACCAGGAATCTGCCGTCGCCGCCAAACCGGCTTCGCGATCCTTGTATTGTGAGTAAATTCTACGCGCCTGGGCATAGCGTTTTCGATTCCGATGCCAGGAAGCCTGTTTGGATCGAAGCCCATCATCGACCCCAATCATCTTGCCCAAGGCCTCATAGGCAGCAAGCCCCTCCTTGTCCCGCCGCGCATTACTGTGGATTGCAGCGATGGTATAATAGTAATCCCGGGCTGCTGAAATATTGGCATCCTTGGTTAAATCCTGTGGCACCTGCTCCAGGATATAGGCAATAAGTTCATCAGCCAGCTTGATGCCGGTTGCCGATTTTTCCTGACTGCCGGTCAATGAACTGATCGGGCTTGAAGCATATTTGTACAAGTATTTAACCAGGCTTCTCCCCTTGTAAGTCGTCTCAAGGGACTTGAATGCATTGGCAAAATCGCCCGCATAAAAATGATGCTGACCCAGGTAAATCGAGGCATAGGTTGTCTGGTAACTATTTTCCTTCGTCCGTTTTGTTTTATAGGTGAGATCCTCCCATATTTTAACCCGTTTAACCGTGTCTTTACGAATCCGATAAACCTCAGCCAACTCCCACTTGGACAAAACACTCGTGTGATGCTTGGGATTCGTATTAATCGTCTGGATGTAGGCTTTTTCGGCATTCTGCAACTCACCGGCTGACTGATAACTGCGCCCTATCAGGTAGCCTGAGAGCATCGCCTCATGGGAATCGGGCCAATAATCAATGACCGACTGGAACCCATCCTTGATCGCCGTGTAAACCTTGCGTTGTTTTACCAGACAATGACTCCACATCAACTGCGCATAGGGTGCAGCCAAACTTCTTTCATATAGGGTCAGGAATTTTTCGTATTCTGAGGCGGCAATCTTGTATTCACCTTTCAGGTAAAATTTCTCGGCAACTTTCAACTGAAACCGTTCCACCTCCCGCATCTTGGCAAACGTTTCCACCGGAATCTGTTCCAGATATCCCAACTTGGCCCAGGCAGAAAAAGGCCCCGTTAAAACAATCAGAAGGATGAAGAGCCTTTTCATTTTTTATCCGCTTTCTTTCTGGCCAAAAGCCATTTGCTGTACTCGGAGTGGGCATAGAGAATGACATTTCCACCCAACCTGTAACAAGCCTCATAAATCTGGCCAGAAACCCCGGCATGACCATCGGCCCAGGCATCGCCTATATCCCCGGGATGATAATAGGCCACCATACGGCTTTCCACCACCCAACCATAGGCAACCCTGCCTCCATGCGGGGCCACGATTGGCAGGAATGGCATCCCATTATGCACCGGATGATCCAAGGGCACCCTAATCGGCTCAACTCCCGGCAAAACCTGTCGCATCAAACTAAAAAACTGGCTGTGCCAACCGGAACTCCCGCCATTATCGGCAAAGAGCATGCCATGCTTGTCGGTCAGGTATTCGCGCAACACCTCTTTTTCCTTGGATGAAATGCTTCCCAAGGATTTCTGCCCAGTCATGTAAACCAGCGGAGGACTCTTACCGACAGGGAAATTCTTCAACTGGCCAATCGTGCGCACCTCAGGCTTGGGAGCAGTTTCATGCCCCGTATTGGCTGAATACCACAAAAGCATATTCAAATCAGAATTAAGATCCAAATCCTGATCCCAGTCGCCCCCCGCGTACCTTAAACGGATAAACCGCACCTTGCCACGCTTGGTTCCACCGGCAAAACCTGCACCTTTACCTTCACCATGGCCCGGCTTGTAAACATGTCTGGTTAGCTCCAACAGTTCGAGTTTGATTTTCTCTATGGGGGGAGGGTTAAACAAAATCGCACTAAAGGGATTAATCACATATTTCTTTTGGATAACTTTTTTAATCTTCACCACCTTTTGCTTGAGCATTTCTTCGCCTCCGCCAGCTGGAAGTTCATAAACCTCCCGGCAACCACTCAAACCCAGGATCAACATCACCATGCAAACAAAAATAATCGTGTAACTGAAAACGGCATTGAAAGATTGTTTCAGCTTTTGCCGCCTACGTCCGTAGTACCACGCATCCTGATCAAATGGATTCCAGGGCTTGGCAGCAGGAATTGCCACCGACTGACTCATTGCCTCCAGGGGACCGACCTGTCCCAGCACCTTTTGACTGTCAGCATGCCGGGCCAGTTGCAATTGTCGGGAGCGCCTTTCCATGTACCACACCACCCAAAGGAGTCCGCTCATGAAAGCCAACGCCATGCCTCCTTGAGCACAGGCAACACGAATTGACGCCCATGCCAGATAATTGGCACCAAAAACCAAACCCTGCCAAACCGGATAGATACTGATTGTCAAAGCCAACCAAAAGCTCCACACAGGCCAGTCTCTTTTTCGTTGTTCAACCTTAAAGGTTAAGCACACACCAAAAGCCATCACCAAGACTGCTGAAAAGAAAACCAAAAGGCCCTGCTCATTAACATCCCCACCAAACGCCCATTGGCCCCAGAGCCCACACCAGGCAACCCCAACGGTAAGGAAAAATACACCAAGGTAGATGACCAGCCCCGGATTCCATCCGACTTCCTTTATTCTAGTGTGAATTTTGCTGCGCCAGAGAACCTCCGACAATACCCCTCCCACAAAGCCCATGCCACTAATCCAAAAGGGCCAATCCCGTATAAATACAGCCTCAAGGGCTAAACCCATCCAACAAGAACCCATGATCAGGATCCATAGAACTGGAATTTGCCTCCACTGGCCCATTAATCAATTTTTAACCCATTCAATGGATCATTATCGTTCTCGAAGGGATTAACTTCCTTGGGCTTGCCGGTTTTTTCGCCGCCCACTCCCAGAACTTCGGGAGGATTTACAGCAGGCACTGAAACTGGCTTTTCCGGTGACTTGGGCGAGTCTTTCTTTTCTCCAGACTCCGCCACTTTCTGGCCCGCAGATTTTTCAGGCACCTTTGAATCTTGCTCATCCGAAAAAAAGTATGAAGCGGCCGTCAAAGTAAAAAGTAGAGCCACAATACTGACCGTTGAAACTATCAGGCTACGAACCAGAGTGCTTTGTGCAATAGCCCCCAACATGTCCGCAGGACTTTTGCCACGCATCTGCTTCATGAAGTCGCGCAACTCATCAACAGTAGCAGAACTATTGCCCTTAAGGTTCTTTAAATCACGCGGCAGGCTTGCCATGGGCTCCACCCCTGCTCCCACAACCTTCCGGGCAGCATCCCCTTCTTCAGGTAAGCGCGAAAGCTTGGCGACTGTCCTCCATTTCTCATCACCCTCACACAAGGCCGGAGTATCAGGTTGGATTTGCCCTGTCTTCAATAAACCCCTCAACTCACTTGAAGTCAAAGGCCCACGTTGTTCCCCGTCAATGACTACGAATATATTCTTCATCTCTGTTTATCCTCCTCCAATATATGGTGCAACTCGCCTCCTGCTTCACTGATGGCTTCAATGACCGGCTCAAAATATATGGCTGTAACCTCATGATGCACCTTCAATATCACCGTCCGTCTACCGGCCACGTTCTCGCCCAGAATCACCTTCAATTCCTCAGTCAAACTGGATGCAGGAACTTCACGGCCATTCAGGTGAGTCACATTGTATTTATCAATAACCACACTGGCATTTATCGTAGCCGGCCTTACCAACTCGACGCCGGCGGCAGGCTTCCATTGCAAGTGGCTATCATCACGGGCTCGGGCTAATATCACGAAGAAAATTAGCAACAAAAACGCAATATCGCCCATTGCCATGGCCGGCACTGAAGCATCCATTTGTCTGCGTTTAACAATCATTGCACCTGAACCGTTTGTTCTTCCTCAAGCTGCAGCGTGATGACCCCGCCTGCATCTTCAATAATACCCGTAATATCCATCCAGTGACTGTAGGGCACTTCCTTGCGGCTTTTCACGGCCACAATCCTGTCTTCATCACGGGTTTTATCTGCCAGCTTAAGGATAATTGTTTTGGCAAAATTCTCCTTGGGAAGAGGGTTTCCGTTCATAATGACTGCATCCCGGGTAAGTTCCACCTCGATGTTTTGACTCTGTTTATCCTTTTTCGGTTCCGGCTCACTACGCGGCAGGGTCTGTGCCCTGCCCTGATCAGGTTCCACCGAGGCGCAAACCAAAAAAAACACAATCAGGATAAACGCAATATCACTGGTCGCACTGGCTGGGGGTTCAACCAATAGTTTTGTGCGCTTAAGCTTCATGATTCATCTCCCCTTGTGAGTGTCAATTGCAGGGTAACCGCCTCCATCAACTCCGCCGCACTTTCCTCCACCTCCAGGACAAAGCCATTAATCACACTGGAAAAATAATTAAAGGCCATAAATGCCGGGATACCCACTATGAGACCGAAACACGTCGTTAAAAGAGCCACTTCAATACCCGCAGCCGCGGCCTGGATAATGTTGCCCCCACCTGATTTATCCATTTCAACAATATTATGAAACGCCACAATCATTCCCTGAACGGTTCCCAGAAACCCGAGCATCGGAGCAACACTCGACACAATGGCCAGAACCGGCAGATGCCTTTCCAAGGCTGCCACGATGTGTACCCCATAGCTCTCCATACTCTTTACCACCTGTTCCTCCAACCGAGCCGGGTCATAGTTAAGACGGCTCAAAACCAGATACTTTCGCAAACCATTGGCCAAAACAGCCGCCACCGGTCCCCGTTCCTTATCACAACGAGCCAGGGCATCCTCAATCCGTTCATTAGTAAGATCATCCAACACCGCTCTCCTTAAAGATTCATTGTCTGTATCGAGCATCTTGAGACTGCGCCACCGTTCAATAATCACGGCCAGCGCCATGATCGCCATAATCAAAATGGGCCACATGAAAAATCCTCCATCAATCAATAATCCTATTGCTCCAGAATCAAAAAAATCAGCGATTGCCGAAGGCTCAGAAACCACTTCACCATTTGCCTCAATTGCTGCGTCTGCATTCTGGCCAGAATTGACTTCAGCAGGGCCGGCATTGGTTCTGGCAGAATTTGTAGAGACACCATTTGTGCCTGCAATATTGGTGACTTGAGCAAATAAGGAAAACATGGATCAAGAGTCGATTACCTAAACTAGAAGTTCAGAGATGGACATATCAATTATCGTTATCGATGGAATTGGCCTCACTCTCAAACTGAGCCAACATTTCAGGCAAGGCCAAACGACCTCGTGCATATTTGGCAGCCTCGCTTTCGGGAAAATCCCATCGGCAACGATTATACCGGCGGAAAGCAAACGAAACATTTTTTGCCCCTCGATAACTTTCTCCCGCCCAAAAGAGGGACTGGGCGGTCAATCCATCATCGGGAAACTTCTTGGTAAAGATGTCAAAGACTCCTCCTGCTACGGAAAATTTATCAGCCTTATAGTGGCATTGACCCCATCGGAAACACATTTTGGGAGCAAACTCATGATCTCCAAACCGATCCATGAACTTTTCGGCCACCTTGGCAGCCACGGGATAATTCTCACGCTGGTAAAAATACTCGTTGATCCGGATCATCACATTGGGAATCAAGGGGCTTTTGGGATATGTCGCAGCCAAAGTAACATACTCCTCCAGAGCACGATCAAAATCACTGGACTCCTCATAGCACTGGGCAAGCTTGTATTGCGCATCAGCAGCCAACGTATGATTGGGATACTGCCGAACAATCAATGCATAGCTGTTGGCTGCCGCGTTCCAGTCCTCCAATTCCTGGGAAAACTGGCCGCTGAGATAGGCAATTCGAGGGAGATATCTGGGGTCAGGAAAATCGACCATAATCTCTTTCAGGATGCGTCGCCCTGCTTTTAAGGCCTTTTGACTCTCACCCTTTCGCTCCAGTTTTAGGTTGTTCTTAAACAATTCAAAATAGCTCTCAGCAATATGGAATTGTGTTTGAACCGCCAGCTGCTGATTCCCAAAAATCTTACTGAAAGCTGAAACAATTCCATCAGTCCCAATCGCAACAGGAAGTTCAATACTGTGATTAGCAACCCCCTCTTCATTGCCTGCGGCCTCATCTGAATAGGCGGTGGTAATCTTATCCCCAAAGAAGCACTCGATCTCTTTGTCGATTTCGCTGAAATTAGCAGGCGTTGGTTTTTCACGGGCCTTCAACTCAAATGAACCGGTAAATATTCCACTATGACTCAGGGTTTCGTTGAGCTTTACTGATTCCTTTTCTCCGCTCTGACTCTGAATAACTGCTGTTGCCGTGTCCCGTTCATCAGAGGTGTCCAAATCCGGATCAGACACCATCACAAAAAGTTTCTCACCCACGTGCAACAATTCCACGCTTTCGTCATAACCCTCATTGGTGATGGCCAGATTTCCGCTCGTCCTTAAGCGCGCCTGATCAGAAAGCTCCTGCTCAATACCTTCAGGTCGAACTGTATCCTGATAGGTTACTGTCATTGTGGATTTACCATTTACATTCAAAACTGTATCCAGCAAATCATTGCCCAACAATTGCTCTTCGTCTTCCTCCCCCACCGGACGAACCCGGCCGATTAATCCTCCTCCAAAACCCAAAGCGCGAGGCAACTTCACAGGACTCCCTTCACCCCCCAATTGGAGCTTAACCTGCCCCACAAATCTTCCCACCCGTAACGCGAGATTCGCCTGCCCCTCATCAACCCCCGAAAAATCCCCAAACTGTGTTGACAGCCTACATATCACCTCAACCGCATTGGTTGTTCCTGCATTAACCAGAACCTTCACTTCACTAAGACTATCCTTGGCGGCATCCGGATCAATAACCTCAACGGTCAGGGGCACAAAATAATCCACACCAACAGGCCCATCGCGTTCTTCAAGCTGGGGAAGGTAAATAGGCTGAGGGGAAGCCTCTGAATCAGCAGTAGGCTGCGTGAGGCGCGTACCGATAATACGCACCAAGCCATCAGTGGGTTCATTGGCAAAGACAACCCCTTCCCGAACCACTGAATGGCCAGGAAATGTATTCTGTAAATCTACATACCGGCAATAGATACTGTCGCCCTGTTTAATCTGGAGTTTATCATCTTCCTCTCCCTCCGAGGTTTCCACTTCCACCCTGAAAGTCCCGGAGTACTCCTCGGTCTCGGTGGCTTCCAATTCCTTCCACTTCTGGCCATTCAGCCAGATTGCCACTGGTACAACATCCCGTTGATCGGTTTGGTCCATATCATAATCAACCACTTCAAAGGTAACACGGTCACCTGGATCCACCCGAAGCAACTCCTTACGTGACTGAGCAACTCCTCCTCCAGCATTCCTCTCAAAATCAAACCCTATGGGCACCACCCGCGCATCATTGTAGGTTGCCTGCAATTTTTGGGTTAGCAATCGGCTGCCTCCCTTGGTCGCCACGGAAGTTTCATCCGTATAACTGGCCAGAACCACGTCGCCCCCGGCAATTTCAAGGGTTGAGTTTTCTGCCAGTGTACTGACATCAACCTCAGTCGGAATGAAAACATTATCTTTATTTGCAACCTCTATGTGGTTAATGGCGACTGAATCTCCAAGATATTCATCAACTTGAAAACGTGCATAACGTAACTGGACTGGATCAAAAAAGAACTCCCACTCCCGGTCGCGCTGTATGATCCCTGCCCCTGAAGCCGGGCGCAACTCGATGCCCGCCAAATCCATAAGGCCAGCTCCCACGATTTCCACTGGTTTAATGGTTATGATTTGCGACCCCGCAGCATCAACCTGCACCAAGCCCACCCGTTGCCAGGCAAAACGGTTCCCGTCACCGGTTTTTTGCACCGTTGCCTCTATCATCTGGTCTCCGAATTCCAAACGGAACCGTGAACCTCCCTCGTTATGCGCTGAATTCACCCAAACCTCATAAGCGCCCGGTTGCTGCGCCTTAAAGGCCCATTTGAGCCAATCACCAGGCTTTTGCCAGTGATGAACCCGTTTAACCTTATTTAGTTCACCAACCGCAAACTCATCCGTTTCCTTTTGCAACTCTACCTGAGCCAAATCCATCGCCAATGTCGCAGCTTTGGAACCATTGTCTCCAGACTCATTACCAAAAAACTTCTCAGCTGCCACAAGATCGAAATCGGCCTTATTGAAAGGTTTCAATTGTGGCTGCGCACTGCTTGAATTGGCCCGCGTGCGAGCTGCAGATAGCCCAGTCGAGCCGTTTTTTGACGCAGCAAAAATTATTAACTCATGCACTCCAGCCCTGAGCCACACGTCCACTTGTTTGACATCATCTGATGGAGCGAGCTGAACCTTTCCATCCACAGCCACAGCCACCAAATCGCCCTTTACTCCGATACGCATCGCCCCTTCACGCGGCTGGACCAATTTCCCGGCCCATATTGCTGCAGCTGACTTGGCGTCCTTCTCATCTCCTTCTTTAGGTTGCCAGTCTAATTCTGAAACTACATTGGTAACCCCCTTGGTACTGCGGGCTAACTGGGCAACCTGAGCCCAGGCAGTATAGGAGGTGTAATCACCCGAATAGACCATTTGTTTCATCGCCCCCAACTGCTCCGACAAACCCTGTGCTTCCTCAATTCGAGGCTGAGCTGCCAAGGTAAACCAGAATACTCCATCGTGACTGCCAAGCAATCGGCCCCGCACGGGAGCATTTTCTGCTGCGTTAGGAGTATTCACTCTTATCCGCGAAACCGTATGAAGCTGCTTCATGTCCACGGTCAAAGCCTTTGGTGTCTGCCCGT
>Ga0208411_1001904_pt1 | contig 13346 bp, 11 predicted proteins | sample ETN01SmetaG_4_FD_185793 | JGI IMG/M metagenome (GOLD analysis project Ga0208411, IMG submission 185793) | Marine microbial and viral communities from oxygen minimum zone, Eastern Pacific Ocean - ETNP2014F12-01SV261 (SPAdes) (version 2) | ecosystem: Environmental > Aquatic > Marine > Oceanic ...
TGAAATTACAAGCAAAGGTCAAACTAGGAAATAAATTGAAACCAATTAAAATTAAAATTGGTATTTTAGGAGGAACTTTTGATCCTGCACACAAAGGTCATTTACAAATATCAAAGCAAGCTAAAAAAAGATTTGATTTAAAAAATGTTATTTGGACTATAACTAAAAAAAATCCTTTTAAAAATGAAAGCAAATTAAACCTAAAACAAAGAATACGCTTTGCTAAAAAATTAACAGATAATAATAACTTTATTAAAGTAAGATTTTATGAAGATAAAATTGGCTCCAATAGAACCTTTGATTTAATTAATTATCTTAAAAAAGATAAAAAAATAGAAATATATTTTATAATGGGTGCAGATAACCTTATTAATTTTCACAAATGGTACAAATGGAAATTTATTTCACAAAAATGTAATATATTGGTATTTGACCGCCAAGGCTTTAAATCAAAATCTCTAAAATCTATTACTTTTAAACAGGTAAATAAAAAAAAATTAACATTTGTTAAATTCAAAAAGGTTAATATTTCATCTTCTCAATTAAGAAAAATTTGATAAAGTTTAATTAATTAATGGATAAAATTTCGAGTCTTAAAAAAATAATAATTAACACCTTAGATTCCAACAAAGCTTTAGATATTATTTCAATAGATCTTGCTAATAAATCCTCAATGGCTGATTATATGATAATTGCAAGTGGGACTTCTTCTAGACATCTTCAGTCTCTATCCGAACAAGTGCTTAAGCAGTTTAAAAAAAACGGTGTATTAAATTCAAAAATAGAAGGAAAAGACAGTAATGACTGGAAATTAATTGATGGAATAGATGTAATTGTTCATATTTTTAATCCAGAAAAAAGAAAATTTTATGAATTAGAAAAAATATGGTCAGAATTAATCCCTAAAGAAAAAATAATAATATGAAAAAATTTACAAAATTTTTAGTTACAATTATTTTTTCATTTTTTTTAATTAACATAAGTTTTTCTGCAAATGATGAAAATATATACGACAAAATTGATTTATTTAGTGAAGTATTAGACAAAATAAATAATGAATATGTTGAGGAAATAAATCAAAATAAAGTAATGGACGCTGCAATAAACGGTGTTTTACAGTCTTTAGATTCATATTCTGGATATATGTCACCAGAAATATTTAAAGAAATGCAAACTGAAACTAGCGGAAAATTTGGTGGACTTGGTATCGAAGTAGGGATGGAAGCTGGAGTAGTAAAAGTCATTTCTCCTATGGACAATTCACCCGCTGAAAGAGTTGGTGTTAAAGCAGGAGATTACATAGTAAAAATTAATGATTCCCAGGTTCAAGGGAAAACATTAACTCAAGCAGTTGAACTAATGAGAGGTCCTGTTGGATCAAAGATTGAAATAACAGTTAGAAGAATTGGTATAAAAAAAGCAATTATTTTTAATATAATTAGAGAAATTATTGAAGTTAAATCAGTTAAATCAAAAATTATTGATGAAAATGTTGGATATATAAGGTTAACCTCATTTAATGAAAATAGTTCAAATCAAGTAAAAGAAAAAATAAAAGAATTTAAAAAAGATAAAAATATTGAAAAATACATTTTAGATTTAAGAAATAATCCTGGTGGACTTTTAACTCAGGCCATTAAAATATCAGATTTTTTTTTAGATAATGGTGAAATAGTATCAACAAAAGGTAGAAAAATTCGTGAAAACAAAAAATGGTTCGCTAAAAAAGGTGATTTAATCAATGGAGAAACTTTAGTAGTTTTAATAAATTACGGTTCTGCATCTGCTTCTGAAATTGTTGCAGGAGCACTTCAAGATCACAAAAGAGCAATTTTGATTGGTGAAAGCTCATATGGCAAAGGATCTGTTCAATCAATAATACCATTAGAAAATAATGGAGCTATAAGATTAACAATTTCTAAATATTATTTACCTTCTGGAAAATCAATTTCAGATATTGGTATAACTCCTGATATAGAAATAGCTGAAAGTTCAGACGAATTTAGAATTAATACTGAAACAGATAATCAATTAGATTTTGCTGTTAAACTTTTAAACGGCTAAATATGAAAGAAAAGTATCAAAAACTACCACTTAGAAGTGGAGTTGGAATAGTTGTATTAAATAAAGAAAATAAAATATTTGTTGCAAAAAGAATAGATAATCCTAAAAATTTCTGGCAGATGCCTCAAGGTGGCATTGACAAAAATGAAGATTTTTATACTGCTGCGCTAAGAGAATTAAAAGAAGAAACTAGTATTGTTAGTGTAAAACCTATTAAAGAAATTGAGGAAAGCTTAACTTATATTTTACCTGATCATTTAGTAGGTATTATTTGGAAAGGTAAATACAAAGGTCAAAAGCAAAAATGGTTTATTATGAAGTTTATAGGAGATGAATCTGAAATTAATATAAAAACTAAGCACCCTGAATTTTTAGATTGGAAATGGATAGAGCTAGAAAATCTAACTGAAATAGCCGTACATTTCAAACTTGAAGTTTATAAAAAGCTTAAATCTGAAATAAAAAAAATATTTGACTAATTTAAAGTTAAAGATTTTAAAACTTCAATTTTATGATCAATTAAATATTTTGCTTGATCAGATATATCTTGAATTTGTACTTCCTTTTCAGCTTTAGCTAAAATATCCCTAATTTTATTCTTATCTATTGTTTTAATATCAAAAATATTGCTTGTTAATATTGATAAACAATTATTTTTAAATTCAATTATTCCATCTTCAACATAATAATTTTCTTCTTCAGACTTCGAGTTTATAACTTTTACTAAACCTGGCTTTAAAAAAGATATTATAGATATATGATCTTTTAGAATTCCCATGTCTCCTTCAAAAGCAGGAACTACTGCTTCTGTTATATCTTCTTTTGATAAAAAAGATTTTTCAGGGTTTACTATTTCAACTTTAAAAACATTGCTCATTATGCGGCAGCTTCTTTTGCCATTTTTTCAGCTTTTTCAACTACCTCTTCGATTGTGCCTACCATATAAAAAGCTGCTTCTGGAAGATGATCATATTCACCCTTACAAATCGCATCAAATCCTTTTATGGTTGACTCTAAATCTACAAGTTTTCCTGGTGAACCAGTAAAAACTTCGGCGACAAAGAAAGGTTGAGACAAAAATCTTTGAATTTTTCTAGCTCTTGCTACTATTAATTTGTCTTCTTCAGAAAGTTCATCCATACCTAGGATAGCAATAATATCTTGCAATGATTTATAAGTTTGCAAAATTTTTTGAACTTCCCTTGCAACTCTGTAATGTTCATCTCCAACTATTCTAGGATCTAAAATTCTAGATGTTGAATCTAACGGATCTACAGCAGGATAAATTCCAATCTCTGCTATCTGTCTAGATAATACTGTTGTTGCATCTAAGTGAGCAAATGATGTTGCTGGCGCAGGATCTGTTAAATCATCAGCCGGTACATAAATTGCCTGAACAGATGTAATTGATCCTTTGTTTGTAGTTGTAATCCTTTCTTGAAGATTACCCATATCAGTAGCTAGTGTTGGTTGATAACCAACTGCAGAAGGAATTCTTCCTAACAATGCAGATACCTCTGATCCAGCTTGAGTAAATCTAAAGATGTTATCTACAAAGAAAAGTACATCTTGACCTTCTTGATCTCTAAAATATTCAGCTACTGTTAAACCTGTTAAACCTACTCTTGATCTTGCTCCTGGAGGTTCATTCATTTGACCATAAACCAATGCAGCTTTAGATCCTTTCCCTTCTGGTTTAATTACTCCAGAATCGATCATTTCATGATAAAGATCATTTCCTTCTCTAGTTCTTTCACCAACACCTGCAAAAACTGAAAATCCTCCGTGTGCTTTTGCAATATTGTTAATTAATTCCATAATGATAACTGTTTTACCTACTCCAGCACCTCCAAATAATCCAATTTTTCCTCCTTTGGCATATGGTGCTAATAAATCTACTACTTTAATTCCTGTTACTAAAATTTCTGTTTCCGTTGATTGTTCTGTAAAAGGCGGTGCTGGTCTATGAATTGGCCATCTTTCTTTAGTTTTAACTTCACCCTTTTCATCAATTGGCTCACCTATCACATTAATAATTCTTCCTAATGTTTCAGGTCCTACAGGAACTTTTATTGGGTTTCCAGAATCTATTACTTCATCGCCTCTTTTTAAACCTTCTGTAGCATCCATCGCAATTGTTCTAACATTTGACTCACCCAGATGTTGAGCAACCTCTAAAACTAGTCTATTTCCTCCATTGTCACATTCTAATGCTGTCAGAATCTCAGGTAATTCTCCTTCAAATTTTACGTCTACTACTGCTCCAATAATTTGTGTAATTTTTCCTTTTCTCATAGTTATAAACTTTCTGCTCCTGATATAATTTCAATTAATTCCTTAGTAATAGCTGCCTGACGACTTCTATTATATTCAATGGTAAGTTTGTCAACCATTTCACCTGCGTTTCTGGTTGCATTATCCATTGCACTCATTCTGGAACCTTGTTCGCTAGCTGAATTTTCTAACATCGCTTTAAAAATCTGAGTTGATATATTCTTAGGCAATAAATTACTTAAGATTTCATCTTCTTCTGGTTCAAATTCATAATTATCATCCGAAGAATCTCCTTGTGACTCAGACGATTTTAAAGGAATTATTTGTTGTTCTTGTGGTATTTGAGTAATTACATTTTTAAATCGGTTATAAAAAATTGTACATATATCAAATTCTTTCTTTTCAAATTTATCAATTATAATTTTTCCAACTTTATCAGCATCAAAATAATTAATATTTTTGGAATCTTTGAAAGAAATTTTTTCAATTATATCATCTTTATAAATTCTTTTCAATTGATCATAACCTTTTGATCCAACAGTTATAATTTTAATAGTTTTCCCTTCATTTAAGATTTTTTGAAAATAAGATTTTGCTTTCTTAATTATGTTTGTATTAAATCCTCCACAAAGCCCTCTGTCAGAAGTTAAAACTACACATAAATGAATTTTATTATCGCCTGATCCAGCAAGTAATTTAGGAGCATTTCCTTTATCAATAATTCCATTTGAAAGATTAAGAATAATATTATTCATTTTATCTGAATATGGTCTTCCTTTTTCCGCATTTTCTTGCGCTCTTCTTAACTTTGCTGCAGCAACCATTTTCATTGCCTTAGTAATTTTTTGTGTAGACTTAACACTAGATATCCTTTTTTTTAAATCGTCTAAACTTGCCATTTGCTAAGAGTTAAAATTTTTTTTTAGTTCTTTAATAATTTCGGTTAATAATTTTTCAGTATCTTCGTCAAGCTTACCAGAATTTGATATTGACTCTAAAATCTCTGGTTTTTCAGATTTACATTTTTCGATAATTTTAATCTCAAACTGAGCAATATCATTTTGTTCAATATCATCTAAGTAGCCCTTAACACCACAAAATACAGAAATTACTTGTTCGGCAACTGTCATTGGTGAATATTGTTTTTGTTTTAAAAGTTCAGTCAATTTAGAACCTCTGTTTAAAAGTTTTTGAGTAGAAGCATCTAGGTCTGATCCAAATTGTGCAAATGCTGCCATTTCTCTATATTGTGCAAGCTCAAGTTTCATTGATCCAGATACTGTCTTCATTGCTTTAGTTTGTGCAGAAGATCCAACTCTAGACACCGATAAACCTACGTTTATAGCTGGTCTAATTCCTTGGTTAAATAATTCTGTTTCAAGGAATATTTGACCATCAGTAATTGAAATAACATTAGTAGGTATAAATGCAGAAACATCACCACCTTGAGTTTCAATAATCGGAAGAGCTGTTAATGATCCGCCACCATGGTCATCACTAAGTTTAGCTGCTCTTTCAAGTAATCTGCTATGCAAGTAAAATACATCACCAGGATAAGCTTCTCTTCCAGGAGGTCTTCTCAATAGAAGTGACATCTGTCTATAAGCCACAGCTTGTTTTGATAAATCATCATAAATAATTAAAGCATGCATTCCATTATCTCTAAAATATTCTCCCATAGTGCAGCCTGTATAAGGTGCTAAAAATTGAAGAGGAGCAGCATCTGAAGCCGTTGCAGCAACTATTGTTGTATATTCCATCGCTCCAGCTTCTTCTAAAGTTTTTTCAATTTGTCTAACTGTAGATCTTTTTTGTCCTATTGCTACATATACACAATATAATTTTTGCTTCTCATCGTTAGATTCGTTTACTTTTTTTTGATTGATAATAGCATCGATAGCGACTGCAGTTTTTCCAGTTTGTCTATCACCGATAATTAATTCTCTTTGTCCTCTTCCGATTGGAACTAGACTATCAATTGATTTAAGTCCTGTTTGCATTGGCTCGCTCACTGATTTACGTGGAATAATTCCTGGAGCTTTTACTTCAACTCTGCTTCTTTTTGTACCTTTGTCTAATGCTCCTTTGCCATCTATTGGGTTTCCCAATCCATCCACAACTCTTCCTAATAATTCTTTACCAACAGGAGTATCAACAATAGCACCTGTTCTTTTTACAGTATCTCCCTCTTTTACGGCTCTATCATCACCAAAAATTACAACACCAACATTTTCACTTTCTAAGTTAAGAGCCATGCCTTTAGATCCGTCTGAAAATTCTACCATTTCTCCTGCTTGAACATTGTCCAATCCATATATTCTAGCAATACCATCGCCTACGGATAAAACTTGACCAACTTCAGTTACTTCCGCTTTATCTCCAAATTTTTTTATTTGTTCTTTTAAAATTTTTGTTACTTCTGAAGGATTTATTTCCATTTAAGCCTCTATCATTCTATTTTCAATTTGTTGTAATTTATTTTTAATGGAAGTGTCCACCATTATACTACCTACCTGCACAACTAAACCCCCAATTAAACTTTTGTCATATTTGTAGTTTAATTTTATTTTTGAACTAAAATTTTTTGATAGATCATTCTTAATTTCACTAATTTCTTGATCAGAAAGTTCTTTTGAAGAAACCAATTCTGCTTTAACCTCGCCTCTTTTTTTGGAGCAAGTATCAAGAAAGTCCTGAAGTATTTTTTCTATATAAAAAAACCTTCTTTTTGAAATTAAAAAACTTAAAAATTTAGTTAATAAACTATTTAATTTATAATTTTCAGATATTTTTAATATTACTGAATTTAGATCTTCTGGGTTACTTGTTGGGTCTTTAATTAATAAATTAAAATCTTCACTTTCTTTGATTAATTTCAGAATTGAAATTGAATGATCTTCAACTTCATTTAAAATATTTGTCTCACTTGCTAACTCATAAAGCGCTAAAGAATATCTGCTAGCAGCTGTGTCTGAAAAACCTTTACTTTTACTCAATTTGATACCTTATTTATTAGAAGATTAATAAAATTTTGAAGTTAATTAACACATGACTTTCCTGTCTTCAAGTATCACATTGTCTAATTACTGAATTTTTTTTCAACTAATTAAAGGTTATTGGATCAACATCAACTGTTAGTTTTATTCCTGGAGAAAGTTTATAATTTTTTAAAGCATTAGCCAATAAACTCTGAACTTTTGCTGACTTCTTGGATCTAATTAGTAATCGATTTCTAAATTTTTTTCGTATTCGATAAATTGGAGCATTAACTGGTCCCAAAATCTTTCCTTCAATTTTATTTATTAATTGATCTCTTAAACGATAAGCTTCTTTTTCTAGTTTAAGTTCATTATCTGAAGTCAATATTAATGATATAAATCTTTCGAAAGGAGGAAGATTATTTTTTTTTCTTAAATCTAATTCTCTATCTAAAAAAATAAAAGGATCTTCATTTGTTATTTGATTAATAATGTCCGAATTTAAATTATATGTTTGAAAATATACAGTTGCAGGTTTTCCAGTTCTACCGGCTCTTCCTGATAATTGATGATAAAGTTGAAGATTTTTTTCAGCACCTCGTAAGTCATGACCTTGTGAAGTTAAGTCAATATCTAAAACTACTATACAATTCAAATAAGGAAAATGAAAACCTTTAGAAATTAATTGTGTACCTATAATAATTTTGATTTCATTATTTATAATTTTTTCTAATAATTTTTTAGAAGATTTTTTGTTCATTGTATCACTAGAAAAAATTAAAGAATTTTCTTTAGGAAATATTTTTCTAACTTCTTCCGCAATTCTTTCTACTCCCGGTCCACTAAAAGTAAATTCACAATAATCTTGTTTTCCACATTTCCTTTTTAAATTAGATTTTAATCCACAATAGTGACAAAGAAGATTATTATTTTCTTTGTGATAAACAAGATTAATAGAACAATTTGGACATGAATAAACTTTTAAACAATTTTTACATAAAATAAATGGTGCAAAACCTCTTCTATTAATAAAAAAAAGAACTTGATCTCCAGCTTGTAAATGATCTTTTACTTTTTCAATAGTTCTAGAAGATATCCAAGATTGATTAGCTAATCTAAATTTCTTCAAATCAATAATTTCATGCTTAGGTAATTTTGCGTCCTTAAATCTATTTATTAATCTTGAATAAGAATATTTATTTTTTTTTATATTTTCATAAGTCTCAATAGATGGAACTGCTGTAACTAAATTGATAGGTATATTTTCAAAATTTGCTCTAGATATTGCCATATCTCTAGCGTTATATATTATTCCTTCATCTTGTTTGTATGATTGATCATGTTCTTCATCTACAATTATTATTCCTAGTTTCTTAAATGGAAGAAATAATGAAGATCTTGCTCCAATAACAACTTTAATTTTTCCAGAGGAAAGTCCACTCCAAATTATTTTTTTTCTTTTTGGTGTTATTGCTGAATGCCAAATAGCTGCATTAAATCCAAAAAATTCATAAAATTTTTTTTCAAACTCTCCTGTAAGGCCTATTTCTGGAAGTAAAATTAATGCCTGAAAATCTTTGTTAAGTTTATATTTGATGCTGTTAAAATAAACTATTGTTTTGCCTGAACCTGTGGTTCCTTGAAGCAAATGAACCCTAAATTTTTCAGTGTTTTTTGATAAATCCTTAAAAACTTTTTTTTGCTCTTTTGAAAGTTCAAATTTATGAATCTTATTCTTTTTTGTATATTTTTCATAGTCAAATTCATTAAAACTTTTTATGGCCTCTCCACTTAACAAATGTAATTTTAAAGACATGCCTTTTGGAATTAAATTATATTCAGAAAACCAATTTAAAAATTTAATAGTTTCAATTTTTAGTGGTTCAATTTCTAATTTTGCATTTATATTTTTTATTTTAAATTTTTTTTTATTTTTCTTTTCAAATTCATTCCATACAACACCTGTAATTTCTGATTTTCCAAAAGGAACTTTTACATAATCTCCAACATTTAACTTTAAATTGGTATCATAAGTAAATGGATGATTAAAAATATTTGGAATCAATACTGGAATTTTCATAATTATTTTATGAAATTATACTATGAATGTATTTGTCTTTTTTCTACAGATAATGCTGCCTCTTTAATTGCTTCAGAAAAAGTAGGATGTGCATGGCAAGTTCTAGCAATATCTTCAGAACTTGCACCAAATTCCATTGCCACTGACATTTCAGCAATCATTTCTCCAGCATGTTGACCAATAATATGAACTCCTAAAACCTTGTCTGTTATGCTGTCAGCTAAAATTTTAACAAATCCTTCTGATTCATCAATAACTTTTGCTCTAGAGTTGGCCAAAAATGGAAATTTTCCAATTTTATAATTTATTCCTTTTTCTTTTAATTGCTCTTCGGTTTTTCCTATAGATGCTACTTCTGGAGAAGTATAAACTACACCTGGAATTGTATCATAATTGACATGTCCTGATTGGCCAGAAATTAATTCTGCAACAGCGATACCTTCCTCTTCTGCTTTATGTGCTAACATTGGGCCTTCTATTACATCTCCAATTGCGTAGATATTCTTTATATTGGTTTGAAAATTTTTATTTACTTTTACACTTCCTCTTTTATCTAGTTCAACTCCCATTTTTTCTAGATTTAAGTTTTTTGTATATGGTCTTCTGCCTACAGAAATTAAAACCACATCAGCTTCGAATTTATTTTTCTTACCTTCTTTACTAAAAGTTTCAATTATTACACCATTTTTAGATTTAATAATTTTTTCTACTTTAGTTTTGAGTTCAAATTTAATTCCTTGTTTTTTTAATATTTTCATGAATTCAGTGGATATCTCTTTATCCATTTCAGGTATGATATGATCTAAAAATTCTATAACTTGTACTTCAGTTCCTAGTCTTGACCATACAGAGCCCATTTCTAGACCAATATAACCACCTCCAACAACAACCATTTTTTTTGGCAATTTGGATATTGATAGTGCACCAGTTGATGAAAGAATTTTTTCTTCATCAAATTCTATACCACGTAAAGAAACTGGTTCTGAACCAGTACTTATTATAGTATTTTTTGTTTCAATAGTTGTTTCTTCTTTATTGTTAATAATTGAAATTTGGTTTTGATTTTTAAAAGATCCAGTACCTTTAAAGTAAGTTACTTTATTTTTTTTTAACAAGAGCTCAACACCTTTAGTTAAAACTGTTACAGCTTTATCTTTATTTTTCATCATTTTTTCTAGATTCAGTTTTATTTCTCCAGTTTCTATACCAAACTTTTCAAAATTTTTTGCTTTATGAAAATTTTCTGAGAGATTAAGTAGGCTTTTTGACGGTATACAACCAATATTTAAACAAGTTCCTCCAAGAGTTTCTCTAGACTCAATGCAAGCTGTCTTAAGGCCAAGTTGAGACGATCTTATTGCGCAAACATATCCTCCTGGACCACCACCAATTACTGTTACATCAAATTTTTCTGACATTTAAATATATAAAAATAATCTTCTTGGATCTTCTAGATTTTCTTTTACCAACTTTAGAAAAGAAACTGAGTCTTTTCCATCAATAATTCTATGATCGTATGATAAAGCAAGGTACATAACTGGTCTAATTTTTATTTCCCCATTTAATACGATCGGTCTTTCAACAATATTATGCATTCCTAGAACTCCTGATTGTGGGGAATTAAGTATAGGCGTTGATAACATTGATCCATAAACCCCGCCATTACTTATTGTAAATGTTCCTCCCTGCAAATCTTCAATTGTTAATTTTCCATTTCTTGCCTTTTCAGAAATCAATTTAATATTTTTTTCAATTTCAGCAAAAGACATTTCATCAGTATTTCTTAATACTGGTACAACTAATCCTTTTTCAGTTCCAACGGCAAAACTAATATTATAATAATTTTTATATATAATTTCCTCTCCATCTATCTCGGCATTTATTGATGGAAAAGATTTTAATCCAAGAACACAAGCTTTGACAAAGAAAGACATAAATCCAAGTTTAATTCCAAATCTATTTTGAAAGTCTTCTTGATTTTCTTTTCTCATTAAAATTACATTAGTCATATCGACCTCATTAAATGTTGTAAGCATTGCAGCATTTTCCTGAGCATGTTTAAGTCTTTTAGCAATAGTTTGTCTTAGTCTGGTCATTTTAATTCTTTCCTCTTGACCATATTTAATCTTTCGCTCGGATGGTTTTGGAGAAGCACCCATCATGCTAATTAAATCACCTTTCAGTATTCTTCCATCTTTTCCACTACCCTGGACTGAGTTCAAATTTATATTATTTTCCTCTACAATTTTTCTAACAGCGGGTGATAATGTTTTGTTGCTTGATTTCTCTTCTTTATCGACAATTTCATTAGTTAATACAAGCGGCTCTTCAGTTAAAACAAGTGGCTCTTCTTTTTTATCTTTGGCTACATTTTTTTCTTCAAATATATTAGGTTCTTGTTTTTTTTCTTGTTCAAATTTAATCACATTATTCGATTGATCTATTTGAGATGGTTTTTTATCTATTTTGACCGCTTCACCTTTGTCGTCAGATATTGTTCCTAATACAGTGCCCACTTTAACTGTGTCTCCATCTTTGAAATTAATTTCACTAAGCGTACCATCAATTGGGGAGGGAACTTCTAAATTGACTTTATCAGTTTCTAATTCAACAACTGGCTCATCGGCATTGATATTTTCACCTTTATTTTTTAACCATTTTAAAACAGTTGCTTCAGTAATACTTTCTCCTAACTCTGGAACTAAAATTTTTTCACTCATTTTTAATTAAATACTTTTTCAATTATTTCATCTTGTTGAGCTATATGTCTTTTTGCATAACCTGTCGCAGGTGAAGCTGCCGTATCTCTTCCTATATAAGAAATTTCTCTATTATTAGCGCTAACATAATCTAATGTCCATTGTATATAATCTCTAACTGAAAACCATGCCCCCATATTTTTTGGCTCTTCTTGACACCAATAAAATTTTGCATTTTTTGTATAAGGTTTAATTTCTTTAACCAAAGATTTTACTGGAAAAGGATATAGCTGTTCTATTCTAAAAAAAATTACATCATCTTTTTTCAAATTTTCTCTTGCTTCCAATAAATCAAAATAAACTTTTCCTGAACATAAGATTACTTTTCTTATTTTATTGCTGTTCTTAAGTTTTATAAAGCTATTTTCTCTTGAATCAATAGCATGATCCCAAAGAACTCTATGAAAAGAATTATCTTGACTAAAGTCTTCTAAGTTTGAGACACAAAGTTTATTTCTTAGTAAAGATTTTGGAGTCATAATTACTAATGGTTTCCTAAAATCTCTATGTATTTGACGTCTTAAAGCATGAAAATAATTTGCAGGAGTAGTACAATTCATAACTTGTAAATTTTCTTTAGCACATAACTGCAAAAATCTTTCTAATCTACTTGATGAATGTTCTGGTCCTTGACCTTCATAACCATGTGGCAACAACATAACCAATCCAGAGGCTCTTGTCCATTTTCTTTCCCCAGAAGCAATAAATTGATCTATTACAACTTGTGCGCCATTAGCAAAATCTCCAAATTGTGCTTCCCAAAGAGTTAATGTGTCCGGTTCTACTAAACTATATCCATATTCAAAACCTAAAACTGCTAATTCAGAAAGTAAACTATCTACTATTTCAAATCTTTTTTGATCTTTAGAAATATTATTAAGAGGTATATAACGAGAATTATCTTTTTGATCTCTTAATACTGAATGCCTTTGACTAAATGTACCTCTGCCCGAATCTTGACCTACTAATCTAACAGGAAAGCCTTCTTCTAAAAGCGATGCAAATGCAAGCGATTCTGCTGTGGACCAATCTATATTTTTCTTTTGTTTTATTGATTGATATCTAGCATCAAAAATTTTTTTAATTGTTTTATGCAAATTTACCCTTTCAGGAATTAAATTAATTTTTTCTGAAATTGCTAACAATTTTTCTAATTTTGTTCCACTTTTTCCTCTTTTATCTTTACCTTTT
>Ga0208411_1001913_pt1 | contig 13293 bp, 9 predicted proteins | sample ETN01SmetaG_4_FD_185793 | JGI IMG/M metagenome (GOLD analysis project Ga0208411, IMG submission 185793) | Marine microbial and viral communities from oxygen minimum zone, Eastern Pacific Ocean - ETNP2014F12-01SV261 (SPAdes) (version 2) | ecosystem: Environmental > Aquatic > Marine > Oceanic ...
CCGCAGGTGTGGAGATCAAATTCCGGATTTTTTTGCTGCAACTTTTTCAAGATATCCAGCCGGGCATCACGGCAGCGCCGCAGAATACCCATGGTATCCTTAGGCTCCAGGGAATCCCCCAGGACAAAGGTGCCCAGTCTGGTTGAAAGAGACTGCACTTTTATTTCCGGTTCTGACTCTAAATAGATCAAACTGCCCATGGCGGCTGTAATCTGGTCCATCATGCCGCCTGGCTCTGAAAATTCCAATACCTCTGCCTGGTAGGCCAGTTCACCAATTTTCTGCGGCATCCATTGCGGTGGTATATCCGCCATCCGGGAAAGAAAATGTATCCAGTTGACCATGACAGCAGAGGAACTGCCGGACCCGGCCTTAATGGGAATATCGCTGGTGAGTTCACATTCTAATCCCGAAGAGAAGGCAAGCCCTTCCCGCTGGCAAACAATGATTCCACTTTTGAAATAATCCCGTTGCCTGGAATAGGTCAGGTTGTTCAGGGAAAAAGATTCAGATTCATCCAGATCTGGTTTATGGATGATGACCTGGCGGTCTTGCCGTAGGACACCGGTGATCCGGGCGCGGAGTGAAATAGCCATGGAAATAACGGGTAGACCCAGGTAATCCTGGTGATCCCCAAAAAGACAAATTCTTCCCGGCGCGCTTACTTCCACAACCGGCTCAATCCATATACTGACAATCCGGAAAGGCCCAGTATTGCAACACCAAATGTATTGCCATAAAGCAGTTGTCCAACACCAATTAAAATACCATAAACGGCGATACAGCCCAGAGTCATACATAATACTCCTCTAGGTACAGGCCAGGGTGCCGAAGAAGGTTCCTTGGTATACTTAGACCATCCAGGTCCCCCGGGCTTTACTTTTTTTACAAAATTTTGCAGTGTTTTTTCCTCATCCGGTGGAGTGAAATAAGTTGCTGTGATCCAGACAATCGTTGTCAGGCCTGCGCCAACAACGATCTTTTGCCAGCCTTCCAGGGTAGAATCACCAAAGTTGAAATACCCTGCTATAATGAGAGAACTGACCATGGCAACAATCTCAGTATAGGCATTGATCCGCCACCAGAACCAGCGCAGAATGTATATGAGCCCTGTGCCGGCACCAATCATTAATAGTAATGTAAAGATCTGTCCCGCACTGGAAAGCAGCAGTCCAAGACCACCACCCAAAATAATTGAGACCACACTGAATAATCGTCCGGCCATGACCAATTCTTTCTCCGATGCCTTTGGTTTGATAAAACGATGATAAAAATCGTTCACCAGGTAACTTGCTCCCAGGTTTACCTGAGTAGACATGGTACTCATGAACGCTGCGATGAGTGATGCGGCCACCAGACCCAATAATCCGGAAGGGAGCAGGGTCAGCATGGCAGGGTAGGCCACATCATGGCCCAGTTTATCCGCCGGCAGGTTGGGAAAGGCCTGCTGGAGATCGGTAAGTTCCGGGAAAATAACCAGGGAAGAGAGAGCAATCAGAATCCAGGGCCAGGGCCGCAGTGCATAGTGGGCCACATTAAATAAAAAGGTGGCACCCACTGCGTTCTGTTCATCTTTCGCAGAAAACATACGCTGAGCAATATAACCGCCGCCACCGGGCTCGGATCCGGGATAATAACTGGCCCACCACTGTACAGCCAAAGGCACCAGCAAAACCGGCACCCACACATTGGGATTCGATAAATCGGGGAACAGTGCAATTTTATCAGTGACGTTTGCATGAGATATAAGATTGGACAGACCACCGATTTCAGGCAGCCCAAGAATATAAAACATGCCCCAGATGGAACCGATCATAGCCAGAGTGAACTGGACAAAATCAGTAATGATGACGGCTTTAAGTCCACCCAACGCGGAATAGGCCAGGGTTATAGAACATGCTATCGTGAGTGTCATCCAGCCCGGCCACCCCAGAACAATCTCCCCGAATTTTACAGCGGCTAAACTCACTGCGCCCATAACCAGAACATTAAAAACCAGACCCAGATATAGCGCACGGAACCCGCGTAAGAAGGCCGCAGCCTTGCCGCTGTAACGGAGTTCATAGAATTCAATATCTGTAAGCACTCCCGAACGGTGCCAGAGGTTGGCATAGACAAAAACGGTAAGCATTCCTGTGAGTAGAAAAGCCCACCAGGCCCAGTTCCCTGATACTCCATTTTGCCGAACCAGGTCCGTTACCAGGTTGGGTGTGTCTGTAGAAAAAGTGGTGGCAACCATACTCACGCCTAATAGCCACCAGGGCATATTCCGTCCAGCAAGGAAAAAAGATTTTGTATCCTGTCCTGCCTGTTTTGACACCCATATTCCAACGATTAAAGAAACAGCAAAATAAACACCTACGATGGTCCAGTCCAGGGTAGAAAGCATCATGCTTTGTTGTCGCCTTTCAGATCCAGGCTGCCTTCGATGGAAGAGGCCAGTGAACGGGCTTGGCCCAGGAACTGTTCAACGGTTAATTCCTTTAAAAATACCAGGCCGTGGGTTGCCCGGATCCGGGGGTGGTCGTGCTGGTACCAGAAATCCCGGCCTAGGATCAGCTGCATTAATTGGTGCTGTTCGACCCAGATCTTCTGGGTCAGATCACAGAAAGGTCCATCCAATTCATAGCTGGGAAACGAAGCATTCTTCTGGCTTAAATAACAGGTCATAAAAGTGTCTCGCAGGGTGGCCATGGAATTCAAGGAAACGGGAATCATAATATTGGTTTCTGCAGGATCAAAACGATACCATACATTACGGTAGCCCCAGATTCTCAGGTCGCTAAGATCCTTTTCCTCCTGCCAGAACCGCAGTGCTTCCGCGATAGCTTGCAGGACCTTGTAATGGGTATCAGGTCCGCTTCCTTCTGGGTCCAGAGCCAGAGTAATCACAGTGGGTTTCAACTCACGAAGCAGTTCCAGGACGGGTTTCACGTCCCGTTTTTGCTGCGGTACTTCGGAAAAAATATCCCCTTTGTAAAAACCCAGGCGCAGATGGCCTACATCCCGGACCTGGACTCCATAATGGGACCACACCAGTTCTTCCTCAAACTCCCGGAGCATACCCTTGATCCGCTGCACAGCAGTGCTGTTTTTTTCCCCATCATAGCAGTTGTCCAGGTAAGTCATAATTTCCTGGATCTTTTTTGCCAGTTCCGTTTTGGATTTGAGGCTATAAATTTCCACAAGGATCCGTACCAGACGATGACTCAGACCCCGGGCCTGACCTTTTTTATTGTTTGCGGCGACGCGATCCAGATAATGATATACATCCTTGTCCCATTTGAATTTGTATCCACTTTCAAAAAAATCAGAATATTCTACCATCTGGATCTTGCCGGTACTGAGAAAATCTTCTGCAGCAATTAATATTTCTTTCAGGTAGCCATTGGTGACAGAAGTGAACCCGGAGGTCATGCTGGCAAAGTAATGCCTATTTTCAGGAGAACGGATCAGATGGATCACGTGGGGCAGATAGCCCAGCATGATATCATCGTGGTGTGGCCCTGTATGCAGGAAAGTTTCCCCGTTAGGAATCTTCAGGCCTTTATCAAGTTTGGTTTTAAATGCCTCAATTATATTGGGAACTGTATCAGTATTCAGCTCTGGAATCTTGGAAAAAACGGGATCATTATTTAGATCATCAAAGGTCAAGTGATGACCGTACTTATTCAGGTCCTGGCAAATCTGGATCAAAGCTCTTTCTGTTTTTTCCTGATCCCAGGACCCCTGATGATGTTTTTGGTTAATGACATCCTGCAGGCTTGCTGCTGCCCCCGTGGTAAGATAGAATCGACTTCCCTTAAGCTGTTGCAGGACTGTTGCCGGGTAATGGATATCAGGCTGGTGTTCCAGAGAGGCCTGTACGATTTTTGCCTTGGCATCACCGGCAGCTATGATAAGTGCTGTAGCCTCAGAATTGTAGGTAATAGTAGAAAGGCCAATGGTTATGACAAGACGATTCCTGGATATTTCTATACCGCCCAAGTCCGTAGCTGCAGTTGCCTGGGTTTCAAAATTTGTTGCCGTAAGCCTAGTAGTTGAATTATGATCTGAGCCGCGGACATTAAAGGCAATGTGGCCATCGGGGCCTATTCCCCCCAGGAAAAAACCGATACCGCCCATCTGCCTTATTTGAGCCTCATAGTCTGTACACCACTGATCCACCAGGAGAATGGTTTCCTGTTGGATTTCTTCCAATGGACTTTTGGGATCGCGCTTGCGCAGGGATAGGTCTATCTGATGCCCAGGGAAAATTTCATTTAGTTCCTTACCCTGGGTCCTGGGTAAAGCCTTACAGTTCATGAACAGGCCCAGGTCGGCACTTAATCCAAATCCATCAATGTAATAATTCTGTACATAATGGTAAAAACTGTTATGCTGATCAGGATCAATGGGATAAAATTCATCGATCTGGACAAACCTCAATTGATCCAGTTCCGGTTTATTTTTCATTTCCAACCCATTCTCTTTGCGCAGAACCTCCGTTGCCGGTTTATTCCAATTGGCCAGGATGTGATGAGTCCACTTAATAAAATATTCCGGTGTTTTTCCTGTCGGCAGGCTGACAAGGCCCTGGGGGTTTTCCGCAGACCATTCCAGGAATCGCAGGGCTGTTAATAGACCCAGGTTTGGATAGGTGTCTACAATGATGTAGGGAACAGCAGTGGAAGTGGTTTGAATGTCAGACCTGCTGATAAACCTGGATTCAATTGATGAGAAATGATGGTTTGACATATTGAAATAAGGATAGAAGATAAAAAATAGATTTGTATCCTTTCACAAAATTATGAAAAGTTGTTCTAAATAAAAGTTGCGATATATGGGCGCTGCTAATATATATGGCAATATTCTGGGGAATTTCGGTTGAATAGTTTTTAGGCAGTGCCGGAGGATAAAAGGAGGGCAGATTATTTTTCCCCTTATTAGATTTATGAAAACAATAAGGAGAGAATGATAGAGATTTGCACATACCAGGTGATCAATCATAATTGACCCCCAAAGCAATACTATTCGCGATCTTTCTGCCGTGTTTTCTCTGGGGGGAGGACGATGGCCTGTTCTTTGTCCCTGACAGCGGTATACGGGTAGACAGCGCCGGGATCAGTAAGGTTGTTCTGGATACAGCCGGACTTTATTATATTTATTATACCCAGGGTGCGAACCAGGGCCTGGCTGTCTCAGGAGACGGGCTGAATTTTGGCCAGGTGAATTTACAGGACTACCCGGATTATCATTACCAGGTGATGCCGGACGGCAGCTACCGGCGTTATTTTGTAGAGATGGAAAACGATACTGCGAAACTTAGGAGCCGCAGTTCTGATGATGGGATAGAATTTACCCTGGACCCGGGTCATCGCTTTGTGTTTCCAAGCAATGATGCTGTTACCACTCCCAATGTCTATACCACCTATTTTAATAATGCCCTGGGCGAAGTTCACATGGTATACCTTGCCGGGGAGATCGATAATGCCCGCAGTATCCACACGGAGCCGGGTGACGACGGCTGGTCTTTTGGATCTTACACTACGGACATATTTGGTGATTCCATTTTAGGCGGCGGAAACCATAGTTACTGGGATCCCCACGCTATTGTTTTAAGTGATGGTCGAATCCGCATTTTCACTATGAACCAGCACGGCCACCCGGTACCGCCAGTGGAACCGAAAGGGACCATCTACAGTTTTACCAGTGCAGATTATGGGTTGACATTTACCCAGGACCCTGAATACAGACTACGGTTCGACGATTATGGAGAGTTTGAGGTGTTGTCGCTGAATGATCCTAAGGTTATCGTGTTGCCGGACGGACGGTACCGAATGTATGTGGCAACCATGATTCGTACTGGACCTGAAGAAAATGATATCAAATGGGCTATTACCAGCGCTACTACCTCAGCCACCATTGATGTTATGATCCATTCCAGTGAGAGACCAGCTGGATTCAGGCTGGAACAAAATTATCCGAACCCATTCAATCTCCAGACCAGGATTGGTTACAGCCTGCCCGAAAAAAGCCGAGTGCTGCTTACCATTCATGATATTATGGGCAGGGATGTGGTAACACTGGTGGATGAATTACAGGAACCCGGTATCAAAACTGTTTCCTGGACCGGTGTCAGGAAGGATGGCCGCGGGGTCAGTGCAGGCTTGTATTTTTTTAAAATTCAGGCCGGTAATTTCAAAAAGATGCGAAAACTGCTCCTGCTCAAATAATTTCAGCTGCACATGCCGCCAATGATATTTTCATTTACCAAGGTGTGTAATGAATTTTGTAAATATCTAAAAGTAGTATGGGGTTTAAAAATGGGGAATGGTTCACTATTCCCATAATTTTATCGGCCAAGGAATTCTCTATTTTTTATATAAATTTCTGTAAAGAATAAACAACCTTTTGTCATATATAAGTGATTATTAACATACGAAACCTGCTGGCATGTATATGTATACTAGCGGTTGCCTATTCCCAGGATCATTGGGAAACAGCTGTTTATGCCAATGATAACTGGACTTACCTGGTTCCGGAATCGGAACTGCCGTCGCATTGGAATACGCTGGACTTTGATGAATCGGCCTGGGAGACTGGACCCGGCGGGTTCGGTTACGGTGACGGGGATGACGGAACAGAAATTGAACCGGCCCTCTCTGTCTATTTTCGCAGAATATTTACGGTGGTTGATGCTGCGAAAATGGTCCAGGCGGTTTTACATGCAGATTATGACGACGGCTTTATAGCCTATCTGAATGGGACGGAGATAGGGCGTTCAATAAATCTAGGAGAACCGGGAACATTTATACCCTATAATGAAACCACGAGCATGGATCATGAAGCCTTACTTTACTCAGGAGGTTACCCGGAAAGTTATACCCTGGATTCTATGGAGCTGGCCTCGATCATAACTGCAGGTGAGAATGTTCTGGCTGTTCAAGTTCATAATGTTGGTCTTTCCTCCTCTGATATGTCCAGCAATTTTTTCCTTTCCTTTGGTATCGCTGATGAATCAACCTATTACGGCTCCCCGCCGGACTGGTTTCAGCAGCCGTTCGTATTTACCGAATCAAACCTTCCTATTGTGATCCTGGATACAGAGGGCCAGGAGATTTTGGACGCTCCCCGTATCACTGTCCACATGGGCATTATCGATAATGGATCCGGCATTAACCATATCACTGATCCCCTCAATGGCTATGACGGTCAAATCAGTATTGAGATTCGGGGTTCGTCATCACAAATGTTTCCCAAAAAACAATATGCCCTGGAAACGCAGGACATCGATGGAGAGAATCTGAACGTATCCATATTGGGGATGCCGGAAGAAAACGATTGGATTCTTCATGCCCCATACAGCGATAAATCCCTGATACGCAATTTTCTGGCTTATGAACTGGCCCGGGATATGGGCCGGTATGCCAGCAGAACCCGTTTCTGTGAACTGGTGATCAATGGGGATTATAAGGGGCTGTACATTTTCATGGAGAAGATCAAGCGGGATAATAACCGGGTGGATATTTCCAAGTTAGAACCAGATGAGACTACAGGCGATGACCTGACCGGGGGCTATATTTTAAAAGTTGATAAGTGGGATGGTGATAACAACGACGGCTGGTGGTCTGATCCCCCTTTACCTGAGTATGAGGGTGTCTGGTATCAATACCACTATCCAAAACCGGAAGATATTGTAGAAGAACAAAGAAATTATATTATCAATTATATCACTGATTTCGAAGCACTGATAGCAAGTTCCTCCTATAACGATCCGGCTGCCGGTTATTATGACCAGGTGGACCTGGGGTCCTTTATTGATGTATCTCTCATGAGTGAAATATCCAAGAATGTAGACGCCTACCGCCTCAGTGCTTTCATGTATAAGGATAAGGACAGTGACGATGACCGGCTGACCATGGGCCCCATCTGGGATTATAATCTGGCCTTTGGCAACGCTGATTATTATGGCGGATGGGATCCCACGGGCTGGCAGATGGATATTGAATTGGGAGAGGATTATTTCAAAATCCCATTCTGGTGGTACCGTATCTGGAACGATGAAACGTTCAGAATTGCTTTTAATCAGCGCTGGCAGGACCTTAGGCAATCTGTATTTTCTGAAGATTACATCATGAATATGATCGATTCAGCCACCACCCTTATAGATGAGGCCCAGGTTCGTAATTTTCAGCGCTGGCCGGTGCTGGACGAATATGTCTGGCCCAACGCCTATGTGGGTGGATCCTATGAAAATGAGATCGACTATTTAAAAGGCTGGATCACGGACCACCTGGACTGGGTAGATCAGCAGGTGCTGATGGCGGTTGGGTCAGCACAGGTGCCTGGGGCATATAAATTAGACAATGCCTATCCCAATCCCTTCAACCCGGCGACTACAATCGGTTTCTCTATTCCCCGGTCCGATTTTGTAAAAGTTAAGATCTATGATGCCGCCGGCAGGGAAATCACTACTCTTGTGAATGGTGAAATGGTTCCCGGGCAGCACAGGTTTAAATGGGATGGAGAGAATCAGGCCAGCGGTATCTACTTTATCCAGATGGTTTGCAGCAGATTTGAGCAAACTAAAACAGTGATACTGCTGAAATAACAACGAAGAATAAAAACAGATAATTTCGCATCCGGAAGCGGTATCCGTGCCCCAGAAGCCGGATCAAATTACCTGGAAAAAGTGCCCATGGTTTCCGCTGTTCCGAGAACATGACCCTCCATGGCTTTTTCCACCTGGAACCAGGTGGCGTCAGGCGGCAGAGACAGGGTTGGGGCTGGTGATTGTGAAGTTCATGGTATTGACTCCTTGTATTGAGGGTTGTGTTTGAACTGCAGCGGTGAACAGGATACAAATCATCGTTGATTTTATATAGAACAGGTTCCAGTACGGAAATTGATTCATCTCTGCTGTAGAATTTAAAGGTTGTTAATGATTTCCAGTTAGTAAAACCAGAATGCTAGGTCTGAATGCATGGATTGACGCTTTTGCAGTACAGAGGCTGTTGACGGAGTTCCGGCTGCCCCTGCCAAGGATACTTTGACAAAAGAGTCGCCGCATGTAACTTCATGACGGTTTCTTTCTTTTTAGTATCTAACATGAACGACAGATTCAATACACCGTGGCGCCGCATGTCTACCGCCATTTATACAGCCCCTTCAGATGGGAAAGTATTTGGTACTATGGAAGTGGATATTACTGCAGCGGAACGATATATCCAGGAGCAGAGGACAAAAGGATCTCATATTACCATTACCCATGTGGTGGTGGCTGCTATTGCCAGGGCGATTGCCCTAGATGCCCCGGAAATAAATGGTTTTGTGCGGCGCGGAAATGTAATTCCCAGAGACTATGTGGATGTTTCCGTTGCTGTAAATATCAAAACAGGGCTGGAGATGGCCTACATGGTGGTTCGGAACGCGGACAGGAAGACAGTGCATGAAATCGGGGAAGAAATACGAACCAAAAGTGCAGCCCAGCGCCAGAGAGAAAGAGGCAAGACCATGAGCAGTAAAAACCTGCTGGCCAGTATCCCCTGGCCATTCCGCCGCTTGCTGTTTCGCTTGATCAGGTGGATTGTCAACGAACTGGGCATAGAGTTGAAATCATTTGGCCTCGCTGACCGTACCTTTGGTTCTATCCTGGTGACCAATATTGGCAGCCACGGTTTGACCACGGCATATCCGGCCCTGTTCCCGGCAGCGAAGCTACCGGCAGTAGTGGCCATGGGCAAGATCGAGGAAAAACCGGTTGTGCGGGACGGGGAGATAGTGATCCGTTCCATTCTGCCCCTGTCCGGTACTTTTGACCACCGAATCGTGGACGGCAACCAGGTATCGAAAGTTGCCCGGGGCATCATTGCACGTCTCGCCCTTCCAGATGAATTGGAAATGGCGCCGTCAGATTTGATCTAATAAGATGATTCTGTTGTAATAATTCTACCTTTATCACAAAATCAAGCCCCCCGCCCGGCGGGGTTTTTTGTTTTAGGTCTGATGGTTAGATTTATACCCGCTATGAAACACATTGCACCGTTATTAATGTTTATTGGGTTTATCTGTGCCCAGGATATAACTATTGCTGTATTGGATTTTGATGGTAAAGGCGTATCACAATCTGAAGCCAGCACACTTACAGACCGCTTTCGTGATGAATTGTTTAAAGTCGAAAGTTACAGTGTGTTAGAACGTGCATTAATGGAGAATATTTTAACAGAACAGGGATTCCAGCAGTCCGGGTGCGGATCGAACGAGTGTGTCGTGGATGCTGGTAATATGTTGGGTGTGCAGCAAATTGCGGGTGGCAGTGTAGGGAAGGTTGGAAATGTTTTTTCAGTATCTGTGCGGATTATTGATGTGGAATCAGGCCGGGTACTGAATATTGCAAATTATGATCATGTGGGCGAACTGGGGTATTTGTTAACAAATGGGATGAAAGTGCTTGCTAATGATATATCAGGGTTGGAACCCCCTTTGGAAGAAAAGGAAAAAGAAACCTTGACCATAGAATCCGAAGAAGTACTTATTGAAATTATGCAGGACCAGGAGCCCGAGGTTGCCATTGAATCTATTAAAGGTGATTGTTACAATGATGGGTTAGACTCTGGAAAATTGGTAAATAGATATGGTGCTTTATTTTTGGGATTTGTTGGCGGTTATAAGGGAGGTCCCATCGGTTGGTGGATTGTACGCAGCATTTATAATGCCAGCAACCCGCAGCCACCAGACTTGGAGATTAATGCCCTTGATGGTGATTGTAAAAATGAGTACAAAAAAGGTTTTAAAAATGGGGTAATAAATAGAAAAAAAATGTCGGTAACCAATGGCTGTTTGATCGGTTATTTATTATTTTTAAAAAGCAGGATTTAATCTGTCTTCAATCGAATCAAATTGAATGGTGATACTTTCCATGTCCGCCTGGCTGTCTGCCGCAGCTAATGCGCAAACAGGTCAGAACCTGCAGTCGAAACATGTTAATTTGTTTTTAGGATGAGGCGTAATTCCTATCATAAGAAGAGTGGTTTTTATCCTGCTTTTAAATAACTGTCCGGTATCAGTATTTAGTGAAATAACCCGGGCATTATGTGTAATCTTTCAACTTTAATAATAAAACAAGCTTATTCTCTTTCCATCTGAGAATTAAGGAGACTGTTATTGATATACAGTTATTAGCAAAGTTTTTGATCAATCCCCTGCTGTATCTATTTGCTGGTCTTTTGTGGTTAATGATCAAATTGAAGGGACAAAGGAAACTGGTCTTCGCTATCACACTATATTTCTATCTAGTCAGCATTCCCATTACCGGGATACTATTCTGGAGTGTCTGGAAGACAGAGGATACGTTCAAACCAGAAAAACTATATGATGGGGTTGTGGTCCTCACCGGGGGTGTTGATTATAACTGGTACATTGAAGAACGGGTTTACAGAAAATTATTGTTTGAACCTGAACAATACTTCCACTTTAACCGCCATTCGGAAAGGATTTATTCCGGTATTGAATTTGTTAAATCGGGCCGCGCGAAAATTTTCCTCTATGGCAGCTGGATCCCCCGGGTTTTCATACAGGACAGGTATGAGTCTTTTAATACCAGTGAGCTGGTGAAAAAATTCGCACTTCAGCACGGTGTTCCGGAAGAAAAATTCATTATATATGGTGAGGGGGTAAAAAGGACGCTTGATGAAGCCAGGCAATTGAAAACGTATGCAGTAAAGAATTCAATCCGGGACATATTGCTGGTCACAAGTGAATCGCATATGCGTCGGGCAGCGGCACTATTTAAGAAACAGGGGTTATCACCCGATCTGTATTCTGTAGTAAAAACTCCTTCGGTCCTGGTACTAAATAAATATAAAAATTATGTGCCGAGCCATACAGGGCTTAAATCCAGCATGGGTTGTTTATACGAACTGGTGGGTTACCTGGGATATTTTTTCAAAGGTGATCTATAAAATGTTAAAACATTTATTTTTTACTGAAAATGAACACTGAGACAATCCAGCCGACATATACACTCATGATTGTATTTCCCATCATAGCCTTCATCAGTGTGCTGATATTCCTGGCCTCGGAGAGAATAAATAATCAGGTGGGGCGATGGGGTGGAAAGATGGCAGCGTCTACCGTATTCGTTTTATTTGCTGTGTACCTGGATGCGCTCGAGAGCGTTCACGGGAAAGCCTTGATGGTTGCCTTGCTCTGCTCCTGGGTTGGTGATCTATTACTGCTGCCCGGTAAAAGCAGATTGTTTCTTTACGGTTTAGTCAGTTTCCTTCTGGCTCATATTGCCTTCGCTCTTTGTTTTATTCAGCGCGGCATTGATACTGGCCAGCTTCTGCTTCCGGGCGCAGGTGTCGGTTTTTTGGTGCTTATTATCAGTTACTGGCTGCTGCCCCATGTAGAGCAAGAAATGAAGCTGCCGGTACTAGGTTATATGGCGGCCATTGTAGTGATGGTCATTCTCGCTTTTGCCACGCACCACCATTTATCCAATGCGGCGATACCGGTGGCGGCATGCCTTTTCCTGGTCTCCGACCTTTTTGTGGCTCGTGACCGGTTTGTTAAGAAGGAGGCTTGGAACCGCATCATAGGTACGCCTCTTTATTTCGGAGCTCAGATGATCTTTGCCGCCATTTAGTTCCTGGTTAGCAGCGGGCCAATTATGGTACAAGAATGTTTTTTCGGAACAAGGATATTTTTATGGGATTGGCAGGATTATCGCTTTTTCTACAAAATTATTCCTTAAATCTCATGTGAAAAAACGTCTAATAAATAAAATGAGTATTTTTGCAGTACTATTATTCTATAGATGACATTCTAAATTGATATAAGAAAAAGTTAAAATATTACAATGTTCAAAACTCTGAATACTACACTATTAACGATATTTTCAGTCCTATTACAAGAGCAGTCTCTTGCATTCGAGCAATCCTTACACCCAACTTATGATCCATGGACTATCATAAATACTAGTTCAGATGGTACCGCAGTTATGGTAGACATAGATCAATTGAATCATTCATTTGCCAATACACCAAAAGTATCTGAACGAGTTAAATCTAAGACCTACATAAATATGCCAACTTTTACGGGCGAAAAGACTTATTTCAAATTTTACAAGAATAGTGTCATGCATCCTAATCTGGCAAAACGCTACCCCAATATAAGCACTTTTGTGGGCGTCGGTGTTGAAAACCCCGCTTTTAGAGCTACAATCGTAATCAATGATGATATAGTTATAGGTTCAGTAGAATCTGAGAATGGCACATCACACTTCAAATCGTTTGATATATATTCTGAAAA
>Ga0208411_1001919_pt1 | contig 13267 bp, 12 predicted proteins | sample ETN01SmetaG_4_FD_185793 | JGI IMG/M metagenome (GOLD analysis project Ga0208411, IMG submission 185793) | Marine microbial and viral communities from oxygen minimum zone, Eastern Pacific Ocean - ETNP2014F12-01SV261 (SPAdes) (version 2) | ecosystem: Environmental > Aquatic > Marine > Oceanic ...
GATAAGCCTTTTTGGGATTTAAAATTTGAGGATTTCACTCTGAAAAATTATGAACACCATCCTGTTATTAAATTCCCTGTAGCTGTATAACTATGAAAATTCATCTTATTTGGGCACAGGATAAGAATGGCGGCATTGGTAAGGACGGGAATCTTCCCTGGCATATTTCTGAAGATCTGAAAAACTTTAAAAGACTTACTTCAGGTTTCACTATTTTAATGGGACGCAATACATGGGAATCTCTGCCAGTCAGGCCTCTGCCTGAAAGAAGAAATATTGTACTGAGCAGTAAAGAAGTTCCTGATGTTGAATACTATACATCAGTTGAGGAGTGTATTGAAATATTAGATGGCGATGGCACAGAGAAACTGTTTGTCATTGGAGGAACAACTGTCTACCGTAATTTCATTCACAGGGCCGATGAGCTTCATATCACTCATGTAGACGAATTGACTGAAGGTATTGATACGTATTTCCCAGTTACGATGCTAAAAATACAGGCAGAATTTGAACAAATTGAAAAGCAGCCTCTTTCTGACAATGCGGTCTATTCTCACTGGGTGAAAAATAAACTATAAATAATTGCTTGTTCCCCTCAATAAAAAACCCTCATTTCTGAGGGCTTTTTTATTCTTCAATCCCTGCAATTTTCCTTGGCAATTCTCATTTCTTCATCATTGTTAATGGTCTCTACGGTGCCATCATGGTAAATAATAACCACTGGATACTGTAGAATTGGTCTTCCTGAATCTGGGTTTGCTTCATGCCAGGTCTTGAGTTCTGCCCAGCCTTCGGAATCTACCATAGATATGGTTGAACCATCATCCAAAATAAATGTAACAGGGTATTCTATTTTGAAGCAATCCCAATATTTCTTATCATCCCGTTTTCTACAGACATCTTTAATACTTCTCATCTCTTCATCATCGTTGATTATCTCTGTAATACCATCTTTATAAATAATATTTACAGGATATTGCAGATCAGGCTTCTTTCTAAAATCCGGATTATTGATATACCAGGTTTTGACATCACCATAATCACTTTCATTTTCAATAACGATGGATGTACCATCCGACATGATAAATGTAACAGGTAGAATCAGTTCAAAACATTTAAATCTATCCCTGTTATGTTTACCTTTTCTTGGAATTAATTTTCTCCCTTTTAGATTAAAGTAGACTTCATTATGATCGCCCGGTTTATAGTTTTTGCCATCCATGGAAACTTGATAGCCCAAGCCAGGTGCCATACGTGCATCCATTTCAATAAAATCATCGTAATTTTGATTTATTGTGGCTCTAGAAAGAGCTGGCATCTCCTCAATAGAGACCTCTTCTTGTTCAGATTCTATAATTGCTGTGATTAAATCATCATCATTAATATCATCTGATTTGGTTGATAAATTATCACATCCCAAAAATATCAACAGTGATAACATAGTTAGAGTTAGTTTAATTTTCATTCATTAATCCTTAAAATTGATTTCTAAATTTAATAATAAATAACCGAAAAGTTCCAATAAAGTTTGTTATTCCCCTGGCCCTCTGTGGCTTCGTTTATCTAATAATTGATCTTTCATTCTTTTCTTGAACATATGATCAAAAATTGAAAACTCTGCCCTGGATTTATGGCTAAAATCTTAGCCAATAAATACTAGGTATGCGCCCGCCATTGCAATGAGTATGGCAATTACCCTGCGCTTTGTAAAAGGTTCATCGAGAAAAATATAGGCGAAGATTAGTATGAAAATAGTGGCCGTTTGATTTAGGATGCTGGCAGTGGATGCCTTTGTGAGGCTCATGCCAATAATCCAGGATGACATTCCAAGATATGTAGAAAAAAAGGCGGCTATCAGAAGGTATGGCCAGATTTTTTTATCTTTGAATGGAGAAATAAGATCTCTGCTACGACTCTTATATGTAAAGATTAAAAGTGGTACAATAAATCCAGGAATCAATCGAAAGCCAGCAAACCATAACTGCTTCCCTACATCCCCCTGGAATTTATTTAATACCGGCTTCATTAATACAATAGCAAATGCCATCATGGCAATTGCAATAATACTAAGGATTATTCCATACTTCAGCCGACCCCTATCTACCGGAATATGCTGAAGCTTTGCCGATGCAAATAATATTGCCCCAATAATGAGGCCCCCACCCAAAAACTGGATAGCTGAAAGTTGTTCCCCCAATAATAAATATGCAAACAAGATTACAAAAGGGCTATACACGGTGTCCACCAGGGCTGAAATTCCCGCACCGATAATATTCAGGGAATGAAGAAAAATAATATCTGCCAATCCCATGCCAATAATAGCACTGGCAATAAGCCGTATATAATCTTCCCGCGTAATAACAAATCCGGGGTTTATCAAGGGTTCACCAATAATAATCAGGGTGATACCAATCAAAATGGCGCCCAAGGTATTTTTAAATAGATTGAGTGCAACCGGATGAACTTTTTCCCCCACTTTCTTCATCATTACCACTGCCAGAGCCCAAAATATGGCACTGGAGAGAGACAATATTTCTCCAGCATATGGGAAAAAGGATAAATTCAATTAATTATACTTTGAAGAAAGTAGTTAGAAGTCTAGCCCCATAGTGAGGTACCATTGCCTTTCGGAAATTGTGCCCTTATGAGGATTATACTGCCATGCATAATCAAGCTGCCATGGCATGCCAAGAAAGATAAATCGGGGGCCAAATCCATAGGACATAAGCCAACCAGTTCGATGACTTATTTGGTCACATTTAGTTGATTCCCAATTACATTCATCCAAAAATTTGGGATATTCGGAGTCCCAAGTAGCTCCGAAATCAGTAAATAATACTCCATTTATTTGCCCCAAATATTTTAATGCAGGGAAATAATAAATTAGAAAAGGTAGGCGTAATTCTAAATTTGCTAAAAATACATTTTGACCAAATTTATTAGAAATTTGCACACCACGTAATGGCATTACGTATTCTGAAAAATATAATTCCTCTACTGATGGTGCATTTTCTTCTCCATAAAATCTTTCACTATATCGGTTAGATGAAAACAACCAAGGTACGCCTCCCAATCTAAATTTTTGAGAATCACTCCCCCAATTGGTCCCTGCAAAAAATCGACTCGCAAAACTAACACCATTAAACAGACGAAAATACTTTCTTCCATCCATAGTCGCCGAATGAAATGTCAATGATTTCTCATTTATTCCCGGACTGGTTCTATACTTCAGAAAATAACGAAACCCTTCAACGGGATGGGTATAGGACCAAAGAGCATTATCCCAAGTATATTTTATGGATGGAATAAATGTTGTAAATGAACTAATATGGCTTATTTCTTCATCATATTGTTGATTATAATCATCATATTCATTGGGGGTTATCTTAGATTTGATAATGTGATTAAAATCTATCCCTCCATCAATCCGGTTAAACCGGGAAAAAGGTCTACTGGCACTAATACTGCTTCCAATATTTTGATAAAGGGTAATCAGATAAGTATTAGGGGTAGTAAATTGGTTGTACTGATATGCAAGGTGGTAAAATACAAAATTCCAGTCTATTTTATAGGGAAGCAGACGATATAATAGAAAATAATCTGACCGCTGAAGATCCACCACCATTTCAGTTCCCAATTGAAGTTTGTGATCGCCTAATATATCGCTGAACAGAAAGTATGCCATGCCCTGGCCCCCATAGCGAGTATCGACAGCATAATAAGCTTGTGCAAAATCTAAAGTGAAACGGGTTTTATAAAGATGGGTTCGAAATAATCCTGTGCTATCATAAACTGCAGAGGCATCCAATTCAACAATTTCAGGGGGGAGTAGACTTTCTTCCGTAGCATCAAATCCTGAAAAAATATAATTTTTATATTTATCAGAACTAAAAAATGATTTACCTTTTCTTAATTCATCATTTCTCAGCAAATCAGGCTCCTCATATTTGAGGGTCCATGCTGCTGGAGAAACTTGAATATTCTCCGCAACTTTTTGAATGGGATTATCAAATGTGTATATATCATACCCTTTATTAAAAAAACCAGTAAATATTAATTGAGTATCATCTCCATTCCAGGAAAGTTGTGTAATACCTGTGAGCACATTGGTAATAACTTGGGGATCCTGATAATAATTTGTGGATTGAATATCTGAATAAAGGTAAATATTATTAATTCCACTTTTATCCGAAATAAAAGCGAGATAATTACTATCATTTGAAATACAAGGATACATTTCATTGAAGGGAGTATCTGTAATTCTATTGATTAATCCTGAATCAATATTTAATTCATAAATATCCGTCTGATTAAAGAGATGATTTTCCGGTTTATTTGTAACTCCTGTATCTAAAACATTATCTCTATCTGATATAAATAAAATTGCACTGCCATCAGGAAGCCAGGATATTTGGTCATCTGTAAACCAATCCTTGGTGAGGTTGGTGAGTTTTTCAGAATCCAAATTAAAAAGGTAAATGTCACTAGATTTCCCATTATTCCCTATGAATGCAATTTCATTCGTTCCTGGTCGCCAAGCTGGTCTAAATATTCCTTCCATATTCAACCTATGTTTTGTCTTTTTCCCTGATTTCAAATCAACTATAAAGAGGGCATCAGATTTTCCAGATTTTGCTGCAAAAGCAACTTTTTTACTATCTTCTGACCAAGTAATCCCAGGTTTGAGAATATGTAATTCTTCGAATTCTGAATTTCGTTCTCCTTGAATAATTCTTTTAATAAACCTTCCATCTTCAGCTGAAATAAGATAAATAGCCATTGGTCCAGACTTATTGGAAAAAATTGCAATTCGGCTACCATCAGGTGAAATTGCCGGTGCCACATTATAGGTATTTTCAAGTTTTTCATGGTTGGTAAGCTGACGAGCAAAATTAGGAATATTTACCCGATTTGCCACATCAGGCCAATATTGTTCTTTTAAATATTGATGCCATTGCTCATTTAGTTTTTTTAAATCAACTCCCAATGCTCTTTTAAATCCGGCTTCAACTTTATTCGATTTTTTTAACTGATAAAAAATTTCCGCAATGGACTCCTCCCCCCATTTTTCTGTGATGAAATTCCATACTGATTGTCCACCCCGATATGCCATATAGCCAGTGAGTTGATGAATTTGTGGAAATTCTCCTCCATTTATTGCTAAATCCCTAATCCACATCTCTGAGTTTGTATCCCAACCACTGGAAAGATACTCTGCCAATCCTTCATTCATCCACATAGGAATTTGCACCTTAATAGAACTTGCAACCATATTCTTTAAACTGCCGCCATAAACACAATCATTAATAAAAGCATGAACCAGCTCATGGTGAATGACATGTTTAAATTCCTGGTTGGATGCATCAAATGGAATAACTACCCTGTTTTTGTACAGCTCAGTTACGCCTCCGATACCTTCAAACATATAACTATCTACAACATTGGTTTGTTGAAAATCATTATGAGAATTATATACTATAATAGAGACCCTACTCTTTAATTGCCAATTAAGTCGATCGGCAATTTTTAGATATGCCGATTCTGCTTCTTCCGCTGTAAATTCCGCATGTGATCTACCATCTTCAGCATAGTAAATATCAAAATGTTTGGACTGAATAAAATTCCAGGTAAAATCATCATACTGGACGATATTCTGCCCAAATTGCCCAAAAGCAGTGGCTAATAATTGAAAATAAATTAAATATTTAACTTTTTTATACATATACTATTAATATCACAATGAATTAATTTGTTCGTTTGACACCCTTTCAAAGATAACTTTTATTATAGAATAATCTAAAGGTGATTATCTATGCTTTTTTATTCTTTTATTTTTGAACTCAGGGATTTACCTTTCTAATTTTATACCGTGTTAAAGCTTCCTGTATATTTCGTTTCTGACAACCATTTCAAGATGGATGTAGATAGTTCTGAGAAGGAACGCCGTGGAAAATTATATCATGTTTTTGACCAAATAAAATCTACCGGAGGTACCCTCGTAATTGGAGGAGATTTTTTTGATTTTTGGTTCAATTATCAATATGTGGTTCCCTCCGGATACGTTAATCTATTAGAACAACTTGATAATCTTTATCAATCTGGAATTTCTATTCACTTTGTCTTGGGAAATCATGATTATTGGGATTTTGGATATTTTAAGGAAAAGTTTGGTGCAAATGTCTACTCAAAAAATTTAGAATTTACTCAGAATAATATTCAGATTCAAGTTTGTCACGGAGACGGTTTATTAAAAAATGATCATGGGTACCGACTAATGAAAAAGATAATCCGCAGCTCATTTTGCATTTGGCTGTTTAAATTATTTCACCCAGATTGGGGTTGTGCCCTGGCAAAAAAAGTTTCTAAAGCCAGTGGTGATTATCATCATCACGATTTAAAAGCCAATACCATAAGAACTGAATTAATTGATTATGCTCGGTCACAATGGAAGTTAGGTTACAATATTGTTCTACTGGGCCATTATCATCAAACGGGAATCGTCGAAGAAAATGAAAATACAGTCATTTTTATGGGGGACTGGTTGCGACATTTTACCGTGACACGCCTAGATGAAAATGGGTGGTGGCAGGGAAAATGGTGTGACATATAGATTTCCCTTGTTTCACCATTGAATAATGAGGGAAATTTTACTTCCAAATAGTATGAAAATCTTCTTTAAAATCGGCATTCGTAAACTTCTATTTTTCTTTACCGGAATAATTCTTATTTCCGGCTGTGCCAAACTCTCCCAATATGCTCTGGAAGATGTGGAAAAACAACGTCTCAAATCAAAAAATGGTGACGAAAAAGCACTCCAATTACTAACTGAAATGTATAAAGATAATAATCAACCTTATGAGGTTAGATTGGCGGCGATTCGTGCACTTTCTGAAAGTCGTGATCCCAAAGTAATTCATGATATTCAGGGGTCAGTTCGAAGTGCAAGTCTTATTGAACTCGATTTAATGAAGGAAGCAATAAAAATTCTTATCGGCTTTCAAGATATAAGTTCAACCGATTCCTTGATTGCCGCCCTTAATGCAACAGAGGCAAAAACCAATGAAATTAGAACAGATATTCTAAGTGCAATTGGAGAAAATGGAACAAAAGATGAAGTCTTTCTCCTTATTAAATTATACGATATGAGTAAGCGAAGTAATGCACGAATGAATAATTTGCTTACCACCACTTTGGGTGAAATTGGTGATGAAAAAGTAATTCCTATTTTAATGGAAATTGCCAAAAATAAACATTTACCAGTTAGTGTGCGTAGTAGAGCAGTAGATGTTTTATCTAAAAAACAAGCCCCTGAACTGGTTGATTTTTTTGTTGAGATGTTAGGTGATCCCGTATCTCGGGATAAGGTCAATGAATTTGCATTTGATGTAATGGGAGAAATGCCCGAAGAACGAATGTTGATGGCACTTCTAGAAGCCTACCAAGTTGGACGACATAAATATTATAGTCTGCTTAATACCATTATTTCATCTCTAGATAATTTTGATAATCCAGAAATAAAATCTCTGTATCTGGAAATTGCACAAACCAGTGATTTCCCCAATAATATAAGGCTCAAAGCTTTTAAGGGATTAACACGTTTTTCTGATCCAGAGGTTGTAGATGGAATTGTGGAATTACTAAATGACCCCACAAATTATGTTTATTATAATGAAATTGTTGAGATGCTCCATGAATTTGGTGTCTATGATGAGTATAGAGATAAGCTCAGAATGGCTGCTTTTAAAGCCATGAAAAAAGAAGCCGGCTTTATCGGATTTGGAAATGATTAGACTCAAATTATCTATATTTATTCTTGCAATTTCAATATTCCAATTCGGATGTGGTGGGAAAAAAAATGCTGATCCAGACCCTCAGATTGAAACACCAGTCCAAACAGAAATCACCAATATATTTACTGACAGTGCAGCGGTTGTTCAATCAAATAAATTTTTTAAGCTGGAACAATCTATGGAAGATATTCAAAAAGAAGTTGAAATTCTTCGGAATAAAGTGATGAATTATGGGTATAATCCACCTGATTCGGATTACACCACACAATTGAAAGCACTCATTGACAATCCTCCACCTGCCCATAAAATATCGTTGGAAAATGGTTCCATTATTGAGGGTACTATTGAAAAAGATAACGTAGAATATCTTCTGGTAAATACAGAAGTGGGTTTATTGACATTAAATAAATCTGAAATATTAGGTATCGAAGATTTAATACTCCCCACACCAGAATTGGTTTTCATTGGCCACGGGCAAGAAGAAACATTTGAATCGTTCAGATTATTTAGTGGGAAGGTTATGAACCAAGGAAATCGGAGGGGAGATTTTGTAAGAGTAATTTATAGTTTATGGGGAGAAAATACCCAGCTTCTAGGTTCAGACTCCACATTTATCGAGGGTTCTCAAATTATTTACAAATCTGGCATTGTTACCGACTCAGTTTTAGAACCCAATCAATCTGCAAAATTCAATTTAAAGGTTGCTATACCAGATTCCATCTCTGTTACTTATGTCACCCGAGATGTCCGCTGGGAAATGTTTGATTAATAATTCAAAGGTTTACTTCTGTCTTTACCTTTAATTTTTCCCTATGGCAATCAAAGTATTTTTCTCTATTTTATTATTAATAATTGTTCAATCTTGCGGACAAGAAAATCACGTTCGGACATACCGTCTTCCAAAACCTGAGAAGTCCTCTCAAAAACAGAAAGTAGAAACTCCAACATCTGGCTTTAGCTGGGAAAAACCTGAGAATTGGATACCATCTGCAGGATCAAATATGCGTTTGGCAAGTTTTGATGTGCCATTCTCTGATGCAAAGGGCGATTTGTCCCTTATTAAATTATCTGGAACGGGAGGAGACCTTGAATCCAATATAAATCGCTGGAGAGGTCAACTTGGCCTGGCTTCACAGTCACTTTCAGAAATGAAGAAAAATATAACTACTAAAGAAGGTAAGCTTGGGAAATATCAACTAATTAAACTATTTAATAACCAAAGTAATTCTGCATTTCTCTGTGCTATTATGCCCGTGGGGAGTCAAACCTTATTCGTAAAATTATCTGGTGGACTAACTGGAATTCAGGAATCAGAAACCGATTTTATATCTTTTTGTTCATCTATCGACTTTTTAGAATAATTTATTCTTTCCTCTATTAAATCTCTATGAACAAAATAGCTAATTTTTTTAAACATCCGAAGATCTTTGTCATCACTATAATTTGGATGATGGTTCTTGTTGTATTGGGCACAATTGAACAAAAACATTTTGGCTTATTTGCTGTTCAAGAAAGATACTTTTCATCGTGGGTCATTTGGTTTTCATTATTCCCCATGCCCGGAGGCCGCCTTACTTTAATTATCATGTTAATAAATTTGTCATTCTTCTTTTTTAATAAAAGTATATGGAAATTGAAAAAACTTGGGATTGTAGTTTTACATTTTGGGGGCATTTTACTTTTGGTTGGCGGAGGATTAACCGCCATGTTTAGTTCTGAAGGGAATATGGTGATTGAAGAGGGCGATAAATCCAACCATATAGAAGATTATCATTATATGGAATTGGCAATTATCAATACATCTGCAGTTGATTTTGATGAGTTTACAATTTTTGATCAACCACTATTGATAAAAAACAATATTTTAACCCATGAGAATTTAAATTTTGAAATCGAAATATTAAATTATCTGGAAAATTGTGAGCTAGATAAAAGGACTTCCTCTCCGGCAATCCAATATAAAGGTATGTTGAAAAATTTTATGCTGAAGGAATTAAAGCCAGAAAAGGAAGATAATTGGAACCGTCCCGGAATTATTTATAAGATAAGTAATTCAGGAACAAGTACAGATGGAATGTATGGAATCTTTTTGGGTCAGCCTGTTGTTCAAACTATTTCTGTAAATGACAATAACTATACTATTGTACTCCGGCGTAAACGCACCTATCTCCCCTTTTCAATTGGCCTTATAGATTTTAAGAAAATTCTGCACCCGGGAACTGATATTCCAAAAAGTTACAGCTCTGATATAATTCTCACAGAAAATCGAGCGGTTCGGAAGATTCTCATTCAAATGAACAAACCTTTAAGACATAAGGGATACACTTTCTTCCAGTCATCATTTATCGAAGGACCAGATGGTGAAACAACCGTACTTGCAGTAGTTAAAAATTATGGGCGCCTCTTTCCATATATTTCAAGCATCATCATGTGTGTTGGACTATTATTTCATATGTTTCAAAAATTGCCTGGCCTATTCAGAAAATCAAGAGAAAAGATTGCAGTATGAAATTCTATAGTCTAATATTTTTATTCATTTTATCAATATGTGCAATTCTATTGCCCAGAGATTTTGACCACCGGGATATTCCCATTCATGAAAATGGCCGCATTAAACCACTGGATACCTTTGTGAAAAACCAACTGCTGCTCATTTACGGTAAACGGTCTATTAAACAAAATGCATTGCCAGGAGAATTAAATTCGGAAGGATTATCAGCATTAGATTGGTTTTTTGATATTGCTTTACACCCTGATGAGGGAGATAAATACAGAATCTTCAACATCAGCAACCCTGAGGTGGTGGCGAGCCTGGGACTTGACTGGGATCCGGAACATTTATATAATCAAACAGAAGTATTAACCGGGCTGAAAAATCAGATTCATTATATCACAACTATCCAGAGAAAACCAGAAGCTGAACTCACCCAGTTTGATACACAAATGCTGAAGGTTTACAGTAATGCAATCCAATACCAGACGCTCAGTTATAGCCTTTCCTGTTTGCTTCCTTCAATACAAATTCATAATGAAACAATTGCCCAATCTCTATCTGTAAATCCGGGAGATAAACTCAGCTATTACCAATTAATGAGAAAGGCAAATAAACTGAGTCCTTTAATGGAAAGATTGATCAACCGAGATAAAAATAAATGGTCAGAATCAGACTATGAATTGCAACATGTCATGGGTGTTTTAAATGAAATAGATCAGGATAAATTCGCCCGAATTTTGAAAATAATCCCTTCTGAAAGTGGAAAACAGAATGAAGAATGGCAGTCTCCCTGGGAATTAATGGAAAGTAGAATGATCGGTCCAAATCAGGAAAAATTACTTCTAACTCTGGAATCGTTTTTAAAATTCCGGATTGATAATGATTCCATAAAAAGTGATTCTCTATTAGCAGAATATGAAAAACTGCTTTCCCTCCAATTTAAGGGGTTAATCAACCTAGATAATGTTAAATTGGAAACATGGAAAAACAAAGCAAATCTGTTCTATAAAAGCATTGCATTTTACATTTTGGCTTTTCTCCTCTTAGTAATTTCATGGATGACAACACCAAGATTGCTCAGGCGAATTTCATTTGCCTGCTTGCTGGGCGGATTGACATTTCATTTTTATGGGATCCTTTTACGCATCATAATAATGCAGAGGCCCCCTGTCTCAACATTATATGAGAGTATCATTTTTGTCGGCCTTATAGGGGTCATCTGTGCATCGCTTTTGGAATATAATCGCAAAGATGGAATGGGTATTTTCATTGGTGCCATTGTTGGAGGGGTACTCCATTTTGTAGGGCTCGGGTATGCAAACGATGGTGATACCCTGGGAATGCTGGTAGCTGTGCTAAATTCTAATTTCTGGCTGGCTACCCACGTCACTACCATTACCATAGGGTATGGCGCATCTCTTTTTGCAGGATTACTGGGGCATATATACTTACTTCAGTTAATCCGAATTCCATTTGATAAGAAGTATTTAAATACTGTGAATGCCAATTTATTTGGTGCAACATTATTTGCTCTATTTTTCACTCTTTTCGGAACTATTCTCGGAGGAATTTGGGCAGATCAATCTTGGGGAAGATTCTGGGGTTGGGATCCTAAAGAAAATGGGGCACTGCTTATTGTCATGTGGCAAATTATGATGTTGCATCTTCGAATCACAGGATTGGTGAAGCCAATGGGTTTTGCGCTGGGCATGGTACTGAATAATATTGTGGTAATTTTGGCGTGGTTTGGTGTAAATCTACTCAATGTGGGGCTCCATAGTTATGGATTTGCAGCTGGGATTGCCATTAATATCTCACTATTTACTATCTTTGAATTAATTACCGGGTTTGGATCATATTTTTGGGCAAAGAACAGGCAAAAACAATTGACTGCATATTAAGTATTTTGAACCTTGAAATAATTTCATTTCTAATCAATTTCTAATTTCAGATGAAGAAATTATTGGTTATCATAGTACCTTTTTTGTCACTTTCATGTACAACTCAACCTGAGGGGTGTGGGACTGGATATTTAGATATCAATGGAAAATGCTTCAATCAGGGAGATTTGAGTGTCCTGCAGAATTTTATAGATAACAGCTCTGGAACTATTAAATCATCTCTTGATACAGATTCAAGTGGTACTATTGAACCTCTGGAATTGGCAATTCAAAAATGGAATGAAAATGGAAGGCTCACATATTTATGGTTAAAATATGATTCTCTGAGCGGTGAAATACCGAGGAATATTGGGGAGTTAACATTCTTGGATACATTGAATTTAGGTTCTAATCAGTTGAGTGGTACAATCCCTGAGAGCATTGGTAGGTTATCACAATTAAATTGGCTATATTTTTACCTAAATCAATTAAGTGGGGTGATACCTGATTCCATTTGTACTATTTATTCAAACCTCACTAATACCTCCTTTGCTTACAACCAGTTTTGCCCTCCTTACCCTGGCTGTATTTCAATTGAAAAAATAGCGCCACAGGATACTTCTAATTGTCCCTAATTTTATTTTATAATGAAAATCAAGCAGCTTTTTTAGAATTATTATTTTTTTTGTTTTAGCATTTATATTTGCTTCAATGTAAATTTTATTAATTAAATAAAGGAGTTTTTATGAAAATTGAAAATGATCCAAACTTCGTTCGTACCCCCCTCTATTCCTTCGGTACGAAGACCATTAGTACTGATTCCGGAATTGAATATTGTGTAGAATATATCAGTGAAGATAAACGACAAACCCGATTATTATGGTTTAAAGAATCGGGAGAATATATTCGCCTTAAAGCTAGAGTTAATATTGATGAGGATATTATAGAAGCAGAAGCTTAATACATTTTCCACACCTCAATATGAAACTAATTGGTTATTCAAATTAGTTAGATAAAAGAAAGCCTCCATACCGGAGGTTTTCTGTTTCTACTAAGAATGGGGATCGGCATACCCCACAAAGTTTATTTAGGAAGTACTATTA
>Ga0208411_1001921_pt1 | contig 13239 bp, 10 predicted proteins | sample ETN01SmetaG_4_FD_185793 | JGI IMG/M metagenome (GOLD analysis project Ga0208411, IMG submission 185793) | Marine microbial and viral communities from oxygen minimum zone, Eastern Pacific Ocean - ETNP2014F12-01SV261 (SPAdes) (version 2) | ecosystem: Environmental > Aquatic > Marine > Oceanic ...
TTCAACGGCCATGCAGGGCGGGGCATTTCGACTCCCCAACGGAAATACCCTGATTACCGACTGTGACAGCGCTGATATAGAAGAAGTCACGGAAAGCGGCTCTGTTGTTTGGAGTTACAGCCATTCTGGTAACAATGCCAATATCGCCCGTGCACAGAAATATCCTATAGATTATTTTGACGCGGTTGATGATGAAATTGCCGGAGATATAAATGATGATGGCATTTTAAATATACTGGATATTGTTTCCCTTATAAACCTGGTTCTCACCGGAGATTATGATGATACCGGGGATATAAATGGGGATGGTTTGCTCAATATTTTGGATATTGTTTCCCTCGTGAACCTGATTTTGGGCAATTAATTTATTTAAGCTAGTTCACATTTTTATATACCAAGTAATTTTACCTTCTTCGTACGTATGAAGAGAAATTTGCATATATATGCGGTTCTGTTGATGAGTTTGGCAGTATCCTCCTCGCAAGATATATTTGAAGGATATACCCTTTTTACCCCCCAAATCGGGATTGGCGGAGGCGCAACTACCTACCTCATGGGTAATGATTATACTATCATTCAGTCATGGGAGCACAGCAATGGTGCTGCCAGTATGCCTTACCTGATCCCTGGTGATGAATCGGGTTTTGAAAATACCCTGCTTATTTACCCATACCGTGTAGATAACCCCACTATGGAAAGCGGCGGTGTGGGCGGAGCTGTACAGTGCCTCACCTTTGCGGGTGAGCTAGTGTGGGAATATGTACTTTCCAATAGCGATTACCAGCATCACCATGATGTAGAACCTCTCCCAAACGGGAATGTGCTTTTGATTGCCTGGGAGAAAAAAACAGCTTCTGAAGCTTATGCCGTTGGCCGGGAAGAAATTGATAATCCATTAAACCAGATGTGGTCTTCAGCCATATTTGAAATACAGCCCGATGGAAACGGCAGTGCCGAAGTAGTATGGGAGTGGCACCTCTGGGATCATCTGGTACAGGATTACTGCCCAGACTGCCCTAATTATTCAACAATATCTAATCATCCAGAACTATTTAATATCAACAATGGTGATGTGGGAACACCCAGTGGACCCGGGGGAGCCAATGCAGATTGGATTCATATCAATGCTGTTAATTATCATAAGGAGTGGGACCAGATTGTGTTTTCTTCTAGATACCAGAGTGAAATTTTTGTGATTGACCACAGTACCACAACAGAAGAGGCAGCAGGTCACAGTGGTGGGAATTATGGAAAAGGCGGTGATTTTCTCTATAGATGGGGAAACCCCCAGAATTATAACAGAGGGCATGATTCAGACCAGATTATAAGCGATCAGCACAGCATTAACTGGATTCCGGAAGGCTCTCCAGGGGAAAACAATTTTATTCTGTTTAACAATTATTACAACGGATCCGGACCCTGGGGAGAATCTGCCGTATTTGAATTTGTCCCTCCCGTTGATGAAGATGGCAATTATACAATAGAAGAGGGAGAGCCATACGGGCCTGTCAGTTACATCTGGTCATATGGTGAAGATATTTTTACGGCTATGCAGGGCGGGGCTTTTCGGCTGCCAAACGGAAACACGCTAATTACAGACTGCGACAGTGCCCATATTCTGGAAGTCACAAGCGAGGGAGAAATTGTATGGGAATATACGGATAATGAAAGCAGTAATACAGTTATTGCTCGTGCCCAAAAATATGCCCTGGATTATTTCGATGATAACGATGACATGCAGGGAGATATAAATGAAGATGGCATGCTCAATATATTGGATCTTGTCTCCCTAGTAAGCCTGATCCTATCTGGAGAATATATGGATACTGGTGATCTGAATGAAGATGGAACACTCAATATTCTGGATGTTGTTTTACTGGCAAACCTCATACTTAGTGGCTAAAAATAAAGCTTTTTCCATCTGATTCTTACTAAGTGCCATTGTATTAACCTGTACGATCTCAAACGATCACAACCAATTTTTTTTAAAAATTAATTCACCAATAGCACTGGGCAATTGGCACGCTGTGCAGTATGGATTGGTTTGCTTCCCCAAATAAATTTCAGAAATTCATTCCCTTTGGCTTTACCCATAATAATAATATGGTCTTCACCTGCCTCATTCACAAAAACTTCCACGGGATTTCCACTAAGTAATTTTGAATTAAAAGGGATTCCTATTCTTTGCAAGTACCTCTCTGCCCAAATATGGGCATTCCGATAACCTTTACCGAACAAAGAGGTTTTACTCACCGTAAGTGAAGTGATTTCCGCATCAAACTGTTTTGAAATCCGCGTACTTAAAATGACAGCACGTTTGGTTGCCCGGGAATCATCTACACAGAGCAATATTTTATAATTCCAATTGGGGTTAAAATTTTTCACAAAAAATATACTGGTATCTAAAAATTGAGAAATTTTATTTATCATGCGCTTCCGATGGGGAGAGCCCATAATTACAATATCAAAATCACTATGTTTTACTTCCTTGTTTAGCTCGGATAAAAGATCACCTTCACGTAATACCAAACCAATTTGATAATTAGTGGTTTTAGACAGTACCATTCGAATCCGTCCTTTTTCTTCAACTAGATTATCAACATCAAAATCGGAGTTCGGTGCAAACCCTTTTTCTTTAAGAATATTAAATGCCCATTCCAAAACTTCCAATCCGGGATGATGAATATTCCATTCAGAAAGGGTTTTCCGGGCAAGATTTACATCTCCCTCAATGAGTGCTTTGGATTGCTTTCCGATATAACATATGGTTAAATCTGCAGAAAACCCTTCTGCAATTTTACAGCCGATTTCCAGAATATTTTTTGATTCTTTCTTGGTGTTTTTAATTGCAATGAGAAATTTCATAATAATTATATCCTATTTAAAATTTGTGAACCCGATTATCAGGGGCCAATAAAATTTGTAAATCAATAACAGGGTAATGGTTGACATAATTGCCATGCGCCAACCAGCTTTCAGAAAGTCGGTCATTTTTACTAAGCCGGAAGAGTAAATAATCATACAAGCCGGTGCTGCAATGGCAGAAAAATAGCCGAATGCCGATGAAATAGCAGTGGTCATTCCCATATAAGCAGGGTCACCCCCCATGCTCAAAGTAATAGGCCCCAGCACCGCTACCGTACCACTGGAACTCATGATATTTGACAGAAGTGTAGTGAGAAAAATATTTAACAAATAAGGAATGACAGAAAATTGTTCGATGAATGGTGAAAACTGGTTCATTAGGGATTGCCCAATCCACAAAGCGGTTCCGGTATTTTTCATTTGCACACCCAGAGAAATAGCACCGGCAAAAAGTAGAATCACCCCCCAATTTGTATCTCGACTCACTTGTTTCCATTCCACCAAACCGGTTGCCATGTACAAAAATGCACCGCCAATTGCAATAATTCCCAATCCATAGCGTTCATTGAGGAATATCCAGCAGAAAAATACAATGGCGAAAATTAGAATAGTCAATAACTCGTTACCGGAAAATTTTCCTTTATGAGCCACATGAATTTTTAAACGACGGATTGCTGTATCCATGCTTTTAAATTCTGGTTTGAAAGCCAGCTGAAGGAGAAAGGTAGTGCTAAGCATTCCAATAATTACCATAGGATAGGCCATGATAATCCACTGGAAATAGGTTAGAGTTACCCCACCATCTGTAATAGTGCGCCAGTATTCCAGCATAATGGCATTGCGCGCTCCCCCTGATGGAGTACCAATACTACCCACTGTTGATCCGTAGGCAATACTGAATAAAATCAAGGCTGTCAAATTGGGAATGGGTTTGTTTTTTCTACAGTTCCGCACCAATGAAAGTCCCACAGGTAGCATCAACGCTACAACGGTATGTTCTCCAACAAAGGATGAGAGTAGGGCAGAAATACAAGTAAATCCAAGTACAATATGTTTTACTTTATTCCCGGTGAGCTGTATGATCCCTAGTGCCAATCGTGTATCCAATCCCTGATGAACAATTGCCACCGCCATCATGAGAGAACCCATTATAAAAAAAACGGAATCATTCATATAGGTTTTGGCTACTTCCGCAGCTGGGGCAATATGAAATGCCACCTCAAGAACAGCAATGAGAAGAGCTACGGCCGGCAGGGGAACTGGTTCAGTGATAATAAGGGAAATAACAATGATGCCCAGAATTAATGTGCGGTATCCCGCAGGAGAGATTCCATCAGGGTAAGGCAATTGGTACATCACCAGTCCTAGAAGTGCAATGATAATAAGCCAGCGTTTTTCCTGAACCCAAAATAGAATATTCCGGGTTAATTCATTAGCAAATTTCATTTATGGTAGGAATTACGAAAAAAGAAGATTTTTTTATGAGTATTTTCAAAAGTTTGTATTACCTAAAGGCTGGTATCCCGGTGATATCCTGACCTAAAATTAGGGTGTGCATATCAAATGTACCTTCGTAAGTGAAGACGGACTCCATATTCATGAGATGCCTCATGATGGGATATTCTCCGGAGATTCCATTGGCGCCGTGGAGTTCACGGGCAAGTTTAGCGCATTCTCGTGCTACCCAGGTATTGTTGCGTTTTAGCATAGAAATCTGCTGAGGAGTTACGGTGTTGGCATCTTTATTTTTTCCAACATGATAAGCCAGTAGCTGACCTTTGGTAATTTCGTTAAGCATCCACACCAGTTTTTCCTGAACCAGCTGAAAGGAGGCAATAGATTTATCAAATTGAATACGGTCTTTGGTATATTTCACGGATGCTTCATAAACTGCCATGGCACATCCAATTGCTCCCCAGCCTATACCATAGCGCGCCTGACTCAGACAGCTGAGGGGACCTTTTAATCCTTCTACACCAGGGAGCAAATTTTCTTCCGGAACAAAGACATCCTGCATGATAAGTTCAGAGGTGATAGATGCCCGGAGAGACCATTTATGTTTCATTTCTGGAGCGGTAAATCCTTCCATCCCCCTTTCTACTAAAAATCCACGGACCACTCCATCTTCTGTTTTTGCCCAGACAACTGCGATATCTGCGTTGGTTCCATTGGTGATCCACATCTTTGTACCATTCAGGATATACCCGTCATTGGTTTTTTTTGCCACTGTTTTCATACTACCTGGATCAGAGCCATGATTCGGTTCAGTAAGCCCAAAGCAGCCAATGACTTCTCCCCCCGCAAGTAATGGGAGCCATTTCTGTTTCTGTGCATCAGAACCGAATGCATGTATAGGATACATCACAAGAGAGCTCTGGACTGAAACAAAGGATCTGATACCTGAATCTCCCCTTTCTATTTCCTGGCAAACTAGGCCGTAAATAATATTATTCATGCCTCCACATCCCTCTTCTTTCGGGAGGTTAATTCCAAAAAATCCCATATCTGCAATTTTAGTGATGAGAGTATCCGGGAATGTACATGCCTCAAAATGTTCATCAATAATGGGAATAATTTCTTTATCCACAAATTCCCGTGTGGATTGCTGCACCATACACTCGTTATCATCTAAGTGGCTGGATAGATTTAAATAGTCAAGTCCGTCAAGTTTCATTTAATTTAATTAATAATTGGAGAGTAATTTAACAGGCAGTAAGACATAGAAAAAAATTGAAACTCCTAACTTATTTACAATATGAGTACAAACAAAATAATATTTCAAACAATTATTCCAGATGAATCACTTCAAAAGATTCAGAAGCAATCAAAAAATATGCAGGATTATTTGGGTGTTGCAGAATTTATTTCGAGGGAATTTCAAATTGATATTACCGCGGATAAAGATATTATAAATGGGTATGAAAGGGATAGTTCTAACATTAATGGGAATGGGGATATTTTATGTCGTCCCCAAAATGAATTAGAATGTGCGTTGATACTTCAATGGTTCCAGAGTGCCCAAATACCCATGACAATATCTGCTGGGAAAACCAATCTCACCGGTAGTGCCACACCCAAAGGAGGTGTAGTCCTCTCAACTGAAAAAATGACACAACCGGCGGTGAAAGTTGATTCTGTAGCAAATATAGTTTCAACCCCGGTAGGTATTTATTTGGAAGACATGCGGAAGGAAGTATTGAGACAATCAAATAAAACTTTGCATTATCCAGTAGACCCTACAAGTAGGGAGGAAGCAATGGTAGGTGGAACATTGTCCTGTAATGCTTCTGGATTCATTCCGGGACCGGCTGGTGCTACACGTTTTTGGACAGAAGGATTAGATTTTCTCACAGCCGATGGTTATAAAATATCCTGTAGACGAGGGGATTATGTTTCTGAAAATGGGGAATTTATTATGGAGTATCCTGATAAGTCAGTTATATTGACAATCCCTACTTATCCTAGGCCCGGAATAAAAAATGCTAGTGGTCCCTTTTCAGATGTGAATGGGAGAATAGATTTGGTTGACTTTTTGGTAGGGTCAGAAGGAATCTTTGGTGTAATTACCTCGGCCATTTTTGCTCTTAAGGAAATGCCTGATGATTTTTTAGATTTGTTTTTCACACTCCCTAAGGAATTGGATGCTGTCCATTTTCATCAGTATATCAGTAATCATTTCAATGGCGATTTATCTCAAATAACTGCCTTAGAATATTTTGGCTATAATTGCCAAACTTATATGAATCATCGTGAGAAATTGTTTAATTCTACATCTGAGGTTGGTATTTATTTGCAAATACCCCTTTATAACGAAACAGTGGAAGATGTTGCTGAGAATTGGTTCAATATATTATTAAAATCAGATAGTAATATTCATGAGGATGGTATTCTCCTTTTGAATACTCCCCAGAATTGGAAAACATTTTTTGAAGCTCGTCATTCTATGCCAGCCAATGCATTAGAAAAAACGCAGCAATTAAATACCTGGAGCATACTGACAGATACCATTGTCCCATCGGATAATTTTTCTGAATTTTTAGATATTACTCATTCAATACTTCAAACTGCAAATATTGAATATTTATTATTTGGCCATTTGGGAGATTGTCATCTTCATTTTCATTTAATTCCCACCAAGGTTCAACAACCCAAAGCTTTGGAAGTATATAATCAAATTATTGAAAATTCCACTGAATTAGGAGGGGTTTATTCTGCAGAGCATGGAACCGGCAAACGCAAACGTCCGGATTTTATTAAATGCTTTGGTGAGGGAGCCGCTGATCAAGTTCGAAATGCCAAAGCTGCAATTGATCCAAGTTTTCTACTGAACCGAGGGAATGTAGTGGAGTACAAAACATCTTATGACTTATAACAATTAAATGGGCAAAAAATTATGAAAAAGTCTTTCCTTATTATTATTTTATTTACAACCTCTTGTGTTGAGCATAAATTTTCATTTACGGTCTCTCCTGATGGTAGTTACCAGGTAGAATACAAAGGTCACGGGGATAAAAACGATCTCACAGATTTTGATTTTCCTTTACCGTTGGGAGTGAAATGGAGCATCAATTCTACATTGGAGAATGCTGAAGCAGAATCTTACGATTATACTGCGCACCGTTTATTTAATCGTAATGAAAATTTTCCATCTACATTTTATAAAGGGGATTCAATTTATTTTGAATCTTTATTGAAACATCAAATTAAACTAAAGCATCGTGATTGGTTTTTTAGAGAAACCTATTCTTTTAATATGGAAATTGTGGGGCGAAAGGTGGGCAGTAAATACCCGCAGGTTGGGCAATTTATTTTAGACACTGAAAATCCACCAGTGGGGTGGCTGAAAGAAACGCTAATGTATCTTTTGACAGAAACATTGAATCAAGCGGATATTGAGTGGAATACTCGTCCCATAATTACGGCTGAATTACACGATTGGAAAAAAAATGAATTGGGACTGGTCAGCGATTCAACTCTAATTGAAGAAATTGATTATTATAAAAATATGGGATTGGACATTATTATGCAGCCAGCACCTCCTCATCTTTATAATGAAATGGATTCCATTTTTAAATCGCTGGAAGATGAGTTGCACATAACGTTGGACTTAATTGATGACAGCTTTTCATTTCAACTTATTCTACCTGGGAACTTGGAATTTTCCAATGCGGATTCCATTGCTGGTGATACTCTTTTTTGGTCATTTGAATTACAGGATTATATGAATGAAGATTTTGTAATGCAGGCTTATAGCAAAATTAGTTACCCCGGTCGCCAGAAGGCAGGACTTTTTATTGGATTTACAACCATCATAATTTTTTGTGGATTAAGGATCCGGAGAAGGAATAAGTGATGTAATAAACCTTTGGAAAGGTTACATATTTTTTGGACTTGTAGCAGGTGGAAGGAATAACATTTTCAATTGATACCCACTCATTGTACTGAGCCCCCCCAGAAATACTACTAAAACCAATGTGGCTATTACCAGTCCAATGGAAGACCCCAACCCCATCATGTCTGCAACTCGCTGCATAAGAATAGAGCCACCTGTAAAAAATTCGCTACCAATTTTAATTCCCCAAGTAAGGGTTGCAACTTTTGCACCCATACTCATGGCTTCTTTAGGAGTAGTAGCAAACCAACCACATATCCCCAGAACGACCCATAACATCCACCAGGGAGTAAATGGAAGACCAAAAAAACAAATGAGTGAAATTATAAGAATCAGTTTCATTTATCGTTTCCTAATATTATGGTTTCACCTGAAATATCCGATGCTTTTTCTGAAAAAGATAAGGGATAGGCAATACCATTCACCCAATCATCTATCATATTGTCGTAATAGGCACTACCGGGAAATCCTGATTGTCCACCAGGGTAAATTCCATAGGCTAATTTCTTTTCTCCCATATCCACAACCAACCTCCAGGATGGACCAAAAGTTGTACCCGTGGCATTTGGAATATCACTTCCGCCAGAAGTGGGCAGTCCCATCATACCTAACCCCGGAATATTTGCTACATGATTAATATCGGTACCCTGATGTTTTGCCCAAATCCAATCCTTCAATATATCATCCCCATATTTATTTTGTAAATCTGAAACCATTTTATGAAATGCTTTCAGGGATTGATGAGAAAAGGTTTCTATTTGTATAGTGGTTTTATCATCAAACCAGTGAGATTTAGGGTTGGTCAAAATGAGCTCCATCATTTTATCCCGATAAGGCCAAATAAATCTTTCGTTATCGATTCCAAGATCATCTTCCCAAGTTAGCTCTTCCAATATTCCATACCAATAACGGTATAGGGTTGGAGCTGGAGAATGACCATTCATTTCATAATCCCAATTAGAAAGAATTGTAAAAGTTTGTTTTTCAAGGTCATTTTTTAGATGATTTTTCCATGTACGTAAAATAATAGGCATTGTTTTTTCTGCAAATACGGAACGATTATCTAATTGAATTTCTAACATATCATTTATAGTAGCAGATTGAAGCGTATCCAACCGTGTGTGGATTTGATTCCAGCGAAAGCTAGCCCAATAAAATTCGCTGAGGAAATAAGGGTAATCAGACGTAGTTGGATGTTGATTGGCAGAACCGACATAGCCCCGTCCCGGATTTTTCACATGGGGCTTCTGATGATGAGGAACAGTCGCCTGCCAATCGTAACGGGGATCTGCTCCGTCGCTGATAAACATTCCCTGTTTTGCCCATTTTGCAGGAGTATTCCCCGCATGCCATAGGGCGATATTACCCTCTACATCTGCATAGGCAAAATTCTGACCAGGGCAATTAAAATATTCAAGCGCATGGACATAATCAGCATAATTTTCAGCTGTGTTCAGCAAGTAAAAGGTACGCAATTCATTGGATTCGTCATGCGCCAACCATCTTAATGCACGACCTGTTGAAACCTGTCGTATGGAATTTCTAATACTCTTTTCACCCAATGATAATGTTTGATAGGGAGTGTCCCAAACTATGGGACCATGGTGGGTAAAAGTGATGGTATCACTAAATGTCTTTCCACCTTTTATTTTAAATTTTTCTACAATTTTTTGGGTGGGCTTCCATTTATTATCATGAAAATATTCAGTCATTGTAGAATCTTTAAATTGGATGTCGTACCAATCCATCACATCATCATAGCCATTGGTAAGACCCCAGGAAATATGATCATTAAATCCAATAATAATGCCAGGTGTCCCCGGGAGGGTTACGCCCATAACATTCTGATTGGGACTCACCAAATGCATTGCATACCAGATAGATGGTAGGTTCAAACCCAAATGGGGATCATTGGCAAGCATGGCATTTCCTGATGTGGTGCGATTGCCAGATACCACCCAGTTATTACTACCAATACCCTCATTTTTTTGGGTAATAATATTCCCTCTATCAGCTTTGGATTGATATAAATTAGGAGGTTGATCTAATGGCACAGGCTTAAAATCGTATTTTGTTCCTGAGGGAATTATAGGATCCACAAACCATGGGTAGATGGGAAAGAGTTCTTCCACTACATCTCTCCCCAATTCATTCCACATGCGGGTGTAGGTTAGTTCGGTATTTCTGCCAGTAAGCATCCATGCCATATATTTTAAAAGCAGACTGGTTTTTAGGGGAGTCCAGGGTTCTGGCGCATAATCCAATATTTTATATTCCAGAGGATATTGGTCAATGGATAATGATGCAATATAAGTATTAACTCCCTCAGTAAAGGCATCTGCCATAGGTAATAATTGTTGATCTTTCAAAATAGCATTAAGAGAATTTTCTGCTCCATATTTCATACCAACCCTTCGTTGGTATCGGTCATAGCCCAATGCTTCTTCTCCTACAATTTCGCTAAGCCGTCCACCGGCAGCATGAGTTTGGAATTCCATCTGCCATAATCGTTCAGATGCCATAATGTAACCTTGGGCAAAATAGAGGTCCATGTCATTTTCAGCAAAAATATGAGGAATTCTCAGGGTGTCAAAAATTACTGTGACTGGTGATTCAAGATAAGAGGATTCCATCTTTAGCCGATTAATATTATCTGAATCCACCAAGGCAAGATACCCATGAAAAGGGTCTAGGAATTTACCCAAAGGTGGCAAATTGCCTATTGGATTGTTTAACGTCCAAATTAGCAAAGTGGTTAATATGGGTAAAATGAGGTAGCGAGTATTGGTCATATACTGCTATTAATCCAACAATCGCACTACCATTCCTGACCGCAGTTTTGGTTCAAACCAGGTGGATTTTGGAGGCATCACCTGTCCAGAATCTGCCACAGATAAAAGTTGTTCAATGGAAACGGGAGGCAGGGCAAATGCCACTTGACAATCGATCTCACATCGTCGTTCCAATTCTACCATTCCTCTGATTCCACCTACAAAATCAATTCGCTTATTTGTGCGGGGATCATCAATATCTAAAATTGGAGTAAGCAGATATTTTTGCAGAATGGATGCTTCTAAACCTTCAACGGGGTCGTCAGATTTAACATGAGTCTTTGCTTCTAATTGGTACCATTTTCCATTTATATGCATGGAATAATTATTTTTGGGGATCGGTGATGGGGGATAGGGAATGGGGATGATATCAAAATTTTTATTTATTGACTCATGAAACTGCTCTTCAGTAAATCCATTTAAATCTTTTGCAACGCGATTATAATCTAATATCTGCATCTCATCATGAGGAAAAATAACAGATAGGAAATAGTTATATGGTTCATATCCAGAATGATTTGGATTGGCTTCTTCCCTTATTTTCTGCACTCTTGCTGCGGAGGCAGCACGATGATGTCCGTCTGCAATATACAGGGCAGGTATTACCTGAAAGTAGTCAATTAATCGTTCAATTTGGATTTTGTTTTCAACTTTCCAAAGAGCATGAAAGGTAGCATCATCAGCAGTAAATGAAATATCTGGATGAGAATTTAAAATTTCTAATATGACATTTTTCAGTTTTCCATCATTTCGATAAGTAAGAAATACAGGTCCTGTATTTGCATTCGTAATGTCAATATGACGAGTTCTGTCATCTTCCTTCTCCGGACGAGTGAACTCATGTTTTTTAATGAGTCCCTGATTATACTCTTCAATTGATACAGCAGCCATAATACCTGTTTGGGTATGGTTTCCCATTGTAATCTGGTACAGATAAAAACAAAAATTGGTATCCTGAACTAAATTACCCTTTTCAATATAATCCAGAAGATTATTTTTACCATGATTATGTAAATCATCTCCTAATGGTTCTTCTCCAGAATTAAAATCAATTTCAGGTTTGATAATGCGCAGAAAGGAATCGTTATTACCCTGTACCATCTTCCGAGCTTCATCAGAAGTCATTACATCATATGGAGGAGAGGTTATTTTATGAGCTAAGTTTTCTGGCGGACGATAGCCTCGGAAAGGTTTAATGAGTGCCATTTAATTCCTTTATTAGTTAGTCACTTAGTTTCTCAGTGGAATTCTATGAAAAATGCTTTTTAAATACTGAACGCAATCCAGTTTCAGTGCCACCTAGAATTCTCTGGACATTTATCCAATGCTTGATTATGCCAACACCAAAAAGAACTACTGCACAGCCCATCACAACATCAGAATGATTGCTGTAATATGCCAAAAGTGGAATTATAATGTAAAGAGCAATTGACCCAACGGCAACATAATCTGTAATAATGGTTATAAATATCAGACCAATTATGGTGGCAACACCGATTTGCCAATCTATTGCTAAGAGCAATCCAATGTAACAAGCTATGCCTTTGCCACCGCGAAAATCTAAGAAGAAGGGGTAAATATGCCCCAATACAGCACCGGTTCCTGCAAGTGCTATGAGATTTAAAGGTTGATAGGCTCCTGGGGAAATATATAATACTATTTGGGTTGGAATATAGGCTTTGAGTACATCGACAAAACCAGTGAGTATTCCATATTTCCACCCTAGTTCAGAGGTTACATTTGAGGCGCCTGCATTACCAGACCCAATTTCCCGGATGTCTTTTTTGGACACCATTTTAGAAATAAAATAAGAGGTCTGGAAACAACCAAATAAATATCCAATTAACACTGCAGTAGATCCCTGTACAATATTCATTTTATAGACTCCAATTCTTCAAAAATACCCATTTTTTGGTTTTTCTTTACATTTTTCTGATCAAATATTTGACCATTCATGGCAATATAAACACCCGATGGTAATGCCTGAACAAATGATAGTGCACTCCCCATATTAAACAAACCATCGGAGCTGCCAAATCTGACAGGAATCATAGCACCCGAGAGAACGATAGTTTTATTAATATCTGCTACTGCCAGCATGTTAGCAGTCTCTACCATGGTGTCGGTTCCATGTGTAATTACAATTTGTTG